>Ga0209187_1002154_pt1 | contig 19658 bp, 14 predicted proteins | sample BantaG_FD_187430 | JGI IMG/M metagenome (GOLD analysis project Ga0209187, IMG submission 187430) | Marine algal microbial communities from Bantry Bay, Ireland - BantryBay_4 metaG (SPAdes) (version 2) | ecosystem: Host-associated > Algae > Red algae > Unclassified | place: Bantry Bay, Ireland...
GCAAAAAATGCGGGGTTGTTGGCAGCGCAGATTTTAGGGACTTCGGATAATAAGCTGATGAAAAGAATGGTCGGTTATAAGAAAGAATTGATGGAGGCGGTGATGGTGAAGGTGGAGAAGATGGGGTGACGATGGGCGGACGATGGGCTTTCTTTTAGCGGTGAGCACTTCAATCGGTGAGGGTGGACGATGGGCGGACGATAGGCTTTCTTTTAGCGGTGAGCACTTCAATCGGTGAGGGCGGACGATGGGCGGACGATGGGCTTTCTTTTAGCGGTGAGCACTTCAATCGGTGAGGGTGGACGATGGGCGGACGATGGGCTTTCTTTTATCGGTGAGCACTTCAATCGGTGAGGGCGGACGATGGGCGGACGATAGGCTTTCTTTTAGCGGTGAGCACTTCAATTGGTGAGGGCGGACGATGGGCTTTCTTTTATCGGTGAGCACTTCAATCGGTGAGGGTGGAAGATGGGCTTTTAAATGTTAGGGTTGCTATTTTTATTCTACTGAACAGTAATTTTTTGTAATGTATAATGATATATCATCATATTCTAAAGGCTTTGTCTTCTTTTTCATAAAAAAAATTTTTAGTTAAAATTTTACCTACAAACATTAACAATAATCTTTTAAATTCCTAGATAAACACAAAATAGTGCACACTCCCCAAAAAAAAAATAGCCACCCCCACACCCCCAATCAATTAGAGCGGCTATTTTCATGTTAGATCTGTTACTTTTTAAGAATTATAAGACTATCTCTTAATTTCTAATCAACTCGCTACCACCTTAGGTCCCGCATTCATAATCGCTTTGGACGCTTTATCACTATATTTCTTAAAGTTCTCTTCAAACCGTCCCGCCAAATCGTTCGCAACTTGATCGTACTCCTGTTCATTGCGCCAGGTATCTCGTGGGTTAAGCACCGCGTTGGGTACATCCGGACACGACTTGGGTACTTCTAACTGAAAGATCGGATGTCGGTGATATTCCACTTTATTTAACACGCCTGTTAGGGCGGCTTTAATCATCGCTCTGGTGTAGGACAATTCAATTCTATTTCCTTCTCCGTATTTACCGCCGGTCCATCCAGTATTTACCAACCATACGTTGATCTCACCGTCACCACGTCGACTGCCTTTTTCGATTTTATCACCCAACATCTCTGCGTATTCCGCTGGATGTAATGGTAAAAATGGTGCGCCAAAACAAGCCGAGAAAGTTACCTGTGGTTCGTTGATCCCCTCTTCAGTACCGGCAATCTTCGCCGTATAACCACTGATAAAATGGTACATCGCCTGGTCTGGTGACAGCTTACTGATCGGAGGCAGTACGCCAAATGCATCACAGGTCAAAAAGAAGATATTCTCTGGTAAGTCTCCACGCGACTTAAACATGATGTTATCAATGTGATAAATCGGATAACTTACTCTGGTATTCTGCGTAATCGAAGTATCCGCATAATTGGCCGTACAGCCATCTTCTTCAAAGCCAATATTTTCCAATAAGGCTCCAAATTTAATAGCTGCATAAATTTGCGGCTCTTTGGTTGGAGACAAATCAATGGTCTTTGCGTAGCAACCACCTTCGAAATTAAAAACGGATTCTTTGGACCAGCCGTGCTCGTCATCGCCAATCAAGCGTCGTGCCGGATCATTAGATAAGGTGGTTTTTCCAGTACCCGATAAACCAAAAAATAGCGCCGTATCTCCATTTGCGCCGGTATTGGCCGAACAGTGCATGGACAAAACATTCTTTTCAACAGGCAGAATAAAATTCAAGACCGAAAAAATTCCTTTTTTGATCTCACCTGTATAAGCGGTTCCACCGATAATAATTTTCTTTTCGGTAAAATTGACAATTGAGAAATTTTCCTGTCGAGTACCGTGCTTTTTAGGATCAGCAGTTACGCCGGGAAAAGCATACACCTCCCAATCTGGCGTAAAAACAGCTCGCTCTTTTTCAGTCAAGCGTAGAAACATGTTATAAACAAACATATTCTGCCAAGGATATTCGCTATACACCCGAACGTTAAGTCGGTAATTTGGATTCGCGCAAGCGCAGGCATCCCGTACATAAACTTCTTCGAGCTTCGAAGCGTAAATTTTCATTTTATCAAATAACTGCTGAAAATTCTCAGGGGCAATCGGCATATTGATGTCTCCCCAATCTACCCGATGAGAGGTGATATCATCTTCGACGATAAAACGATCTTTAGGAGAGCGTCCTGTAAATTTGCCCGTATTGACCACAAGGGCTCCTGAACTACTTAACTTCCCCTGTCCATTACGGATGGTACGCTCCACCAAAGCAGCAGGCTGTAAATTTTTTAATTCTTTTTTAAACATAATTTAGGTAGTTTATAATTTAGATGGTTGGTTAGAATTGATCTATTATTGTTTGACTAGTTGGCTTTCTTTAACGTAAAGGCAGTGAAAACTACAGGATAAAACTGGTACATCCAATTTAATTTAAATCAAAATTTATCAAATGCTCAAAAAATTTGATATAGAGGGTCTTTTATAAAAAAAATTACACTTATTATAGAAAAAATTACACTTATAAAATTAAGTATTTTCGTATCCAAATTAGTCCCTTTCTGGAAAAATCATTAAAACATATGCTTTTTATTAGTTGATTTCTGAGATTTAATATTATCTTTGTGGCAACTCTTTTAAAACGAAAATTACGACTGCTACACAACATTTAATTATTTTATCCCATGACCGTACATAAGCTTGCCCAACGTTCATCGTTTTACGTAAGTTTATAGTATATTTTACTGATTTTCAAGTGTTTATAACCCTTTATCTAGCCGTAATCCTTAAAGTGTGAAATCAAGAGAAGAAGTGTTCGCTATTTTGAACACCAAGATGAAAAAGAGCAACTTTAGAATAAGTACAGTAATACTAGGACTAGCAATTGTCGGTTTTGGTATTATTTTACTTAATCTAAATAGCAAAGACAAGATAGCTTCCAAAGCGCAACTTCAACAACTTGCCGCCTTTCCTATCCCTCAACCTACTATCCAATACGGTTTTGTCCTCGATACCTTTCAGGTATCACGGGATACGATTCAAAATAATGAATTTCTTGCGGATATTCTGCTACGCCATAAGGTGCCATTTGCAGATATTGACGAATTGGCTCGCGCCACCAAAGACAGTTTTGATGTCCGTGGTCTCCGTGCCGACCGCCCCTACACCATTCTAGCAACAGATACCAGCCAGGCTGCCCGATACTTTATTTACGAGCCCAGCGTGTTCAGTTATGTAATTTTCGACCTCCAAAACAAAACGGCTAACAAGATTGAACGTCCCGTCAGCACCACCATAAAAACGGGTGCCGGAATAGTTCAATCCTCTTTATGGAATGCCATGACTGACAATGGAATGAGTTTTGAACTGGCCGCCAGCATGGAAGATGCTTTGGCCTGGTCAATCGATTTTCATCATATTCAAAAAGAAGACCGCTTCAAGCTTGTCTACGAAGAACGATCTATCGACGGGCAGCCGGTAGGTATTGGCAAAATTCTCGGAGCTTACTACAAGAATGTAGACAACGAGTATTATGCCATTCATTTTAAAAATGAAAAACACAGCGGCTATTATGATTTGGAGGCTCGCTCCATGGAAAAGGCTTTTTTAAAAGCACCGGTCAAATATAGTCGGATCAGCTCCCGCTATAATTTGCGCCGTTTTCATCCGGTGTTGCGTCGTACACGCCCTCACTTCGGTACGGATTATGCGGCACCAACCGGTACGCCAATTTATGCCGTAGCGGATGGGTTAGTGACCAAGCGCAGCCGGACTCGTGGCAACGGAAATTTTGTCAAAATAAAACACGACGACGTATATCAGACACAATATTTACATATGTCTCGTTTTGCTTCGGGCGTCAACGTTGGTACACATGTCAAGCAAGGACAGACCATCGGTTTTGTCGGACAAACGGGTTTGGCCAATGGTCCCCACGTTTGTTTCCGATTCTGGAAAAATGGTAAACAAGTCAATCACCTCAGAGAAAATCTTCCTCCACCCGACCCAATGCCCGCAGCGGATATTCCTCGCTTTAACATCGTAAAAGATGAGATAAAAGCAGAATTAGATCAGATTGCTTTTAAGAATTTCCCTTCTAAAAATGTATCACAACCAGTGGAAGAAGTAGAACCAGCGAAGGAGCAGTTAGGGAGTTTGTAAATACAATAGGCGAACGATGGGCGGACAATTGGCTCTCTTCTGACGCACGGGCTCTTCAATCGGTGAGGGCGGACAATGGGCTTTTTTCTCTTCTTCCGTGTTAGGCTTTCAGTAGGCTTTCGATGGGCTTTTTTTCTCTTCTTTCTTGATTGGCTTTCGGTTGGCTTTCTTTAATCGGTGAGCACTTTAACGTGTTTGGCGTTTGGTGGATGGGCTTTTCAATTCAATGATAATTTTTAAAATAGACTTGTTACTCTTTAAGAATTGAGGTCTAGAAGTAAGGATATCGTTCTTAGATGAGTCTCATTTTGAGCTTCATAGTCTTAGCAATGGGGCGAGAAATAAACGAAAGATAAGGACAAAAGACTATTTACAGAACCAATTTGTTAAAGGGTAACAAGTCTAATTAGAAAAAAATCTATACAAATACTTTGAAGGTCCTTTCTAAAACCCTATTATCCATCCAATTTCAATGCCCAAATACGCTAGAAGAGCGCCAATTGCCAGCCCATCGAAAGCCAACTGAGCCCATCGTCAGCCCTCACCAATTGAAGTGGTCTTTCCTTTCTTCCCACCATAATCCCAGCGGAACTAAAAAATGCCCTACTCGATACAGAAAAGCAAAACCCGTTTGGTGCAAATGTTCTCCGATATTTCCAAAATCAAAATTGGTCCAAATACGCGCCAGTGCAGTTAAAAATCCCCAGACAACCATGTAGAGCAACGCCGGACGAGCAGTCTTAGGGAAGAATATGAATACGGCAACCCCAAAATCAAGGACGCCCATTAATTTTAAAAATCCGGAAGCGATATTATCCGACCACCGGGTGATCTCGACCGTCATTTCCATAAAAGTCCCAGGTTGTGGATAGTAGCCGACTGCGTAAAGTCCGTGGCAGACGAAGGTGACCGCCGTGGCTAATTTTAATCTGAAGATAAACTTTGTACCAACTTCCTCCGATTGAGTTAAGTGATAAAAAAAGAAAGGTAAACTAAATTGTAACGAATATTCAAAAAATTGTCCGACGCTGTAAAATTTTTCTTTCCACAATAGTAGCGCTAAAAATATTAGTCCTGCTCCACCGAGCAAGATGAGTCGTTGTATTATTCGGGGCATCCACTTCATTCCCAACGTAATGATTCCACAGACAGCATAAAACCAACCAAAACCATTAATCACTTCATTGATACCATCATCTACGGCTAAACTATTGATGTACTCCTCCCAGGATAACGACGACAATGACTGGACGATACCCGACATGATCTGCTCGTCCCAGAGTAAAGTCCGGAAGGGAGCATCCCAATACAGATACTGATAGGCGCGTCCGAAAAAGACAGCGGCAGTGGATAATTGAAGGAGGGGTTTTAAATGGTTCACAAATGACTTTAATTAAAATATTTTGTGTTTTATTTTTTAATTTGAAAACAATTTATTATCTTGCGGTTAGGTCGTCTTGACTAGTACAGTAGTTTAGACGAATGCAGGATTTTTTTATTTAGTGAATTCACAGCGCGCTTATTTTTTTTGATTTTTTTACATAACTAAAGTGGGGTTTTAACCTGCATTAGGGTAGCGAAGCTGTACAGGTTATTGACTTCGTTAGGAATTTGGTGTTGGTTTTGCTCGCTGTGAGGCGGGCGTACACAGACCTTCGGTCAAATTTAGAGGGTGGGCCCACCCGCAGGGTGTAGTCTTTTATTGTAAATACATAGTTATATACAACTACATCATAATTATAACTACATCCTCAATCCAAATACACCATCAATTTTAATCGAATTTCTTGTTCTTGATTATTCAAGGCTACCCAAATTTTATATTCATGTTCCTTTCCCAAAACAGCGCCTCTTCCCTTGGAATTATAATTCAAAACTATTTCTGTACTATCCTGCGGTAGAATTTCCCCTAGATTCCAGCTTGGGACTAAACATCCACAGGTCCCTCTAACGCTACTAAACATTACCGCTTTATCTCCTGTATTTTTTAACCTTATATTTTACAGTTGCAGAAACTCCATCAATAATTTTTTGGGTAGAAATTATCGGTGCAGAAATCTCAATAAAAACAGGTTCCTGGCTGATTTTTAACTGTTTTGAGACGTTACAATGAATACAACTAAACAAAAATATCAACCATAGAATTTTTGACCTCATCTATTTATTATTAGAAATGATTTGCTAGAGTTACTAAAAAAGAAGGTTTCATTTTAAAATACGCTATTCCTTAATCATCAAAAACGCTTTTAAAAACGGCTGAATATCTCCATCCAGTACCGCATCTGTATTTCCCGTTTGGTGGTTACTTCGATGATCTTTTACCCGACGGTCATCCAGTACATAAGAACGAATCTGAGCACCCCACTCTATCTTGGTTTTGCCTTTTTCCACTTTATCCCGCTCGGCATTTTGCCGTTCAATTTCCGCTTCGTACAATCGAGATTTTAGAACCGTCAGAGCCTTCTCCCGGTTAAGATGTTGAGACCGTTCCTGTTGACATTCAACCACAATTCCAGAAGGTAAGTGTCGAAGACGAACGGCAGATTCAGTTTTGTTAACGTGCTGTCCTCCCGCTCCACTCGCTCGGAAAGTATCCCATTCAATATCCGCCGGATTAACTTCTATTTCGATCGTATCATCAATCAGTGGATGTACAAATACAGAAGCAAAAGAAGTCTGTCTTTTACCCTGTGCGTTAAACGGGCTGATCCGAACCAGCCGGTGTACGCCGTTTTCTCCCTTCAGATATCCATAAGTATAATCTCCCAAAATTTCGATGGCCGCAGATTTGATACCGGCTACGTCCCCATCGGTACGGCTGATGGGGTTCCATTTATAGCCGTTTTTATCCGCGTACATAGTATACATCCGCAACAGCATTTCTGCCCAGTCGCAGCTTTCCGTTCCACCCGCTCCGGCGTTGATCTCAAGGATACAGCTAAGTTCATCCTCGGGTTTATTAAGGGTAGATTTAAATTCGGCCTCTTCCATTGCATCAAGCGCCGCTTGATATTTTGCCGTTACTTCCGCTTCGCTTCCTTCTCCATCTTTAAAAAATTCATTGAGGATTTCTGCTTCATCAATCGCTGTTTTCAAATCTTTGTAAACCTTTACCCAGTATTGGTGAGATTTAAGTTCCTTCATCACTTTTTTACCCCGATCCGGATCATTCCAGAAATCAGGGTCCATCGTCTGCTGCTTTTTATCTTCTATTTTTAAATTTCTTTGATCGACGTCAAAGATATTGTTTTACGGTGTGTAGCCTTTCTTGCAAGGCTTTTAATTGGTCGCCTGTCATGTTGTATGTTTTTTGTTAAATTTTGAAATTTTGAAACGCTGCGCTTGTTGAAATGTTGAGGCGCTTCGCTTGTTGAGTCTGCCTGACTGCGTCACGCAGGCATGAGTTTATTGAAATAATTATCAACTGTATATCTGAGATACAACAAGCAAAGCGACTCAATAATTAATTAGTTTACCTTCACCACTTCCAGATAGAAAACCAAATCCTCGTTGGGCCCTACTTTTGGTTCCCGCCCTTTAGCTCCGTAAGCCAATTCGGAAGGAACAAAAACGGTCGCTTTTCCACCTTCTTTTAATTTCGGTAATAACTCATCCCAGCCTGGGATACCTTTGTTTCCAACCCGGTAAGGTACTGGTTGATTGCGTGAATAAGTATTATCCAAAATAGTTCCATCCATTTTAAATCCAGCGTAATGTAACTGAATATATTTTTTGATGGCTGCTTCTTTTCCCGTTCCTTCCTCGTGAAGAATATAACTAAGTCCGGAATCCATCTTGGTCAAATTTTCCAGTTTACCCGCCTGGAAATCTTTGATCCATTGCTGGGTTGTTCCAATCATAATCAACTCTATACCTTTCAAGGAATCTCGTTCAGCTTCTACGATTTCCTTCCGTCGAATGTTCAGTAATTTTAAAGAGTACTTAAGCGTATCTGATTTTTTCAACCAACGGGGACGCTGATAACCCTTAACCGAATCCATAGGTTGCAGAAGCGTAATACTATCGTTGATACTCATCAAAAACAAGCCTTCGTAAGAGGGCGGCGGCGGATCTGCTACGTCCCCCTTTGCTGGCAACACGGCTTTGACCGGCTCAAATCCCAAATAAGTAGATCGAACAACGCTATCGTTTTTCAGCAACAGTTGGTGATAGACCACTTCGTCGCCAACAATCGGACGAAGTCCTTTATTTTGGACGTGCAGCTTGTAAGGATAGCCGGAGGCCGTTACCCCTTTTGCCGCTACGGACGCTTGGTTTTTTCGCGGCGTAGTCGCAACTGTTTCATCGGTCGGATTATCTAAGTTTTTATTTTCAAAAGGTTTTTCCTGGCAACCGAAAAATAGTAGCATAATTAAAATTAAACCTAAATTCTGTTTCATAAAAAAATTCTTAAAAAAGTTTAGCATCATCTAAAGTGGTTTTATATTCGGGGAGAATATCTTTTAATTTTTGAATGGTCTTTTTTAAAGAAAAATAGGAAGAGCCTCCGGAAGCATTTTTATGTCCTCCTCCCTTAAAGTGCTTTTGGCAAATTTCCTGTACCGAAAAATCGCCTTTACTTCTCAGACTGAGTTTTACAATTGTGGGCTGCTCCATAATAAACGCCGCTACTTTTACATTTCTCATCGTCAACATCATGTTCACAATTCCCTCGGTATCTCCCCGTTGTATATTAAAAATATCGTAATCGTTACGGGTCAGATAGATGATACCTGTATAAAATTCGGGTAGGATCTCCATTCGATTGGCCAGACAATGTCCCAGCAATCGCAGTCGCTTTTCGGACTGAGCATTAAAAATTAAATCCTGAATTTTATAATCATCCACCCCAATCTCAATCAGGTGGGCCACAATTCTAAAAAGCTTGGGAGAGGTAGCGTATTTAAAAGAACCGGTATCCGTCAGTATTCCGGTAAACAAACATTCGCCAATCGGAACGTCCAGTTCTTTTTGCATATCCATCATTTGAATAAAGTCGTAGACTAGCTCACAAGTCGAACTCGAAGATGGATCAGATATTTCGTACAACGCATTTAAATCGGGATACAAATGATGATCAATCATGGCCAACGGCGTATCCTTACTGCCGATATATTCTCCCAGTCGATCAATCCGACTGAGCGAATTAAAATCAAGGCAAAAAATCAAATCAGCTCGGTCCACTGTCTCTTCTGCCCGATTAGGTTCAATATCATAAATAATCACCGATTCTGCGTCGGGTAACCACGCCACAAAGTCGGGATACTCCGAGGGAAAAATTACCCGTACGGTATGTCCCATTTTATTGAGAAAATGATATAATCCCAAAGAGGAACCAATCGCGTCCCCATCCGGATTCCGGTGGGAACAGATTACAATATCCTTGGGAATTGAAAGGAAGGTTTTTAATTCGGCAATATTTTCCATGTGTCTTTATTCAGGTGCGAAGTTGGTAATTTTTAGGCAGTAAAACAAACGAGTACAAAGTTATCTACCGCCGGTCTTTCTTGTTTTTGCAACAAAGCGTGCGTTGCCCGTCATTTCCTACGTATTTGAGATAGAATGGTTTTGCGAATCAGGATTTAAAATCAAAAAAATAGAAACGGCATATATCCAGATACATAAGCGTGAATTTTTGCTTCTTGCTTAGGAATGAGGTATTAATAAATTAAGAATTTTGGGTTAGAGATTTTTGTTGCTAGTAAGGCAAAAAACATAGGGATAGCCGCGCTATCACGAGGCTTTTTAACGAAACTAGCGGCAAAAAGATCAAGCCAAAAACGTAAATTTATTATTAACTCATTCCTTATCTGCTAACGTATTAAAAGAGCAACAAGAGGCAAACGGCATTTTCACCACCTGAATCGTATCGGTTATTAGATCTCATAAAAAAATTACCTTGCAAGTTAGGAATAGCTTCCTTACTTTTGCCAACTCAAATTTAAATAAAGAAGTAGTTTAATAACTTCTGTATTTTTCACCGGAAAAGGATTATTGAAATAACCCTCTTTTCCATATCAAATTATAGTAATGGCAGGTAAAAGAACCTTCACAATGATCAAACCGGATGCAGTGGCAGCGGGTAACATTGGCAACATCCTAGCGATGATCAACAAAAAAGGATTTAAAATTGTAGCAATGAAATACACTCGACTGACCAAAGAGCAGGCGGGCGAATTTTATGCAGTTCACAAGAAACGTCCCTTCTACAAAGAACTCGTGAAGTTTATGTCTTCTGGTCCCATCGTTGCGGCTATTTTGGAAAAAGACAACGCAGTAGAAGATTTCCGTAAATTAATCGGAGCAACCAATCCAGCGGAGGCTAAAAAAGGAACAATCCGTGCAAAGTACGCTTCTAACGTAGGAGAAAATGCTGTTCACGGTTCTGATTCTGACGAAAATGCGCAGATCGAAGGTGACTTTCACTTCGCAGGTACGGAACTTTTTAGCTAGTTCTATAGCGTACATAAAAAGCACGAGGGACGCGAATAGCGTTTTTCGTGCTTTTTTTGTTTTAAAAAATTTATAGCTGATAAAATGCGTTTTAAGAACTTTGTGGCAAATATTGTGGCAAATAATTTTGTCTAAAGTAAAATAGTACCCAAAATGGATAAAGTAAGAATTGACAAATGGCTCTGGAGTGTTCGGATTTTTAAATCTCGGTCACAGGCGACTGACGCTTGTAAATCCAGCCGGGTGAAAATCGGCGAAAAAAACGTCAAGCCTGCTTACCTCGTGACGCGTAACGAAATTGTCCACGTAAAAAAGGAAGGGTTTAATTTGACCTTTGAGGTAATAGATCTGATCAACAAACGGGTATCCGCTACCCTGGCGCAGCCTTGCTACAAAAACCTGACACCGGACGAAGAAATGAATAAATTTAAAGACTGGTTTGTCGGAAAGGCGCACGCGGAACGTCGGGAGAAGGGTGCGGGGCGTCCGACAAAAAGGGAGCGTCGGGAGATTGACGGATTTAAGGAAGATTATTTGTGGGATAACTGACCGATCCCGACCGAAGAGAGGGTGGCGTATGACAATACGACAAGGGAAGGCACCGCGTAAGCTGACGGGAGGGTGTTTTAAGTTTTAAGTGGATTCGTATCTGGACGAGACGTCCAAACTAATGGGTCCTGATTATCAGTTTTAGTTACTTCCACGTTACTTGGTTAGGTTTGTAGAACCGGTTGTTTCACCGATTTTTATAGAGTAACATTGCAATAGTAACTAAAAGTAACTAATTATGGAAACTCCAACAAAAGAAGCGTTATTCCTTGATCTTGACAAGATTTTTGAGGAAACGATTAATTGGTATAATCAGCAACCCGAAGATCATTTTAATAAAGAAATGGTTGCTGGAAAATGGACCATGGCGGGTCATCTCTATCATCTAATAAAAACAACTAAAGGGGTTTCTAAAGGAATGAGCATGCCGAGATTGGCTTTACGGACGGCTTTTGGAAAATCTAATCGAGTAGAAAGGACGTTTGATCAACAACATAAAAAATACGTTGACACGTTAGACAATATTGCGAAGACTACTGGTAAGTCAGTGGTCCCTCCTGAGAAGTTTGTTCCCGCAGCAGGAAGAACTTTTGATAAAGCCGAATTAACCAAACGCTTTTCTGAAGAGTTTTCTTCTATGAAAAATCACATCGCAAAATGGAAAGAAAAAGATTTGAGTGTCTATGTGCTACCCCATCCTGCTATGGGTAAATTGACCATCAGAGAATTTATTTATTTCACCATCTTTCATACTCAACATCACCTTGATAATTTAAAAAATAATTATGTTGATAAATGAAAATCTGAATTAAGGGCTTTTGATGAATTTTACGTTGTTTTTAATTTAATTAGTGAAGCTGTTCTGAAAAGTGCAAAATAAAATAGGTAAGGAGTTCATGATAAAGATATACACGCTAAAGAATCTCTGCGACTTCGCGTCTTTGCGAGACAAAACACTTATTAAAGTGATCTCATCATTCACAAATAACATCCTTCCAGATCAAATAACCCTTTCGGTTCATGTGCAAACTATCCGAAATGAAAATATCCGCAATTGGACGTCCCTGAGCATCCAGCATAGGATTCCAGACATCTATATAAAAGAGTTGCGGATGCTGCTCGCAATAGTCTTTCAATAAATTATTAAAGGCTTCGTATTGCGCTTTATATTTCCAGCGGGAGGGACTAGGTTTGGCCCCAACAAAATGAATCTTTAGTGCTGGATTTAAACTGAGTAATTTATTTACTACTTCTTTTGTCACCGCAATAATAGCTGATGGATTTTTTTCTGCGGAGATATCATTATCTCCTTCGTAGATATAAACAGCTGAGGGCCGAAATCTTAAAACAGCCTGATCCAGAAAATAAAGTAAATCGGACATATGCGATCCACCAAATCCGGTATTGATCGCTTGAATTTTTGAACAGTCTTCATCCACATTCTCCCAGAAACGTATACTGGAACTGCCCGTAAAAATAACTACCTCTCCATCTTCAGGAACCCGAAGTTCGTTAAATGCGCTAATCTCCTCCTCAAACCGACAGGGATCTTGTCCTCGTAAATGAAAACTGCCAATGACCAGGAGAATAAAAATAATTGATTTAAGTTTCATGATCCTTGTTTCGGTAATTATATGAAGTTGTTGAAGCTTTAGAAGTATTTTATGGCAATTAAGGGCTAATTTTTAACGCCATAAGTTGGTGAATAAAGTCTGATAAATATCGAATCTTGAGTCTGCTCTGTAATGAATATTGATTGAGTGTCCATCCCTGATTGCAATGAGGTGTTTATAAGGCATATTCTTTTTAATCGAATAAAAAAAGACAGCGATTCAACTTTGGTGGGAACATTTTTTATTTTAAACTTCTTTCCAATTTCTGCCCCCAGATTTTGTCGTGGCTTGTTAGCAATTGAAAAATTTACATTTCTATTTCCCTTCGTCTTAGTGCGACCTATCATCTTTTTATTTGATAAGTCAGGGTGAACTATAATCTCGCTTAACTCAATAATATCTTTCTCCAAGACAATCGATTGTTTATCTTTGATTTCTTTAATCAAAAATGATTGACTTTGATAACCAATGATGGAAAACTAGATAAGACCGGAAACAGTGGTTATTGATTGAGCTTGGGCACTCCCCATTAAAAAACAGAAAACGATCCTAAGAAAATTAATTTCTTCATAAATAGCTTTTAAAATTTCGCCGTCACCCCACCCAAAATATTAAATCCGTATGTTTCATATCCTTTCCATCTTTCCCGCTTGTTATTCAGCACATTATTTAGGTTTAAAAACAATCCAATTCGGTTGGTCAATTTATAATTACCGCCCAGATTCACATCAAATAATCCACCGAGACTATCTTCGACGTTCGTACCAATCGTTCGGTAAGGGACACCATTTTCGATAAATAACTCTCCGCTTAGGACCAGTTTTTCCCTCAGCATCGTATAATAAGCCCCCGCGTTGAATTGTAAATTGGGAAGATGCCAGGCGGCTTCCTGATCTTGCGTATCAAAGAAATTTTGCGACAAGGTCAGTAAAACCCGTAGGTCTTTACGAGGGTTTGCTTCGAGCGTTCCTTCGATATTGAAAATATTTACGGTATCTGTGAGCATATCAAAACGAATGGTATCCAGCGGATTATTGACAAACAAAGCTAGATTATTGGCGCTTTTATAGCTGGCCTGAATTTGATAATCCACCACTCTTAGATTCCCTTTTACTCCGGCAAAAAAATTATAATAATCGGTATTGACTGGATTGATTCGGGATACCAAAAAGGGATTATAATCGGTTAAATTTTTAAAATTATTTTTATACAAACCACCATCGGCTCCAAGGTAAGCCGCCAGTTGATTTCCCACAATATTGGCACTCACTTCAATATCGGGAAAAACTTTAAAATTGTCATCGTTTGAGGTCAAATTAAATCCTACTTTTGCTTTAAAAATGTCTCCGTGAAAAGTATAGCTGGGACGGACACCGAAATTATTCAGCGTTTGGGTTTCCCCATCTTTAAAAACCGTAAAATCAGCATCCAGAATGACCGTAAGTGGATGTAATTCGTTAAACCATTTAGTAGCCCCTACTTCAAAATCAAATCCAAATTCTTTGGCCGCAAAATTATCCGTCCTCGAATACAAATCAAACTGCGCGTGGTAATCAATATCCCCCTGTGTTTTGACACCATTAAAAAATTTGGCGTTGGCCGCAAAAGTCTTAAATTGCTGCTGCACATCTTCTCTGGGTTCACTCCGCGTATCGTTATCATATCCATAAAAATGTACCTCATCAAAATCGTAGCCCAACCCACCACTTACGGCAAATCCCTGATCAAAATAATAGCTTCCGTTAAGGTCGCCATTGATTTCGCGGAACCGTTGATTTTCCAGACTTTTTCGATTGGCCGTATGATATTTTAGATGACCCCCAATATCGTATTTTGGGTCTTTGGTATTGTTGTAAGCCAGCTCGGCGTAGGGTCGATTGGGCGTTCCGTAGCCCAGTTTTACAAATCCATTATAAGACGGATCAACTTTGTCCCGCTTGATCGCCAACGGCCGAAGACGCGGTGGAAGATACTGCATTTGTATGGTCCGCGAAGGCAACGCGTACGTCAACTGCCGGGAAGTGGTATCCAGCTCAGGAAGCTCCGGCGTCACATTTATTTTTTTGGATTCTTCCAGCGAAGCTTCAAAATCCTTGATGACATCAATCTCTTCGTCCGGTAAGGTAGGCTGTGCAACCATTAAGCTAGTCATCACTAAACACACTGCCAGAGGAATAAGATTTTTTATATTTTTTACCACGAAAAACATTATATTGATTCTAAATATGTTCATATTGTTTCTATTTATTGAAAGCACCTAAGGGGAATGAGTTAATAATAAATTATCCGCTTCTTTATCTATTGTTCCTCTTGTAAATCCAGTGTTTCGGTATCCACGGGAGTAGTAATCAAACGATTAGACGCTGCTTCTCTGGATTTAAGCTGTTCGAGTTTCTTTTTGGCAATATCTAATAATTCTTCGTCTCCGTTATAACTTTCAATCCAGCCTTCGAGTACCGCCCGGGCGTTCAGCACATCTCCTTTTTCGGCTAAAATATCCGCCAAAAGAATGATGCTTTTTCCCGCCCAGTAAGGATATTCGGAACTTTCTGCCTGTGCGTTTAGCGTAATTTGTTCGGCAACTTCCAGATCCCGCTGTATATAATAAATATAAGCAATCAGGTAACGAGCTTCGGCGGTTTCTTCGTTGTTACTGGTTTTGGTTACCTCGTTAAAAGCCCTTAAGGCATCCAGGTATTCCTCCCGATCAAAGGCGACTTTCCCAAGATAAAAATTAGCGATTGCTCGCTGCTCCGTAGTTACGTCTGGATTTTTTAACACTTTATCTGCGTAAGACAGAACGGCTGCTCCATTCCCGATCAGATACGCACTACTCAACGCCCCTTCCTGCGCTTCCAGTCGAGTGTCTAGCTTGTCCGTGGCGGCTTCCAGCTTACTGTATAAATCAAATGATTTTTCGTAATCCTCGGCGTGGTAATACGCAATGATCGCCGCTTTGTCGAGTGCCTTTACGTAGTAAAGACTATTTCCTTTATCAATGACGGTTTCAAAATCTCGTAATGCTTCGGAGTATTGTTTTTCTGCGGTATGCGCATCACCCCGGTAGAAATAGGCCTTGATAATATTTTTTCCATTCGGATATAAACGGATATAATTATTTAAACTGATGATCGCTTTTCCGTAGTTACCATTCTCGTATTGAGAAGCAGCGGCTTTAAAATTGATCGTTTCCTTTTCGCCCGCCTGCACCTTATATCCAGGGATCGTTTCCAGAAAAGCAAAATAAATATCCGGCTGCGCCAGGTCATCCACATAAATTTCTTCCAGTGCCGTCAGGGCCGCTTCCCCTTCTTTTTCAGTTGGGTTATTTCCAAATACTTGTTTGTAATAATTAGCCGCTTCTTCCAGACTTCCCTGGTTGTAGCTAATCAGTCCTAATTTTAGTAAGGCCTGATTCCTTAAGTTCGAGTTAGGATATCTTTCCAGGAGACCTTTGAGGGGTTGAGAAGCTTTATCTAGTTTACCGATTTCCAAATAGGTGATTCCCAACTGCAAGAGCGCATTATCCGCATATTCAGAATTAGGATGATTGTCCACCAGGTCATCCAACGCAATAATTTTATTGGTTTGATTACCATTTAAACCTTCAATAATTGCCTTTTGATAAAGTGCATAAACAAAACCGTTGTGGTTATCATCCACGGCAGCGTTGTAATATTGCAGGGCTTTGTCATACTGATTTCTTTTAAAATAAGCATCACCGGAACGTAAAATAGCGTCCCCCTGAATACGCTGTGCAACAATTGGATTAGAAATAAAGAGTGCGTTATTTTTAATACCTGTCGCCGCTTTCTCAAAATACCCCAATGCTCCGTTATAGTCTTCCTGCTCCAGATAATTATATCCCTGAATATAATTGGCCGTATGCACTGATGATTCGTCCGGTAAGTTTTTTAGATTTTGGGATAATGCTAAAAATTTATTAATCTGACGAGTACTTTCAGGAAAATCCTCTTCCTGATGGGCGATTTCACCCAGCCAATAATATGCGAGGGCTTTGGTCCGATTATCCACTGGTTTTTGGAGGGATTGATTAAAGCGTTTTTTGGCCTCTTCCATGTTCCCTTCCCGATATAATTGTATTCCTTTAAAATACGCTACCTTTTGGTAAGTCTCTTTCATCGAAGGAGAAAGGTTGGGAAGTTTTTCAATCGTAGCCAAAGCATTATCGTAATCTCTTGTATTTAGAAAAATGGAAGATAAAAGCGTTTGTGCTTCCGCATGAAACCTAGAAGAAGGATCTATATTTTCCAAAGCTGCGATGGCTTCTCGGTCAAAATTAAGTTCGTAGCTTAGCTTCGCAAAATTAAAATTGGATTCCTCCTGTATCTCATCATCATAATCCATTCTGGCAGCGGCCCGAAAAGCATTACGCGCACTGGATTTATTATCCGTTTTCAGGTAAGCATCCGCCAATGCGTACATGGCACTCTGGCCCATTTCGCTGTCGAGGGTTCCGAGCTCTTCGAGACGGACGATGGCCTGCTGGTAATTTTTATCCTGATAATGAACGTAACCAAGCTGGTACAAGTCTTCCGGTCTTAGTTGTTTGGCATTATCGGCGTAATATTCCAGATAAGGTAAGGCTTTCCGAAAATCTCCTTTTTCAAAATAAGCCTGACCGACCAGTTGATTTATCTCTGGAAGATTTTTTAATTTTTCGTCCTGGGTTTTGTTGACCGCATATTTAATCACCTCGTCATATTTGCCCTGAGCAAAATAAATTTGGGTAATGTAGTACGGCGTATAAGGCTGGTATTTTTTAGAACGTTCCACTTTTTCAAAACTGGCAATGGCTTCGTTGTATTTATCTTCAAAAAAAGAAGTCATTCCGTAGTAGTAGTTAGACGGGTAATAATATTCGTTTTGAATATCCCGGATTTCTCCAAAAGCGATGCGGGCTTCCCGAAATTTCTTTTTCACAAAATAAGAATAGCCCAATTTAAATTTCACTTCCGAACGCTGGTCACGTCCCAGATCAAAGGCATCAATACTGGCAAAAAGCTCTGCCGCACGAACATAGTCCTTACTATTAAAATAATAGTCGGCCATTTCGAGAATCGCCTGATTGGCGAGTGGATCGGGATCGTAGGTCCGGGCAAAATCAATGATGAGTCGTTCGCCATCGGGTTGATTGAGTCGAACGGCACATTTTGCGTAGAAAAGTTCCGCTTTAGTTCTTAAAAGGATCGATTCGGGTTCGTTAAGGGGACGAAGCGCTTCCACCACTTTTTTAAATTCGGTCTGGGCAAGACCTACAATTCCTTCTTCGTACAGATTCATGGCTTTTTTATAGGCCAGATTGTTCTCCGTGTAAATCGCGCTGTTTTGAGCATTTATTCCTATAAATAACAGGCAAAATAACGTTGATAGCAGTAATTTTCTCAAATAGCAAGGTGTTTTCATAAACATAGCAATCAATAAGAGGTAAGTAATTAACCGGTTGCGAGCGTTAAAGAGCAAATTCTTTAACTACTTCTTTCATCACATATTGTGGCGAATTTAGGAAAATTTTAGGTTTCTGGCCTAAGAAAATGACCTAAAACCACTAATCCATCCAAGGAAGTAGTACAAAACACAGTTCTTGGGTATAATAATTGCATTCTATAATATTAATATAATAAAAAAATAAACCAATTTTGTGACATGGCATTAAATCTAGCTGGTCAGTTTTCAGATCAAGTATCCAATAATACCGCTTTTAAGGGAAATGATACAAACCTAGAAGGGAAGCCCGCACATTATATCGAAGGTATAATTGTGGTGAACAATCTGCACCAAATTATTGGCTGGAACCCGGCCTCCAAATGTCTTACTGGTTATAAGCGGAAGAATATGATCGGTACTTCCATCCTGGATTTGTTAACCTCAGACGAGGAAAAAAAGGCTTTTCTAGACGATTTTGATCGACTGACCAATCACTGTGAAAGTGACGATATTTATCACGAATCAACCGTTAATATATACACCCATACGAAAGAGACGAAAACCGTAACCTTTCAATGGAATCGAATGATTGTGGTCGGAGTACGCTTGTTTAACATTTGTATTTCTAATTTATCAAATGGATCGACTAGCCTCGAGGATATCCGGGAAAAAGAACTGGAATTAGTCCGTAAAGAAAAAGAACTGGCCAAATTGGCTTCTTCTAATCAACAACTGGAAGCATTCGCCTACGTTGCCTCGCATGATTTAAAGGAACCATTACGATCCATCGGAAACTTTACTCAATTGCTAGGAAAAAGACTAGAGGGTAAACTGGATGATACCGAAAAAGAGTTTTTTGGTTTTGTGACCAGTGGAGTAAAAAATATGAATAGTCTGATCGAAGACTTACTTACTTATTCCAGGGTTAACAGCGGAAAACATGAGATTGTAAATCTTAATCCCATGGACTCTATTACAGTGGTTATCAATAGTCTCCACCAGCGAATTATCGAAACCGATGCGACCATAGAAATCAAGGCATTCCCGGAGAAAATATTGGGTAATCCCACAAAAATAAAGCAGTTATTCCAGAATTTAATTGCCAATGCCATCAAATTTCAAAATCCGGAGATACATCCGGTGATCGTTGTTAGTGGACGAGAAGAGAGAGATCGGTGGGTTTTTACCGTTTCAGATAACGGGATCGGTATAAAGGAGGAATATTACGAAAAGGTATTCGGTATTTTCACCAAATTACACCATAAGTCGGTTTATCCTGGCTCGGGAATTGGGCTTTCCGTTTGTCAACGCATTGTAGAACAGCACGACGGAGAAATCTGGGTAGATTCTATCTTTGAAAAAGGTACTAATTTCCATTTTAGCATTAGCAAAAATCAATC
>Ga0209187_1002155_pt1 | contig 19652 bp, 19 predicted proteins | sample BantaG_FD_187430 | JGI IMG/M metagenome (GOLD analysis project Ga0209187, IMG submission 187430) | Marine algal microbial communities from Bantry Bay, Ireland - BantryBay_4 metaG (SPAdes) (version 2) | ecosystem: Host-associated > Algae > Red algae > Unclassified | place: Bantry Bay, Ireland...
TTTTATACATAGCAAGCATGCGCTGGGTCACGAGGAAACCACCGAAAATATTGACCGCGCATAGAGCGACGGCTGCAAAGCCTGTCCATGTAGAAATTCCGGACCCGCCTTTGACCCCTGCGGCGACCGCGACGAGGGCGCCCACGATAATCACCGAAGAAATCGCATTTGTAACCGCCATCAAAGGCGTGTGCAGGGCGGGCGTGACCGACCAAACCACGTAATACCCGACGAAAATCGCCATAACGAAAATTGCGAGTTGGAAAACAAGGGGCGAAACGGCAGCGCCGCCCGCCATAATGAGGACAGCTGACATTATTCAAATACCTTTCCCGGCCCCATTCCAGAGGCAATAACGCGCAAATAGCCGAGCACCTGACTCAACGCGATCAATCCGATTCCTGCGGTCACGCCAAGAACGCCTATTAAGAACCCAAGCACAAGCCCCGCGCTCTCATCTGGAAAGAAAAGCCCTGATGCCATGACCAATAGGCTGACGATCGCCGTCAATCCAATTCCTCCAAACCCCATAGCCAGAAGTAAATTCTCGAGCAGGGTGCGATCTTTGAGATTTGGCTTAGTGCCGCTCATCACTTCAACCGCTCGTGTACAACTTCGCCGCCCTTGGTAAGCGCGCAGCCTTGGATAATTTCGTCTTCCCAATCGGGGGCGTAAGCCCCGTCTTCCGCCGTTACGAGCGGGAGGAAGTTTTTGATATTTCTCGCAAACATATTAGACGCATCCGCCGCCATGCGGGACGGCCAGTTCAAATGACCGACAATATGAACACCGTTTTTCGTCGTAACAATTTCGCCCGGTTTCGCGCCTTCGACATTGCCGCCGCGTTCCACCGCCAAATCGATCAAAACAGAGCCGGGGCGCATCGTGTCTAGCATCGTTTTTGTCACGAGGACGGGGGCTTTGCGGCCCGGTATGAGGGCCGTGGTAATCACAATATCCTGCTTGGCAATATGCGTCGACGTTAATTCCGTTTGAAGCGCTTGATAGTCTGCGCTCATTTGTTTGGCATATCCGCCAGCCGTCTCAGCGGCTTTGAACTCTTCATTCTCAACAGCGATGAATTTCGCGCCCAATGACGCGACTTGTTCTTTGGTTGCAGGGCGCACATCTGTCGCCGTTGTGACCGCACCGAGACGCCGCGCTGTTGCAATCGCCTGCAAACCCGCAACCCCGACGCCCATAATAAAAACTTTCGCCGGCGCGATTGTGCCCGCCGCCGTCATCATCATCGGAAAAGCGCGCCCGTAAATTCCGCCCGCTTCAACAACGGAGCGGTAGCCTGACAGGTTGGATTGTGACGAGAGCACATCCATAGACTGTGCGCGGGAAATGCGCGGTATATAGTCAAGTGCAAAGGCTGTGACGCCGGCTTTGGCGCAGGCGGCCGCATATTTGGGATTGTCTGTCGGGGAAAGAATACCGGTAATGCCCGCGCCTTTTTTCATGGCCGCGACGAGTTTTTCAGACCCGCCCGTTACAGACAACACAAGATCAGCGGATTTGACAGCAGCCGTATTTGTTGCGGAAATTTCCGCGCCAGCGTCCTTATATAAAGCGTCTGCGAAATCAGCTTTTGCACCGGCGCCTTTGACAACAGTGACGTTGTGCCCGGCTTTCACATAACCAGCGACCGTGTCGGGCGTCGCCGCAACGCGAGCTTCCGCTCCGCCTTTAGTTTGCTGCGCCACATCATTAAGAACAGTAAGTTTCACGCGGAACAGCCTTTTAAAATGACGCGTTTCTTACGCGATGAGGGACAGTAGGAAAGAAATTATTGCGACTAAGATCGACAAACCGATTAAGCCAACATACCAGCCGCCTTTGAATTTTAGAGCCGCGCCGATGATAAAGCCCGTAATCAGCGTTGCGACCAGAGACGGTAACCAATGTAGATTAACGGCAAAAACTAGCGTTGGCATTATGACGATTAGCGCAATCAATGCGCCGCCATATTTTGTACCACCCATAAACCCTGTGAATGTACCGGATTGTGCATCGACCTTCATCGTGCCGTGCTTATAATCGGTTTGTCCGCCTGCCATGTCACTATCCTGTCTTCATAAGTAGCGATTTGTTTAAGCCGACGAGCTATCATAGCCCTACAATAGAGACAAGCAGTCCCGTCTCTAAGTTAAGCGATTATTTTCGAACCTCGCGCAAAATTTGCTATGAACCGGAAATTCCTCGGTCGCCGAGAATTCATTCTTCCTTAAACATAAAACAAAACCTCAAATTTACCCCACTGCGTCATCTTCCGGGAAGAGAGAGATTCGGATGAACCGTGTCTTTTCCAGAAAACCGGGTGAATTTATGTCGAAGACTGTTTTAATTGTTGATGATGACCCGACACAACGTCGCTTGTTGCAAGCTGTTGTCGAAAAATCCGGATTCTCAACATTACAAGCAGGTGACGGCGACGCAGCTCTGGCCATCGCTTTGGGAACAGAGCAGGATAAAATTCACGTCATGTTGCTGGATTTAGTCATGCCGGGCCGTGACGGCATGGATACACTTGCAGAGCTTGCAAAGAAACGCCCTGATCTACCTGTCATCGTATTAACCGCTAAGGGCTCTATCGACGCCGTTGTGAAAGCCATGAAATCCGGCGCTCGGGATTTTGTTGTCAAACCCGCCGCGCCTGAACGCATTATCGTATCCATTCGCAATGCGCTGGATATGAAAACGCTGGTCGGCGAGGTTAAGCGCCTGAAGAAAACAGCTGAAGGCGGCCTGTCATTTGACGATCTGATCGGCAACGCCTCTTCCATGCGTTCTGTTGTCGCCATGGGCGAACGCGGCGCGAAAGCCAATATTCCAATCCTTATCACCGGCGAATCCGGGGTGGGTAAAGAAGTTATAGCCCGCGCCATTCAATCCGCGTCAGAGCGGTCCGACAAACCCTTTATCACTGTGAACTGCGGCGCAATTTCCGAGAGCCTCGTCGAATCCATCTTGTTTGGCCACGAAAAAGGGTCCTTTACGGGCGCAAATTCAAAACATCTGGGTAAATTCCAAGAGGCCCACACAGGCACGCTTTTTCTCGATGAAGTGGGCGAGTTGCCGCTGGAAATGCAGGTCAAACTCTTACGCGTTTTGCAAGAGGGCGAAGTCGATCCCATTGGGTCCAAGCGCACCGTCCCAGTAGATGTGCGGATCATCAGCGCCACAAATCGTGATTTGGCCGAAGCCGTCCAAGACGGTACATTCCGCGAAGACCTCTATTATCGACTGAATGTATTTCCGATCGCGGTTCCGCCTCTGCGCGAGCGCCGTGAAGACGTTCCGGCTCTCGTTGAGCATTTCGTCCGCCGTATCAATGCGGCTGAACGGTTGAACGTCTCCGGCGCAACATCTGACACGCTGGAATTGCTAAAAAGTCACGACTGGAAAGGCAATGTGCGCCAGCTGGAGAACACTGTTTTCCGTGCCATGATTTTGTCTGATGGGAATAAATTACGTCCGCAGGACTTCCCGCAAATTTCAGGGCTGACGCCCGGACTTCTGCCGAAAGTAGAACCCGAAGATAATGGCCCTATAGAAAGCCTCGTTCCGGCTGACCTCCGCCAAAATCCGACAATGCCGGATTCGGCTGTCTCCGTCCTAGACCGCGAAGGTCACTTAAGGACCCTTGAAGATATCGAACGCGATCTGATTGAGTTCGCGATTACAAATTACTCCGGTCACATGTCTGAGGTCGCGCGTCGCCTCGGAATTGGCCGATCAACGCTTTACCGCAAAGTGCGGGAACACGAATTGGACGTAGAAAACGTCCGATCCGCATAAACTATTAGTCGTGGGAAATAAGAAAATGAAACGCAAAACATATCTTTTAAGTGCTGCTGCACTTACTCTTCTGGTTGCCGTGCCTGTCACAGCGACTCATCAAACCAATGGTTTACGCGGGGCCTTTTCAGGTCAAGGCGTTACGACGCAAAACTACGTTGCGGCTGGGTCTTGGCAGGAACAACGTTTGCACGCCCAAATGACAGCGCAACAGGCCGCTTCACAACAATATTATCAAAATAAATATGCAGCCCCTGCTCCGCAAAGACAAACTCAGGGTCAGTATTATGCACCACAAGCCGCGCATGGTTACACAAGCGCGCCGCAATATGTTCGCGTAGATACAACGCCGCAAAAAAAGAAACGCTCTTGGCTTTCCGGTCTTCGCGGATTGTCCTCACCGCGCTCCGTAACCTACGATCAAGCCGCAGCACAATCATTCACACGCAATCACAATATCGGGGGCGTAACTGTACGCACCAATGCCCTTCACACACGGGACATGTTGGATTGGCAAGAAAATACGACCGGCAAAACGCTGACCCTGCTAGCCAATCGCGCCAATGGCACATTGCAACCAAACTCCGTATATCTCGGCGCAGGATTTAAAGGCGGTTTGAAATGGCAGACGACAGACGTTCCGGGTCAATTTCCGCTTTTGGCACGGTTCCCGTTCTTCTCTGACCGTACGGATCGTCAGGCCGGTGTTTTCGCTATCGATAATGCGGCTCTGGCCTTTACATCGACTTTTGGGGATTGGACGACAATCTATATGCAGCCTGAATATTCCGAAACGGAATATGGCCGCGACCAAGATGAATTCCAGCTCCGCAAAGCCTATGTTGTCTTCGGTAATTTGGAAAAGACGCCCTTCTATGCTGCATTTGGTCGCAAGACGATCGATTTTGGTAACTTTGATAGCTATAATGCGTTCACCCATAATGAAGGCGCGCATTATTTCCACGCCGTCAGTGATCAACCTGTCTTAGAAGCCGGTTTTTATTCCAATGGTTTTAAAGCTACAGCCTCTGCATTCTCAGCAGGACGCCAATTGCGCGTCGCGCTGGCCGGAGAAGAAAACAATCTCGGCAACTACGCCTTTAACGCAGAAAAAGAATTCCGATTTGGCCAAGGTAAACGCCAGGCCTTTACACTCGGTGGTGGCTATCTTCACGATACGATCTACCGGGATAACTTCACGGCGCATACGTTCCAAGGTCGTGCAAACGGCACGCCTCCAGCGAACTTTATCGAATATCGCAACAGTGCGGTAAACGGATTTGCCGAATATAACTCACCCTTCTTGGACGCGATGGTGGAATATACGACGACGCTCAAACCCTGGGCCGCAGCTATTCCGCAAGCCATTGACGGCACGCCGCTGCCGCAGTTCCTAATTGATCCAGCCGGTTCAACGACTGACATCAACAACATTAATTTTGACGAAAAACTTGCGACCTTGGTGGCACAAGTCAGAGTCAAACCCATGGTCGGCGGACGCCGAATGTCTATCGCCGCTGTCGGTAGCTGGGGCAACATCAGTGATGATACAGGCAATGTCGGGGTGTTTGGTCAGCCAACGAGCTTCGAGAAAAATCAGCAACATGCTGTCTCAGTTGAGTATCCGATCAATGACTATCTCGAGTTTGGCGCCGAATATGTCTATAATAAGGGCTTCATTCCTTTCGTCGCACCGCAACAGATCAGCAATGACGAGACCCAGGCACATGCCATAAATGTTGGTTTCAAGGCTCGCTTCTAAAGCACGCCTTCACCGCATAGGGGGGCAGATTAACCCCTTACTCCCGCGCTCTGCTTTATAGCTTTGCGCAGGTTCAGGGCCGCACGTTCGGGGGAGCGTGTGGCCTTGCTTGTTTTCAGTCAGATTGATTTCAGTAGATAACAGAACTGTCACAAGACCGGCTGCATTTTCAAGGAAAACTCAATCGTGTACGTATTCTTGCCTAGAACGTCGAAAACGAAGTTGTGACAAATAACGTTTCAGCCAACGACTGCTATCGCCGATCAGGTTGTTTCGCGGATCAAACTTGATATCCGGCGGATTATGGAAAAAATATTCGCGACAGCGTCATGCGCTCACAAGCGCAACTCTATCACGGCCTACTTAACGGATATTCTGAGCGACTCTCTATCGGGTCAGTCTCGAGATAAAGTGTCTCTGATGCACAGTCTTGGATGAAAATTCCCTATTTTGAGAATGAACGCTACTCTCATTCGAGAGAAAAAGCGAACCGCTAAATCTGCATTGCAGGCTATGCTAGACCCAAATTTTACGCCTAGGCGCCCCGTCGACCTGACAAATGGTTTGAACTAGGCCGACTGAGACAATTCGTTATCAAGCTGTTTTTGCAACGCTTTAGAGGCTGGGCCGTTATTTAGATGACGATGGGTGAGGCTCCGCAAGGTGAGATCTATTCCCTTTCCCCGTCCCGAAAAGATCAAACCGACTTAATTTTGTCAGTTTCTCACGCGTCGTCACTTTACCTTAATCGCAACCTTTCGGCACAATCCGCAGAAACGGGCGCTTTGCCGTTAATGACTTCGGGGCCGGCGGCGGGGTGTATTCCGGGATATAAGATTTTGCTCTAGGTCTTTTTGGGATGTCCGTCACACACGCTAGTCTCGGCGGGGCGGGAGTTTTAGGCGGCGGCAGAGGTTCGTCCTCAATCAATTCATCCTCAATATTGCGGACCCGAGGCTTAAAACCGGATTTGCGTTTGGATTTAAACCCGCCCTTTTTGCGGGGCTCATTTTTCCACCGATCCGCCGTGCGCACATAATCAGCATCCGGGTCAGGTTCTTGTCCCTCACTCGCTTGTTCATCACTGGCCTTTTGCTTGGCCTTTAGGTCTTTCACCTTTTTATTCATCCGTGCGACGACCTGTTTTTGCGCGATTGAGAGCGCGTCGCCTGCGCGGCCCTTTTCCAAATCATGAAAGGCCGAGCCGAATTTTTCGAGGCGCTCCAAAACGCTCTCACCAAACTCATCTTCAAAGTCAGAAATATGACCCAGCTCGGTCAGCTTGAAATGAAGGCGCGCGATTTTTCGCTTGGCATTTGACGCCGAGCGCTCACGCGCTTTCGCCATTTTATCGCGATAAGCGGTCTGCGCTTGGTCCTGCGCGGCTTGTTCAGCCTTCCATTGTTCCCGGTCATAGTCAGACATTCTGCCGCTCTATCACAAATAGAACGAAAAGCGAACAAAAATTAGGGGCCGAGATTAGACGCCGTCAGAGGCTTCCATATAGAGGTCCAAAAGCGCCTCTTGTTCAGCGCGTTCATTCGCGTCTTGTTTGCGCAGAGCGATGACTTTGCGCATGACTTTTGTATCAAGGCCGAATGTTTTCATTTCGGCATAAACATCGCGAATGTCAGAGGCGAGTTCGGCTTTCTCACCTTCAAGGCGCTCAATGCGCGCAATGAATTGGCGTAGTTTTTCGCGTGTGGCTTGGCCCATTTGATCGGCGCGGTCGGAATCACTCATCATGGCTGGAACTCTTTAGATCGTTGTAAATTTGAACTCGTGACATAGCTGGGCAAAACACACACCGACAGACCACTCCTGATCAAAAATTGTGGATGGGGTGAAATCAATACACTCTATTTAGCTCGAAATCTGTTTTGATGCGTATATAAGCGCAAGAAGACTTCACAACTGGACCCTCACAATGTTGACTATCCTTTATATTTTAACAGGCCTCGGCTTTGCCTGCGTGGTGCTAACACTCATCATGGGCACCGTTGCGATGAGCAAAAAAAGTGAAGAGAATCGTAAAAAATCCAACGATTGGATGTGGCGCAGGATTTACGCGCAAGTGGCCACCGTTATCTTGCTGGTCCTCACCGTTTATGTGAAATCAAAGAGCGGTTAATTGGTCAAACTCAATAAAATCTATACCCGCACAGGGGATGACGGCTCGACCGGATTGGTTGACGGCTCCCGCTTGGGTAAAGACGCACTGCGCGTGCGCGCTTACGGCGACGTTGACGAAACCAACAGCGTCATCGGTCTCGTGCGCCTGCATCTAGAGAGCCGCCGTCTCGACGATATGATGTCGCGCATTCAAAATGACTTATTCGATTTAGGTGCAGACTTGGCAACGCCCCTACCCGCCAAAGGTGAAGTCGATAGTGAATACGCCCTGCGCGTGGTCGAACCTCAAACCTTACGATTAGAGACAGAATTGGACGCGCTGAATGCGGATTTGGAGCCTCTAAATTCGTTTGTATTGCCGGGCGGTCATGCCCCTGCGGCTTACCTCCATCAAGGTAGAACGGTTTGCCGACGCGCTGAACGGGTCTGCGTGGCATTGGCGGCAGAAGAACCGGTAAACCCACATGCGCTAAGCTATCTCAACCGTTTATCAGATTTTCTGTTCGTGGCAGCGCGCTGGTGCAATGATCAAGGTGCATCCGACGTCAAATGGGTCCCGGGACAAAACCGATAGACCTAACGATCTGATGTCATCAATTCTTGGCGGACCCGCACGGCAATGTCTTGCGGTGTGGACCGGGTTGAAAAGAAATCCGAAAATTTGCCATCGGCGTCCATAAGATAGATAATATCAGTATGGTTGACGGTATAATCAATTGATCCGTCTTCGACGGGGCCGCCTTCAAAATCACTCTTTGTTGCCGTGATTTTATAAACGGTTTTGGCGGCTTCGATTTGTTCCACACTCCCAGTGAACCCGCGAAGGCCCTTTGGGAATGGTTCGAACGTTACATATTCCGCAATCTTTTCGACGGTATCCCGCTCCGGATCCACAGTGATCAAAATATAGCCCACATCGTTACCGGCCGTCCGCAAAAGGGTCTGCGCCGCGCCGAGCTTTGACAAAGATGTCGGGCAAATGTCAGGGCAATAAGCAAAGCCGAAATAGATAAGATGTGGTTTTCCCAGTAAGTCTGCTTCGGTCACAGTTTGTCCAGTATCGTCGATTAATGTGAACGCCCCGCCAATAGACGCGGTCCCCGAACTGACAACAGTCTTACCGGACACGCCTGCCGCATTTGGGTCTTCGGCTTGGCACGCCATAAGCCCGATGGCCGCCAGAATACTTATCGTCAAATTTGTCGCAATTCTCATACTGCAAAGCTCTATTCAAAAGTGATAGGGTCAAACTTAGAGAGTTGGTCATTCCTATAAATGCCCCCTAAATGAAAGAGCCAAATGTGAAAGCACATAACGCCGCAGAATTAAACAGGGGTGGACTGAATATTGGAAGTCCAAATATAAGGTCCATAGTCGACACGACTTTGCGCGGCTTCGGCGGGTCAGCTGCCGCCCAAGGGTATCAGCACGTCGAGAGCCTGGGGTCCCTGCGACGCCAAACACTTGTCGCTTTGCGGTGGGGAGCGATTCTTGGCCAGACCCTTGCCCTCATCATTGTCAGTCAAGTCCTGGGATTCGAGTATCCAATTTTAGCGTGTTGCTTGACTATTCTGGCGTCTGCCATTGTCAATCTTGTTGTCACAATCAGACTGCCTTTGGATCGCCGCGTCTCTGATTTTGAAGCCTATATGCATTTGGGTTTTGATCTTTGGCAACTGGCTGGATTGCTCTGGCTGACGGGCGGCATAGTCAATCCGTTTTCCATCTTGTTTCTCGCGCCGGTCGTGACGGCCGCAACAACGCTATCGCGTTGGGTGGTTCTGGCATTAGGGATCATGGCGCTGACGCTTTCCTTTGGCCTTGTTTTCTTTCACCATCCTTTGCCTTGGTCACCGGCTGGGAGTTTTGAATTGCCTTTAATTTTGAAGCTCGGAATTTGGATCGCCGTTTTTGTTGGGGCGAGTTTCACCTCATTTTATGCGTGGCGTACGACGCAGGAGAGCCGAAAAATGGCCTTTGCCCTGGCCGCCGCCGAAGCCATGTTGGCGCATGAGCGAAAACTTAGCGCGCTAGGCGGTCTCGCCGCAGCCGCAGCTCATGAGCTTGGAACGCCGCTCGCAACCATCCAAGTCGTGGCCAGAGAAATGAGCCGCGAGGTAGAAGAGGACACGCCGCTGGCCGAAGATGCGGCACTTATCCTGTCGCAAGCCCAAAGATGCCGGAACATTTTGGAACAACTCTCACGACGCGGAGACGCAGGCGACATCATCCATGACGCACTCTCCATTGAGGATTTGTTAGAGGAAGCCGCGGAGCCCTTTATTGACCGCGACATAGACATCGCCATCAAATGCGCCGGAGATGGCATGGACCTTGTGTTGAAGCGTCGACCGGAACTCCTCTACGCCTTGAAAAATTATATTGATAATGGCGTGGACTTCGCAGCCTCCCGGGTCGAGCTCTCTGCTCATTGGGATACCGATACGGTCACGATCGTGATTGATGATGACGGCCCCGGGTTTGATCCGGCCCTCATGAGCCGGTTGGGTCAACCCTATGTCGGCACCCGACGGAGTGCCAAGACAGCTGGCGGGTTGGGACTGGGCATCTTCATATCTGAGCGTTTGATAAGACAGGCCGGCGGAAAAGTCCGTTATCTCGCATCCCCATTAGGCGGCGCACGCATTGTGGCCGCTTTGCCCCGCGACAGATTGTCTGCGACACCATAGCCGAAAATCAGCATCCATTTTCCGTTTCACGCGTAGATATTATGAAAAAGGAGATTGATGATGAGCGAATACGCGCTGCCTAGCGACGCATCTTTGATGATTTTAGACGATGATGGGCCTTTTCGGACTCGCCTTGGGCGAGCCATGGAACAACGTGGATTCACCGTAGATACGGTCGAAACTGTGGCAGAAGCGCGCACCATCGTTCAGAAGAAACCCCCTGCCTTTGCCGTGCTAGACATGCGGCTGGAAGACGGAAACGGTTTGGATGTCATCGACATGCTGCATAAGCAAAGGCCGGACTCGAAAATGGTGATGTTAACCGGGTATGGCAATCTCGCGACTGCTGTATCTGCGGTCAAACGTGGTGCCGTCGATTATTTGGCTAAGCCGGCAGATGCGGATGACGTCTGCAAAGCGCTACTTGCGGAGCGTGACGCCGCGCCGGAACCGCCCGAAAATCCGATGAGTGCAGACCGGGTGCGTTGGGAACATATTCAGCGAGTTTACGAACTTTGCGGAAAAAATGTATCTGAGACTGCGCGCCGCTTGAACATGCATCGCCGGACCTTGCAGCGTATTTTGGCGAAACGCGCGCCAAAATAGCGCCTTCGTCACAATATCTTCCTACTAGTCTCAATCCCCCTAGATGAGACAGAAACGCCGCCTCTCTATTTCAAGAGAGGCGGCGTTTTGATATTAGAAAGGCGCGTAATTTTATTCGGCGGCAATCGCATCCATGAACAGGCCGTTGAGTTTAGCGCCGAAACTCTCGCCTGAACGAAGGGGCTGCTCATCCAGTTCTAGCGAATATACGCCCATATTTTCGGCGAGCTCTTCAAGTAAGCCCTGCGGCAGCGATTCATACGCCATGCGCCATGTTTGAAAAGACCGCCCCGCGATGTCTCCCTTATGGAGGAGCTCTAAGTTATGATGTCGTGGATCCTCAATGATCTCGGCGAAAAGACTCTCAACATCAGTGCGCTCGCCTTCGAGAATTTGGATGTAGCGATTCCCGTCAAACAAGAGCAGTCCCGTCACGGATTTGGCTGCATTATTGCGTTCTGACGACGCCAGTATATCCCGAACGTCATTATTTTCATTTTGCGCCCGGGACAGACTGGTATAAATGAGTTCCACTAAAGCCATTTGGCGGTTTCCTATTTTTCCTGAGACATCATATCTCTCAGTCCTTGAACTCTCTACGGCTGACATCGCCACATGGTTTTTGACAGCTGCGCGGCGTTGCGCCACAATGTTTTAAAAGGGAATTGGGATGAAACTGAATTGGTTGGCCGGATCGGCCGTATTTATTTTACTGGCAGCATGCGGGGAGGCTTCTATTGAAGCGCCAAGGGCAGATTCCAAAACCGCAACACCGTTAGAAAAACCCACTTCTCAAACCGGGCAAACTTCGGGTTACAGTGCCAGTAAGAACGTCTATTTCGGCGATTTGCATATCCATACAAAGAACAGCTTCGACGCCTATATTTTTAATGTGCGGACGACGCCTGCCGATGTTTACCGCTTTGCCTCGGGTGAGACCCTGAAACATCCGGGCGGCTATGACATGACCCTTTCGGGACCACCGCTAGATTTTGTCGCGGCCACAGATCATGGCGCCTATATGGGGATTCTGCCCGCCATGGATAATCCGGATAGCCCGCTATCGAAACTCGAAATCTCTAAGAAGATATTCGGCGCCACGGACCCTGACGCAATCATTCGGAACTTCCAAACGATTGGACAATCCGTGAGAAGCGGCAAACCCATCGACGGTCTGTATGATCGAGACCTTGTTGACCGGACCTGGCAAGACGCCGTTGCGACAGCAGACCGCTATTACAAGCCCGGCACCCTGACGACATTTGCCGCCTATGAATATACTTCCGTCACGACGCGAGGCGGCAGCGAAGGCACATTTGCGGGCGGGAATTTGCATCGCAATGTGGTTTTTGAAAGCGGCGCACCGGACCGCCTCTTCAGCACCTTGGAATCTCCCAACCCGGAAAACCTGTGGGACTGGATGGATGAGGAGCGGTCCGCTGGACGCGACGTGCTCGCCATTCCGCATAATTCGAATGTTTCGGACGGTAAGATGTTCGATATGGTTCAATATGGCGGCGGCGTGATCGACGCCAATTACACGACGCAGCGCATCCGAAATGAGCCCATTGTCGAGATGTCCCAAGTCAAAGGCACATCTGAAACCCATCCTGCTCTCTCGCCAAATGACGAGTTCGCAAGTTTTGAAATTTATGACAAATTACTGGCCTCCAACATTGAGAGCAAAATCAACGGCTCTTACATCCGTGAAGCTCTGGCGCGCGGACTGGCGTTAGAAGAGGTGACGGGCACGAACCCCTACGCCTTTGGCCTGATCGGCAGCTCGGACAGCCATGTCGCGGGCGGGTCCTATGACGAGAAGGATTACTGGTCCAAAGTCGGCATTGTTGACGCCTCAGCAGAAAGCCGCGGATCTGTGCCTCCGGGCGGCGCAAAAACATGGGAAGGCGTTGAGCGAGATATAAACGCCGAAAACTGGTTCTCCAAATGGAGCGCGGCAGGTTATGCGGCGGTTTGGGCCGAAGAAAATACACGTGAGTCGATTTTTAACGGCATGCGCCAGAAAGAAACCTATGCCACATCCGGACCGCGCCTTCGCCTGCGGTTCTTTGGCGGCGATATGACGAAGGATATGCTGAACGCGGCAGATATGGCCGCGCAAGGCTATAGCGCAGGCGTCCCAATGGGCGGCAATTTGAGCACAGATGTCGCGCCGACATTTATGGCTTGGGCGGCGCGCGATCCACGCGGCGCACAATTGGACCGTCTACAAATTATCAAATCCTGGAACACGGCAGACGGCGCGAAAGAAGCTGTTTATGACATGGCGTGTTCCGATGGCGCGAGTCCGGATGCCACCACACATCGCTGCCCGAATAATGGCGCCAGTGTCGATCTGGCAAATTGTTCGCCGTCCACGGGTCAGGGCGACCCGGAGTTGAAAGCCATTTGGACGGACCCGGATTACACGGCCCGTGAAGCGGCTGCTTATTATGTGCGCGTGCTAGAAAATCCGACGTGTCGTTGGTCGACTTGGGATGCGCTAAAAGCTGGAACGGAGTTCCATCCCGACCTTCCCACTACCATTAAAGAGCGCGCGTGGTCGTCGCCGATTTGGACATCCTCAAACTAAATGAAAAATCTATTGCGCGAGCCTTTCGTTCATTTCGTAATTCTCGGCGGGTTGCTGTTTGCGGGTCATTCTGTCTGGCAGAAACACGTCACGAAATCTGACCGCACCATCGTGATCAGTCCTGCTGAAATGGAACGCCAAGCCCAAATTTTCGCCAGTGAAAATAAACGGCTGCCGTCTGATGCAGATCTGGAAGGCTTACTCTTCGCCCATATTGAAGAACAGGCTTTGATGCGCGAGGCCAAACATTTGGGATTGGACGAAGACGATACAATCATTCGCCGACGGCTGGCGCAAAAAATGCGGTTTATGATTGATGACATCGGCGATGTTGAATTGCCCCCGCGCGGCGATCTAAAAATTTGGTATAACACGAATTCCGACCGATTCATGCGGCCCGAGACCAGAAGTTTCGAGCATATCTATCTCTCCCCGAAAGGGCGATCAGACACTGTTGTTTCGGAGGCTGAGGCTCTACTCGGCCATTCAAAAATAAAAGACGATTGGCAGTCCGAAAGCGACCCGTTCATGACCGGGTTGAGGTTTTCAACTTTGGCGCAACCCGCCGTCCAACGAGATTTCGGGATAGCTTTTGCAAACAAACTCTTTGCTTTGCCAAATATCGACGACTGGCAAGGCCCTCTTAATTCGGCCTTTGGTGTTCACCTCGTGCGGCTCACCGATGTTACGCCCGCCTATCTGCCTGAATTCAGCGAGATACAAATCGAAGTGGAAGCTGTCTGGATAGAAGATGCTAAACGTGCTCAGAATTCGGAAGCCCTGAAAAAACTCATCGAGAAATACCGCGTCGAGGTCGCTGAGTGATACGGGTTTTACTGGCATTGCTGCTATGGTGCGCCGCCGCGGCGGCGAACGCCCATGAGGTTCGCCCGGCTTTCCTGCGCGCAACTGAAGTGGCTCCGAGCGAGTTTGATGTCGTATGGAAACAGCCTGTGTTGTCCGGTCAACGTTTGCGCATCCGCCCGACTTTCCCATCCGATTGCACGCAAACCGAACCGCGTCTGGACCGAAGCGGTGATACCGTCGCGGAACGTTTCAAGGTTAGCTGCGATTTACGGCAAGGCACGCTTTCGCTTCCCGGTTTGGAGAATACCCTCACTGATGCCTTTGTGGAGATTGTCTATCTCGAAGAGACTAATCGTTCCGCTTTACTCAAACCCGCTGATCCAACCTTGCAATTGGGAGGGCCGAAAGCCAGCGCCGCAAAAGCTTATGTAGGCATAGGTGTGGAGCACATCATATTCGGATGGGACCACTTACTATTCGTGATTGGTTTGACACTTCTGGTTGGCGGACGCCGCGTCTGGGGCGTGGCGACCGCCTTCACTCTCGCACATTCCATCACCTTGGCGGCAACGGCCGTCGGCGGCATCACCCTGCCCTCCCGGCCTGTAGAAATGCTGATCGCAGGCTCGATTGTCCTTTTGGGCGTTGAAGTTTTACGAAAGCGAAAAGGCCAAGAAACATTGGGTGCCCGTCGGCCTTATCTCATTGCATTCACCGTTGGGCTTATTCACGGATTTGGCTTTGCCGGCGCCTTGGCAGAAATTGGATTGCCGCAAGGCACGGAGCTGCTCGCGCTTCTCTTGTTTAATTTTGGCGTGGAGCTAGGGCAATTTGCAGTCATTGCTTTGGCCCTGATGATGCTTTGGGGCGTCACGAAACTTGGGAAAGATTGGCGAAAAATCACGGAAACCGTGGCGGTTTACGGGTTTTCGACCGTCGCCATGTTTTGGGTCTTTCAACGCGTCGCTCCCTATATAGTGAACGTTTGAAGATATCAGAAAGGCTTGAGGGGGCGCATAAAAAGATTTAAGCGACAAAATATGCCCCCCGCATCTAAACATTACCGCGCCCTTTTTATCAGCGATGTGCATCTAGGCTCCAAAGGCTGCCAAGCCGAAGCCTTGTGCGAGTTTCTCGACACCCATACGGCCGACACACTCTATCTGGTCGGAGATATTATTGATGGCTGGCGGTTAAAGAAAAAATGGTTCTGGCCGCAATCCCATACCAATGTGATCGAAGAAATTCTATCCATGGCCAAGAAAGGCACGGATGTGTACTACATTGCGGGCAATCACGATGAGTTCCTGCGGGGGTTCTTGCGGTTCAAGATGAACTTCGGCGAAGTAAAGCTCTCCAATCGCGAGACTCATATTGGCGTCGACGGGCGGCATTATTTGGTCGTGCATGGTGACATGTTTGACGGATTGATGCGGGCTGATCGCAAATGGATCATGCACCTCGGCGATAATGCTTATAACCTCTTGCTGTGGATCAATACCAAACTTAATTTCGTGCGCCGGAAGCTGGGCCTCGAATATTGGTCCCTGTCCAAAAGTCTGAAAAAACGCACAAAGCGCGCCATGAATTTCATTCACTCCTTTGAGGAACAAGTCGCCGACTACTGCCGCCGTAAAGATTTCGACGGCGCGATTTGTGGTCATATCCACGTCGCAGAAATGCGCGAAATCGACGGCATAGTCTATATGAATGACGGTGATTGGGTCGAGAGCTGCACCGCGCTCGCCGAACATGAAGATGGCCGCTGGGAGTTGCTGCACCACAAGCCCAAACATATCCGTAGAAAACGTCCATCGCTGAAAGCGCAACTCGGCGACGGCGGATTACGACCCATTCTGTCCGGGAAAATACGACGTGGTAGTGAGAGAGAGACTTGAACTCTCGACCTCAGGATTATGAGTCCTGCGCTCTAACCAGCTGAGCTACCTCACCATCCGTCGTGACTGTTTGATACAGTGCCGCGCCCTATAAGACAGCCATGCCGAACTGCCAAGCGTAAATATCCGTCAAACTCTAAAGTCTTTGATTAGAGGACAAACATGCTCGTCGGGTCTTCGATGCGGGCTTTCATATCCTGCATCATTTTCGCGGCATCATAGCCGTCAATGACGCGGTGATCGCAGGAGACGGAGAAGTTCATCACTTTGCGAATGGCGACCTCGCCCTGCTCCATGACTAATTTCACGCGGATCTTATTCGGTCCGAAAATTGCGACTTCCGGGCGGTTAATGACGGGCGTTGTGACGATACCGCCGAGCGGACCGAGCGAGGTCAGCGTGGTCGTCGCGTCAGATAGGTCTTCCGTAGAAAGCTGATTTGTTCGCGCCGCGTCCGCCAAGCGCCCGATGTCTAATGCAATCTCCCAAACTGTTTTGGATTGGGCCGCTTTAACGACAGGCACAATAAGCCCGCCATCCGTTTGCGTAGCGATGCCGAGATTGAGATCATCAAATCGCGCGACATAGCCCTTTTGATCTTCGTAACGCGCGTTGAATTGCGGCCAATCGGTGAGGGTCACGGCGAGTGCCCGTATGATGAGCGGCAGCACGGTAAGCTTGGGCTTATCCTCGCTGCGACGCTCATTCATGCGCGCACGCATCTCTTCGAGCGCCGTCACATCCATTTCTTCGACGTAAGTGAAATGCGGAATGTTACGTTTGGACTCGGCCATGCGGGTCGCGATGACGCGCCGCAATCCAATGACCTTTTGACGGGTTTCACCCGGCTTCAATTCATCAGCTTTTGTGTCTGGTGCCTCCTGCAATGTGGGACTTGCAGGAGACGGCTTCACCTGGGGGGATGAAGCATTCGGGGCGGGCGCCGAAGACGCACCCGCAATAAGATAAGCGTCGAGATCCCCATGTGTGACGCGTGCGCCTTCGGCTGGGACAACGGCAAGATCAATGTTCAGACGCGCAGCGCGGCCGCGGACGGCGGGAGAGGCCAGAACTTTGCCGCTTGTAACTGCGCGCGTGACGGGTGCGGTTGGAGCTGCCTCTGTCTGAGAGGCAGGTGCTGGTTTTTCCGGTTCGGGGGCGGTTTCGACTTCGGCTGCAACCTCGGGCTCAGCGGCAGGTTCGGGCTGGCCTTCGCCTTCAATTTCCAGCGTCACCAACACTGCCCCAACGGCGAGCATATCGCCTTCTTCGCAGGCAATAGATGTAATCACACCGTCAACGGGAGAGGTCAGTTCAATCGTCGCCTTATCCGTCATCGCATCAGCAATGTGATCTTCTTCCGACACTGTATCACCAATCGCCACATGCCAAGCCGTAATTTCAGCCTCAACAACACCCTCGCCGATGTCAGGGAGTTTATAGTAATGCGTGCCCATGGCTTACCCCTCCATCACTTGGCGCAATGCGTTGCCGACGCGCTTTGGGCCGGGGAAGTAGGCCCATTCTTGTGCGTGCGGGTAAGGTGTGTCCCAGCCCGTGACGCGCAGCACAGGCGCTTCAAGCGCGTAGAAGCAGCGCTCTTGCACCTGCGCGGCCAGCTCTGCTCCAAAGCCCGAGGTTCGCGTAGCTTCGTGCAGAACAACGCAGCGGCCTGTTTTCTTCACGGATTTTTCAATGGGCTCAATATCGAGTGGAAGTAGAGAGCGAAGATCGAGAATATCTGCTTTAATACCCATATCTTCCGCGACTTTTTGCGCGACCCAAACCATCGTTCCATAGGCGAGTATGGTGACATCATCGCCATTCGAAATTTCGCGCGCTTCGCCAATGGGCACGGTATAGTGCCCGCTTGGCACTTCGCCCAATTCATGACCGCGCCAGGTTTTAGCCGGTGCATGCGGGTCGCCGTAAAACGGCCCATTATACAGACGCTTGGGTTCTAAAAAGAGCACCGGATCATTATCCTCAATCGCGTCGATCAACATGCCTTTGGCATCATAAGGATTGGACGGAATGATGGTTTTGAGACCTGCGATGTGGGTGAACAAAGCTTCGGGTGATTGGCTGTGCGTCGTGCCGCCATAAATCCCGCCGCCGACAGGCGTGCGGATTGTGATAGGCGCGGTGAAATCGCCATTGGACCGATAGCGCAGGCGCGCAGCTTCGGACGCAATTTGGTCATAGGCAGGATAGATATAATCAGCAAATTGGATTTCCGCGACAGGGCGCAAGCCATTTGCCGCCATGCCAATCGCGATGCCGACAATACCGCCTTCAGAAATTGGCGTGTCGAAACAGCGGTGCAAACCGTGCGTTTCCTGCAAGCCCGCGGTCGCGCGGAACACCCCGCCGAAATACCCAACATCCTCGCCAAACACGAGGACATCAGAGTCTTGGCTCATCTTCACATCCAGCGCGTCGCGGATGGCTTCGATCATATTCATCTGCGGCATGGGTCTACTCCAGCTCTTTTGTGAACATGCGTTTCTGCTCGTCCAAATGCGGCAAGGCGTGCTCATAAACTTGTTCAAACATGGTGTAGTCATTCACCTTGGTTTCACCGGATAGATTGCCCATGGCTTCTGCAGATTTATAGGTTTCGCGCACGACCTTCTTACACTCATCCAACAAGGCCGTGTGACGGTCCTCATCCCATTCTCCAATGTGAATCAAATGTAGTTTCAAACGCTCCAGAGGATCGCCAAAAGGCCAAACTTCAGGTTCGTTTTCGGGGCGGTATTTGGACGGATCATCAGAGGTAGAATGTCCGGATTTGCGGTAGGTGAAATGTTCAATCAGCGTCGCGCCGCCGCCTTGCCGCGCGCGTTCCGCCGCCCACTTTGTCGCCGCGTAGACCGCCAACACATCATTTCCGTCAACGCGCAGTGTCGCGAGGCCATAACCCGTGCCGCGCGCCGCAAAGGTTTCGCCTTCACCCGCTGCGATGCCCTGAAAGGAACTAATCGCCCATTGGTTATTGACGACATTGATGATGCAAGGCGCGCGATAAGTGGACGCGAAATTCAGCGCATAGTGAAAGTCTCCTTCCGCCGTCGCGCCCTCACCCGTAAAAACAGACGCGATCTCGTCGCTGTTTTTATAGGCGCTCGCCATCGCCCAACCGACGCCCTGGATAAGCTGCGTGCCGAGATTGCCTGAGATTGAGAAGAAGCCGTGCTTTTTAAACGAATAGAGAACCGGAATGGATTTTCCGTCCAGCGGGTCGCCGGAATTGGACAGGCACTGGCACATCATTTCTTTCATGCTGGCCCCCCGATTGATCAAGATGCCCTGCTGACGGTAAGTCGGGAAGATCATATCTGTGTCTCGGAGGGCTA
>Ga0209187_1002160_pt1 | contig 19602 bp, 11 predicted proteins | sample BantaG_FD_187430 | JGI IMG/M metagenome (GOLD analysis project Ga0209187, IMG submission 187430) | Marine algal microbial communities from Bantry Bay, Ireland - BantryBay_4 metaG (SPAdes) (version 2) | ecosystem: Host-associated > Algae > Red algae > Unclassified | place: Bantry Bay, Ireland...
AATCTGCGATTGGGAAGTTACTGGTACGCAACCGACACAACCAACGACTCAGTGCTGGGAGACCGCTACATTTAATAATGATCCCGCCATTTGCGATTGGGAAGTGACCGGTACGCAACCGACACAACCAACAACTCAGTGTTGGGAAACCGCTACATTTAATAATAATCCCGCCGTTTGTGATTGGGAAGTAACTGGTACGCAACCGACACAACCGACGACTCAATGTTGGGAAACCGCTACATTTAATAATGATCCCGCAATATGTGACTGGGAAGTAACTGGTACGCAACCGACACAACCGACGACTCAGTGTTGGGAAACCGCTACATTTAATAATGATCCCGCTGTTTGTGATTGGGAAGTCACGGGTACGCAACCCAACCAACCGACTGGTTTGGAGTGCTGGGAAACCGCCACTTTTAATAATGATTCTGCTATTTGTGATTGGGAAATAACTGGTACACAACCAACGCGACCGACTATCCGGTGCTATGAAACCGTTAGATTTAATAATGATCCTGCAATTTGCGATTGGGAAATAACTGGTACTCAACCGACGCAACCGACGACTCAGTGTTGGGAAACCGCTACATTTAATAATGATCCCACAATTTGCGATTGGGAAGTCACTGGTACTCAACCTATAGAACCAACTCCTACAAACTGTTGGGATGACTACGTATTCAATTCAGATCCCGCAATTTGTAATTGGGAAAACCAAGGTACCCCGTCGGCTGACCCAGGTTGTGATGATGGTGATTGCACTAACGGTGTAGAAACTTGGGATGGTTGTGATTGTGTTCCTGGTACACCACCTGTTGACCCAGGTTGTGATGATGGTGATTGTACTAATGGCGTAGAAACTTGGGATGGTTGCAATTGTATTCCTGGAACGCCACCAACTCCATGTGTAAATGACGGTGATTGCACTAACGGTTATGAAAACTGGAATGCAGCAACTTGTATTTGTGAGATTACTCAACCAATATTTGGTTGTACTAACCCTACTGCAAATAATTATAATTCTTCTGCTACATGCGACGATGGTAGTTGTACTTTCAATTGTCCTGACCCCGGTAATTGCGATGACGGTGATTGTACCAATGGAATTGAAACTTGGGATGGGATAGCCTGTGAATGTGTTCCTGGAACTCCACCTGTTGACCCAGGTTGTGATGATGGTGATTGCACTAACGGTGTAGAAACTTGGGATGGTTGTGATTGTGTTCCTGGTACACCACCTGTTGACCCAGATTGTGATGATGGTGATTGTACTAATGGCGTAGAAACTTGGGATGGTTGTGATTGTGTTCCTGGCACACCACCTGTTGACCCAGGTTGTGATGATGGAGATTGTACTAATGGTATAGAAACTTGGGATGGTTGCGATTGTATTCCTGGTACACCACCCGTTGATCCGGGTTGTGATGATGGTGATTGCACTAACGGTATAGAAACTTGGGATGGTTGTAATTGTGTTCCTGGGGCACCACCTGTTGATCCAGGTTGTGATGATGGTGATTGCACTAACGGTATAGAAACTTGGGATGGTTGCGATTGTATTCCTGGTACACCACCCGTTGATCCGGGTTGTGACGATGGTGATTGCACTAACGGTATAGAAACTTGGGATGGTTGTAATTGTGTTCCTGGCACACCACCTGTTGATCCAGGTTGTGACGACGGTGATTGCACTAACGGTGTAGAAACCTGGGATGGTTGCAATTGTATTCCTGGCACACCGCCTGTTGACCCTGGATGTGATGATGGAGATTGCACTAACGGACTAGAAACTTGGGATGGTTGTAATTGTATTCCTGGAACGCCGCCAACTCCATGTGTAGATGACGGTGATTGCACTAACGGTTTTGAAAACTGGAATGCAGCAACTTGTCTTTGTGATATTACTCCACCAATATTTGGTTGTACTAACCCTACTGCAAATAATTATAATTCAAATGCAACTTGCGACGATGGTTCTTGTACTTACGATTGTCCTGACCCCGGTAATTGCGATGACGGTGATTGTACCAACGGAATTGAAACTTGGGATGGAATAGCCTGTGAATGTGTTCCTGGAACTCCGCCTGTTGACCCAGGTTGTGATGATGGAGATTGCACTAATGGTATAGAAACTTGGGATGGTTGTGATTGTGTTCCTGGTACACCACCTGTTGATCCAGGTTGTGACGACGGTGTTTGCTCTAACGGCGTAGAAACTTGGGATGGTTGTGATTGTGTTCCTGGAACGCCGCCTGTTGATCCAGGTTGTGATGATGGTGTTTGCACTAATGGTGTAGAAACTTGGGATGGTTGTAATTGTATTCCTGGAACGCCGCCAATTCCATGTGTAGATGACGGTGATTGCACTAATGGATTTGAAAACTGGAATGCAACAACTTGTCTTTGTGATATTACTCCACCAATATTTGGTTGTACTAATCCTACTGCAAATAATTATGATCCAAATGCAACTTGCGATGATGGAAATTGTGCTTTCAATTGTCCTGACCCTGGCAATTGCGATGACGGTGATTGTACCAATGGAATTGAAACTTGGGATGGAATAGCCTGTGAATGTGTTCCTGGAACTCCGCCTGTTGACCCAGGTTGTGATGATGGAGATTGCACTAATGGTATAGAAACTTGGGATGGTTGTGATTGTGTTCCTGGTACACCACCTGTTAATCCAGGTTGTGACGATGGTGATTGCACTAACGGTATAGAAACTTGGGATGGTTGCGATTGTGTTGCTGGCACACCCCCTGTTGACCCAGGTTGTAATGATGGTGATTGCACGAATGGTGTAGAAACTTGGGATGGTTGCGATTGTATTCCTGGAACTCCACCAATTCCATGTGTAGATGACGGTGATTGCACTAACGGTTTTGAAAACTGGAATGCAACAACTTGTCTTTGTGATATTACTCCACCAATATTTGGCTGTACTAATCCTACTGCAAATAATTATGATCCAAATGCAACTTGCGAGGACGGAAATTGCGCTTTCGATTGTCCTGACCCCGGTAATTGCGATGATGGTGATTGCTCCAACGGAATTGAAACTTGGGATGGAATAGCCTGTGAATGTATTCCTGGAACGCCGCCGGTTGACCCAGGTTGTGATGATGGAGATTGTACTAATGGTATAGAAACTTGGGATGGTTGCGATTGTGTTCCTGGAACTCAACCTGTTGATCCAGGTTGTGACGACGGTGATTGCTCTAACGGCGTAGAAACTTGGGATGGTTGTGATTGTGTTCCTGGCACACCGCCTGTTGATCCAGGTTGTGATGATGGTGATTGTAGTAACGGTGTAGAAACTTGGGATGGTTGTGATTGTGTTGCTGGAACGCCGCCTGTTGATCCAGGTTGTGACGACGGTGATTGCACTAATGGTGTAGAATCTTGGGATGGTTGTGATTGTGTTCCTGGAACGCCGCCTGTTGATCCAGGTTGTGATGATGGTGATTGTACTAACGGTGTAGAAACTTGGGATGGTTGCAATTGTGTTCCTGGAACTCCGCCAACTCCATGTGTAGATGATGGTGATTGCACTAACGGTTTTGAAAACTGGAATGCAGCAACTTGTATTTGTGATATTACTCCACCAATATTTGGTTGTACTAATCCTACTGCAAATAATTATGATCCAAATGCAACTTGCGATGACGGAAATTGTGCTTTCAATTGTCCTGACCCTGGTAATTGCGATGATGGTGATTGCTCCAACGGAATTGAAACTTGGGATGGAATAGCCTGTGAATGTGTTCCTGGAACGCCGCCTGTTGATCCAGGTTGTGATGATGGTGATTGTACTAACGGTGTAGAAACTTGGGATGGTTGCGATTGTGTTCCTGGCACACCACCTGTTGATCCAGGTTGTGACGACGGTGATTGCACTAACGGCGTAGAAACTTGGGATGGTTGTGATTGTGTTCCTGGAACTCCGCCTATTAACCCAGGTTGTGATGATGGAGATTGCACTAACGGTATAGAAACTTGGGATGGTTGTGATTGTGTTCCTGGCACACCACCTGTTGATCCAGGTTGTGACGACGGTGATTGCTCTAACGGCGTAGAAACTTGGGATGGTTGTGATTGTATTCCTGGAACGCCGCCGGTTGATCCAGGTTGTGATGATGGTGTTTGTACTAACGGTGTAGAAACTTGGGATGGTTGCGATTGTATTCCTGGGACACCGCCAACTCCATGTGTAGATGATGGTGATTGCACTAACGGTTTTGAAAACTGGAATACAGCAACTTGTTTTTGTGATATTACTCCACCAATATTTGGTTGTACTAATCCTACTGCAAATAATTATGATCCAAATGCAACTTGCGATGACGGAAATTGTGCTTTCGATTGTCCTGACCCCGGTAATTGCGATGATGGTGATTGCTCCAACGGAATTGAAACTTGGGATGGAATAGCCTGTGAATGTGTTCCTGGAACGCCGCCGGTTGACCCAGGTTGTGATGATGGTGATTGCACTAACGGTGTAGAAACTTGGGATGGTTGCAATTGTGTTCCTGGCACACCACCTGTTGATCCAGGTTGTGACGACGGTGATTGCTCTAACGGCGTAGAAACTTGGGATGGTTGTGAATGTGTTCCTGGAACTCCGCCTGTTGACCCAGGTTGTGATGATGGTGATTGCACTAACGGTATAGAAACTTGGGATGGTTGCGATTGTATTCCTGGTACACCACCTGTTGATCCAGGTTGTGACGATAGTGATTGCTCTAACGGCATAGAAACTTGGGATGGTTGTGAATGTGTTCCTGGCACACCACCTGTTGACCCAGGTTGTGATGATGGTGATTGTACTAATGGTATAGAAACTTGGGATGGTTGCAATTGTGTTGCTGGAACGACGCCTGTTAATCCAGGTTGTGACGACGGTGATTGCACTAACGGACTAGAAACTTGGGATGGTTGCGATTGTATTCCTGGTACACCACCCGTTGATCCGGGTTGTGACGATGGAGATTGCACTAACGGTGTAGAAACTTGGGATGGTTGTAATTGTATACCTGGAACGCCGCCAACTCCATGTGTAGATGACGGTGATTGCACTAATGGTTTTGAAAATTGGAATGCAGCAACTTGTCTTTGTGATATTACTCCACCAATATTGGGTTGTACTAATCCTACTGCAAATAATTATAATTCAAATGCAAATTGCGACGATGGTACTTGTACTTATGATTGTCCTGACCCCGGTAATTGCGATGACGGTGATTGCACCAATGGTATTGAAACTTGGGATGGAATAGCCTGTGAATGTGTTCCTGGCACACCACCTGTTGACCCAGGTTGTGATGATGGAGATTGCACTAACGGTATAGAAACTTGGGATGGTTGTGATTGTGTTCCTGGCACACCACCTGTTGATCCAGGTTGTGACGATAGTGATTGCTCTAACGGGATAGAAACTTGGGATGGTTGTGATTGTGTTCCTGGAACGCCGCCTGTTGATCCGGGTTGTGACGATGGAGATTGCACTAACGGTGTAGAAACTTGGGATGGTTGTAATTGTATTCCTGGAACGCCGCCAACTCCATGTGTAGATGACGGTGATTGCACTAATGGTTTTGAAAATTGGAATGCAGCAACTTGTCTTTGTGATATTACTCCACCAATATTGGGTTGTACTAATCCTACTGCAAATAATTATAATTCAAATGCAACTTGCGACGATGGTACTTGTACTTATGATTGTCCTGACCCCGGTAATTGCGATGACGGTGATTGCACCAATGGTATTGAAACTTGGGATGGAATAGCCTGTGAATGTGTTCCTGGAACCCCGCCTGTTGACCCAGGTTGTGATGATAATTGTGAATTCACAACAGATATTTATGATACAGAACTTTGCGAATGTGTTTATACATTGACCCAACCAAATTGCGATGATGAATGCGAAAATACCACTGACTCTTACAATGAAGAAACTTGTGAATGTGAATACATATTAACTGGTCCGCCTTGTAATAGAGGATTAGTAATGCCTAATATATTCTCACCTAACAGTGATAGTAATAATGATGTATTCTATGTCATGAGAAACGATGTCGAAGTAGTTCTAAGTATGAGAGTTTACGACAGATGGGGAAATCTAATGTTTTTGTCAGAAAATAATCCTTCTAATGATCCCTCATACGGATGGAATGGAACATTCAATGATCAACTGGTTGTTCCTGGAGTATATGTATATGTAGTAGAAGTACTATTTATGAATGGTAAAACAGACACTACTGCAGGTAACATCACAGTTGTAAGGTAAAATATTTAGATAACAATACGACTACAACAAAATCAACGGACACATTAAAAATGTCCGTTGATTTATTTAAAATAATTCTTTATTGATCATGTTGAAATACATTCTATGTCTTCTCGTTTTACTTCCCTCTCCTATCTCACTTGCTCAAGATACAGACAGTTTACTCACTTCTGTTTTTTCTGTAAATAAGCTGGCTTCATCAGATGAGAATAATTATAATTTCACAAAAGAATACAGCCAAAACTCTTCGACTTGGGCGATTTCAGATATCTTCTCAGATTCCATTGTCTTTCAAGCAGAAATGAAATTTCAACATCCCACTGACACAACAAAGTCCTACCAATTACGAATTGGTAAAGGCGGCCAGATCTACTCGCTGCGTAGTGCTTTTGGTGAGTCAATACCACCTCAATGGCGTAAACCCAAACTCGTCGATGGTTCTACTATTACCAATGCATCAGCACCATGGGTTGACGAAGTATGGCAAATGGTAGCTGTCGATACCAAAAAAGATAATCGAGAAAAAAACGAAAAGTACTTCATCCATCAAGCAGGTGTATATTTAAAAACCGAAAAACAAAAAAATCCTTTTTATTCTCCTTTACTATCAGACTTTCACGATCATACAAAACAATCATATTCCTTAATTAATTGGGGACAACAAGCACATACTGCCGATAATATAACGGCGAACTACACCTCAGATATACTTTACTATACCACATACACCAATCTCGGCAAAGGAATTATTCAGATCGATGGGATGATCTATAATTTCGGAAATGACAATATCAATCACATCAATATTCCCTGGGGAGGTGTTCGTATATCGTCATTAGAACATTTCTTTGTTTCTAATCCAGATGGAACCTATTCTGAAAAAGTAGATCGTTTTAGTAATAATTCTGCTAAAGTTTCACTATCGAACACAGATGGTTGGATGATTTATTCCGGAGATAAAACAGGGAAAGATCCTGCCTTCGGAATGGTATTCGGTAGTGACGGAACAAAAAAAACGGCAACTATTCGATATGGATATGCTGGAAAAAAAATCGAAGACAATCCGCGTGATTATAATGTTTTTACAATTGCACGGAAATTTAAAGACAGCCCGATTAGCTTTGGGAAATCTGCACGATTTCGATATTTCTATGTAGTTGGGCCAACCACCGAAGAAGTCAAAAAAACCATCTTAGAAAATAAATTAAATAGCTTGATTATCGAGAGCACTGATATTCCAAGTAAAGCTGAAGTACCTAAAGTTCACTATCAAATATCACAAAAGAACGGAAAATTGCAGGTCTCTCCCACCCAATTGTCTAAAGATGCTTTGACCTTACAAGCGCAACCTTACGCAAACAGTTATCCTTTATTTTTTATGAAATCAGACGACGGACGGCGAGTGATCACTTGTAACCAATATTATTTTTCGGATTTACCGTATGATGGTCAATTGAAAGAAATGAAGCTTTTAGGGTTTGCAGATAAGCAGTATGAATTATTTATTCCGTCGGTTGTGGATTCTCAAAAAACACAAAAAATAATAGATCCCAATTGGGAGTCAATGGCCGAAAATTATCAAATTCCAGAATGGTTTCAAGATGGAAAAATCGGTGTTTGGATGCACTGGGGCATCTCTTCATCTATCGACGAAAAAAGACCTCATGACGGCTCACATTACGGGAGGTGGATGTATGGAAGTGAACGTTTCATGCCAGCGCCAAAAAATGATAGAGTTGCCCAAGCAGCTGATAGATTGAGTGCTTGGCATGTTGAGAATAATGGCCCATTATCGGAATTCGGATATGAAGATTTTATTAAAGATTTTAAAGCCGTAAATTTTGATGCAGACGCTATTGTTAAGCTTGCTAAAGAATGTGGGGCTCGATTCATAATGCCTGTAGCGACACACCACGACAACTTCGACATGTATGATTCGTCCTTTCCTTGGAATGCCGTGGATATGGGTCCCAAAAGGGATGTCTTACAAGAATGGAAAGATGCCGCCCACAAGCATGGTTTGAAATTTGGTGTTTCTACTCACCTATACTGGTCTCCTGGTTTTTTCAACGGTGCTCGAAAATACCAAACCAAAGATACTCCCGAATGGAAGTTTTTCAATATGGATTATGATCCTAAAAACTTTAGCAGTCAAGACAGTTGGAACGAGCATTGGTACAAGCGTTCTTGGGAATTGATTGAAAAATATAACCCTGATATGTTTAATAATGATTCGCCTTATCCGCTCATCGGTGAAGACAAAGGGAAAGGTCTCGGCGTCAAACTATTTTCTGAATTTATCAACAAAGATTTAAAAGAAAATGACGGAATACAAACAACTGTCCTTTCTTTTAAAAACGCAAAACAAAATAAAGCCGCATTCACTTACAACTTAGAACGTGGAATGTTTGGCGAAATACAACAACATCCTTGGATGTGGGCAACGGATATTTCCGGAAACTGGTTTTACAGAAAAGGTGCTTTCACCAAGATGTCAACGTCAGTTCTAATTGGTAATGCAATTGATGCCATCAGTAAAAACGGTGTAGTCATGATTAACGTGGCCTTGAAAGGAGACGGCACCCTACCCGGAAATCAAGCAGCTGTATTAAAGGAATTTGGCCATTGGGTAAATGTCAACGCAGAAGGTATTTACGATACTCGTCCTTGGAAGGTATATGGAGAAGGTCCCTTAGAAATATTATCAAAAAGAGGGGGCGAAAACTTGAATGAATATTCAGCAAAAGATATTCGATTTACACAGAAAGAAAATACGTTGTTCGCATTTGTCTTAGCTAAACCGACGGATGATATACATATTGTAACCTTGAAAAAAGGGGGATTATTGGATGAAGAAATCAAAAATATTACATTACTCGGTGACAAGGAGTGTATTAAATGGTCACGTGATACAGAATTTTTAATGATTAGTTGCCCTAAGAATATACAGGAACAAAGTATTCTGGTTTTTAAACTTGAACTAAAATAACGGAGTCCAGAAATTCATTAATCAAATTCATCTTGTTTGCACTTTTATTAAAAAAAATAAAAATTACATAAACTATAACTCATGAAAAATACTATTACTAAAAGTTTATGGATGTTACTCATAATTATTCAGAGTACATATTCGTATGCTCAATCAAATTTAGTTACAGGTAAGATAACCAACAATACTGGTGAGGCATTAATCGGGGTGACCATAGTTGAAAAGGGCACAACAAATGGAGCCATAACAGATCTGGAGGGGATATACACTATAAACTTAATAACACCTAATGCTGTTTTGGAGTTTTCATATACAGGTTTTAAGAAAAAAGAAATTGTAGCAAACAATCCAACTATTGATGTACAAATGGAGTTAGATGCTAATACTTTTGATGAAATTGTAATAACAGGTATTAGAGGAGCACAATTACGTGAAGTATCCATAACAAGAAATGCAAATACAGTTATTGAAGCAATTACTCCTGTAGATATTGGAAGTTTTTCTGATGATAATGTTGCAGATGCTTTACAAAGAGTAGCAGGTGTTCAAATAGAAAGAAATGTAGATGGTGTATCAGGAGACAGAGTGTCCATAAGAGGGATAGGGCCAACGTTTGTCAGAGTTACCATGAATGGTCGTACGCCTATTTCTGCAGGGAGTGAAGGAAGATCGGATATGCGTAAATTTAATTTGAATATTATACCTACTGAAATTATTTCTGGTGCTAGAATTCATAAAACATCACAAGCAAAAGAAGTTTCAACAGCTATAGGTGGAACTGTCGATTTTCAAACAATAAGACCTTTAAATCAACGATATAAAAATGGTAAAAATTATTTTGGTAGCATAAACGCAAGAGGATCGAGTAATACTGAATTTGCAGATATCGAAATGAATCCAAGAATTTCAGGTGTTTTTGGAGGTAAGATTAATGATAAAATAGGTGCTGCAGTTTCATTGATATATGCTGATGAAAAATTTTTTCGTGAAGAAGCGGCAATGAGAGGATATAGATCTTTAGATTTTAGAGAAGACACGAATAATGATGGGATATTTAATACTGCGGATGGAGATCAACTTTATGAAGATATACTAATCCCTGCAACTCATAACAATAATACTATAAACGATAATAGAGAACGTAAAGGATTATCTACTGCCATCCAATATAAAGCAAATGATAAATTAGAGTTTTTATTGGATTACACTTTTACACAAATAAAAAATGACTCAGATAGGCAATATTTTCAAATATCAGCAGCTCCAGGAGGTAACAATGGTTTATTGGGGCAAAGGGACGATAATTTTTTTAGTCCAGGAAGCCTTGAATTGAATGGAAACAATTTGTTATATCTTGATGCTGCTGGGGCGAGTAAATCTAGAGTGAATCTTCAAAACCGTAATACATTTTATGACAACTATACTACCAATAATATTGCAGGACTAAATACAAGATATCAAGCCTCAAGTAAATTGTCCATTAATCTTGATTTTTCTTATTCCAATTTAGATTTCTTCCAAAATTTAAAAAATATAGGGACCAGTAGATTAGACGGAAGGGATTATGATAATAGTAGCTTTAGTTTTGATTTACGAGGTTATCGTCCTTTATATGGATTGCCAGCTGAGGCTTTTGACCCTGCTGCATATTCGCTTATTAATACCGTCGTAAGACATATTAGGACCAAAGGGGATAACATTGCTTCAAGATTAGACTTAGCATATGATTTAAATAAGAAAACGAAAGTTACTATAGGTGCAAGGTTAGCGACGACAGATTTTGAGACGAGAGAAGCTGGAGCAAATAGTAATGCTTTTGGAGGGTATACAGACGAGCAAAAAGCCGAATTTATTGCACTTCGATCTGGAGATAATAACTTAACCGATCCAGGGTTCTTATATGGAGATACTGGTTTATCTCAATGGATAAATACACCAGGACAGGCTATTTTAGATTTGACGCCAGAGTTCTCAGCTTTGAATGGCGGAAGCGTTTTCGATTTTGATACACCCTTAGGCGAAGTGGTATCTGAAGATGGTAATTTAGTATTGTCTTCTGCAAGATCTTACAGTGCTAAAGAAACAAGCTTTGCTTCCTATGCACAAGTTGAAACTGATGTCATGTTATTTAATGTACCAGTATATTTAAATTTTGGTGTTAGAGCTATTAATACACAAAATGAATCGAGCGGATTTACAGGAGTAGATCAACGAGATCCTATTAATGGTGGTAACACTACTGTTAATAATGCCTTCTACTACGAAGTAGAAAATTCCAGATGGGATGTATTACCTAGTTTTAACGCTAATTTTAAAATAAGAAAGAATTTTCAATATCGTTTTAGTGTTGCTAAAGGAGCTTCAAGACCAAGATATAGAGATATGATTCCGAATAATGATATTACATATTTAGATCCCGCATCTGAAATATTTGATCCCAATTCATCGAATTATATAGCAGATTTAGGATCCAGTGTCTTCAGGGGAACTATAACATCTGGTTCGCCTGATTTAAAGCCTTATACGGCATGGATGTATGATAATACATTTGAATATTATGTTAAAAATGGAGGTCAATTTAGAGCAAGTATTTTTTATAAAGACATAAAGAATTATATAGGTAGACAAACGATAGTTAACCAACCTTACCCTGGAGAAGAAGCACTAGGTGTCGCATTACCTACAGGTCAAGAAGATCTATTGTTTGATATTTCTAAACCAATAAATATTACAGATGCTCAACTTTATGGTTTTGAAATAGGGTTCAATCAGCATTTTACGTTTTTACCTGGGTTTGCTAAGGGGTTTGGTCTAAAGGCAAATTACGCTTTAGTTGAAAGTAATTTCGACGGTGCTGTTGGAGATGCAACTAATGGCTTTCCTGGAACCTCCAAACATAATGTGAATGGGACCTTATATTATCAGAAATCCGGTCTATCACTTAGGTTTGTTGCAGCCTATAGAAGTAATTATCTAAGTAATTTAGGAGGTATAGGATCGACCCGAGCGGATGAAGCACATTATACCAATGGAACTACCACTCTCGGTTGCAGTGTACAATATAAATTTATGAAAAAATTAAGTATCAGTGTTGGTGGAAATAACCTCACGGGCGTAGATATCCGTAGATACATAGGAGACGATACTCGTAATTTAACGTCGTACTATAGAAGAAATCCGATTTGGAAGGTTGGCTTAAGGTATAAACTATAAATTACTTTTCAATCAGTTAAGACACTGGAAAAGCTTATAAAATTAGAAACTGAGTTTTGAAATAATCCAAAATCAGTTTTTTAATTTTATAAGTCCTGTTAGAACCGAATCAAATAGCTCATCGTAGAATGGAATATTCGAACCGTCTTCATTTTCATCAAAGTAAAGAACTAATTCAAAGAGCTATTTATTATTTATTGCCCAGTAATCTGTGTCGAAGCCTACTTTTAATGAAACATATGGAATTAAACTCCTGTAATGTACTCTTTTTAAATAGGGTGAGAAACTTTTTGATTCTTCATTTGACCTTATATAGTTGTTACATATTCTTTAGAATCTGAATTCCAAAACAATGATTTTTCATCTGTATGCGTCGACTTTTCAATACGAGAAAAGAGCCATTCTATTATAGAAATATCTAATTATTCTACTGGATCTCCTTTAGATATTTGATTAGCCTTATTGAATTTGACGGTTTCAAGTGGAGATATAAAATATATAATCGAACCCCCTTAAGTCGTTTTTCAGATACCCCCCAGCTCTTTGATGTATGGTGAAAATTTTCTTTTTGAGTTGTGGGTTATACTTTTGACAATAGTATAACCTATAGCCTTAAACTACTATCAATCAATTAATTAGACATATACTTTTAAGGTTGAAGTTTATTTAGGTTTCAGAAACAAATGAAATTCACATAAACATAACCTGCTTATAGTTTGATTCCCTTACTCAGGCAAGTATAAGCACTTGAAATGCGTTCTTGAGTAAGTCCGATGTACCGACGTGTTATAGAAATTTGAGTATGATTAAAAATTTGTGACAATAATATTAAAGCATCTTCACTTTTGTTGTGTGCTTCATATACTCTTCTCCCAAAAGTTTTCCGTAAAGTATGTGAAGAAGGATTGACAGATTTAATATCATATTCCCCAAAAACTTTCTTTATACGCTTATTAGCGGCGGTGATAGAAATAGGTTTGCTTTTATTTGCTCCCATTCTATCATAAATAAAGATCAGACCTGATTTTTTGACTTTAAAGTTGGCAAATATTTGCTCTCTTATTTCAACAAATTTTGGATCGAAATTAATGAGAATTTCCTTTTTTGTTTTTTCTCATTTATCTGTAAACTGTCATTTGTAATATCTTCATAAGTCAATGAAAGAATATCCGAAATTCTTAAACCAAAGAAAAAACCACATGCCAACATTAGTCTGGTGTTATCTTTTCCCTTGTCTCTCAATACATCCAATAAGAACATAGCCTTTTTCCAGGCGATGGGTTGAGTTGTTGTTTTACGACGCTTGTTCATAATATTATATTAAACCCTCATCTTTAAAAGAATAGTAACCAGTCTTTGTAATGATCAAGTGATCAAGGAGATTAATTTCAAATAATTTTAATGCAGCTTCAATTTCGCTGGTGAGCTTTATATCTACTTGTGAAGGAATCAAATTGCCACTTGGATGGTTATGGCATATTATCACACCACAAGCCATTACTTTTAATGCGATACAACCAATTAGCTTTTTATCTACTATAGTTGAAACCATGTTGCCTGTACCAATCAACCTGTAACCAATAACCCTATTATTGCGATTCAAGAATAAAACACCAAATTGTTCTTGAAGCTCCATAAGATCTTTATGCCACATTGTCTTGAGCACATTAAAACAATCTGTACTGCTTAATATCTTAATTTGATGATTGGTATTGGGATGATAAATCACATTGAGTTCTGATACCTCCCATTTTGAGTTTTGAGTGATGTTATTCATTTTTTAATTTTTATAGTATTATTTTAATACTACAAGTATAGAGTAATATTTTAATACTATAAAAGAAAATTAGTATTATTTTTATACTATGAAAAAATTTTCAAATAAGGAAGCTGCTTTGAAGTATTGCTTTGAAAATCTAAAACCCAATAATGTCGGGATTGAAGAATACAATCGTTTAAGACAATTGAGAGCACGCTATCAAAAAGATCCAAGTTCAATAAAAGAAAATGCAATCAAAGCGCTTTTCAAGAGTTTTAATATTCAGTCTCAATGCATCTACTATATTGATGAGAGCTGAAGGTAAGTCTGTAGCACTAAGGCCTGAAAGAAATAAGTGGGAAAGAATAAAGTGAGCAAGAAGTATGGGATTATGGAATAAGTTAGCATAAAGTAAGTCGGTAAACTAATTTAAAGCTGGACATTGAGATTGAATTGAAGCTCTTGCCTATATGTGAAATTAGTTGACAAGTAAATGCGCAATTAATCGAAAGACTATGAAAACAATATCCCGGAAGGAACTTTACAAAAGGATGTGGAAAACTCGAATTGTAAATTATCAGGTGAGTTGGCGTTAGTGAAAATACTTTGAGAAAGATTTGTAACGACTTTAAAATACCAAGACCTAAATCAGGTTATTCAACAATAATTAAAGTTTGGTCAAAGTATGGCTTTTATCATTTTAGAAGTAACTATGTTAATAGACCTTTAAGATTTAATATAAATTCGCCACCGTTTCCATAATGATAATTGATTTGAAAAGCAGGATAATTAAATATGATTGTCTCTCTGCAAGCCTGTACTCAACAGTGAAACCATTGAAAAGTCTTGATAAAAGGTTTGTAACCTGTCCCACTTTCCACCCAAAGCGGGACAGGTGTAAAAATCTGTTCCGTTTTTTCTATACTAATTAAAGATGTTAGGAGTAATCCAATCTGTATACACTCAGTTTATTACATTCATTATTCAGTATTTAATGATATACTGCCAATGAGGGAGTACATGCACTTTCAGATTTGTCATGATTTTCTATCCCACCACACAAGGTTTTTGGAATTCCATCATTACAAGTTGACTTTGGTCATTTTGTTGGTTATCACCACCACTCTGCCCTGCCAAATCCACTGAGACTATAAATCCTAACTCTTGCAGAGCTAAACATAATGTAATCCCTCTGGGATTATAACTTCTTACTTCTGAATATCCTCAATTATATTAACTCACTAAATGTCACAAATTCTTATTCATCAGTGTATTATACCATTTAAACATTAGAATGTCGGAAATATTATAATAGAATTAGCCAATCTCTGCGTTAAAAATACTCTCCATAGCTACCGCTATGAGTCAGCCCACCCACTTTCGTGGTTCACTCTTTTCGAGTATTATTATACTCGATTCGTCTGCAACGAAATCATTCGTTCATGCCTTAATCTTAACAAATTCTATTCTATAATCTTAACCGACGTCTTAAAATTTAAATGGTATTAGAGCATCGGTTCTTAATATAATGACTTAACGAATGTGAGATGCATAAAAAAAGGCACAGATGCAGTCTGTACCTTTTCAGAAAAATCTTTATATCCACATGACTTTACTTAGTCAATATTTTCATTCCTATGTTAAGTAGGTCGTCCATCATATTCCCATCACCGTCCCTGTCTAAGAGTCTTGTAAAGATACTTCCTGCAGCGCTTTGACTGCTTTGCTGCTGCTGTCCGCCACCGCCCATAAGTACTTTTGCTAATCCACCTAAGTCTAGACCCTTAGACTTTTGCTTCTGCCCTACCACACCCATGATAATGGGAGCTATTAACTGCATCAAGACACCAGACTTAAATATATCAAGCCCACTCATCTGACTAAGTACTTGCGCCGCTTCTAATTGTTGCTTACCTAATAAGTGACTGACAATACCAGAGCCATTCATCGTCTTTGCGTTACTTACTTTTTTATTGCCAGATAGTACACCCATAAGATCTCCAAGGATACCTCCATCATGATCTTTTTTGATAGCACCAAATAGACCACCCCCTCTTTCTTGGTGGCTTGCATTCCTTGAGATCGCATTAAGCAATAGTTCTGATACACCTTGCGCTGCCTTTTTAACCTTGTTCGGATCGCTTGCCCCGATTTGTCTAGAAAGTTGCACAATTACATCGTCATTAAGGTGACGAAAAACCTCATTCATTAAATTTTGCATTAATTATTTTGTTTTAAGATATAATGCTCTTTGATCTAAGAGCTAAAAGTCTACTATTTTATAGCAATTATTAAGAAGTAATAGTTCCGCAGTAACAGTGATTACTCATTATTTAAATTAGAAAGCAATACTTAAGCCAAATTTTGCTGGATCGATCTTAAGTTTTACAGTGCTATCTTCTTGTCTATATTCTTCAATAGATTAACCACTTCCTCCACTTTTTATGATAGGATCGACTTCCATTAGAGTCTTGGTTCTATTGCGTTCACTAAAGAACATGATAGTTAAATGGCTCGCGATATTTGGGAAGGAGGAATCACTTATTTTTTTTTTTCGGTGGTACTTGTTGGTCAATCCTAAAGAAATGTATACCACTACATGCCATTTTCTCAGAAATTGTAATTTTAGTCAATGGAAAAGTTATCCAATAGATCATTAATTAGTAGATTATATAGTTCTGCTAATCAGCACCTTGAAGATGCAAATTTTGACACAGACAATTGGTCACAATGGTATCAGCTTGTCCAAGATATGACAGGACCCGAAAAGATGGTATATATTATTGTAAAATTAAATCAGACAGTAACCAATGGTGGGTTTGCAGAATTCTATGAAAAACATCTTGGGATATTTGCTCCAGAAATCATTCATGCTCTCAATCTAATAATAGCAACAGGTACTGCAGAAATTGTTGGTAGCTCCTTACCAGTTGTCAATCCGACAGGACTATTAGATAACGCATACAAAGAATACGTTTTTAATTTAAAACTAACTGAGACGCAGAAGGCACAATTGTATTCTCAAGACATACTCTATGACCAACTGCACGGTGTTGAAAATTTAGAAGTTCTATTAGGTAATTATCTACAGGCGCTGATTAGTTAGATATAATATCAAGGTGACGATTGACAAAGGGCGAGTATATTTGACTGACAGAAGTAGGATAAGCTCCGATTTCTTTAGCAATATGCGTAAGAATTGTGTTATAGCGGTGGCTATAATCATATCGTTAGCCATGACCTGCCTTGCTTGTGTCTGTATATCACAAACTCTCTTGCCGTATCTTGACTGATTATTTGATCTTTAAATTTTAGAGTCATGGAAGCGTAAGTAACGCTTGAGTGTACGCAGATACATCTTACGGGTAGCTACACTGAAGTTTTTCACTATCAAATAGTCACCATAAGATATTATACCATTTACACATTAGAATGTCGCATATATTCCGCTGAAATTAGCTAATCTCAGCGTTAAAAATACCTACCTTCCATTGTAGGCAGGCAGGCTCCCCATTACCTGTGCCGCCCATGGCGGTAGCTACGGCTATGAGCAACCCACCCACTATTGTGGTTCGCTCAATTCCAGCACTATCATACTCGATTCGTCTGCAACGAAATCTTTCGCTCATGCCTTGATCTTAACAAATCTAATTCAGAATATTTACACGACATTTTAAAATGTAAATGGTATTAATTGATCATTAATACTCGGATTCATAATACATTGATTTTTAAGTTATCTGATAACTCAAAGATGATGTATGACATACCGTTAGTCCAAAAAAAATGTACTCAAAATAAGTGAAAAGCTGTGAAGGGTTTGTTCAACGGATAATGATAAGAGGAGGAGTGACGTAGGAGCTCTTCCTTATTATCTAATATTAGCTTTAGTGCTCTTTAACCGAGCTTTATTCTTAATTCCAGATTTCCTCCAAGACCAAATTCAACTATTTTCCTTAATGTTGAAATCCTAGCTTCCTTTATATTATTTTCAAGTTTTGAAATGTAGGATTTTGTGGTTCCAACTTTATCTGCCAATTCCTGCTGAGTTAGGCCTGATTTTAATCTTGCTTCTCTTATCATGAAACCAACTTTAAACTCTTCATAACCGGCTTCAAGTTCATCTCTTGTTGAAGTTCCTTTTTTCCCATAAAACTTTTCTTTAAGCTGATCAAGTGTTTGAGTATTATTTTTTTTCTTCATAATATTGAATTCTGATTGTCTTAGCTCTTTTGATTTCAGATTTAGGTGTTTTCTGTGTCTTCTTTTGAAAACCATTAATTGTAAGAACTAATTTGTCTTCATCAAAGAATGCAAAAATTCGATAAATATTACTACCAAATTTTACTCGCACCTCATAAATACCATCATCCAAATGTTTAAAATAGGTTTTTGGAACACTTTCTAAATCCTCAATAATTTCAAATGTCCAAAAGAATTTGTCTCTAATTTTCTTTGTCTGGCCCTCTAAGAAATCGGCAGTATAGTTTTTATACGCTAAGACTGTCCTGATTTTTTCCATTATTTAAATATAACAAATGTTTCACTATATAGCAACTTCTTTATTCAGTATTTTTTCATTATAGCGAATAATTATATGTCGTCGTCTCCGACGGAGGAGGATATGCGATCATATATAGTGTGTGTGCCCAGCATGGGTATCACTATCGAAAGATAGTGAATTTATTATAGAGGGTGTAAGTCCACATTCGACATCGCTCAGTGCAGGCTCTTACAGGCAAGTTGGTGAAGCCTGTTAGTAAGTCGCAAGGTTGCTACGAGTAATTGTAGGACTGAACGAAGGGTGAACGTAGAGAAGTTTCTGAATGGAACCAGAGATTTATTAATATCTCTGTCGAAGAGAAGAGCTAAGCCGTAACAAAACTGTGTACTGACGAACTCGCTGTTTGCCTCTCGGCAAGCTATGCTGTTAAATGGCGCAGGTATCGGATGAAGGAATATGCTCTTACCCCGCTGAAGTCAGGGCAGGCTCTGGGGAGGTCCTAACTCTATAAAGATAGAGAAGGAAGTCAGCCCAGTTCATAGTACTTGGAGTGAAGGACTGATTCAAGTTTACTTGATGAATGTCTGATAGACATTCAAAGGAGAGAACCGGAACGGGTGAGCGAGGCTTGCTAGTACCATTCTCCTCGAAGAATCACAACCAAGATGAATGTATGTACCCGAAGGGTAGAGATCTGATAGATCTCTAATGAAGAGAACCGCAAGCGGGCGGGTAAGCAACGGTAATCCGTTCTGAAATTCGATATGGAATCTAACGATAGCCATATCTTAAATTAAGAACTACCCATTAGTGGTGTAAAGAGCGCCAATGGTTATGGGTAT
>Ga0209187_1002161_pt1 | contig 19595 bp, 17 predicted proteins | sample BantaG_FD_187430 | JGI IMG/M metagenome (GOLD analysis project Ga0209187, IMG submission 187430) | Marine algal microbial communities from Bantry Bay, Ireland - BantryBay_4 metaG (SPAdes) (version 2) | ecosystem: Host-associated > Algae > Red algae > Unclassified | place: Bantry Bay, Ireland...
GAAATATCCGGGCTAGTTAAAAGCCAAACTTCAGACTCGTTTCAAACGAGATGGTTGCCCACTTTCGGCGGTTGGAAACCGCCGCTCCTTGGCCTTCGGCGATTCATTCCTCTTTAGAATTGTGGACTTACCACCGTGGCTCGGAATTTATTCCGCCATTCACAACAGGTTATTTTCATGTCGAATCGCCCCTCCCTGGCTGAAACCCACTCGGCACCGCCTAAGAGTCTGTCGGGCTTAGGGCGCGGGGCGCCAGAGGGTGTTTTCTGCTCGTGCTTCGAGGCGGTCTTTGCCCTGCTTGCCGAGCTTTAACTGCCGAAGGTGTTGTTGCGTGAACAGAGCCAATACCGCTCCGAGTAGAACCGTGAGGACAAGAACGAGGATGAGAGTGACGCCACGGGACTCGGCGCGCCTTCGTCGCAGGCTCATGGATGAGCTGACAAATCGGATCATGGTGCATCCTCGGTCGATGCCGAAAAGCGGATGATGCGCGACACCAAGCCGGCTCGCCGCTTGGCGATGTCTGGATTCCATCGTGCTTCGAAGACCTGCGATCGAAGGCCTGACGCTCCGGCTTCGGAAACAGGTTTTTGCAGGCTGCAGATGAGGGCTTCGGGGATCAACAGCTCGACCTCTCCGACCTGCAAGGCGGCTTCGGTCAACACAGGCGTCGGTGCGTTGGCGGCCTGAAGCAAGGCGGTGGCTTGACGTAAAAACTGGTCGGCTGCGTGCCCATGATCGAGTCGTTCCGTGCCACCCCTCACCATGTTGATGGCGGTGAACAAACTTGCCACCGATATGCCAAGGACGAGAAAAACGACCATCATTTCATATAGGGTAAATCCTTGCTTGGAGGAACCAGAACGCCTTAGGGGACGAGGGGTCATGGTGCGACTCCGTTCAAGGTAATCGAGGCCGCGTTCCGCCCTGCCTTGTCTAAAATGGACACGCTTAGGGAAGTGCTCTTGCCTGACGAATCCGAAGGGGTGACCACCGCTTGGCAGCCACGAATCGGGCCGAGGCCGGTGGCCTTGAGTTCGGTCGCGAGAAAGCGGTCGATCTCGGGAGGTGACATCGGGGAAGCCTCAACGCGAGCCAAGAGATTATTCAGAATTAACACCGATTGGTTCACCTGGAAAAGCCGCTCCTGCCCTTGTCGGGCCCGATGCATGCTGAACATGGCCGCGTTCACGGCGAGACCGAGGATCACGAGCGTCGCCATCATCTCTAACAGCATGACCCCACGGCGACGCTGCTGCGCTCGTCCGATTTCGCTATGGGTTGGATGGGCGTTGAGCTTCATATAATATCCATCATCGGCTCTACAATTGCGGCCAAGCTTCCGAACACCTTTAATCCAAACAGAAGGCTGATCAATCCAATGAAGAGGGTCACGGCGAACTCGAAACGTTGGCTGGAACGTTCACTGTTGCGAGCCAAGCTTTCAACGCTCCACTCGCGGAGCTCTCGAAAACCTTCGTGTGGAGATTCACGATGGGCCGCGTTGTGCGCGATAAAGGTTTCCGTCGGGGTGCCAAGCTTCATGCGCTCCAGCGCGTCTGGCCACGGAACCCCTTGCTCGACGGCTTCATAGAATCGAAGGATCCGCTTCTGTTTCCAACCTTTGCGAGCCACCTTGGCGCTCCATTTAGCCGCCTCACAGAGATCCATATTGCCGTGCTTCATCATGATGCTCATGCTTCCAGAGAATTCGCAAAGGGCTTGGCGATGCACCGTTCTACGAAAATAAGGAATGAACCGCCTTAGCCAAGGCCCGAATCGTGGGATTTGAAAGAGGAACATCACAATAGGCAAACCGAACAATATTGGATGCAACCACCTCTCAAACCAGAGGATGTAACCGTATAATTCCAGGGCTTCCCCTGAGCCCACATCACTTAAGATATCTTCTAATAAACCGAGTGCTAAATGATTACTAAAAAGAATAACGACTGAAGCAACCGAGACTTTCATAAACCCCGCGAGAAGCTCGCTCCGCTCATTCCGTTCGAGCTGATGTGGGAGCCGGAGCTCTTCGGCCATGACAGGAAGAAATTCGGCGAGTCGGCCTTCTCGTTCTGCAAGTACGAGGCTTGAAAATACATAGTCGGGAAAATAGGGACGAAACAAGCGCCGCATCACCCCGCCAAAGGGCATGCCGTGATCCAATCCGGTCGAGAGCTGATGAACCATATATCCCCATCGCAATCCGAAGGTTGGAAGCACGAGAGAGAGCAAAAACAAAAGCAGTAACCCCCAGCCCACCCAAGGAAGGTCTTGGGTATGCTCGGCCAAAAACGTTGCCCGCAAAAATATGGGCGATGCCAAGAAACACAGACTGAGCATGAGCAAAAAAATGAGATGCTTAAGCCGGAAGAAATGAATCACTGCCGTGGCGATTTTGATGGATAGATATTTCACCCCGATTGGCTTGATGGTTCCAGGCAGAGCGCGGAGCCCGTCTTGAAGCGGGACGCCATGACGGACCGACCACGCGAGATTGTCCATCAGCTTCATGGCCATGGCTTCATCCCGGTCGATCCAAGGTAGAAGTGAGGTGTTCAACAAATACGACCTTAGAACCAATAGAACATGTTTAATAACGGGGCAAGGACGCTGAGCACCACAATTAAACTTAGCAAGAGGAGAACCACAAAGAGGAAGATTTTCCAGGCAGCAAAAAGATGCTTTTGACCTGCCTCGACCCGTACTTGAAAGAGAATCGACAACTCCTCGAGTTCGGAGGCGAGGGCTTCGACCGGGGTGTGAGCGAAGAGCAATGGCAGTAGCGGATCGATTTCTTTATGCCCCTTGAAAGCTTCGGAAGGGGAGATGCCTGATTCGATGTTCTCCGCGATGGAGAACAAGCGATCCCGGGCGTGATGCACCTGCATCATATCCGCGGATAGTTTGAGCGACTCGGGCAGCGATGAACGTCCCCGAAGGAAGGTAGCCAGCATGCCACAGAGGCAGGCCATATCGATATTGCGTCCGATTTTCTGCGACCCTGGCACCTTGCCTTGAAGCCAGAGCATAAGCGAACGAACTCGGCGGCCACCCAGCAAGGAAATCAGTCCTAAAAAAGTGCAGAGGATGCATAGCACCAAGAAGACCAGGTCAAAATGCCGAAGACGGAAGATCCATTCAGTCAGGGTCGGTAAAGCCGAACCTTCTCCATAGATGTCGAAAACCATCGCCCGGAAAGCAGGGATGAGAAAGCTGGCGACAAAAGACAGGAGGCCAAAGGCGAAAGCGAGGCTGAAAAAGGGGAGGAGCAAAGCACCGCGAATGAGCGCGTTGGTTTCTCGATGCATGCGAGCTTGGCGCGCGGTTTCGAGCAGGGCTTCTGATAAACAGCCACCGGTTTCCCCGGCGCGAATCAGTCGGCGGTGGAAGGCGGGAAAGATTTTGGCCTGGGCATCGATGGCGTCCGAGAAGGCTTCGCCGGAGGCGGTTTGATCCCCCACCGCATCCATGGCGTCTACGAGTTTTCGCGAAGACCCATCGCGTAAACTTTTGGATAACTCTTTGATTGCATCAGGCAGGGGTAAGCGCGAGGCGCAGAGCCTGCCTAACTGTTGATATATTTCCTCCAATGCCCTACTCATTGGGGCGACTGTAACAAAAGCTTGGGGAGGGATACAATCACGGATTCCTTCAGCTCTTCTTCGCCTTTGACTTGACCTTGCCCCTTTAGCTTTAGCTTTACCTTTACCTTTACCGTTCATGCGGAAGTTCAAAAAGCTTTGTTGAATTCGAAACTCCTCTCGACAGGTCAAGGTCAAGTGAAAGGTCAAGGTCAAGGGCATCCGAAATTGCATCCAGAACGGGCCTGACTTTAGGTCCGCAGGAATGGAAAAGAGAAGAGAAGAAGGTGGCTTGGAATTTATTCCGCCATGTATGGGATGGATAAATCCCGTCTCGACAAACGCGGATTGAAACCGGGCCACGATTCCTTGTCTTGCTCGCTTCCAAGCATTTCTTTGCCATCCAGTCCTTTGCCAACAAACCCCTCGACATTCCTCCCCCTCGCAGGCGATAACTGGACATGACCGATCCCAGCCAACGAGTGGACCACTTCCTTCGCCTTGCCCGCGAACAAACCATGACGGATCAATTTTGGATTCCTGGCCCCAACCACTACGAAGTGCGGAGCATTAATGCACATGGACAAGTCTCGGTCGAACAGGTCGAGATCGAGGTTGCCCTGCAGTGCGTGACACGGATCAAAGTGCTGGCCGGCCTCCTCACCTACGTAAACCGCGAAGCGCAAGATGGGTCGATCCAATTTGAAAACGGCGGGGAGTGTCGGGCCGCGATCATGCCCTCCCTGCACGGCGAACGAGTGGCGCTGCGTTTCGGCACCGCGCAGGCGGGGCTGCGTCATCTCGACGGACTTGGGCTCGATGACAAAAGCGAATCCCTGTTGGGGCGTATGCTCGATTGCGAACAAGGGCTTTTGATTTTGACCGGCCCAACCGGATGCGGAAAATCGACCACCATTTATGCCTTGCTTCGCGAGCTGCTGCGACGTGGGGAAGATCCGGCGTCGATCATTACGATTGAGGATCCGATCGAAGCGAGGCTCGATGGCGTGACGCAAACAGAAGTGAATCAGGGCACGGGCTGGGACTATGCGGCGGGGCTTCGGGCCGCGCTGCGGCATCGGGTAAAAACCTTGGTGGTGGGTGAGCTACGCGACATCGAGGTGACACGAGTGGCGCTCGACGCGGCTTTGAGCGGGCATCGGGTGATCACCACCTATCATGCCGCAGATTTGCCAGGGGTTTTTGCGCGCATGCTGCATCAGGGGCTCGAACCTTTTTTGGTCGGCTGCGCGATCTCTGGCGTCTTTACCCAGCGCATTGTTCCGCAAGCGGATGGCAGGGTGGCGGTGCGAGGCCAAGGCGTGATGCTGGATGATACATTACGCGACCTACTCGCGACGAAGCCGAGCTTGGAAGCCCTGCGTCAGGCGTTTGATGGCGTATTGAATGGATAAAGTCATTGGACCTGATGCGAAGCGGGAGCCAAAAAAGGTAATCCAACACGTATTTGAGGCACGTAACATCTCCGCTACCTCCCTATCCTTCATCACGCCTGACGCTCGTTTTTTGTGGGTCGGGATTCGGGATAAAAAAAGATACAAGGATGCAGGACACCTTGACCTCCTTGACCTTCGGCGGTTGGAAACCGCCGCTCCTTGGCCTTCGGCGATTCATCTTCCAACATTCGCCGCCCCTTTCATCTTACAAAATCGAGACAACGACGCATAACCAGGACTTCAATTCTAGGAAGCGACATCGCACCAACCGACTGCCCCCGGATGGGGACAACGCCTCATAGCTCGGTTTTTTGACCCGAGAACGAAGGACACCGAATACCACGAGAATTCGACCACCGTATTTTCGGGCAGCCGCTGGCATTGGTCGAATACGAAATCGGTGCGTCGGATGCATTGAAGGCGGCAAAGGGATCGGGATCCTGAAAAAACCGTTGCCGGTCGAGCTGTCAATGATCTCCACAGCATGAGTCGATCCCGCTAAAACAAGCAATCAAACGACACTTAAAACAGGTTTCTTCATCATCTTTTTTTTTTACTTCAAGTAGGCCGGTTTCGGATAGCGGCGGTTGATGGCTTCCCGGTCGTAGGCACCGCCGTTCGAGCGCACGCCTTCATATTTTTCCTTAACCGCCAGGCGGTAGGCCTGCTTGTCCGGCATGTTTTTCCGGTACTCGTCCAGATGCAATCCGACATTTTCAAACGCAAAAGGTTCAATACCCGATGGTAGGTCAACATCCGGGCGGAACCTGAAATTCATGGTTTGAGGATCGGCAAATACCTCGGAAGGATTGAACTCCTTCGGCCATTCCAACTTCGTTGTCTTCGGAAAATAGGCCATAATCTGTTCTTTGGTCTTCACCTCATTGCGGCCGTGTACGTGGATCGGATGGTGCCCCTGCCCCGACATAACATTGTTCTCGACGATGCAGAACTGGGTCAACCAGGGGTTGTGGTTGAGATCGTGCAGATCGAATATTTCCTTCAGGTGGGGATAACGCTGCGTCCAGACAGAATCTTTTGTCCAAAACGCCGTCCCCAGCAGGCGTTCGGCCTTCCCGATAATATCTTCCTTGCTGTAGGTGCCGCGGATTTTTTCATCCTCTTCTCGCAGCTCCTGAAGAAACGCCTCCTTGGTCATTTTCTTGTAGGGGCGCTGGAAACTTCCCCATAGCTGCGGCGTCTCCATGATCTGGTTGCCGACAATCTGGTTCGCCGGCCCGTGGAACTCCACGGCCGCGCGGCCGGATTTGTAGAAAATATTGTTGATCACGCAGCAGCCCGAGCCGCCGTCATCCGCGCGGAACGCAGCCACCGGATAGCCCCTGGGTGTTTCCATGAGGTGGTGGATAAAGTTGTGGCGGATCTGGTTGTTGAGCTTGGTGAGGTCCGCGCCGCTGTAAGCCACGTTCCAGTCGCCCATCTCGAAGCCCATGTCGTAGAACTCGTTGAATTCCAGCACGGCATCGTTGTCGCCGTAGAACATGCCGCCATTCTGGCTGTGCAGCAGGTTGTTGGCAAAGCGCACCCCCACCCCGGCGATGGAAAGCAGGCCGTAACCGCGCGTCCGGCAATGATGGATATGATTGTTCACGGCTTCGTTATGCTCCGGCGTCAGCGTCTTGCGGTTGTCGCCGATTCCCGTAAGCGCAAAGGCCATGTGCAGGTCATGAAAATCGCACCCGGCTATCGTGTTGTGCGTTCCGCCGCGCAGGCTCAGCCCCTGGCCAATGCCGTTGCGGAACGTGCAGCCGGCCACGAGAACATGGCTGCCGTTTTGGAGGTCCACACCGCAGTGGCCAAAGTTTTCAAAGGTGATGTCGCGCAGCACCAGATGGCTCGTTCCTTTGGCCTTGATCAGCTCCGGTCCGCCTACCACCGTAAACGGCTTTGTTGCTGAAGGCTCTTCCACCGGCCAAAGGTAGAGGATCCGGTCTGCATGGTCGTAGTACCATTCGCCCGGCTCGTCCAAATGGCAAAGCGTGTTGAGAATATAGAGGCGCCGCTCCAGCGCCAACTGCTGAAAGTTGATGCCATACTCGGTCGGTCCCAGCAGCTGGATCGATTCGTCGTTCGGGTTGATCCGGCCGATGGGGTCGAAGCGCCTGCGCCAATCAATGGAAAGGTAGCCGACGGCGGTCATGTCGTGCGAGCGGTCGAACTCGCGCTTCAGCATCCTGAAATCGAGCGGGGCCTCTTCGGGCAGCAGGCCGTCCTTGCGGATCGTGAAGCTTCCGCCGATCGGCTTGCGGTAGTCGTAGGACACCGGTTTCCAGCCCCAGCGGGTGGTCGGCCCCTCCTCCAACGTCTTGTCCATGTAGGCATAGCCGCGGTTTGGCCAGCGCGCCTGCTGCAACAGATGGCCGTTCCACGAAAGCATGGCGTAGGGTTTGCGATTGTGGCTTTTCGGAGGTGCCGTGAAAAACGATTCCAGGCCGGTGCCGCCGATGCGCATCGTCCACACCTTGCCGCAGGCCACCTCCGGCAGGCGCTGCAGGTGGTTTTCGCCCGTCACCAATCCAAACTGGGCGGCGGGAATCTGCGCGCCGCCGCTGAAGACGACCTCCTCGCCCGGCATGCCGCGGATCACCAGAGGATGCTCCTCCGTTCCGCTATCGACCGTGCCCAGCTCCACGGTTTTCCCAACCAGGTAGGTGCCGCCCTTGATCCAAACCGTGCGCGCACCGGCAACGCCGCGCGCCGCCGCGACGGCCTTGGCCAAGCTTTTAAACGGCTGGTCCTCCGTGCCGGGATTCGCATTGTTTCCACCCGGGGAAACGTACCATTCATAGGCCGCCGCCTCTTTCTCCACCACGGCAACCGTCCCGGGCTTCTGCGTTTCCCCCTGTGCAGCCGGTTCGGGATTCTGAACCGGTACGTCCGGCTTCTTTTGCTCGGAAGACCCGAACAATGCACAGCAAGCCAAGCCTGCTACAATTATTTTACGCTTCATCATTTTTCCTACTCCTCCGGCAGCGAGGTCCATTCGATTCCATCATCGGAATACAGCAAGCCAAGCGACGAGCGGTTGGCTTTGTTTTTCTCGCCCATCAGCAGCATGAAATAACGACCGTCCTCCTGCCAGACAAACGGCGCACCGTAGCGGTACGGCTTCCAATTCTGCTTTAGCAGCGACAATTCGTCCTTGATTTCCCAGTTCCGCAGATCGTCCGAAACCGGATTTCGTCAACGTTGTAGCATCAAGCATGGCAAATAATCCTTGGAATAGTTAATCAAATTATTTTCATGCGGAACACGCTGAGTCAACAATCACCTCCCGATGATCCACGCATTCTTTTGTCCAATCTGTGCAGTCATTGCACTCAATTCATCCAAACATGCGAGCAAAGCATCGGGGTTTTCCAATTGATCGTCCGCGACGCAACTGCCAATCATGATTCCATGACGAAGGATGACAGCCCAGCCCCATCGGATCCGGGCAGGTGAAACGTCGGCTAAATCAAAGATGGATGATGAATCGTAAAAAGGTGTGGTTGAGGTGTTTTGCATGATGGGTTGCCGGTGCCCCGCTGATAGGCTCCATATTTTCATAAAAAGTAGTGAGTAGCCGAAGGCCAAGGAGCGGCGATTGGAAACCGCCGACAGTTGCATGCATTTCGTTTGAAACGACCTATGTAATGGAAAACACCCTGGTAAATTTGACAACGCCCCGGAGGCGGCGCACGCCCCCAGGCAAACCGTTTATCGCAGGACACCTAATACCACGAGGATTCGAGAACCGTTTTTTCGTGCGCCCCGCTGGGGCGCGGTTCTGGAGGACCGGTCAAACTCGGGGCCGTAACAGAACTCGGAATCCGTGGAATTCGAAAATCTGAAACGAGGATGCTGGAAGCATCAAACAAAAAAGCCCCAGGCTTCAGCCTGGGGTTTCAGAGCGTGCATCTATGCGTGCTGAAAGTACGCCGGAAGGGTTAAACGATGATGCATCATTCCCCATGCCCATATCTTTTTATTTTCAACCAAAGGGCGAGAGCCAACAATGGCAGGCGGGATATGGTTGGTTTCGTGTAAGTCCGAAAAGAGACTGATCTAATATCCGTCTATATCGAGAATCAGGCCGAGCAACATCAAGTGCCCCCCCCCTTCAAAACGAGTTTCGGAAATTTCTAACAACCTATCAAATTGAACGTTACCTGTGGGGGTAACGGATAGGTAGCTCAACGTTCTGGCGTACTTTCAGCACGCAACGGATTGCACACTTCAAACCCCAGGCTGAAGCCTGGGGCTTTTAAGTTCGATGCTTTCAGCATCTTATTCGGATATTCGGAACAAGGACTCAACCGATTGTTTGTGAGTTTTGATATAGCCGTTTATGCAGCGTGATCCCCTTCGGGGATCTCCTTGACCTCCGGCGGTTGGAAACCGCCGCTCCTTGGCCTTCGGCGATTACCCATTCCAACATTCGACTCTTTCTCAGAGTTTCAGGTGCTCATACCATACATTGCGGAACTGCACTGCGTTGCCGTGTTCCTGCAAGCGGAGCACATCGGGCTCTGGCCCTTCCGCTTTTCCGGCTCCAGTTTTCGACGTTATCTCAACATCGTCATGCAACATTTGCCCGTTGAGCATCACCGTGATCCGAGCGTTTTCGGTTTTGGTCTCACCCTCAAAACGAGCGGCGCGAAAGACGATGTCGTAGGCCTGCCATTCGCCATGCGGCTTGCAGGCATTCACATCGGGGCGACGCTGCTTGTAGAGCGCGCCGCAATCTTGGGTGCCATAATCATCGCGCCCTTCTTTGCCATCACGCTTGTGAGAATTCAAAATCTGCACTTCGTAACGGCGCTGAATGTAGATCCCGCTGTTGCCATCGTTCCCCCATTTTTCGGGATTATGATTGGTGGCGAATTCTAGGTGAAGTTTAAAATCGGTCACGGGCTCGACAGTGCAAACATTCCCGCTCTTGGGAACAATCGTCATCACGCCGTCTTTAAAATCCCAGGGAATTTTCCCGCCCGGTTTTTCTTCATGTTGAAGGTGAGGGAAGTCATCCACAGCTCCAATCATCACCACCGCCCCTTCGGTTGGCGTCGCACCCATGGTCGCTGCGCCCGCCACGAGGTGGCCACGGGTTCCGTCGGGTTTTGGTTCTGCTTTCGCTTCCGTCTCCGCTTCTTGCGCCTGCGCGGTGAACAAGAGGCCGAGGCATAAAACCATGCTATGGGAAATACAACGAACAAGAGAGGGACAAACACAGTTAAATCGATTCATAATAAGGGTCCAATGGAGTTGGCGATTAGGGAAGCTAATTAGGTTAGATATATGTCCGTGGAAGACAAAATCTTGGCGAGGGAAGCGCATTGAATAGAAGCGCATTAAATCAGTGTCGGAAGGGTGCTTACAACAGAGGGGTTGCCGCCTACACCTCGGCTTCGGGGAGGTCGCGTTGCATCTCTTCGACCCGATAACCAAAGCCGGTCGGCCCGAGAGTTGAGCGGTCGAGCACTCCATCGCGGCGGCGAAACAGCCCGGGATGCACTGCCTCTTCCGGGGCGGACGCGGCGGGGTAAAACTGCATGCCATTGCTTTCAACGCCCATGATGGTGCCGGCGTAGGCGGCCAGCTGAACATGCGGAATTTGCGCCAGCATCGGGTTGGTGAGATCTTGAACCATGAGCCCCATGCCATTGGCTTTGCCCCAGCATAAACTCAGGAGCGCTCCGGTCTGTGTCTTACAGACTTTGAGGGCGACCCCGGTCCAACCAAGGCCGTGCCCCATGCGAACCAGTTCCCAGTCGTGCGCGCTCTCGTCCATGAACAAGGGTTTGCGTTCGGAAACGCTGTGCACATCGATTGGATGCTCTTCGAGTTCATAGGGAAAGGGCTGCTCAACATACAAGACCCGCGCATGGGTTTCAGGAAACTCTCGCTCCAAGCGATCGAGCCAAACGTTGACGTATTCAGGATCGGTAACGGTGCAGTTGAAGTCGGCGGTGAGCTCTGTCACGCCAAGCGGAGCGCCAATCCGATCCACCGCGACCAGCCGCTGGTAATCCCATTCTGCATCGTTGCCGCGCAGTTTTATTTTCAGGCAACGCAGGCCGTCGCGGGTGATCCAATCCTTGAGCAAGACAGGGTACTCGTCGTCGGGCTCGCTGCCAGTGAGATCGCAGGCTTCTAGCGGATCGAGGCCTCCAACCAAATGCCAGACCGGCAGGGTTTGCGGCGGCTCAACCAAAAAGTCAGCCGGATATTTGCCGGCAAAGTCAGGGCCTAAAAATTGTCCGAGCTCGCAGCCTGGAAACTCAGCCCCATAGGTCTCGTAGGTCGGTCGGGCCAAAGCATTGCCAAAGGCGTCGTGAATCGCGAGGTCGAAGGCCGACAAACAGCCGAGGGCTGCGAGGTAGGGCATGTCGGCTTGAGCGCGCCAAGTTGGAAGATGCGTTTCGTTCAGCGCGTGACCGATTTGCATGGGATGCCCGGACAGCCCCAAGCTTGGAAGCTCGCGGGCGATGCGGCGGCAAAATTCGCGTAAAGCCTCATGACGAGTATCGTAGGGAATGCTGGAGGGCCAGAGCCACCCCACGCTCAAAGGCGTCTCGCCCCAGCCTTCCGCCACGACATCGCCCACCTGCAAACGAACCCGGACCCGGGCGCAGGTGACCTCGGTCAGCACCACATCGCCGAACTTCAGCGGGGTCCGCATGGTCACAGGTAAAAAATACAACGCGGATTCAAGGATGGTTGCGCTTGGTTCAGACATACCCTCTCCTTGCCAAATTTTGCGGGGAACCGCGATGCAAAACGGAAGCTAGCACCTGCACCATGTCATTTGCCTTTCGCAAAATCATGAGTAAGAAGGAGGTATGAATCAAAAGCTAACTCCGGTGGTGATTGGCCTACTTGCGGCCAATATTGTAATCCACGTTTTACGAACCACGGTTGAACTCCCGGTGGTTCAATCCCTCGAACCCTTTTTTCATTTGGATAAGAGCAACTTGCTTGGCTTCCGCGGGGAGAGCTTCGATAGCAGTTTTCATTGGCTGCAGACCTTGGGTTCATCCTTCGCGCATAGTACCCGTGGGTTGACCCATCTCCTGTTCAACATGATGGCGCTTTTTATGCTCGGACCTGCGGTGGAAACCGCCATGGGCTCTCGGCGCTTTTTGGCCTTCTATCTCGTTTCGGCAATCGGCGGCGGCATTATTTGCGCCGTGTTTGATCCGTCAAACATCCCGGTCATCGGAGCCTCTGGTGCGATCAGTGGGCTTCTGGTTGCCTTCGCGATTTACCTCCCGAGCTCTCGATTAGGGCTTCTGTTTATTCCGATTTTCATTCCATCGCGTAAATTCACGGTGGGCTTTGCTGCGGTATCGATCGCGCTAGTGGTTGCAGGCGCGATGAAGGTGAACCTTGGGATGGCCAATGGCATTTCGCATTTCGGGCATCTCTCCGGGATGATCGCGGGACTTCTTTTTCTCCTGGCGCTTCGAGCCACCGACCCGAAGGCGTGGTTGCCGTACCGAGCACGTAGCTGACCGCCTCGCTCTGATGGAGTGCCTTAATCACGATTAACTTTCCGTGAAAAGTTCGCGCCAACCCAGGCCAATTGAGGTAGCATGAACCTATGCTTGAAGAACAACGCGCACATCTTGAAGAAGCGGAACGAAAACGCTGGGAGATTTTTCGCGCGATGACGCCCGAACAAAAACTCCGTATTGCGGGACAGATGCGCATCGATGCCCGCCTGCTCAAGGCGATTGGGCTTCGCATGCGCCATCCCGAATGGAGCGAAGAGCAGGTGCAAGAAGAAGTAAAACGGATTTTCCTTCATGCCCGAACTTAAGAGCTTCCTCGCCTTTACCGATCGGCTTACAGCGGCGAACATCCAATACATGGTTACGGGTTCCGTTGCAGGAATGATCTACGGAGAACCACGCCTCACCCACGCAGTGAATCCCAAGCCTGAAAGGCCCACACAAACCCTCTGCACGTTACACAAACTCTCTGCACGTTACACAAACCCTCTGCAATTGTGCAAGTCCTTCAGACTTGAAGCCCCCCATCGGAACGATGGAGGTTGCCCATCGCTAATTTGTTTTCGCGCTTCAGGCGAGTAGGACTTAGCTAAATCCGAAGAACCTCCTGATACTACGGTTCCGATACAGCCCCGCGACTCACTCGCCTAGCGCCCGTCGCGCTGCTTGCGTTTAAACTTTTGCAAGTCGCGGCGTTCTTTTTTACTCGGTCGGCCTTGTGGAATGGGGGTGATTTGATGCTCCAATTTCCGCTGGGCGGAGGCTTCTTCGCGTAAGCTTTTGCTGATCTCTGTTTCCTCGTAAAGCGTTTGAGCGATTTTAGCCGAACCGCGCTTACTGGAGAGCCCGGTCACGTCTACGGTCCACTTGTCCACCCCTTTACGGATTTCAACCTGCATGCCAACCGCCATGGCCTTGCCTGGCTTACCACGTTCGCCGTCGATGTGGATTTTTCCGCCATCGATGGCCTGACGCGCCAAGGTTCGGGTCCGGAAAAAACGGGCAGCCCAAAGCCATTTATCGAGGCGAACTTTTTCGTCGGAAGCTTGGTTCACATTACGGCTTGGTTTGTTTTAACAGGAAAAACGCAGGCCTAATTCAGGCCACGGCCAAGGCCGCGGGCATTGGTAAAGCGGCCATCTGGCTTCATACGGGAAAATGCGACCAAGGTGCAGGCCTCATAAACAATGCGGCCCGAGTCATCGGTAATCTTAAAGTAGAGGTGCTCAAACGGCCCTTTGCGGTTGCGGACGTCACGTGCTTGAGTATCAACGGCGATTCGGGCACCCACATTACCAAGTGATATACGCTCCGTACGCAATGGCTTATTAAAATCTACAGCGGTTCCGTAGTAGGCGATTGTAAGGGTGCAATCCACGGAGGGAACGGCAGGATTTTTGGCCGCGAGATAGAAGCGTGCAAACTGAAAGGTGTTCTCTTTAGCCCCTTTCCCGGTCATCTTGTGGTTCACCTCCATCACGATGAGTTTGAGCGGAAAAATAGCCAACGACTTCCCCATGCCTGGGTAGCACTCCATCTTTTCGGCATCGGCAAATTTTGGCGGCACGGTATCGGAATAGATAATCGCCCCAGAAGAATTTGGAGGTCGTTCTGCCGAGGAATAACTGCCGGCCGGTACCGCGGGACGATCTGCCTCGGGGTGAGGGGGAGCAGAGGCCTCAGCTTTCCGGGTCGTTGGGGCGGCTGCGGCAGGAATCCGACTCAGAAGTTCTTTTACTTCGAGCGCCTCTTTGATTTTTCCACTTTTGGTTAAATCGGTTTGCATCTGTACCAGACTACCACGAAACTGATCATTCAACGCGAGCTTGTCTGCCAGAGCTTTGGCAGTAGCCGTTTGGATCGCGCGGTTAAATACAGCCTGAACTGCCTTTAACTTAACCACGTCAGACATGGCAATCGTCCCCTTTACATCGGGTACATCCGCCGCCTTAATCGCGGTCGTGGTGGCCAGGAGACCATCTAGATCCCCAGCGGCCTGAAACTCCGCTTTGAGAATGTTGAGATTGGCGATGTAGTCGATCTGCGCCAGCTTGAACGCGGTATCGCGAGTGGCGCTGATTTCTCCGCTTTTCGTGGTATAGAGCGTTTTAAGGTCGTCTAGACTGGGCTGACCATGGGCGAGCAACCCGCTAAGCAGGAAAACAAGGAGCGGAATGGTAAAAAACGATTTCATAAGGGCCTGCAGCGTTAAAACCGGTAAAAACAGCGTTTTCCCAGATTATATGACGACAAAAAGAAAGGAAGTATGGTGAACATACTCCCTATCGTTCCATAGAATGGACGTTTCTGAAGCGTGATTACTTCTTTTTAACTTCAATATTTTTCAAGCGGCCGATTTCAGGCAATTTGCCCACGATCGGGCGCGCGTAATCGATAAAGGCCTGAGTGACATCGTTTCCGTCTTTGTTAATGAACTTCGCAGGCATGTGCTGGGTGTCTTTGGAAACATTTTTAAGCGGTACCCGCTTGTACGTGACTTTGTAGGCTTTGCCCGGCGCGCGACGGATCGCGATGGAGCCGCTGGAGAATTCTTTCACCGCGCAACGAACTGCTTGGGTTCCGACCGCACGTGCTTCTTTGGCATCGGCTTCGGACCAGAGGCCTGGGAAGGAGCGCTGCAAGTAGCCAAAGGTATCAGCGCGAACCCGCGTGATTTTGGTTTTGGCTTTGATCTCATTGGCGAGGATATCACCGAGAGCACCCGTGCCGCTGAGCTGTACGTTGCCGTGTGAATCAACTTCTTTGCTAGCCGACATCTTGGCGATGATCGCGGTGCCTTTGCTATCGGAAATCCCTTCGGAAACCGCGACGACGCAGCGGCCGTATTTCGCGTGAACTGCTTTTACGTCTTTAATAAACTTCGGGATGCTGAAAGCGACTTCGGGCAAGTAAATGAGGTGAGGTCCGTCGTCCGGATAAACCCGCGCCAAGGCAGAGGCTGCGGTCAAGAAGCCCGCATGGCGGCCCATGATGATGTTGATTTTTACTCCAGCCAACGCGCGGTTGTCGAGATTGTCGCCCATGAAGGCACTGGCAACAAATTTTGCACTACTACCGAAACCTGGAGTGTGGTCGTTTTCGCGGAGATCGTTGTCGATTGTTTTGCAGATGTGGAAGCAACGGAACTCGTATTTGTTCTTCTTGGCTTCTTCATTAATAATGTGGGTGGTTTCCGCTGAGTCGTTTCCACCGATGTAGAAGAAGTAGCGAATGTCATACTTCTGGAGTACTTTAAAAATTTCCGCGCAGTCTTCGGAGGTAGGTTTTTTACGAACCGAACCCAATGCAGAGGAAGGGGTGACCGCAACCTTTTCGAGGTTGGCTTTTGACTCGCGGCCGAGGTTGACAAACTCTTCATTGAGGATGCCTTGGATCCCGTGCAACGCACCGTAGACCTGCTTGATCTCACCGTGCTTTTTGGCTTCGAGGACTGCCCCTACAAGGCTCTGATTGATGACGACAGTTGGGCCTCCGCTTTGCGCGATAAGCATGTTTCCAACGATTGGTTTCTGTTTCTTTTTAGCTGCCATGAAATAATCCTTTAACTGATTTTAAGCGCGTAATATGATTACAAAAGCACATCGACAAGGTAAAATATGACTGGCACCTGTGAACTTTGCCTGCGCGAGGAGGTAACGCTAACCAAGCATCACCTCATCCCCAAGGCCCGACATAACAAACGAAAGAACAAAGAGAGCTTCGAACGCGAAGAAGTTCGGACTCGCTTGTTGCTGGTTTGCCGCAGTTGTCATAACCAAATCCACGCGACCTTGAGCGAGAAAGAACTCGAGTTCGATTACAATACCTTGGAAAAATTATTGGCGCATCCAGATGTCGCAAAGTACGTCGCTTGGGTGCGCAAACGAAATATCAGCGGGAAGATTTCCGTGAAAAAGAAACGACATTAGCCCTTCTTTTACAGGCCGCGCTCTCTAGGCGATTTGATCGATTCGTCCGGATCGTATGGGCCAAAGTGAGGAATTCGCAGCCGAATCTACTAAGTCCGACAGGCTCCTAGATCCTCAAACGGATCAGCTCGTATCCTTATGTAGTGGAAGCCGTTTTTTAGTGGGGCTGTATCGGAACCCGATGCACTTAGTAAAGCCGGTTTGCATGAAAGGCGCTTGCTCTGCCCTGAAAGAAAGCCGAAGGCTTGAAGGCAATTAGCCGGTCGGTGACCGAAGGGAACCACCGGACATAATCGCAAAATAACTCTCGAGCGCTGGAAGCGCGATCGGAGAACAAGCTAAATGCTGCGCTCTTTTTCCAGGAAGTCAGAAGTACAATTGCCCGCTCGAGTTTGGAGTGACCACAAATTGAACGGGATTAAGCAAGGTTGAATCGCGCTTTCAGCGCTACGATGTTTAACACCTCAAACCCAGAGCGTTGCCCTGGGCTATGTTGACTGAGCCCTTCAGGCTCAATGTATCTTTCGCAAAATATCCCAAAATTGATTTCGGGACAGGGTGTATGGCCTATTGCTGGGTTACAGGTTCTCGGGGTTTCACGTTAAAAGAACTGAGGTAACTTCGAAGACAATGGCTCAACGAAATGCCATTGGTATCAGAGCCAGAATAACATGGGGTTCTTTTGATTCAGCTGTGTCCTACTCGCCTGAAAGGCGAAAACAACGTAGCGATGGGCAGCGCCCATCGTTCCGAATGGTGGCACACCAAGTCTGAAAGAGGTGCACACATTGCAGAGGGTTTGTGGAAACCGTTCAGACTTGGGATTCACGGCCTAAAGCTTTGGCCTTCGGCGGTGACTTGAAAGAGCAAAAAAAAATCCTGCCGAGCGGAAAACGCGGGGCAGGATCTGTCAAACGTAGCGTGCGTTTCGCTTAGCTAGCTAGCACGTTTAAATACTAGTCGCGGTCGGCTTCGAAAAGCCAAGTCGACAAGTAACGTTCGCCGGTGTCGCAACCGATGGTGACAATGGTTTTGCCCGCCATCTCAGGACGCTTGGCTACTTCGACCGCGGCGTGCACGTTGCCGCCAGCCGAGATACCAACCAAGATGCCTTCTTCTTTCGCGAGGCGACGCGCCATGCTACCCGCTTCGTCTTCGTCGATCTGAATTACTTCGTCGACATGATCGCCGTGATAGTTTTTCGGAATGAAGCCAGCCCCGATGCCTTGGATTTTGTGAGGGCCAGGTCCGCCGCCACTGAGAACAGGCGAGCCTTTTGGCTCAACCGCGATGGATTTAAATTCGGCGCTTTGCTCTTTCAAGTATTTGCCTGCACCAGAAACCGTACCACCGGTTCCAACCCCAGCGACAAACGCGTGAACGTCTCCGCCAGTGGCGTCCCAGATTTCAGGTCCGGTCGTGGTGTAATGGATGAGCGGATTCGCGTCATTGTTAAATTGCTGCGGCATGAAGGAACCTGGGTTTTCTGCCACAAGCTCTTCGGCTTTGGAGCAGGCACCAGGCATCCCGCCAGAGGCAGGGGTGAGAACCAATTTGGCCCCCAAAATTTTCAGGAGGTGACGACGCTCGAGAGACATGCTTTCGGGCATGCAGAGGGTGAGGTCGTAGCCTTTGGCGGCGCAGATAAACGCAAGCGCGATTCCGGTATTCCCAGACGTTGGCTCAATGATTTTTGCGCCCGGCTTGAGGTGACCAGCGTTTTCAGCCGCTTCGATCATGGCTTTACCAATACGGTCTTTCACGCTTGAAAGGGGGTTTTGTGACTCGAGTTTAACGAGGACGCGACCTGGAAGGCCGTCGGTGATCCGGTTTAATTGGACCAGAGGGGTGTTGCCTACAACGTCGGTGATATCTTTACAAATGCTCACGGGATTTTCTCCTGAAGGTTATGATTAATTGCGTAATCTCTATCGGATTTGCGAGGTGACTGCAAGGTGAGATTGGCGGTGTGGAAATGGCCTACATTCTATGCAAAACCACGTATAAATCGAAAAGCAAATAGAAGGGGTCAGACACCAATGGTACTAAGTTTGGTCGATTTGTATCAAAAATGAGCGGAAATCCAGACGGCTAGAGGCTCGTAGCGCTGACCCATTGATAGCCATGGTTGACGAACGAAGTGAGGAGGCCGTGGTCCCGGCGGATTCCGCCTCTAAGCCGCGTAGCGGCGACACCCAACCGGATGAAAAGCGTATGATAAACGATACCTAGTAATTTTGGGGGTCTCGTTTTAGTGGATTTCGGGCATAACAGCATTCAACCAGGATATAAACTGCGCGGGGCTACGTCCTGCGCCTCGGTTCGAGTTCTCTTACAATATAGCGCTTTTCCCTCGTTGCCTCTTACGTCTACACTAAACCCGGCGCTGCGACCGCTTCGCGGCCTTGCACACGGGCTACCATATCCCGCCCACTTCGGGGCGGATTCCCACGATATAAAATGTCGCAGAAAATACGCTGGACCGCTTATCTACGTGTCATTGGTGTCAGACTCCAATGGCACTTTTGAGTGGGAATCGCCGAAGGCCAAGGAGCGGCGGTTTCCAACCGCCGACGGATGGAAAGGGTCGGGTTAGGCAGAGGGTTTGACGGGCGGGGTCCTGCGCCTCGTTTCGATTTGATAGCAGTAACGTCAGGAATTAGTCTGACACGTGTCAGACTCCAATGGTACTTAGATAAGCCATCAAATCATTTTTTTGCGACATTTTACGCCGTGGGTATCCGCCCCAAAGTGGGCGGGATAAAGTAGCCCGTGTGCAAGGCCGCGAAGCGGCAGCAGCGCCGGGTTACGTGCAGGCGTGAGAAGGCAACGAGGGATTAGCCCTGTATTTGAAGAGAAATCGGAGCGAGGCGCAGCACCGCGCCAGCTGGCTAAAACCGCACAATTTTCAGTTAAAAATCGTATTTTGAGCACGCATCAGTTGACCTCTGCTTTTTTGAAAGGCATCGCCCATATTGATTTCTATTCCGACCGCGCTTCCAGCGCTTCATATTATTTCCCAATGAATTCCGGTGGTTCCCTTCGGTCACCGACCGGCTAATTGCCTTCAAGCCTCCGGCTTTCTTTTCAGGGCAGAGCGAACTC
>Ga0209187_1002162_pt1 | contig 19584 bp, 19 predicted proteins | sample BantaG_FD_187430 | JGI IMG/M metagenome (GOLD analysis project Ga0209187, IMG submission 187430) | Marine algal microbial communities from Bantry Bay, Ireland - BantryBay_4 metaG (SPAdes) (version 2) | ecosystem: Host-associated > Algae > Red algae > Unclassified | place: Bantry Bay, Ireland...
TGCTGCAACGCCCACTGGGCAAGCTCACGGACAAGATCGGTTCCATCCCCAACGCGGAGCGCGTCAAGTAGTTCATTTACGGCAGACTCTTCAAGAGCCATCGGCGGGTTCTCCTTATGGTGTGCACTTGGTCGTACACACCGAGCATCACGCCGGTGGCTCACCCAAAGGTGGATCCCCCGCTACCCGAAACCCCACCACTCCACGGGACTCATACGACGAGGACTCGGTGGGAAGTACCCACGATTCCAAAGGAATGTGCGGGTATCGCAGCAACGCTGAGCGACGCCAGAAGCCAATCAAGCGGTCTCCTTATTCGGACAACCAATAGTGCAGATCCATTGGTTGTATATCTGGGGGATATACAGTGAATCCAATGTCTGATATACTCAACCCTCACGCAGCACACCCATAGTCCCGTGGGCAGATCCACCATCCCTCAATTTGAATGGGACGAATACAATGAAGAGAAACTGCTTAATCGCCACGGAGTATCTGCGCTTGAAGCTGAGCAGTGCTTTTCAAACCCTCACACGCGTCGGCGGAGCAGCGACGCACTACTGATGTTGGGCCGAACCGATGGCGGGCGCCTTCTGTTCCTCGTCTACGAACAAAAGGAAGACGGCGTTGTTCGGGTCTATAGCGCCAGAGAGATGACGACCAAGGAACGAAGCGTGTACCACAAGGCGAAGAAGAATGGATAAGCAGTACAGGGAAACGCTGGATCTTGATTGGGCTGACGGGTGGGACGATCTACCAGAGGCACCCGCCCTCGTAGCCCGCCCAAAGAAAACACAAATGACCCTTCGATTGCCGCCCATGCTCGTCAACCGGATTAAGCGTGTCGCAGGTATCCAGACGATCCCACACCACACACTCATGCGGTCTTGGCTGGCTAGCGGCCTGCAAGTTGGTGACTTGCCCCCCGCCGTCCAATCGCCAGAAGAGGGCACACAATCTGCTCAAATCAACTTGAAACTCGATCAGGCCCTGCTTGACTCGCTAAAGTCTCGGGCTCACGAACAAGGCATGCCGTACCACCGCCTCGCGCGAGACCTCGTCGAAAGTCAGGTCGAGACAACTGAAGTAGCTCTGGGTCTCGAACCTCTTCAGCAGCGTGCAGGGCTGAAGGAGATCGTCATCTCGCTCTTACATACCCCGAATACTCGCGGCGAGGCAGCTATTCGTGGAGTTACACGACTCCAGAAGCTGCTTTTCGTCGTGGAACAGAGCCTAGGTGAGAACCAGGGCTTCGCAGCTTACAACTTCGGTCCCTTCAACGACCAGGTCCGCGACGTCGTCCAGTCTCTGGAAATCGCTGGCTTTATCGGCGATGAAGCAACCAGCGAAGGACCGACATTCGACTCTATGTATGCGAGCGTCATGGCGAGATCTGACAATAACGATGCATCGCCGAAAGAGTTCGCTCTGACAGCCAAAGGAAACGAAGTAGCAGCAACGCTCAAGGCGTCTTCGTCCGAAATGGCACAACTATTCGATCTGGTTGAGCGGATACGTGATGAATGGGATGTCCCTGTTCTGAATGACCTCATCGATCGGGTCTACGCAGAGTGGCCCGAATACACAGAGAAGTCCTTGATAAAAGACGAAGTCGAAACGCGCAATCTGGGGAAACGATAGAAATGGAACCCAAGATGCCACCAATTCACCACGCCGTGAGGGTGAGAAGCACTGACGACCTGACCTACATCCAGCCAGGGCTCATGGATGAAGTCGTGATCAACGCAAACCAGCTTGAGAACTCGTTGCGATCAACGATCGAGACCCTCCAAGGAAACAATCTGCCATACTCCATCGACCCCGTACTCTGGCGTTTCCAGACACGAGGCTGGGTTGAGAATCAAGATGGCAAAGTAAAACGCAACTACGGCTCGCTCGGCAGTCAGTACTTCAGACACACTGACATAGATCCTAGTGACTGCTGTCTTTCCGAGCTTCCGGGAGACTCGCGGACTTGGACTCAGATTTCAACCAACGCTGTGCAATATCAACTACGTCGCGTCAGCAGCGTGCCCACGCAGCTCAGTCTGCTCACCGATCGCCGAGTGCTGTCGCCCTCCCGGGTACTAGCACCATCGCTAGTCGCATTTTCGACGGCTGAGGACAAGGTGAATCGGCTCATGGCCGAGGCTGCCGCTGACGTCGCCCAATCCCCGGTAGCTGTATCTGTAAACGTACCCCGCAAGCGCCTAGTCGATGCCGCCAGCATGCAAGCATTGCAAGACTCTCTGCCTTATGGGGATGGGGTCGCCTCCTACTCGCTTTGGCTGGAGGGCGTGCCTGAGTCACTGCTTATGCGAGACCATGACGCACTCTCTGCACTCCTAAGGCTGATTGAAGCACTCAAGCATCGTGGGCACCCCATCGAGCACCAACACGGTTCCTATCTGACCCTTGCGCTCTGCGCCCTCGGCGGTGTCGATGCTATAAGCCATCACCTGGGCTGGACAGACACAGGCAACGCCGCAAATGGTTCCTCGCCACCCTTCCGCTCATGCCGCACTTACGCACCAGGTGTTCGTCATCCAATTACCTTCCACGAGGCCGAAGCGATCGCTGGAGATATGGCTGCTTCGCAGTATTTGGAGCTGTTCTGCGGCTGCAAGTTCTGCAAAGGCATGTTCGACCAAGGACAGCACCCGTTTGACATTCTCCTCGAATCCCGGGACCTCACATTGAAGAACGGTAATTCCCGCACGGTTCCGACCTCGCGCTCCGTCGGCGCAAACACCTGGCACTATCTGCTTGCGAGGCGCGAAGAGGTGCTCGCCTTCTCTGAAACGTCGGCCCTTGAGATTCTTGCAAGAGACATCCACCGCTCCTCGCTGCTAAACCGCCAGGACGATGCGGAACTCCTACAGGTCTTGGCAGGTCAGATCGACAACGCTGCGTAGCTGCGGGCCGCGGATGGGCCGCAGGACGTCGAGAATCGACGCAAACCGTCGATGAACAACGACAACTCGAATCCGCCAAGATCGTTGTAACCACAGGCGAAACCGCCAGAAACGCTAGAGCGGGTGAGGGTAATCGAAACCCCGTATTCAGCTTGGGAAGCTGATGTTCTACCATTGAACTACACCCGCTGGTGGCCTTGATCTTACGGGCACATCGGCTGGTGAAGCCACTCGGCTGCCGGATCGCCGCAGCTACTGCGTTGGACTCTCGGTGGGTGTGCGCCGCAGCATCGACTCCTGGCTGCAGGTTATGAGCATCTGGCCGTCGGCGCTGAAGATCTCGCCTTCGTTCATACCTCGGCCGTCGGCGGCATTCGTCGAGCGCTGGTCGAACAGCATCCACTCCCCCGGGTTCGCTGCTCGGTGAAACCAAGTGGCCTGGTCGATGCTGGTGGCCCGGTGAGTTTCCATGGGCATGCCGTGATGCACGATCGAGTTGAACATCAGTGGCCCATCGGAAAGAAACGCCATGGCGATCTGGCGCTCACGGTCATTCAACGCCTCGCCCCCGGGCACTCGCATCCACACCCGCAGCGGATGAGGATCGCCGGGCGTCGATTCGAAGAACGTCTTGCTGGCCCACACCATCTCGACTCGCCCGTGCAATGCCATGGGAAAGATGAACGGCAGCCCCGATGACCCGTGCGTGTTCTCTGGTGTGCCCGGAAGTGCGACGACGGGTGGCTGCTTCTGGTGTTCGTCGCCGATCTCGGGTTCCTTGAACGCCGCCATCATGAAGAACATCTGCTTATCGCCCTGGAACGCAGCAACGGTTCGGGTGGCACCCCGCCGAGCATCGCGTAGCGATGTCACCCGATACCGCAGGTCACGACCGGGCTCGGCACCTGCAAGAAAATAGCCGTGGTACGACTGCGCCAGCATGGGCTCAGGCACGGTCTGAAACGCCGCCGACAACGCCTGGCCGAGATAGTGACCGCCATAGATGCCGATCTGGCCATAGGCCTCGGACCGACCCACGAACACTGCCGCATCCTCGGTCGGCGTCACCGTCATGAACTCGATCAGTGACAGATCGGAATGATTCGGAACATCTGTGTCGTGGCTCATCGCCAACCGTGTCTAGTCGACACCCGACGCGCGTCGAGCATCGGGCGGCGCCAGAGACTTGGTGGCCGCAGTCAGACTGCTGGTTGTAGTTGGTGGAGTCGATCGATCTCCTCGACGGCAGCCGCGATCATGCGCAATGCGAGTTCGGGATGCTTGTGGAGTTCGTGCTCGTTGCCCGCCATCGCGGTCGTCGTGATCCGGGCACCCTGGAGCTGTGCACAATCCGACACCCGCTGTACCTCTTGAACGTCGACCCATTGGTCGCCGTCGAGCGGGAACAAGGTCGTGGTCCCGGTGAGCGTTGCCAGGTCATGGGCGGTTCCCTCGGGGGAAAGCAAGCCGTGGTGCAACGCATCGTCGAGGAACGGCCTGGACCGCACGCTATGCCCGAGCACCGGATGAAACTCGGGCACCTCAGGCTCGAGGTAGAGATCTCGTCCCAGAACTTCGGTCAGCGTCGAGCGAAGATTGACGACGGGGATGAGTAGTACGGCATGAGGATGTAGTCCGCTGGTAGCGGTGGCACGAAGCAAAGCTCGACCTCCGAGACTCAGCCCGATCACGCCGGTCGGTTCGTAGCGCCGTATGGCGTTTCGGCAATCGTCCACGACGGCCGAGAGCTGGTAGTCGTGCATCGTTCCGCTGCCGTCGCCGACATGGTTGCGCACATCGAGCAAACAGGCCTCGTAGCCTCGCTCCGCCAGCTGGTCGGCAACAAAGCTGAGCGTTCGTGCCGGAATGCCGAAGGGTGGCACGATGAGTATGCGGCCCTGTTGCCCGCCCGTACCGATGCGACGCACCGCTGCATGGCCCGCCGGGGTCTCGAGTAGTTCTTGCATCGCTGTCTCCGCCTGTTCGAACGGCCATCGCTATGGCCGGGTCCTGAGACGGTAAGACGTCGAGCGCCATCCCTCTGTAGCCACATTCACAGATCTCGCGTGACAGCCGGCACAGCACCGATCGCAACCGCAGCGACCCGCGAATTGAGACGTTACGGCCGCGCCATGGCAGGCTGTCGAGATGGATGACCCGGTTGGCAAAGTAGGCGTGATCACCGGTGGGGCCAGCGGCATTGGTCTGGCCACAGCAACGGCACTTGCGGCTCGGGGTATGAAACTGGTGTTGGCCGACGTCGAGGCCGACCCGCTCGACTCAGCAGTTGCCGGGCTGACCGAGGCCGGTGCCGAAGCAATCGGCGTCGTCACCGACGTGGCCGATCTCGAAGCGGTGCATTCGCTTGCCGAGCAGACCTGGTCGGCGTTCGGCGGCGCGCACTTCGTCTTCAACAATGCCGGCGTAGCCGTCAGCGGACCCATCGCCGAGATGACCCATGCTGACTGGAAGTGGACGATCGACGTCGACCTATGGGGACCAATCCACGGCGTCGAGGCCTTCTTGCCTCGCATGATCGAACAAGGCCAGGGCGGACACATCACCAACACCGCGTCCTTCGCAGGCGTGGTACCCAACGTCGACCTGGGCGTGTACTGCGTGGCCAAGTACGGCGTGGTCGCAATGAGCGAAGTGCTCCAGCGCGAACTACGTCAGCACGAGATTGGCGTGTCGGTTCTGTGCCCGATGCGGGTGGCCACGAACATCGATGCGTCAGGGCGCAACCGTCAGAGTGACTATGGCGGACCCGAATCTCAGCAGTATCCCGAGGTCGATGAAGAAGAGATGGCCGGCCGCATGATCGAGGTCGACGAGGTTGCCAAGCTGGTTGTGCGGGGAATTACCGACAATCAGCTCTACCTGTTCCCGCACCCCGAAGCCCGACAATTCATCGCGAAGCGGTTCGAACGCATGGACCGCGCTTTCGACTGATTGGATTCAGCCCTTCGGTGGACGACGGACTGTTCGTTGGCCGCCGGAGCGCACGGTCATACGAACTGACTCGAGCACGGGCGAACGGGTGCCCGGCGAATATCCGGTCGCGTCGAACCTGCTCGTATCACCCCGTCACCAGAGGGCAACTCGATGTGGCGCAGCTCTAGCTCGCATGTAGCTCGCCGCCGCGAGATGGTCCCGCTGGTACTCGCGACCGACGCGCTGCATCAGCGTTGAACAGGCGACGGCTCGCGGTGCGAAAGAATCTTGCTCGTGGAGTTGTGATCGAACGTTTGTTCGATTACTATGACTGCATGGCGGCCGGCACCTTGAACAGTCTTTTGCAGGATGAGTTCACCGACATCAATAAGGCACTCGACGTCATCGAAGATCGTCTGCCGTTCATTGTCGACCAAGCCGAGCTCGGCGATGCCCTCTGTCGGGCCACCGAACTCGGTCATCGCGCCGACGCTCTCCAAGCCCGGATTGCGCATTCGTGCACCGTCAACAAGGTGCCCGCAGTCAATGGCCAACGAACGGTCGGCCAGTACGTTGCGGCTCGCACCAACAGCCGTTCGTTCGAGATCGACCGGTTCACCAAGACCACCAAATGGCTACGCGACTTCCCCCGGCTCGAAGCGGCCCTGGGCAACGAGTTGACGCTCGCCCATGTCGAACAGCTGCGCAAGCTCGACACCAACTTCGATGCCCACATGAAACTCCGTGGCGATCAGCGGTTCTTCATCGACACTGCGGCTACATGCTCGTTCAGCGGCTTCCTCGAAGCATGTGAGTACTGGCGGGTACACATTGACCCCGACGGTAAAGAGCCAACCGAACAAATCGAGAAGTCACGCTTCAAGATCAAGAAGGGTGTCGGCGGTCGCGGCGAATTTACCGGCCAATGCGATGCCGTGACGGCCGACAAATTGAACACTGCGATCAATCACGAGGCCGAGAAGATCCGCCAGGCCGACAAGAAGAACGGCATCGAGCGCACCGCTGGCCAACGCAACACCGCCGCGCTGCTTGCACTCGTCGAACGAGGCTTCGCCCGCGAAGACGGCAGCTTTCCCGTGCCGCTCGGCAACATCGTCATGTCACTCGAAGTCGCCCAATGGGCACTCGCCACCCTGGCCGGCTGTGAACCCGGCGACCGAGTGCCCGTGCATCCCACCGATGTCGACGGCCGCTGCGAACTTATCGACGGCACGCCCATCCACCCGTTTCTCGCCGTACAGGCCCTGGGCCTGATCACCGCCGACGGCGCGCTGCACCCGGCCAACTTGCGACGCTACGTGATGGAAGCCGACAGCCGGGTCCTCGACGTATCAGTAAACGCCCGTAGCTTCCCCGAATGGATGCGCACCGCCGCCCACGTCCAATCCCGTGGCCAGTGCGAAACCAAGGGTTGCGACGCACCCCACCACTGGCTCCAAATCGACCATGTCCAGCCTGTTCACCACGACGGCGAGACTCGATTCGACAACGCCGAGCCGCTCTGTGCTCCCGACAATCAAGCCAAGGGCGCCTCGCCGAACCAGACGCCCCGGCGGACTCAGCCGTCGCCACCCCGGCGAGTCAGACGAACCTCGGCGCCGGCCGACGACGACCCCGACGCGGCCTCATCAAACAACGTCTTCTAGCCGAGCGACCTGCTGCCCAACCCGCTGCATTGGAAGTGAGTTCGGCAGTTCGGCGCGCCCGGGATTACGCCGCCAGCTGACTAGTGCGCGGTCACCGCTGCGTCGCCAGTGCGGCGCCGACGATACCGGCTTCGTTTCGCATCTCTGCTGGTGTCACCGCAGCATGCAAATCGAGTCGTTTGCAGTAGTGGTCGAACTCGTCGCTGATGCCGCCACCGATGATGAAGAGTTCGGGCCACAACAGCCGATCGAGTTCGTCCAAGAACTCGTCGAGGCGTCTGCCCCACTTCTTCCAGCTCAGGTCGTCGTCTTCTTTGACTTTGGCCGACGCCATATCCTCGGCGGGGACACCGTCGATCTTCAGGTGTCCGAGTTCGGTGTTCGTCAACAACCTTCCGTCGGCAAATACGGCGGAGCCGATGCCGGTACCTAGGGTGACGACCACGACCGTGCCCTCGACCCCCTTGGCCGCGCCGAATGCGACCTCGGCCAGGCCGGCAGCATCGGCGTCGTTCATCAGTGAGACCGAACGACCGAGCGCCTTGGTCATTGCCTTGCCTGCGACGAAGCCGATCCATTTCTTGTCCAGGTTCGATGCTGTCAGCGTGACACCCTGTCGCACGACCGCAGGGATGCCGATACCGATCGGGCCTTCCCAGGAGAAATGGTCGACGAGTTCTTCGACGACATCGACGACTGCGTCTGGCGTGGCTGGATGCGGCGTCTTGATGCGCTTGCGTTTCGCCAACAACTCGCCGGTATCTGTGTCGACTGGCGCGGCCTTGATGCCCGTGCCCCCGATATCAACGCCGAGTACTTCGTTCATGAATAACAGCCTTACAGGTCTGGCCGGTTGAGCACGGCCGCAATCAAGGCGTTGGTCGACGGGTCGTGGCGATCGGGCTCGGGCGCGTTGTTGGCCAACTCGTTCCCGATCTGGGTGGCGAGCGCTTTGCCGAGCTCGACTCCCCATTGATCGAACGAATTGACACCCCAGACCGTGCCTTGCACGAAGACCTTGTGTTCGTAGAAGGCGACCAGTTGGCCCAACACGCCGGGGGTGAGCCGGGGTGCCAGGATCACCGTGGTCGGGCGGTTGCCGGCGAAGGTTCGATGGGGTACCAGTTCAGGGCCGGAGCCATCGGCGGCGACCTCTTCGGGCGTCTTGCCGAACGCCAATGCCTCGGCTTGGGCAATCATGTTCGCCAGCAGCAGATGGTGCTGACCGTCGAGATCTTCGGCCGGATGCAGGAAGCCGATCAGGTCAGCCGGGATGATGGTGGTTCCCTGGTGGATCAGTTGGTAGAAGGCGTGCTGGCCATTGGTGCCGGGTTCGCCCCACACGATCGGGCCGGTTTCGTAGTCGACCGATGTGCCGTCCAGGCGTACCGACTTGCCGTTGCTCTCCATATCGAGCTGCTGCAGGTAGGCGGCGAAGCGGTCCAGGTGCTGTGAGTACGGCAGCACCGCATGGGTGGGGAAGTCCAGAAAGTTGCGGTACCAGATGCCGATGAGCGCCGCCAGTACCGGCGCGTTCTGTTCGAACGGGGTGTGGCGGAAGTGCTGATCCATGGTCCGAAAGCCATCGAGCATCTCTCGGAAGTTGGCGTCGCCGATGGCGATCATCAGGCTCAGGCCGATTGCGGCATCGAACGAATAGCGGCCACCAACCCAGTTCCAGAAACCGAACATGTTGTCGGTGTCGATGCCGAACGCCTCGACTTCTTCGGCGTTGGTCGACACTGCCACGAAGTGCTTTGTCACCGCAGATTCGTCGCCACCCAAGCCGGCGATCAACCACTCGCGGGCATGGCGGGCGTTGGTCAGCGTCTCGATGGTGGTGAAGGTCTTGGATGCCACCACGAACAGCGTTTCGGCCGGGTCGAGGTCGTGCGTGGCGTCGATCAGGTGGGCGGGGTCCACGTTGGACACGAACCGCACCTGTAGATCGGACTGCACATAGGGCGTGAGCGCTCGATAGGCCATGAGAGGGCCGAGGTCGGAACCGCCGATGCCGATGTTGACGATCGTGCGGATCGCCTTGCCCGTGTGGCCCTGCCATTCCTTGGTGCGCACCTTCTCGGAGAACACCGCCATGCGATCCAGCACCTGGTGGACGTCGGCCACGACATCGTCGCCGTCGACGGTGAACGTGTCATTGGTGTGCGCGCGCAGGGCGGTGTGCAGGACCGGACGGTCCTCGGTGGTGTTGATTGCTTCGCCGCCGAACATGGCTTCGGTGCGGGCCTTCAGGCCGCGGCTCTCGACCAGAGCCAACAGCAGCTCCAGCGTCTCGTCGGTGATGCGGTGCTTGGACAGATCGAGGCGCAGATCGCCGCCGGTGACCACGAGCCTTTCCGCTCGACCAGGATCGTCGGCGAAGAGTTGACGCAGGTGAACGTCTTCCATGGCGGCGGCGTGAGTGCTGAGCGCATGCCATTCGGCAGACGTGGAGGGGCTATCGGTGGTCATAACGGTTGGCCTCGGATCGATGGGGGTCAGATGGTTATGTTTGTCAACAACACGGCGCGGTCGCTGCGGACGCGGCCCGCGGGAATGGAGGTGTCGGCGGCTATGAGCTGGCGCAGCGCTTCTTGCTTACCGTCGCCGGTCACGATCCACAAGATCGATGCCGCCCGGTCGATGGGCGGGTAGGTGAGCGTGACCCGTCGATGACCCTTGTACTCCTCGGTGATGGCGACGTCGGCGTCGTCGATGTCGAGGCTGGCGTCGCCGGGAACGAGCGAGGCCGTGTGCCCGTCGCCCCCCATCCCCAGGTGCACCAGGTCGAACACCGCCGGTAGCTCTTCGGCGTAGCGCTGCATCGCCGCCTCGAGATCGGGCTCCTCGACAGGAAACGGATGCATCACTGCCGGCACGTGGTCGAGCAATGTGGACCGAAGATTGGTCAGGTTGCGATCGGGGTCGCCCGCCGGGGCGACCCGTTCATCGACCTGATAGATGTGCACCTGCTCCCAGGGCAGATCGACCTGGGCCAGTTGCTCGAAAACGACCCACGGCGTGCTCCCGCCACTGAGCGCGATCGTTGCCGTCTGTCCCAGGTTGGTCAGATGGCGAAGCTTGTCGACGATGTGTGCAGTCGCAGCGGCGGCCACATCGTCGGTGGTGACGATCTCCATCACGTATCGATGTCGACGCCACGCAGGTGGCAGCCTTCGTTCCCGCGTCGCCGCACATGGGGGTCTCGCTCGATGATGCGGTCGGCTCTCACGCCGACTTCTTCGATCGATTCGCCCTGGTGATGTGCATCTCGCATCAGCTGCTCCCTTGTTTCTCCGCCGTATCGCCGACAACATTGCTTTTCTTGTTCACTTTTTTCTTGATCATGGCATGCTCCTTGCTAGTTGGCCATATCGCCGGCGATGAGCTTGGCCACCAGACCGGTCCAACCGGTTTGGTGAGACGCTCCGAGTCCGGCGCCGTTGTCTCCATGGAAATACTCGTGGAACAGAAACTGATCGTGCCACCCCGAGTGTTCCTGGAAGCGCTTCGACTCGCCGAACATCGGGCGGCGCCCGTCGGCGTCGTCCAGAAACAGCGCCGTGAGTCGTGTCGAGAGATCGGCCGTGATGTCGGCGAGCGTTCTCTGCTCGCCGGAGCCCGTTGGATACTCCACGGTGAATGCGTCGCCGAGGTACTTGTAGAACTCTCGCAATGCCTCGATGAGCAGGTAGTTCACGGGGAACCAGACCGGTCCTCGCCAGTTCGAGTTCCCGCCGAAGAGCCCGCTGGTCGACTCGGCCGGCTCGTACCCGACGCTGGCCGTCATGTCGCCGATCTGCATCGAGAACGGTGCCTCGAGATGGCTCTTGGCCAGCGAGCGCACCCCGAAGGGCGACAGAAACTCGTCGCGGTCGACCATGGTGGACAAGATGCGAACGAGCCGATCCGGCGACACGATCGACAACAAGTAACCCTCGAACGAGCTATCGGGATCCTGGTGGATCACGTTGGCCGTGTGCTGCGACTTGTTCTTGACGAACCAGTCGAAGCGAGCCTTGAAGTCAGGCAGGCGTTCCAACGACTCCTCTGGCCAGGTCGTAGCCGCCGCCAAGGGGATCAGGCCGACCATCGACCGGACGCGCAACGGCTGAGATTCGTCGCCGCAAAGATGGAGCACGTCGTAGAAGAAGCCATCCTCTTCGCTCCACAGGTCTTGGTCCATGCCGTTGGCGATATAGGTGAAGTGCTCGAAGAACTTGGTGGCCAGGTCCTCATAGGTCGAATCGTGCAGGGCCAGGGTCAGCGAGATCTGCAACATGTTCAGGCTGTACATGCCCATCCACGCGGTGCCGTCGGACTGTTCGAGATAGCCGTCGACCGGCAGGGCGGCCGAGCGGTCGATGGGGCCGATGTTGTCCAAGCCCAGGAAGCCACCCTCGAACACGTTGTTGCCGCCGGCGTCCTTGCGGTTGACCCACCAGGTGAAGTTCAACAACAATTTGTGCAAGATGCGCTTGAGGAAGTCGAAGTCCTTGGACCCGTCGGCTTCGAACACTCGCAGCGCCGCCCACGCATGAACCGGTGGGTTCACGTCGCCGAAAGCCCATTCGTAGGCGGGTAACTGGCCGTCGGGGTGCATGTACCACTCGCGGCAGAACAACAAGAGTTGCTCTTTGGCAAAGTCGGGGTCGACCATGGCCAGCGGCACACAGTGGAAGGCCAGGTCCCAGCTGGCGTACCACGGGTATTCCCATTTGTCGGGCATCGAGATCACGTCGGCGTTGTTCAGATGTCGCCACGCCGAGTTGCGCCCGTGGTCACGTCCCTCGGGTACGGGCGGTCCGTTCGGGTCGCCGTTGAGCCACTGGTCCACGTCGAAGTAATAGAACTGCTTACTCCACAACATGCCGGCGAAGGCTTGGCGAGCCAACATGGTTTCTTCGTCGGTGCGCTGGGCAGGGATGATGTCGCCGTAGAAGGCATCAGCCTCTTGTGACCTGTCGTTCAGGATGTCGTCGGCGTCGTCGACCGAGACTCCATCGGCGCTCAACCGCAGGCGGATCTCGTGGGACTCACCCGCCTCGACGTGTAGTTCGTAGTGCAGCGCGGCCTTGGTGCCCTGCTGGTCGGGGTTGACGGTCTCGGCACCGTGCACCACATGATCTGCAATGGCGTCTTTGGGAAACGGGTCACCCTCGACGTTCCACAGGCGCGGAGCATTGGACTCGTTGTTGCAGAACAGCGCCGTCGGGTCCCCGTCGGCGGTCAGGTGCATGGCGCCCAGCGAATGATGCTCGGCCGCGATACCGATGTCCGACACCGTCATCGACGGCACTCGATCGTCGTGACCCCACGCCCAGGTGTTGCGGAACCACAGGGTCGGCAAGACGTGCAGCGTCGCGGCATCGGGTCCGGCGTTGTGGATGGTCAACCGCATGACCATGTCGTTGGTCCCGGCCTTGGCGTAGTCGCAGGTGATCTCCCAAAAGCGGTCTTGATCGAACACGCCGGTGTCCTCGAGTTCGAACTCGGGATCGGTGCGGCCGCGGCGCTGGTTCTCGGCGACCAGCTGCTCGTAGGGAAAGGCCTGCTGGGGATAGGCATAGCGCCACTGCATCCACGAGTGCGTGGGGGTGGAATCGAGGTACCACCAATACTCCTTGGCGTCTTCGCCATGGTTGCCCTGGTTACCGGTCAGCCCGAAGATGCGCTCTTTCAGGATCGGGTCCTGGCCGTTCCAGAAAGCAAACGCCATACACAAGAGCTGGTTGCGGTCGCAGATGCCACCCAGGCCATCTTCGTTCCAACGATAGGCACGAGAGCGGGCGTGGTCGTGGGGGAAATACTCCCACGCTTCACCCTGGGCGCTGTAGTCCTCGCGCACGGTGCCCCATGCTCGTTCGCTGACATAGGGACCCCAGTGCTTCCAGTCGTCGTCGCTCTCCAGACGTTCCTGTTCAGCGTTAGGGTGATTCATGGCTTGCACTCCCAATTTCCGATTCGATTCCCGATTGGCGAATCTGAATCTGAGTATGGACCGTCGATCGCTGGCTTGCTCAACCGAGGCCTTGTTCTGCGACCAACCGTGCGCTCAAACCGTTGGGTTCCCCGCATGACGCGGTGTCGCTTCGGTCGACAGATCTGTGGTGATCTCGACGCTGCCAGTGCGCGGGAATGGCTCGTGTCCGACGGCCTGGGCGGCTACGCCATGGGCACGGTCGCCGGCCTGCGAACCCGTCGCTACCACGGGCTCCTCGTGGTCTCGGGCGAACGCGTTTCGCAACGCCACCTGGGCCTGGCCGCACTCGACCCGGTGCTCGTCATCGGCGACCGACGTATCGAGCTGGCAACACATGAGTGGGCCGGCGCAACCATCGCCCCGACCGGTCACCGCCACCTGGCGTCGTTCGAACTCGTCGACGGCGTGCCTCGTTGGCGATGGTCTGTCGGCGACGTGATCCTGCAGATGGAGATCGCCGCCATACACGGCCGCCCAGGGGTCGCGGTCAGCTATGAACTGCTTTGCGCCCACGGCTCCGTCACACTCGAGCTCGGCGCATTGTGCACCTGGCGAGACGCTCATGGTGAACGTCGGCGCGGACCCGATCCCGACGTCGAAAACACCCGCGATGGCTTCGTGTTCGAAGGCCGGTATCGAGTGAGCGGACCTGGGTTTCAGCCCGGAGGCGAGTGGTATCTCGACGTCCACTGTCGCGAAGAAGCCGCACGAGGCCTCGATGCCGACGAAGATCTCTGGTTCGCCGGTCGGTTCTCGGCCGAGCTGAATGCAGGAGAGCGAACCGGCGTCGTTGCCTGGGCCGCAGACCTCGACGACCAACCGCCTGCGGCGAGGAACATCGTCGCAGCCGCGCGCGAACGGGCTCGAGACCTGGCCGAAGCCAGCGATCCGATCGACGATGTCGACGCCCTCCTGGCGATCGCCGCCGATCAGTTCATCGTCACCGGCGGCCAGGGCCCGACCGTCGTCGCAGGTTACCCCTGGTTCGGCGACTGGTCACGCGACACCATGATCTCCTACGAAGGCCTGTTCTTGGAGACCAACCGGGCGGACCAGGGCAGAACCCTGCTGCTCAACGCAGCCAACTCGCTGTCCGAGGGCATGCTGGCCAACACTGCTGACACCGGCACTCTCGAGTACAACACCGTCGACGCCACGTTGTGGTTCATCCACGCCGTGGGGCGTCATGTGGTGACCAACGACGACACGGATCTGGCGGCCGAGCTGATCGATGCGCTCGACGACATCATTGCGTATCACGTCGACGGCACCCGCTACGGAATCGCCGTCGACCCTGCAGATTCGCTTCTGACGCAGGGTCAACCGGGCGTTGCGCTGACCTGGATGGACGCCCGAATCGACGGCGACGCCGTGACGCCTCGCATCGGAAAACCGGTGGAGATAAATGCACTGTGGATCAACGCGCTGGGCACGATCGGCGAACTCAAGAACCTGCTCGACCAAGATCACGATCCATACCCCGGTCTCGAGGACCAAGCCCGCAAATCGTTCACCCAACGATTTCTTCGCGACGGCGGCTCACTCTTCGACGTGATCGACGGCCCCAACGGCGACGACGACGCGATGCGGCCCAACCAATTGTTGGCCGCATCACTCCCCAACGGCCCCTACATCGAAACGTCGGTGGTACAGGCGTGCGCCCCACTCCTCACCTCGATCGGCATGCGCACGCTGGCACCCAATGATCCTGGCTACATGCCACGACATCGGGGTGACTCGGCCGAACGCGATCGCGCCTACCACCAGGGAACCGTCTGGCCATGGCTGCTCGGTCCCTACGTCTGCGCCGCGATTGCTGTTGGCATCGATACCGCTGGACTGCTCGACGGCATCGAGGCCCACCTCTGCGAATTCGGGCTCGGCTCCATCTCCGAAACCGCCGACGGCGCCGCACCCCATGGCGCAACCGGTGCCCCGTTCCAAGCATGGTCGGTCGCCGAGGTGCGGCGCGCCCGTCGCCTGCTACTCCGCACCTAGCCGACTCTGATCAGGCCGCCGGTGCTGCAGTCTGGTGCTGCGGTGCTGTTGCACTCATGGGCGACAGTGCCGCGCATACCAGCCCGATAGGGGTCACAGGCGAAATTCGGTCATGCCCCTTTGACAGGTGGGCGGAAGAACATCGCCAAATGGCCAATGCCACCGGCAAGACCGAGCCCGGCAGCGATCGCCACGCCCACCCAGCCGTTCAACGTGTCAGCCAGGCCAAGGGCGTCGTCGATCGAGTACTCGCCCGGCCCGAGCGCAGCTACAAAGGTGGCGGTGAGGCCGATCAAGAAGGTCGCTTCCCAGCCATCGTTGACCATGGCGAAGCCGTTTTCTCGGTGAACGGTCCAGGCGGCGACCAGCATGACGCCGACCATGCCGGCGGCGGCGAACGATGTGAGTAGTCCGGCAGCGAGCATGAGGCCGGTGCCGATCTCGGTGCCGGCGGCGGCGCGGGCGTGTAAGGCTCCGGGTTTCATGCCGATCGACTCGAACCAGCCAGCAGTCCCGTCGAGGCTCTTCACTTTCGCGATGCCGTGCGTGGCGAAGATGAGGCCGAAGATGATCCGGAACGCCAGCAGCACGGTCGAGAATTCTGCGGTCGATAGGTCACCCATTACGAAGCCCTCTCCGTTGTTGGACTTGTTGGTGCCGGCAAACCACCGAAGACGTTGTGTTGCGGGGTGGTGAAGTCGTAAGCCATCGTCAGATTTCCGATCTGGTGAAGTCGCGATAGTTGGGTTCCCAACGCGCGGTTGCGATGCGCTCGTCGATCTCTGTATCCGTGAGTTGGTCGGCCACGCCTTGGTCCGAAGCAACCCGAGCCACGGCCCGGGCGATTCGTTCGCTGACATGAACCACTTCTTCGAGCGGGGGCAACACGCCAGCACCTCGTTCGGTCGAACCCGCCGGATCACCCACGGCATCGGCTGCAGCCATCAACATCTCATCGGTGACCTTGGTGGCGCGACACGCCACCACACCCAAGCCGACACCGGGGAACACGTACACATTGTTCGACTGAGAGATCGTGTGCGTGACACCATCGAACGTGACCGGGTCGAAGGGTGAGCCGGTGGCCACAATTGCCTGGCCGTTCGTCCACTTCATCAGATCTTCGGGCGTGGCCTCGGAATGACTCGTGGGATTGGAGAGCGGCAAGATGATCGGATGCTCACAGTGCTGCGCCATCGTCGTGATGGACCGCTCGGTGAACAACCCACCCACACCGGAGACGCCGAACAGCACCGTGGGCTCGAAATGACGCACGACGGTCTCGAATGCGTTCTCGTCGTCTTCGGCGTGCCACGTTTCCGCGACCTCATGGGAGATGGCCAGCGGAACCTGAAAGTCGCGGAGGTCGCGGCGCGCATCGTGCACCACGCCATCTTTGTCGACCAGAACCATCTGCGTTCGCGCATCGGCCACACCGTGATTCTCCAACGCCCGGGCGATCATTGCTCCCACGCCAGAGCCAGCCGATCCTGCCCCGAGAATACAAATGCGTTGCTCGGCAAAGGATTGGTCGATTTGGCGCACGGCGGCCATCACCACCGCCAGGGCCACTGCGGCCGTGCCTTGAATATCGTCGTTGAAGCACAGAATGCGGTCGCGGTGGCGCTTGAGAATGGGAGTGGCGTTCTGCTGAGCAAAGTCTTCCCACTGCAGCAGCACGCCAGGCCAGCGGTTGAGGACCTCGTCGACGAACTGATCGATGAACGCGTCGTAGTCGGCTTGGTCGATGCGGGGGGTGCGCTCACCCAGATAACACTCGTCGGCCAAGCGTTCTTCGTTGTTGGTCCCCACGTCGAGCATGATCGGCAGTGTCCGAAAGGGGTCGATGCCACCGAAGGCGGAGTACAGGCTGAGCTTGCCGATGGGAATGCCCATGCCGCCGATGCCTTGGTCGCCGAGGCCGAGAATGCGTTCGCCGTCGGTGGCCACGATCACATCGATGTCACGGGTAACGGACTCGAGTTGTTCGCGCATTCGGTGCCGGGTCGCGTAACTCAGGAAGAGCCCACGCGGCCGCCGATAGATGCGGCTGAATTCCTGGGCGGCGACACCCACGGTCGGGGTGTAGACGATCGGCAGCGTGGTCGCCAGGTTCTGTTTCACGAAACGCAGGAACAGGACTTCGTTGTTGTCTTGCAGCGCTCGCAGATAGATGTGTTTGGCCAGCGGGCCCTGGGCGCGCTCGAACTCGCGCGACGTGCGTATGAGCTGCTCCTTGATGGTCTCGACGGCCGGTGGAACGCGTCCTTCGATGCGCAGCAGCTCGCGTTCGGCTTGCGTGAACGCCGTGCCTTTGTTGCGCATCGGGTCATTCAAGATGTCGATGCCACGATGGATCGCCGCAGGAGAGTCGGCCACGTGTCAGCCCTGCGCCAGACGATCTCGGGCCTTCAGGGCGGTGATGGATGTCGATTCTGTGTTGTCGCCGGTCTCGTGGATGAGGTTGCCTCCTTCGATCCGAATGCGGCGATCGTCGCAGGATGGCGTCCCGAATCCGCCCTTGGCGGCGCGTAACCCGAAGCGTTCGGTTACTCGATGGCGCGCCGGAGCAATGACACAGGTCGCCAATCGATGCAGAGCAATCCGGGTCGACTCGAGACCGGCGGGTGGTGGTGGTAGTGGTTGCATGTTCGCGCTTTCGACGGGATTCACCAGGCTGGTCTGCCATACGTCGTACTCGCCGCGTTGTCCCTTGGAGATCTTGGCGAGCTCGTTGTTGTTCATCACGATATACCGCAGCCCACAGGCCATCACGCCTTGCCGGCATTCAGCTGACACCTCCGGGGTGTCAAGAATTAGGTTCGCACGCATGACAACGATGTTGCTGGTTCATGGGGCGTGGGGTGGTTCGTACGGCTTTCGCCAGGTACGACCGCTATTGACTGCAGCCGGGCACGAAGTGTTCACGCCCAGCCTGACCGGCATTGGTGAACGGTCGCACCTGGCTGGCCCCGACGTCACGCTGAGCCTGCACATGCACGACGTGCGCAACACCATCTTCTACGAGGATCTCGACGACATCGTGCTGCTCGGTTTCAGCTATGGAGGCATGGTGGTGACCGGCCTGCTCGACGACATCGGCGACAAGGTGCGCCACCTGGTCTATCTTGACGCTCTCGTGCCCACCAATGGTCAGAGTGCGGCCGATGTGATCGGCCCGATCGACGACATGCTTGCGGGCGCGATCGATGGCTGGGCGATTCCGCCGGTGCCTCGCCAACTCGACACGCCCGAAGCCACTGCATGGTCGAATGCCCGTCGCGCCAACCAGCCCGTGGGCACCTTCACCGAGCCGGTGTCGCTGTCCAAGCCGCTCGACGAGTGGGACTTCAGCCGCACGTACATCAAAGCCAGCAACGACCCGGGCGAGGGTTCTGACTCGGCCTTTTGGCAGGCGGCACGTCACGCCAACGCCTCGCCCGCATGGAACTATCACGAGATCGCCACCAATCACATGGTGTCGATGACTCGACCGCAGGAGCTCGCCAACATCTTGCTCGACCTCGTCGACTGATCCAGCCCGTCACGCCCAGCGGGTTGCAAACTCCTGCGCGCTCATCGAAGCCAAGTCCTGCGTCAGGCCCGCGAGCAGATGATCGTCATCGTCGCCGTCATCGTCCTCGATGTAGCGGAACACTTCGTCGCCAGTGGCCCGAACAACGACCGAGATGATCATGCCCCGCAGGCGACACATCTCGACGCGCGAACAGGGAAAGCAAGCTACGAAACCAGGATGTCGGCTCTGCGGTCTCGTGGACCACCATGTCGACGGCGTGTCGGGCCCACGTTGAGTATTCAGCTCGGGTCGAGCAGTTTGTAGGTCGGGGGTGTGGTGCCGAGCGTCGCCAGAATCTCATGTGTGGCAGCGCTGAGCGCTGACGTGTCATCGGTGTAGTGCGCCATCCCGCACGTGTAGTCGACATCGTCGTGGGTGAACATGTGATCAGCCTCGATCCGTCGGTAATCACCAAGCACCGCATCGAGTTCATCACGGTCAATCCAACGCTGTTGGTCACCACGCTCGCCGTACAGAACAACCTGAACATCAGGAATCACATAGTCGATC
>Ga0209187_1002163_pt1 | contig 19551 bp, 19 predicted proteins | sample BantaG_FD_187430 | JGI IMG/M metagenome (GOLD analysis project Ga0209187, IMG submission 187430) | Marine algal microbial communities from Bantry Bay, Ireland - BantryBay_4 metaG (SPAdes) (version 2) | ecosystem: Host-associated > Algae > Red algae > Unclassified | place: Bantry Bay, Ireland...
AGTTCAACGCCAATTTTTGCAAGATGAAGCAATGCTACTTTTTCATCAAGGTGCTTAGGAAGCATGTAAACTTTATTCTCATAGGCACTTGAGTTATTCCAAAGTTCAAGTTGGGCCAAAGTTTGGTTTGTAAATGAGTTGGACATAACAAAAGATGGATGTCCTGTGGCACAACCAAGATTGACTAGTCGACCTTCAGCTAGAACAATTATTTCTTTACCATCGATATCATAAAGATCAACTTGTGGCTTAACTTCAACTTTTGTTGAACCATAATTCTTGTTCAGCCAGCCCATGTCGATTTCATTATCAAAGTGTCCAATATTACTTACGATAGTTTTATCTTTCATTGCTCTGAAGTGTCTTTCTTTGATGATGTCTTTATTTCCAGTTGCAGTCACAACAATGTTTGCTTCCTTGATAGCGTCATCCATCTTCTTAACTTCAAATCCATCCATTGCTGCTTGAAGAGCACAAATAGGGTCAATCTCACAGACAATAACTCTCGCGCCATTTCCACTAAGTGAAGCTGCTGAACCTTTTCCAACGTCTCCGTAACCAGCAACAACCGCTACTTTTCCAGCAATCATGACATCAGTTGCTCTTCTAATGGCATCAACACAAGATTCTTTACAACCATATTTATTATCGAACTTAGATTTTGTGACAGAATCATTTACATTGATCGCCGGCATATTTAAAGTTCCGTTTTCCATTCTTTCATATAGTCGATGAACACCTGTTGTCGTTTCTTCTGAAAGACCTTTAATATCTTTAGCTAGATGAGGAAACCGATCCAAAACCATGTTTGTTAAATCTCCACCATCATCCAAAATAAGGTTTAATGATTTACCACCTTCAAAGCTTGAAAGCGTTTGCTCTATACACCAATCAAACTCTTCTTCGCTCATACCTTTCCAAGCAAAAACAGGAATTCCGGCGGCCGCAATCGCTGCTGCTGCGTGATCTTGTGTTGAGAAAACATTACAACTTGACCAAGTGACGTCTGCTCCAAGATCTTTTAATGTTTCAATGAGTACTGCCGTTTGAATTGTCATGTGAAGACAGCCTGCTATTCGAGCACCTTTAAGTGGAAACTTTCCCTTATACTCTTCTCGAAGACCCATCAAGCCAGGCATTTCTGCCTCTGCAAGTTTAATCTCAGTTCTACCCCATTGTGCTAATGAAATATCCTTAACTTTGTAAGGAACCTTACCTGAATCTGTCGTTGTCATAAAAACCTCTTTTTCCATAAAAACATCTCGCTTTTTCTAATTCTAATGTGTAAAAACACTCCAGAGCATAGCACAAAACCTCCTCTTTATCCAAAAAGGTATAAGCATTGGCCGATTATACAAAATTAGGACTCGACGAAGTCAAAGAGATTCTCTCCTTATATAGCTTAGGTGAAGTCACAGACATTGCTCCTCAAGGTCATGGAATATCTAACTCAAATTATAAAATTTCTTTAGCTGATCAAGAACCTGTGCTTCTTAAGGTGTCAAATGACAAAAGCTATGAAGAACTTGAGAAAGAGCAAATAATCCTCAAACACCTATCCCAGTCTAAATTTCAACTGGCGCTCACTCCAGTAAAAACTAAAGAAGAGCGATTAACCTACCAAATAGGTCCTTTCACTGGTGTTGTTTACCCTTTTATTGAAGGGAGCGTGCCTGAAATAGGAACAACTGCCATCTCTCAGATTGCTCAAGCGCTGGCCCAATTACATAACGTAAAGGTTGATCCTTCACTACGAGCGCACACTGAAGTGGGTTTTGATTTTCAAAATATCTATGACTTTGTTCATACAAGGCTTGAGTGTCCTGCAGACTTCCAAGCAGCGTTTGATAAAATTTTTCCACAAGATAAAAGTAAAAAAATCTTGGCGCATAACTTAGAATCAAGTCTGATCCACGGCGACCTCTATTATGATAACTGTATGTTTTATAACAATGAACTTGTAAAGATGATTGATTTTGAACAATCTGGCCTTGGCCCAATTTTACTTGATATTGGTATTAGTATTTCAGGCTCTTGTCTTAGAGGTGAAAATTTAGATAATGTTTTAATTGATAAATTTATAAAGTCTTATCAACACGAAAGAAAAATTCAAGAGATAGAGCTTCTTAATGACTATATTCACATTGGACTTTTCTCAATCGCCCTATGGCGGATAAAAAGATTTCTTACTGGCGATCTAGACCCATTAAAAAAATATTCCTACCAACAACTTATAACAAGAAGTATAAATTTTGAGCATAGTTCTTAACAAATTCACAGATGATTATTTTGCTAGTTGCCCCAAAGGACTTGAAGAAGTCCTAAGCCAAGAACTCAAGTCTTTGGGAGCTAAAGATTTGACCCTGGCTTCACGTGGTGTTCACTTTAGTATTAAGAAAAATGAAATCGGAAAAGTTATTCTCTACTCAAGAGTTACCAGCAGCTTGTATTTAAAGCTTTTTGATTTTGATGTAACAAAAGAAAAAGACATTTACACGGGGATTCACAGTATAGATTGGCCAAGTTTTTTTAGTAATGACCAAACTTTTAAATTTCAATTTTCTCATGGTGTCTCACCTAAACTAAAAAGAAAGTCTCAATTTCATAATTTAAAATATCTTTCATTCGTCGCTAAAGATGGTTACGTTGATCGCTTTAAGCTTGCAAATCAAAGTAGACCTAACGTTGATCTTGAATTTCCTCAAGTGATGATCAACTGCCATGTGATGCCTTTTGATGCACCTGGCTCAAATAAGGAAAAAGTGACAGTGCTGCTGGATCTGATCGGTTCACCATTATGTCATCGTGGGTATCGAAGTGAGAAACAAAAAGCACCTGTTCGAGAAAACCTTGCAGCGGGAATTTTAGATTTAGTGAAATGGGACAGTGAGAATGAGAACTTTATTGACCTAACTTGTGGTTCTGGGACTTTTATTTTTGAGGCCCTCATAAAAAAGCATAATCTTCCTGCTCGCTTTAAAAACATGCGTACTCTTAACCGAAACATTAATAAAGAGCTGTGGAATTGTCAGCAGTATCACTTTCTAAAAGATATCACTCATAACTCTGACTTCTCCGAACTGATTAAAGAATCAAGCGAAAAATACGATGCATTCTTAGCAATGGACCCTAAGATTAAGTTTATTGGAAATGACTTTCATTCTTATGTTTTAAAAGAACTTCGAGAATCTAGTGAATCTTTAAGGTGGCAAAAGCACTTTAAAATTACAAATTTAAAAGCTGAACACTTTAATCAAAACGAAGAGAGACAAAACCTTCTGTTTACGAACCCTCCTTATGGTATAAGAGTTGGGCGTGATGAAGAAATGATGAAAGACCTTTATTATGAAATGGGTGAAAACTTCAAAAATAATTATAAGAATTCTCGATGGGCCATTATGAGCCCTAATAATGATTGGCTTAAAACTATTCATCTAAAACCTAGTACTAAGAATTTAGTTAGTCATGGTTCACTTGATTGTAAGGTGCTTACATTTGAACAATTAAAGCCAAGAGTCGATAAGTCTAACTAGTCTCCCCTGTACAGAAGATGGAAGCATGAAGGCCCCCATCTTTATTGAATATGACTTCTTACTTGATGAGTTTTAAAAGCTTATTATATCCACTTTTAATATAACCCTTTCGAGAAAAGTCCCACCAAGAAACCTTCTTAGCACTAAGGTTATTTCTCACAAACTCACTTAAAATTCTTTTTTGGTATGAATCTGCAATAAATATGTAGTAACGAGCAAACTTTCCAAAGAAAGTTTTTGGCTTATAGCCTAATCCACCACCGCTTACACGTGAAGCTTCATAGCTATAAATCTTATTATTTTGAGCGATCGCTTCAGAGTACTCTTGATCAAGGAACTCTCTTAAGTCTTGAGAAGAAATATCCTTACTTATAAAAGCCGAGATATAGTTTTCAAACTTCAACGTCACTTCTACTTCTTTTTGAAAAACAAGGATTCCTTTTTGATTAAGAACTCTCACACTTAAATTAAAAGAATCTTCTACTTTCAGGTTATCACTTAATTGTGCAAAGCCTTCGATGACCTGCTTATTTCTTGGCGAAGAGGCCAAGGCATCAATATCAAGACTTTGTGATCTCTCTGAAAGAATGACCTCTGGGTTGGTTGTTTCAAAAAAGATCTCTCCTTTAAAATTCTTACCTCCAAAACTTAAAAAGGCTCCTTTAAGGATTTCAAGGTTTAAGCTATTCCCAGGCATTGCCTTTCCTGTAATTTGAATTTTCTCTGCATAAGCCTCAAATAAACTTTGATTCATTAATTCATTGAATCTACCTTCGTACCTTTTGAAATATTCATTTCGATAAAGGTATTTGTACTCAGAAATACCCTCTGTGCGAATGTAATCCTTTCCGATCTCTTGTCCATACCTTGAAAGAACTTTATTTTTTAAAGACGCTTGAGCCAACTTCTTTGATTTTTCGTAAGTGTAATAATCTCTTGAGCGATCATTCTTATAATTTCTTCTTTCTATATCTAGACGGCTTGAAGCTTTATAAACGAACTCTTTTTTGAAAAGATCTTTCTCAACCGAAGAGAGTTTAGAATAAAAGCTTGAAACTTCTCGATCAAGCCATTGCTCAAAAACTAAGTTAGAACCCATTTCAAGAAGATTAGGTGTATAGTTACTATTTTCTAAACTAGAAAGTTTAAGTTCTTTAACTCCAAAGAATCTTTGGTAATCGTAATCTCTCACGACAGTGACATTCTCAACTTCGTATAAAGATGAAGTATATGTGAAGTGTTCGAATGCGCTTGGAATCTTCACTTTAACTTTAGATTTATCGATAGACTTAGATGGCTTTGTTCCAGTTCTTGCTGCGTACTTGAAATTATCATAAACAACTGATTTCGCTTTTGCTCTAGCGCTGTCAGCATATTCTTGCTTTTCAATAACTCTTGCGACTAAGGTTTTAGCTTTTCTCATCGCTCTATCTCGAACAATCCTTCCGTCTGTTCGACTTGGATTATAGTCACTGTTTAATCCATGCTTGTAACCAAGGTAAGCCGAACGTCTTTTAGACTCTACTTCAGAAAATTGATCAAAAATATAATTCACATAAACAGCAGCATCTCTTTGCGCATTTTGCTTAATCTCCTCTGTATCATGATCTGGGTCTAAGATAGGATCATCTTTCTTTGTTTTATTACCATCGAAATCAAGAAATGATGCTTGTGAAATCTCTTCGCCTAAACCGTTTTTAATAATAACCTTAAACTGTCCACTCAAAGATCCTAATGATTTAAGTCCAACTTTTACCCGAAAGTCACCAAACTCATCAAGCTCTACACTTTTGATATATTGATTTTGAAAACTACCATCCTCATCTCTGTAATAGTAATTAATATCAGCTCGACCTTGCCCATAATAGCTTGCAGGATAGTTTCCGTTAATAACAACCGATTGAGTGTCTTGGTTACCTCTTAACTCTCCTGTCTTCTTAGTATTATCTGTATGTTGGTAAGAAAATGTTTTGGAAACAACATCTCCTGTGTTTGGATAATTATGTACCTTAACTACGAGTAAATCTTTGTCATCAAAGAAGTGAGAACTTTGTTCATTACTTAAAGTTAACTTATAAAGATCACCTTTTTTCGTGTACTTCTCAATAGTAAAAGCTTTAGGGATACTATCTCTTTTATTTTTTGAGTAATGTTGAATATCTCTTGTCCTTAGTCCTGAAAAAGAGTCTTCATAAAAAACTTCTATTTCAAAAACTTCTTCATTTCCTTTTGCACCTTCAGTTATTTTTTCAAAAACAACTTCTAGATAATTTTTTTCTTCATGGACATTTAGTGAGATTTTATCTTCTAAGTTACCGGCCATTACACCTAGGCATAAAGTAGATAAGACAATTAATAAGATTTTTTTCATAATATAGATTCCTTTTTTAAGTAGCATAGGATTAACATTCAAAACTTTCACTGACAATTCAACTTTCTAGATGTAAGTTTTTTCTAATGCGCTCTATCGCCTGTCTGTGTGATAATATTCCTTATGAATATAAAAGAATTAGAAGCCATGATCAGAATCGTCCCCGACTTTCCTAAAGCTGGAGTGAGCTTTAAAGATGTAAGCCCTTTATTTGAGAAAAAATTTACTGAAACGGTTGAAGCTCTGAGTCAATTAATTCAGTGGGATCAAGTCGAGCAAATTGCTGGTATCGAAGCAAGAGGCTTTATCCTGGGAGCGGCTTTGGCCCAAAAACACAATAAAGGTTTTATTCCTGTAAGAAAAAAGGGAAAACTCCCAGCGCCAACTATCTCCAAGTCATATGAACTAGAGTACGGACAAGACACACTAGAAATTTCTAAACTACATGCTCCTGCAAAAACAGTTATTGTTGATGATGTTATTGCTACTGGCGGGACGCTTAAAGCGACAATTGAATTGTGCTCAGAGGCAAACCTGGAAGTGACTAACTGCCTGGCACTGATCAATCTCAGTTTTCTCAATGAGTTAGATAAAGATCACAATCATATTAAAGCACTGTTTCGCTACTAAACTCTAGAAATTTTAAAACCAAAGCTATATACTTCAAGGGAATAACTACTTTTCGAGGATAATATGGGTAAAAGGCTAATTCTGCTTATCGGGTTTTTGTGCATCCTGGCCTTTGTGTTGGGTCTCTCAACTTATAAGCCTGAGTTTAAAAAAGACGAGGTTCTTGACCACGCTTATCTTAGTGCAAAAATTGAAAGTATTAAAAAAGAGCGAGCTGCAGAGCTAGCACGACTTAACGCACCTAAAGTGGATGAAAATGCTGAAGAAGAAGAAAAGAAAGTTGTTATCGATTTAGAAGATCCCAAGATTAAAGCCGCAATTGCTGTATATACTGGTGATGCCCAATGCATGACTTGTCATGGAGAAAAAGGTGAAGGTAATGCTGAAAAGCAAGGACCTCTTATTGCCGGACAGTTTGAGTGGTATGTAATTGATCATCTTACTCAATTGAAAAATGGAAAAAGACCAATTTCGGGTGAGGCCGCCCAGTTTCATGCTAAAATATCAGATGAAGAGATTAAAGTTGTAGCAAAGTATATTGAGCTCTTAAGACCTGAATAAATTCTCTTCTTTTCCTGCACTTTATTTAACATGAAAAAAATTTTATTAGTGCTCTTTATTTCTTTTCCTCTTTACGCCCTCGAACTTGGTGAAGGTGTAGAAGTGTCTCTTGAGAAAGTTTTACCTGAAAATGTTATTGTTCTCAGTAAGGGTAAAGCCGATCACGTACGTGGTATGGATCAAATTAAAATTATGAGTGAAGGCGAGTTTGTTTCACGAGCCATTTGTGTTGGCGTTGGAAAGCTTCGAGCTGCTTGGAAAATATTTCGAGTTGTTAAGCCTCAAGCCTTTAGAATTGGAAAGAAATTTTCAGTTTTATCAGTTAGCCAACAAGACACTCCTTGGGAGTATATCGATAAGCCACTACAGCACTATAGACAAATTGTTATTGATTTTTACCCTTCAGGTGATTATCCCAGTGTAAACGAGGGAGACTTCACCAAAGTAAAGAGCAAGATCTTTTTCAAATCTGACGAATAACTCTCCGCCCTTTGTTTGAAAGCTAAACTCTCGTTTTCCTGATTTTTCGAAAAGAAACATTGCTGTGGCCATGACTCCAGTACCACAACTTAAAGTTTCTCTTTCACATCCCTTTTCGTAAGTTCTAATCCTAACAGTCTCTCCATCAAGTTTATAAAAATTAACATTAACTCCATGAGGGAACTCTTTAGAATGCCTGACCAGTGGCCCTGATTCTTCGATTTTTAAATTATCGAGGCTCTCAACTTCTATGACTGCTTGCTCACAACCAGAGTTTATATAAGCAACCTCATAGTTTTCAATCTGAATACCTGTTTTAAGAATTTTTGGATATTGTAAAAACTCTAAATGAGAGGCATTATTTTTAACGTATCCTTTATAGATTCCACTTTTAGTATGTAAGTTTACCTTCTCATTAATATTGAGAACATGCTTTGCAAAGTGTATCGTGGCCCTGCATCCATTTGCACACATCGAGGCTTCTGAGCCATCACTATTATACATGACGATGTTTAAGTCATTTCCGCCCTCTAAATGTGAAACGAAGAAAAGCCCATCTGCCCCTATACCAAGGTTTCGATGGCACAGTTCAATAATGCGCTGCCTATTAAAACTAGCACTAGGAACTCCTTGAATAAGAATAAAGTCATTGCCTGTGGAGTTATATTTATAAAATTTCATCTCTATTGATCATTGCGCAGATATTTTAGATTTTCAAAAAAATCTTTTTAAGCTAGAATGAAGCTTCATTTATTAATAAATGTGGGACTATAGCTCAGTTGGTTAGAGCCCCCGGCTCATAACCGGGTGGTCGAAAGTTCAAGTCTTTCTAGTCCCACCATTTACGAGAGTATTCGAACTCTCAAAGTTTCCAAATTTTTTTAGAGAAGAAAAAGAAGAGTTGGCCGAAACCAACTCCTCTGCAAGCCATCTTTGGCCTATATAAAAATGAATGCGTACTGAATCCACTCCTACTTCAATTTTTTTCACAAACTTTTTAATAATCTTTAAAACCATTTCAGTCTTTTTCTCATTCTCAAGTAGTTTAATAACCTTTTCTGAGTAAGTTTTGTAATCTTCGAAGTCAGCTGCCTTTTCTTGCTCCCTAGAGCTCACTTTTAAGTTTTCAAGTTGCTTAGAAGCTTGAATTTTTAGTTTTTCGATCTTTTTCATCCGCTCAAAAATTGGCTTTGCTGGTACATCTTTAGGAAGCTCGGAAAGTCTTTCAGCTAAAGATTCAAGTTGTGACTCGTACCCATGAAGCTTACTTTTCAAACTTAAAGCCTCTTTTTGCTTTGAGTTACTTTTTGAAGAGAGTTTTGCTTTCTCAAAAAGCTTTTTAGCAATTTGTTCATTAGAAAATAAATTCTTCAATGCTTTGATCACGATAGGTTCAAGCTTCGCTGCTGGAACTCGGTGAGGTTCATGTTTAAGCACAGCACTACTTAAAGTTGAGTTTCTCTTTGTTGTCCAAGAGTGTTCGTAATAGCCAATTTTTTTCGTTTTACCGTGAGCTGACTTTCCCGAAAGGTGTTGATTACATTCTCTACAAAAAGTGATTCCGGAAAGAAGATAAGGATAAAAGTTTGATTTGTTCTTAGGCTTTCTCCTTCTAAAGTTTCGATCAAGAATCTTTTGAGCTTTGTTAAAATTAGCTTTCGTGACAATGCCTTCCCATTTTGCTTTTGTTTCATGAGTAGCTCCATACTCTTTATAAGTCTTGATCCCCATGTAAGTTTTATTTCTCAAAATGTGCTGTAGGTTACTCACTGTGAAGTAATCAAGCCTTTTCAATCTCGATCCTCCTTGAGTAAGCCTAGTGATTCTACACCCTTTCTCATTTAAAGACTTTGCTGCTATTGAAAGGCTCTCAAGCTTAATAAACTCATCAAAAGCAGCTTTAATTACAGGAGCATACTTAGTGTCAACATCAAGGTATCCTTTCTTCTCAGCTAACTTATACCCAATGGGAACGGCTCCTCCGTTATAAAGTCCACGTTTACTTCTAGCGATCATATTAGCTTGTACCCGCTCAGAAGTTTGCCTTCGCTCGTATTGCGCAATGTTTGCAATAGAGAAGATCACCATCTCTCCTGAAGCTGTCGTGCTGTCTGCATTTTCTCTTAAAGATAAGAACCCACACTTCATCTGTTTCATAAAGTCCCAGATCTCACAAAAATCTCGTAGGTTTCTTGATATTCTGGAAAGTTCACTTACAATCACGAGATCAACCTCTTTTCTTCTGATTGCTGATAAAAGATTTTGAAGTCCAGGTCTTTTGGTGTTCTTTGCAGAGAGCCCCTCGTCCACAAAAGTGTGAACGAGTTCTCCGAAGTTCTCAGCGCTATTTTTGTATTGAAGAAACTGTTTCAGTCTCTCCGTTTGGTTTTTGATTGATCCTTCTGGATTTTTAAAACTTGCCTGCTCCTCAGTCGATACTCGAATATAAAATCCGACTTTAAAACCTTTGACTCTATTCATCATATTTCTCCTCGTTGTCATTCAAACTATCGCTTACAAGTTCAGATAACTCTAGTAGGAGTTTTTCGAACTCAGTATCTTTGATTTTGACTGGAATTAATTCAATTGTTTTTGGTTTCCATTTTGTGTGGGCCTTTTTCTTTTTTGTGACAGTAGTCACTTAAAGTTTAAGAGAAGATTCATCATGTTTTACCTCCAAGTGTTTTAGTTTTTGATGAAACTACGTAAGTTTTTGATTAGATCTATGCGATCTTTTTGATTTATAATGAGCTACTTTAGGTTCCTGCTGGGAACAAATGTCGTGAAGTTTATTCAAGAAAGATTCAAATGAGCGAATGGCGACATATAGTAAAGTGACAGATCATTTTTTGGGTTTTTTAAATTCAAGAACTTAGAGCGAAAAACGTGCCACTAAGTCCGTACTCAATTGCCTTCGACTTGTACGTCATTGGCAGGTTTGAAGGCACTTTCTGGGGCCTTTGACAGGTCAATGAACTTATCACCAAAGATCGTTTCAAAGTAGGGAGCTTGAGATTCATCAAGCACTTGATCGAGAAGTCCATAGAAGATATTTGAGAACTCTCTTCGATTTGATTTAACGTATTCTCTTTCTGCATTTTTAAGACTGTTCATGATGTACTTGTCCTTACAAACATAGAGCGTCACTGTAATTGCTCTCATGTAAGTATAGGACCCAAGCTTGCTTTTGTTTCTTGCCTTCGTTTTTGTACTTGCTTCATACTCTAATGCTGCGTAGTGAGTTTTGCTATTATAATCAAACTCAATAGCACCATCAGCTCGAATAAGGGAGAGATCTCTAAAGTGCTCTTCTTCAAAGTAATCACTCTCAAAATGGATTTGGTTTTCACTCCAGACCTGATTAACGCCAGCAAGCTTACTCATTCTGTGCCTTACATTTAGTGCCATGAGGTCATGTCTGACTTTACCACTTTTAATCTCAGCATCTTTGATCTCTTCAAGTTCAGGAAGACCGTACTTGAACCCTTTTTTAGTTAGACTGTAGAGAGTTAAGCATCTTAAGTCCTTGTTGGTGATGAACCTTCTTTCGATGAACTCAAGGTCCACCAATTTTTTTAAATGCTTATTTATTCCTCTGATGTGACTCTCAGGAAAAAGGTGAGCATGAACAATTTTTGCACTTGCAATGCGGTTTTCGAAAAGAAAGCGAAGTATCTTTGAACACTTCACGGGTAGATAGACATACTTGTTACTCATTGTGTTACCTCCTTATGGTTTAAATTGTGAGTAAGTTTGAAAACTGAAAATAATTAATCCTTCATTGTTAACCTCCTTATAAAAATTAAAATGCCTTAACGAACTGAGTCTTAAGTTTGAAACTCAAAGCTTTGCTTGTATCGAAGTTCAAGTTAGAGTTTGAATAATCAACACAAGGAGCAGTTTATGTTTAAAGTTATTCAAACCATCTTCGATACGTTTTGGGAGTTGTTCTTTATCGCTTTGATGATTGTCTCAGCTCAAGATATCTACCGAGACATACAAAAAGCTGCTTTAAAGCAACACTCAAAAGGAATCCCATCACTTGTGAAGTTTAATGATCATCTGTGGGGACGAGCAAAATAAATTTTTCACTAAGTGCTAAACCGATCCTTTTCTGCTCCAATAAAAAAAGACCTCCTCATAAAGTGGTAAATTGTTAACCCTCGCGTTAACGGTTAACCCCTTACGGGGAACTAAAGTTTTTAATATATCCACTCACTAAGCGGGGTTTTGGAAACCTCGGTGAAAACTCCTTAGCCCCTAAATAATTTAAACTCTTCATTAAGTGTGATTTTGGAAACCTTGTGGAAACCGTTTCCAGTCATTTAAGATATACTTGTTGAGCGTGAGGTGTTCAGAGAGAAATTTAGAAAAGAAAAAAGCCAGCATTTTTATTACTGGCCCATGTTAGGTTCTGTTGAAATTTATATTAGTGTTTGATTACTCACCAAGATAGTAAAAATCTTTGTCTTGTACTAAGCGACAGTCTAATTCATAAGTACTGTTTTCAAGTCTAAGAGTTCCTTGAATTAGATTACTTGGAAGCGGAAACATTTGAATTTCGATTATAAAAGGATCGATATTGAGTAATTACAGGCATTACTTCGAGATCCATTGCATAAGTTGCATCTGACCACGTATCATTATCAAAAAAAGCAGCTTTAGTTCCTTTTACTTCTATTGTCCATTCATCCAAGTCGTACTTCTCTGCAGGATTACACTGGATAGAAGGAAGCGTTGCAAATACACTGGATGATAATAAACACAAAGTTAGAATAATTTTTTCATAGTTTTTTCCTTTTAGATTGATTCTTTTTCTAACCTTAAACCAGACTTTCACCAGCTTAACAAGGTTAATCTCAAAGACTGCATTTAATACAAATATCTGATGGCCTCAGTTTGGCTCTAAATTCCCAGCTTTTGAGTTTTCGACGTGATTTCAGGTATTTGTGCGAATGCGCAGAATTCTGACTACTGGAGTGGCCTAGAATTATTTGAATAAAAAACATAATTATTTTGATGTTTTTATTTCCACTTTATTTTCGTGGAATAATTATTTTTTTAAATGGAGGCAAGGAAAGCTCTGAAAAGATCTTTAATTCTTGTGACTACTTATCCTTAATATAATACAATCAGCACTTTGTTAATAAATTTCCACAGGAGATATAAACGATGATGTCCGGACACTTTACAGCAGCATTGATCGCACACCAAAGATTCCCAAAAACTTCGCTCTTATACTTTCTAGTTATTTCTCAATTACAAGATTTAATGTGGTTTGTATTTCATTACCTAGGGCTAGAACCAACAAAACCAAACGACGCCTTCGATGCAACTTTGAGTAATATGAAAGTAAATATGCTTTATAGTCACGACTTATTACCACAGGCAATTTGGATCGCTTTAATCTACATCATAAGTCGAGTTCTCTTTAAGTCGAATAAAATTGCCTTAATTAGTGTCGCTATATTGATTAGTCATTTTACTTTGGACTTCTTTTCAGGACACATGCATCACTTTTTTGGCGAAGATTCTTTTAAGGCGGGGCTAGGACTCTATGCCACTGCCCCATACATTGCGATCCTCATTGAGTTAATCTTTATACTCATAACACTTTCGTATTTCTTTAAAGTTGACTCAAGAAAAGGAAATGAGCGAACTCTTTCAAACAAGACTGCAATCGTAAGTATATTTGCTTATGGAATTATATTCATGAGTGTAATCGCTAATCACTCTTTCCGAGAAATACTGAATATTCCGGATTTTGATTTAGGATTTAACACAAATATGCCAACCCTGATTTTGACTTATACAGCGATGATAGCTTGCTTGAACTGGCTAGTTCCGAAGTATAAAAATAACAATGAGATATGATGAAGTATTTAACTTTATTATACCTTTTTATTTTATCAGAAAGTTGCTCTGCCATTAAAATTGAAAAGGACATCAAACAAATTAAAGCACCATTCGATGGAAATAGATTTAACAACATAGAACCATTCAAAGATAAAGGTTTCTTGAGTCTTTTAAAGTGGCGCATAACTAGAAACGGAGCGGACTGGAAGGATGTCAGTAATCAGCAATTTTACAAACCGGAATATCAGCGATCGAAAGAGTTAAAACTTACATTAATTGGTCACTCAACGGTACTTATTCAGATTAACAATATCAATATCCTCACAGACCCTCATTATTCAAAACGTTCTTCAATCGTAACGTGGGCCGGACCCAAACGAATCATAGAACCAGCAATTAAGATTAGTGATCTGCCCCCAATAGACTTAGTCTTAATCAGTCACAACCATTACGACCATTTAGATATTCCTACCTTGAAATTACTTAATGCTAAGTTTTCTCCTAAGATTCTAGTAGGTCTTGGAAACAAAGGGCTCTTGGAGTCCAATGGCATTAAAAATGTAATTGAAATGGATTGGTGGGATAAATTTCTTTTTAATGGTATTTCAATTTCTTTTACGCCGGTACAACATTGGTCCGCCCGAGGTCTATTTGATAAAAGAAAAACTCTCTGGGGAGGCTTTTTAGTCGAAGCTGATAAGAAAATATTTTTTGCCGGAGATACTGGGTACGGCAAAGTCTTTAAAATGATTAATCAAAAGTATGGAGAAATTGATATTGGACTTATTCCAATAGGAGCTTACGAGCCAAGATGGTTCATGAAGGATTCACATGTGAATCCCGAAGAAGCCGTTAAGATTTTTTTGGATCTAAAGCTAAAACATGGATTTGGAATTCACTTTGGTACCTTTAAAGAATTAACTGATGAACCAATAGATAAGCCGATTAAAGATCTTTCTCAGGCGTTGTTGAAATATAACATTAATAAAAACAACTTTATCGCTCCTGTCTTTGGTAAAGCTTACAGCTATAAATAATCACACCACCACGAGGTATTATTAAAGACGAAATTTTTCTTGATGACTAGAAAGTAGGTTGCTTTTCTAAATATTAAAAAAGCCTCAACTTCTAAAAGAAGTGATCATCTAACACTAATATAAATTTCAACGGAATCTAATATGAGCCAGTAATGAAAATGCTGGCTTTTTTTTCTTAAATTTACCCCTGATCACTTCATGCTCAATAAACATATGATTCTCTAACCAGACTTCTCTTTTCTCATTTTCCAAAGAATGTACTGAATCGTATTTGGCTTTCTATTAATACGCTTTGCTATTTCTTTAATTTTCAACTTTTCTCTATACCGGAGTTTCCAGACCAAGGACTGATTAACTGGTTCAAACCTCCATCTCACTGGAAAATCAATATATTGAGTGAGATACCCACTATGAAGAGAGTCCTCAAAGAGTTCGAGTACTCTCGGATGGCCCCCACCATTTTCACACCAACCCAAACTACACTTTTCGTTTTTTTAATTATCTCAAGTAGCTCACTGGTATCTCCACTTATTTGATAATTTGACTAAGCTCAACATGACCGGAACTTCAATAAGTACACCAACAACTGTGACAAGTGCTGCTCCTGAATTAAGTCCAAACAATGCAATCGCGACGGCCACTGCAAGTTCAAAGAAGTTACTTGCACCGATCATTGCACCAGGTGAGAGTACACAATGGGGAAGCTTCATTTTTCTGCCTATTGCCCACGCTAGAAAAAAGATAAAGTAAGTTTGAATTGTGAGGGGAACTGCAATCAGTAGAATATTAAATGGTGACGCGATTATTTTCTCACCTTGAAATGCAAATAATAGAACTAGGGTTGATAAAAGAGCGATGATCGAGATCGGCTTAAGCTTTGCCATGAATACTGCTTTAAACCATTTCTCTCCATGAGACTTTATCAGAAGCCTGTTACAGAAATAACCCGCGACCAAAGGTATCACTACAAAAATAACAACTGATGAGATCAATGTATCGTAAGGAATAGAAATACTCGTTACCCCTAAGAGAAATTTAACAATTGGTATAAATGCTATTAATAAGACAAGGTCATTTATTGCAACCTGGACAAGTGTGTATTCGGGGTCACCCTTTGTGAGATATGACCAAACAAACACCATTGCAGTACATGGTGCTGCTCCTAATAAAATTGCCCCAGCTATATACTCGCTTGCTAACTCTGGTGATAAATATGCTGAAAAAATTTTATCGAAAAATACCCAGGCGAAAAAAGCCATTGTAAAAGGCTTTATAAGCCAGTTTATAACGAGGGTTAATGCCAAGCCCTTTGGATTGCGGCCAACATCCTTAATAGAACTAAAATCAATTTGAACCATCATTGGAAAAATCATAAGCCAAACTAAGATTGCCACAGGAATATTAACAGTTGCTATATTCATTTCACTTAAAACAGTGATTGAGCTACCCGTAACTTTACCTAGAATAATTCCTCCGATAATACACAAGGCAACCCAAAGGCTTAAGTAGCGTTCAAAAAATCCCATTTCTTCTGATTTTTCGCTCATTGTTTTTTCTCCATATATGACTCTAAGTTCACGATCATCTCTTTAATTTCATCACGCACTCTTCGATAGATGCGCAGAATATCTTCATCATCAGTCATGTCTTTTGTTAACCTTGGAGGATCATCAAAGCCAACGTGAAAAATTTTTCCTCCCGAAAAAAATGGACAGTTCTCATGAGCATCAGAGCAAACCGTAAAAACAAAGTCCATAGGCGATTCAGTTAATTCATCAGTAGTGTTGGATTCATGGTTTGAGATATCAATGCCTGCTTCTTCCATCACTTTTACAGCTCTTTCATTTAAACCATGTTTCTTTGTTCCCGCTGAATAAAAGTTAAACTTCTCACCAAGTAGATGTTTTCCCCATCCTTCGGCCATTTGAGATCTACAAGAATTTCCTGTACACAAAAATAAGATATTCTTCATCTTCTTCAAATCCTTTATGTTTTCATTGATTTTTTTATTCGTTCTTTCTCAAACATCACTGCACTTAGACTGATTCAAACTTACACGAATAGCAGCAGTGAGGAAACACTTAAGTGTTTCGGTGAATGCTAACGATTTTAATTGCTTAGAGATGAGGAAATTAGAAAGTTTGTCTTTTATTTTTATTTTTTAATTGCTAGGTAATAAGAAAATCTAAATTTAGGAGATTTATGAAACTTTTATTATTATCACTATTAATTTCAACGTTTACCTATGCTCAACATGATTTGAGCCTAAACCTTGAAGAGAAGATTATTGTTGTTAAAAAAGGATGCTATGGAGCAAGAGGTGCCAACAGCAATGGGTTTAAGTGTTATTACTCAGCATTAGATACGCTCACGAAGAATCCAGATATCAAGATTGCTAAGGTCGTATATTTAATGTGTACTTCTGCTGCAGATTCAGATGGAGGAACAAATGGGTACGACTGCTTTAAGTACTCAACAATAACTTTAAATGAATTAACCAGTGGAGAAAGTGTTATTCAGTTCATACTTGATACATGTTCTGATGTTGCCGATGATAATCACTCTGGGTATAACTGTTTTAAGTCTTCTTACCGAAAGCTGTCGGAAAAATAGAGTCTATTAATACTAGCGTCAGAAAAAAATTGCACTAATTTAAAACGGAGACAATGAGCTTATGTCTGAGTCTCACCCACTCATCTTTGCAAAGCCTAGTGTCCTCGCTAGGCTCTTTGTGACAAATAAAAGTCTTGATTTAGCTGTTCGTAAAAACGGTAAATGAATCCTATTTTTTATAAGTTCAATCTCTTTATATAAAATAAATTACAAATAAAAATGATATCTAACTATCACATCAGGGCTTAGTACAACTTTGAAAGCGATTGATTCATTATCTTGGAATAATTATAAAACCAGGCGAGCATGTCCTTTTTGACGATTTTACTCATCCTAGATCGAATTAAAACTTGTTCCATCTCTGTTTTTTTATAGAAAAAGTACCTGAGGAAATCTTTTACAGCCTGCTTATCTTTGTAGTTATGAAGGAAGCTCTCAAACTTCTTTATGGCAAGAACACCACTGTGGTACCCGCTATTTTTAAAGTAACCTGCATGGATCAAACCTGAAAGGTCAAAGTCATAAGGTACATAATACTTCTGTGTCTTGCTATAAAGGTTGAACACATTATGATTCCCATATAAACCGTAATCATTATTATAAAAAAAGCGATTTATAAAATCAGTTTGGGCTGCTGAAGATGTATTTCCTGTCATGCTTACTTGCGGTTTTGCCTTAGAGCTAAGTTTACACCTTTTGGCCAATGAGCTTTTGGGCTCTCTTAAAAGTGCTACTCTCTTTCCAAGAATAATTCCACTCTTTGATCTATAAGTCATTATAAGTAGTTTTGTATTTAAAGTTGTTGTCCTTAAAACTTGCATCATTTGATATATATAGTGCTCTTGAAGAACTCTGGTTGTTTGTACAGGAGCCGGAGCACCAAAGATCCAATTATAATCAGGCTTGTTACCACAGTGGGTAACAATTTTCACCTTTTTTCCAAGTCCCTGAAAAATATTGAACTTTTGTTTGTACCCTTGGAAAGTTTCATATCTCTTTAGGTTGTTTTTGACATAAGAGTAATAGCTTTTGTACTGATCTAATGTATCTAAGCTTGGATTATTTGCTTTAAGCTTTCTTAAAAGACCTTCGACATCAAAGTAATATTTTTGTGGAACATATTTACAATAACTTCTTCTCGAATGTCCCCTTGGCTCAACAATAAGTGGAAGAGATACTTTTCTTTTTTGCTTATCCCAGTAAGAAAGGATTGCTGGAGTTGCAATTTTCTGTATATTCAATTCGTTAAAGTCCGCAATGATTTCCATATGAACAATATGGTTTGGATCTTTATTGGTGAATAGTGGCGCAGTAGAAGGATTACATAGATGAGGGCTTGCTAGTAATTGAAAAGTAAAAACTAACAACAGTGAAATATATTTCATTAAAATCATCCCTTTAAGCCTTTAGTTAAGGCTTCCTTATAGAACTCCAGGACTCTGGTGTCAAGATTTCACAAGAGTTCGTGTACTTTAGGATGATCTCTACTGTTTCTTTCAGGCTTCAAAACTTCCAATTTCTTTTAGTAATTTGTAATAAATACATGCTTCAAAAAAACAGAATGAAAAAGCCCCTTGTCTATCATATAACCTCTCTAGAATTTCATAAACAATCAAAGGAGATTAAATGAAAAATTTATGCTTTTTATTATCGCTACTTAGTTTAAACATTATGGCAATGCCTCTTAGTGCAGAGCAGGTTGCTCAAGAACTGGGTGTAAAGAATGCTATCAGCTTTAGCAAATACAGCATACAAGATGGCAACCTTCCTAACCTTAGTTGTAGCCAAAGTGCTATTCAGGCAACAAGTATGTGTAAAAGTGGAGGAGCTTATATCGTTCAACTAAAAAACTGGGAAACAAAAGTATTTCTTTATGATTGTTCTCAATTAGTTGACTGCGGAGAACTGTAGATAGTTACTGCTAAAGAATTAAATACTTACTGGTAGCAAGTTCAAGAGGACTTGTTACTAGTAAGATTCAAATAGAAATGAAAAAAATGGCACTAATGTAAAAAGGAGACAATGAGCATATGTCTGAGTCCCATCCTCTCATCTTTGCAAAGCCACATGTCTTGCTTAGACTCTTTGTCACAAATAAAAATCTTGGCTTCCTTTACTCTTTAAAAATTATTTTTCTTTTTTTCCTCTCATTGTTAAATACACCGATAAGACTTTTAGATTCACTTTTTTTTACTAAAAAAGTTGAGAACACTCTCGTTCACGAATCTCCTTTATTTGTTTTAGGGCATTGGCGTAGTGGAACAACATTTTTACAAACATTACTAAGCAAGGACACCCAATTTGGTTTTCTGAACGGTTATCAAGCTTTTATGCCAGGTTTGGAATTTGTTAATTCTAAACTCATTTATAAAATTCTTGATTTAGCTGTTCCTAAAAAACGTCAAATGGATAATATGCCTAGAGGCTTAACGATTCCAGAGGAAGAGGAGTTTGCTTTAACGGCTACCAC
>Ga0209187_1002164_pt1 | contig 19547 bp, 14 predicted proteins | sample BantaG_FD_187430 | JGI IMG/M metagenome (GOLD analysis project Ga0209187, IMG submission 187430) | Marine algal microbial communities from Bantry Bay, Ireland - BantryBay_4 metaG (SPAdes) (version 2) | ecosystem: Host-associated > Algae > Red algae > Unclassified | place: Bantry Bay, Ireland...
TGCTATTTTAGGGGGTCAAAGCTCCGGAATAATACTAACATTATTATGTGGATAACTCCAAAATCCCTTATCTTTTGGTGGGGGTCAAAGCTCCGGAATTAGGGGGTCAGTTTGATCGGAATACGCACCTTAAAGGTTTAATGATATTTTGAATAATATAATTCATGGAGCCTGGATTATATCTTGAATGTTCTTTCGTTCTTAAAGTTTTAAACTCTTCTAAACCTGATAAGTTATAGTAAAGTATTGTTTTTTCCTTAATTGGTTTTTGATTAAATAGCTTAAGTGAATTTAACTGAGTTTCAGTATTAAGTTGATTTTGATAAAATGGAGCATTGATCAGGTCACATATCGATTTATGAAATCTTCTTTGATTCATTAACATGGCAAGGGTAGGGTGGTTGAGATCGTCGTTTGTGTAATCAATGCCCATAAATTGAAAAAGATCTGTATGTAACCATTTATATGCAAAGGCACTTTGAGCAATTGCGATGGGGCCAAGTTGTCTGAAGTCACCAGCAATTATTATTCTTTTTTTTGTGTTTTTTGCTATTGCTAATAAATGAGGAGCTGACATCATACTCGCTTCATCTATTATAATATTGTCCACTTCAAGAAACCTTAAGGTTTCATCAATTTCTATTTTCGAAGCAGCAGCAAATATTAAACAAGCTCCATTGATAATACTCCTTTTTTCTGATTCCAAATCTTTTAAAAGGTCAAGTCGCTCAGAAATTAATTCTGCCCTTTCGCTTTCTTCGAGTTCATCATCTTTAAGGTCATCTTTGATTTTTTGGAGCTGATAATTAATTCTATTAACGCTACTAGATTGAATTTTTATATCTGGATTTTCATAAATATCAGGATCACGAGAATAACCTACCCTTAAAATTTTGCCATTCCTATAGTTTAATGGAGCTTCATGTTGTTCATATTTTAAAAAAGTTTTTAAACAAAGTTTTAGGATTGAATCAACTGCTACATTGGCAATAGAACATACAAGCGTTTTTTCCTTACGCTTAAATAGCTCTAACAGTAAATAGCCTAAGGTTGTAGATTTTCCAGTACCAGGTGGGCCCCAAATTGCTGTAATATCTTGAGTTAGACATTTCTCAATAGCCTTCATTTGACTATTATCCAAGACACCTCTGTAAAATTGACCAGTGTTACTAATTGATGATGGTTCCCAATCAGATGATAATAGCTTTGAAATTGGTAAATTATTTGTGGGGTAATTATCTAAACATTCACTTAGTTCATCTAATAACCAACCTGCTTCAATTACTATTCTAGTTCTTTTGGCCTTTTTAAATTTTGAATTTAGAATAATTTTGATTCTGAAAGTGAGTTTGCTTTCAATTTCATCAAAATCAAGTGCCGTTATTCTATGCCTTTTTTTGTCCAAGGCCAAAGTCATAACCGTTCCTTCATATATTTTTAATGATGTGTCGTTATCTAGTTCTAAAAATAAATTATAGAAAAAATAGGTTTCGTTTTCTTCAATCTCTTCAAGCTTAGAAACGTAAATTATTCTTCCTATTCTTTTCCTAAAGCTTGCTTCTTTTTCGTGTTGAATTGCTTTGCTAATCTCAAATAGTTTACTATGATTTTTTGTAGTTTTTTGATAAAAGTGAGGGAAATGATCATGGACCATTTCAAGATAAAATTTATATTTATTTTTATATCTAATCATGTAATCACTAAACTGATTGGTGACAATTGATAAATAGCTTTGATGAATTGCATCACCATTTTTAAAGACAATATTTGCCATAGTAGAATGATGTAAATATTCTTTTTCTTTCTTTTTTACAATTAAGTTATTCATTACAATTTCAAATAAATGTAAAGGATCTTTATAATTGGTGGGTTTTAAAAAGTGTCTGTGCATATTGTAGCGTTTATCCAACTAATTTAATGAAAGGCTTCGTCATTTATTAATAAATTTCTTTTTGATTTTGAAGCCAAATAAAATATGTGCACTATATTTGCACTTTAAATGTTTAACTATGTCCAGTAATAACCACGCTTTAATAAGATATAAAACAATAGATAGGTGTCTAAAATCTAGAGATCATGAATATTTCTTACCTGATTTAATCAATGAATGTTCCCAAGCAGTGCATGATTATGAAGAAAAAAGAACTGGGAAGAAAAAAGCATATAAAGAAATAAGTAGAAGAACCTTACAGTATGATTTGAAATTCATGAAAGACCCAGAATTTGGTTTTGGGGCACCGATTGAACACACAAAAACTGAGGGCTATTTTTATTCAGATATTTATTTCGAAGCTTTCAAAGCACAGATGTCATCTTCAGATTTGGAGAGATTGGGTGATTCCTTATTAGTATTAAAACAACTAAGTGGAGATGCTCAGTTCAAGGACTTGGAGTCCTTAGTAACTAGGTTGGAAGAAACCTATAGAATAAAAAGAAATCGTAAAAGCAAGAGCATTATTTATTTTGAAAACAGTACAAATATTAAAGGTCAAAAATGGATAACAGAAATTAAAAAGCTGATTCAGAAAAAAGAAGTTGCCTGGATAAATTATCATCCTTTTCATATGGATAGCCCCTACAAAAGGGTAATAAGCCCATATAGTATAAAGGAATCAAATAATAGATGGTTTTTGTTTGGCTATGATCATGATAAGAATTTAATTACAAATCTAGGCTTAGATAGAATTAAAGAAATTGGACCTTCTTTAATGCCTTTTCACTCAGAACCTGATTTTGACGTGTTAAATTTTACAAAAGATATAGTGGGTGTTTCAGTACCATCAAATTTGAAAAAGCAAAAGGTTAAAATTAAGGTGTATGACAGACAAAGGTTTTATGTTGAAACTAAACCAATTCACTCAAGCCAATTGAAAATAAAAGATATGAAAGGCGCAGCTGTTTTTCAATTAGAGCTTATGCCAAATTTTGAATTAGAAGCAAAAATATTGGCTAATTGTGACAAAATAGAAGTTCTATCACCAAAGTGGTTTAAAGATGAAATTGCCCTTAGAGTAAAGGAAGCAGCCGAAAAAAACAACTGGAAGTAATGGGTGCAAATAGATTTCATACTTGAAATTATCTTTGCATTGTATATGCAATGTATTAAACCAATTAATTGTTGATTAATGAACATAAAACTTATTACCAAGCTAATAATCTTATCTCTGATCCTACACCATAATTCATCTGCGCAAGAGCTAGAATTCCATTCAGACTATGATCAATCTTTTAAACTTTCATTTAAGGGTGAGCTCATTGATGAAGTTAAATTGGGGGAAGACATTTCTGTTTACTTTGGGATTGATGGAACGGATAATTATGGAGAATCACTGATGTTAAGTGAACTACCAGACATTAATAAGAATGGATTTAAGGATTTAATAATAAGAGAAAGATCAGGAGGGGCCCATTGTTGTTATTTTATAAAAATATACGAAATAAGGGATCACGCTATCGAAGTTATCTTTAAAGGAGGTGAGAAGGATTTTGGTCCATATGAATTAAAAGATATCAACAACGATGGGTCTTTTGAAATTTATTTTTTGGATGATACATTTAATTATTGGAATACATCATATGTATGGAGTCCCTCTTTTTATGTGTATTTGGAATGGAATGGCCATGCTTATGAATATACAAATCCAAGAAGCTACATTGAAAAGGAAGAATATGTTAGCATTGAGCAGGAACGTATATTGCTATCTGAATTTATTAAGAATCTAAAATATTATGCATTACAATTTAGCAAGTTGAAGCATTGGAAATATAATGAGGAAAGTAATATGTCTATGTTGTCAGAATATTGGTCGACAATTCTAATTTTGTTAGAAGATGGAAAGCCAAAATTAGCTCAAAAGTTTTCTAATTTAGCATGGGGCTCTAACGGAGAAAGTTATGAGGAATTCATGAATGAATTTAAGCTGCAGCTACATTCTTCACCTCATATCAAATATTTCGATGCAGTAGGAGGGCTTGGATGGTTTGAGTTTGAGAAATAGCATAACAGATATCCCTCAAAGAAATTTGATATAAATTATTTGATAGTTTTTTATTTAGATGTATCTTGAAACTCCAATTGAAAACATCTTGAAAACAATAAGCTGGCTGCTTGTTTATTTATCTTAACAACTAACATACTTTTTATGTGAAAATTATTATTACCATTGCTATTGGTTTTTATATGCTCATTTGCCGTTAACGCTCAATTTCAATTTGACGGGTTTTGGGAGATCCAAAATTATTATGTAAAAATCTCTAAATCTGGAAAAACTACCTACGATGGGGTTGCAGTAAAAAAGAAAAAGGGATATTACCCTGCTGTTTTTGAAGATCAAGCTCATTTTACAATGGAGATTAGTAAATCTTATGAAGCAAGTTGGTCTTACACAGACTATGGTAAAAATGGTAAGATTCAAAATTCAGATATTTCATTGAAAAAGAGTATGCCTGACGAGTTTAGGTTGAAAGGAGCTTTAGGATTGACCATGGGTAAATTTATTCGAATTGATCCGCCTCAAGGTGAGCAAGTATCCGTGGATCCTAGAATAAATAAGATCTTCGAAGAAGTTAATGAAACTTGTTCAACTATGACTGAGAATCATTTTTATGAAAATAAGAATGTTGGATTAGAAGGACTGTGGAGTGAATCAAGTAATTCTGGTTTTCACCAATCTGAAATAGGAATTGCTTTTAATGGCAAAGAATATCATACCTGCACATTAGAAAATTTTAATTTTGCTTTTGGTAGTGCATCATCAAGCAATAGATCATCTAATTATAAACCATTCAGTACATTATTAAAATTAAAACCTACCGCAATCCATGGTTTATTCTTGGTTGAATTTTATATTAAAGAATTGGGCCAATACATTGGGGGCAAGGCAAGGTTAAATGGATCAAATACAATTAGCTATTCTGTGACGTTTTCTCCTGAATTAATTGATTTTGCAGGAAGAATTTCCTCTACATTGGATACAAATTATAACTCTTGAATAATAGTGCATTTTCATTGCACTTACATAATTAGTTTTCCAGTAAATTTTGATTAAAAGAGTTATTTTGTTTAAAATCATAATAAAGTTTGCAAGGGTTAAAACTAAGTTTTAAATTACAATCCTATAAAACCAAGCAGTCTTACACTTTTGGTTTCAAATTGAGTTTATAAACCTAATACAATGACTAGTTTCTCCATGCGGTTGTTTAAGTAGTCTCTTTTGAGATCAAATATTTTTAATATGAATTAGATCGTTGGTGCTGTTGATTTTTAATTAATGCCCCAACAATTCCTAAATTAATTGAAATTCTAAGGCATTGAGTTATTTTGAAATAATATTAACTAGAAGGGAACTCGTAGGACATGACAATAGACCTCTCTGGCAATACAACATTACGCTCGAAGAGTTTAATGAATTAACGGAACACATAAGAAAAAAAACAATCACTTTATTGGATTGCAGAGATGCTGCACTTTATTATGCTGAATGGTGGAAATATAAATATGATGGTGGAACTCCTTCTAAGCAAAGAGTGTTTGATTCATTAAATCGCATTGGAGGATTTACAGATGATGCAGCCAGGTTTTATAGACTTGCTCGAGAAGGAGGAAGGCGTTTAAGATTTAGATGGATTTCAACAAATAGTTTTTTTTATTTCCGAACATTGTTATTGCAGGGAGGATTACCCGTAGTTCATATTGAAAATAATAATAATATCTTTTTAAGATTTTTGAGTGGAATCTTAAAACTTCAGCCGGAATGTATTGAGGATTTTTCACTGAACTCGGCCGTTACCAATATTTTACCTGTAACAAGCCAAAATGAAATCATTTATGATCTCAGTTATAAAGTAGTTAAATGCGTATTAAATAAAGAACAAGTCGAGATTGATAATCTAATTAATTCTTTTCCCATTTTAAATAGAATTATAAATGCATTAGTAGAGGAAGAGAAAACACTAATCAGGGTAGCGAAGAAAATAAAACCACAGAATTTTTGGATTCTGAAATTTTCAGAAGAACGGAAGTACATTTATTTGAAACTTGGGTTGCGCCCTAGTTATACAATGGAAAACTTGAGCAGCTTATTAGAACATGATGTAAGCAATCAAGAATATCAATTATTTGTAGGCGATCAGCTCATCTGCAAATTCAATAAAATGCTAAGTGGGAAATACAAGACTAATTTATTTCCCTATCAAGTCATTAAATGGAATGGCGAAACGGCCTTTCCCGATGTTTATGTTTACAGCGAAGAGAATGAGATAATGCTCAACAATTTTATTCATTTAATCCCCAATATTTCAAAACCAAGCCTTTGGACAAAATACTCTGATAAAGAATGGCGATTAATTAAAGGGAATAATAATTCTAATAAGGAAGGTGCTGTCCTGTTTCTAGCAGATTGGAATTGTAATATAGAACACATAGAAATTGAATTATTAGATCAAATATGTTCTTGGGTCGAGTTCGAAGGAGAGGTTATACTTACTAAAGAAGGATTGAATAGGCGATTCTTGAATGGGGTTCAATCTTATGATTGGGTTATTTTATCTGATAAGCCAACATGGCTTAAAAGATCAAATATGCCAGTGATCAAAAATAAACCAACCATCCAGCTTTTTAATGAAACCGGAGAACTGATTGGAATGCATCATTTTCAAGTTTATTATGAAATAGATGAGGAATGGGCTTCTATGGATGAGGTTGCAAGATTGCCAGTCGGAACAGTCAAACTTAAAATAGAAATGGATGAGATTGTTTCTTATGATACTGTTTTTAATATTGGTAATTTTAGTATCAATATTAGAAATAATAGCCTACAATCTTCCTCCTTTCGTGTGATTAATGCATCGAGCCTTCAACTCAATTTGAAGGAATCTCAAGATTTTGAAATTAAGCAAAGCACAGATAATTTTGAGATCGAACTCAAACCTGGATTAACAAAAATTCCATTAGGTATTAAAGCAGCTTTGAGCCCTAGAAATGGGAGATCTTTGCGTTTTGAAATTGATTCTCCTTTTCAAGGCTTAGCGCTGGTAGATAAGAACGGTGATTTTGTTCATAGGACCGACCAGTTATGTTTCACTTCACTTCATGGTCTTAGAATCTTGAGCCAAACTAGCCAAGGAGAATATTCGAATATTACTTTTATTAACGACTTGAAACCTTATATTCAAATTACAAAACAATTACAAAAGAACATCGTACCACTTTTATTCTTTAGAGATGAATTGAGCCAATTGTTTTCTCTTGAGGACTCAATGAACCATAAAAATAAAATAAAATTTATTTTAAGCTATAAAAAGGAGTTGAAAGAGTATTACATAAGTACTTTTAATGGTTTTATTCATCCAAAGCCAGAGGAAAAATATCTTGTTAATGTAGAAAATAAAGATCCAGAATTGTCTTTATCTGCAGTTCCATTGAATTGTTCTCATGATGAAATCTCAATAATTGCAATAGAGAGAAACGAAGTAAATAATACAGATCCGCAAGGTTATAGAAACATACAAAGTTTTAGAGAATTAATGGAACCTGATACAAAAATGCAGTATTCAATCCCTGAAAATTTACCTTTTTCTCAGCTGATTTTATTTTCGTCTCCGGAGAGTGCTTTGAAGGTAATGCCTCGATTTTTTTATACTGGAGAAAGTGAATTGAATGTTACAGAAGCAGATAAGATGGATCGTATTGAAGGATATCACACTGCTCTTAAAGAAAACAGCTTTGAGCATGAAATTTGGAAACAAATTTTAGCTTATTTTTTTATTTGCCGAGAGAATGATTTACCTTTTTCAACTTTTGATCATATCAGAGCAATTGTGGGCAGTTCTGAGGTTGCAGCTAAAGCATTTTTCTTTTTGGGATCTAACTGGCAGGATCCATTTGAATTTGGAGAAATTATAGCACCTAAACTTGAAAGTGATTTAGGCTTTTATTTTCATTGGATTAATAAGGAGGATTGGCGCAATTCACTCAACGAAATAAATGATTTCTACGAACAAAAATATTTTTTAAAACTTTCTGAGTTGTTTTCTGGATTTATGAATGCCATAAATATGTCTGAAGTACTTAAATACATTATGACCGATCAAATCGCAGCTATACCTATTTTGCATCATCAAGATTTAATGGATGTAAGAGCAAGATTAGGCCAAAGAGTCCTGGGCGAATTACCAAATATGGTTCCGCACATATTAGAAAATTACAGAGTGCCAATAGAAAGGCATATAGTAATTAATCTCCTGCTTCATTCACCTATTGCAGCAGCTGAATCTATATTGGGCTTGAATATTGAATATCCTTTATTCGGAGGTGGTGAAAGAAGAGCAACGATTCGAAGAAACATCCAATATGCAAAATTTCTAAATCCAGAATTATATAAGAGAATTTTATTGCAAGTACTTAATTTAAATTAATGAAATTTAACGAATTCTATAATAAGGTTGAAAATAGATTAATTGATTCTATTCTTTCGCTCTGGGCAACAGGGGATAAGGAAATGCAAGATTACTTGAGGTATTTATTTGAGAAGGAACCAGTTCTGGCGGAAGTCGTTTTTCAAGGAACCTTTCCATGGGAGCCAAGCGAAAAATTATTTAAAGATTGTGAGTCAGTTTTTAGTCCGAAATTTATTAAAGCTCTTGATTCTATAAAAGATAAAGACTTTCGTTTTCCTAATGACCGACCCCCATATTTACACCAATTAAAAAGCTGGGAAAGCTTGGTTAATGAACGGAAATCGATAGCAGTAACCACAGGTACTGGTTCTGGAAAAACGGAATGTTTTATGTTGCCAGTGCTATCCGATCTTTTTGACAATTGCAGAAATGAAGAGGGAATAAGAGCAATCTTCTTATATCCCCTAAATGCGTTAATTGCCAGTCAAAGAAAGCGAATGCATGCTTGGTGTTCTGTCTTGGATGGATTAAAGTATGCATTATTGACTGGGGATACTCCCAATAGAGTAAGTAGTAATGAAAAAAAGAGAAAAGCCGAACCAGAGTTAATTTCAAGAGAGCAAATAAGGGATTCCCCGCCTCAAATACTTTTTACGAATCCCACTATGTTAGAGTATTTATTGGTGCGTAATTCAGACGTACCTATTCTTCAAAAATCGCAAGGAAAGCTAAGATGGATACTTTTAGATGAAGCTCATACCCTGACAGGTTCTAAAGCTACCGAAATGGCACTGTTGATAAGAAGAGTAGTAAGTGCTTTTGGAGTGGAGGCTCAGAATTTGAAGTTTGCTATTACTTCTGCGACAGTGGGCGATGGAGATGCAGAAGTGCTTAAAAAGTTCATGTCAAACCTTTGTGGGATTTCTAGAGATCAAATCCATGTCATAAAAGGAAATCGAATTTTACCTGATTTCCCAAATGATAATTTACCCGATACCTTAAATGGACTTTCTTATGCCAGAATAAATAAACTGAGAAAAAAATTAATTCATGAAAAGGCTCTGAATCAATTTGAAATTGGAGAAATTTTAAACATCAAAAATAGAAAAGAACAACTCAAAACTTTAGACACTATTTCAGAAGCAGAGATTCAAGGGAACAACTTACTTCCATTGCGTGGGCACTATTTTACGAGAGGTATTGGTGGCCTCTATGCTTGTACGAATTCTAATTGTAATATTCACGAAGATATACCTGCTAGTAGGCGTTTTGGAACCATGTATACAATTTCAAAAAGGAAATGTTCCTGTGGATATCCCTTGTTGGAGTTAATTGCTTGCAGAAGTTGTGGAAATTTAATGTTGCATGGAGAAAGGAAAAAAGATTCGACTGGCTCAGATAAAATAATTCAGAAAACGTCAGTAGGATATGAGGCTTTTAGCTTTGATGAAGATTTCGAGAATGACACAGAAAATACTAATCAACAAGTACCCGAGGAAAGAAATTTAATACAATTGCTGAGGAGATCTGAAAACCAAAATCTTTGTCATCAGGAGTTTGAAATATGTAACGTTGATATCAATAATCAAATAGTTCAAGGTGATGATTTCTTAATTGTTGATGATGAAAGTTGCCCACATTGCGGTAATAAAAATAAATATCCGATCCATTTTAGAATTTCCTCCTCATTTACCAATAGAATTTTATCGGATTTGGTTTTACAACAAACCAAGGAGATGATTCCTCCTAAGTATAATTCCCTTTTCAAAGGAAGGAAATATATTTCTTTCACCGATAGTCGTCAAGGCACTGCTAAAATAGCGGCTTTAATAAATATTGATAGTGAAAGCGATTGGATGAGGTTTCATGTTTATCATTCATTAGCAAAAAAATTAAAAGAAAATACTCCAGCTTTAGTGCCGAAAAAGGAACTACAGAACCGCTTAGTTTATTATGAAGACCATTTAATTAAAGCTCCACCTTTTGCTAAGAAGGAAATAGAAGAAGCAATCCAAGAGATTAAGCAAGCAATAAGTTTAGGTCTGAGTCAAAACCGATCGTTAAGTAGGTGCAGGTGGAGTGAATTCGTAGATTTATTAATGAATAAGAACGGAAGTAAAGTCTTGTACAAGAAAGTTGCAAAAGGTGAACGAGATAATTTACAATACTATATTAAGGCTTTAATCTATGATCAATTTTCCAAAAGGTTGAATCGAGAACGATCTCTTGAAAATTTAGGATTAATTAAAATTGTTTATCCTAGCTTGGATAATATTGCATTACCTAGATTAGCTGAAGATTTAGGGATCTCCTTAAGCGAGTGGAAAGATCTTTTAAAAATTGGCTTAGATTACTTTATAAGATTTAAAAATCACATTGTTTTAGATGATAGGGTAAGAATCTTTACATCTAAAAGGTATTTTGTAAGATCTATTTATCCAGCCAATTGTGAATTAGTTGATGTTTCTAAATGGATGCAATTTAATGCGAACTCAATAGTCCAACAAAGATTTATCTTGCTAATCTGCGCAGGTTTGGGTTGGCATGATACTAATGAAATTGATGAAACAAGACAAGATAAATTAAATGAACTTTTGCAAAGAATATGGAGAACGATTTCAAATAATGTGTTAACAAAGGACGAGGAAGGGTTTAAATTAGATTTTTATGAAAATACTCAAATAGAAATTGCTGGAGATGTTTATTTGTGTCCCGTTACAAAGCGTTTAATTGATACTCATTTTAGAGGTTATACTCCTTGGATAAAAGGAGCACTTAATATTCAAAATATATCGAATTATAGAGTTGACCAAAAAAAGAAATTTAAATTTCCTTCGTATCCATATCCCTTTTTTATCAAAGATGATAATGAAATGCAAAAAGACGAAATAGATAAATGGATAAATTTAAACAGCATAGCTGCAAAAGAGCAGGGAATATGGAATGACTTACACGAACGTATTTTCTCAAATAAAAAATTATACTTAGCAGGAGAGCATTCTGCTCAACAAGATAAAAAGCGATTAGCAGAGTTAGAAGATCAATTTGAAAATGGGCAAATAAACATTTTAAGCTGTTCTACTACCATGGAAATGGGAGTTGATATTGGTGGGATTTCTGCAGTTGTAATGAGTAACGTACCCCCGATGCCAGCAAATTATTTACAAAGAACTGGTCGGGCAGGAAGAAGGGCGGAAAAAAAATCATTGGCATTGACATTTTGTGCCCCAAATCCCATAGGCTTAAGGGCGATGAATAATCCCAAATGGGCTCTAGAGCATAAAATTGCTCCACCTATTTTGGCTTTTGACAGTAGGCGAATTATTAAGAGGCATATTAACTCCTTATTATTTGGGATATTTATAAGAGATCGGAACAATACAAATCAAGGTTTAAATGTAAAAGAGAACTTGGGGACCTTCTTTTTAGAAACGGACCCAATAGGGTTCCATTTTTTAACATGGTTGGAAAATGACCAAACGGATGATACTAAATCAGCAATGAATAATCTTTTAAAAGATATTCCTCATTTTTCATCTAAGAAAATTAGGGTATTAGTTGAAGGGGTGAAAACTGATTACAAGAGGATTATTGCTAAAGTTAAAAAAGAGCAAAAAGACTATGAGGAGAAGTTAAAAGAACTAGAAGTTACTTTCGGAAATAATTCACCTGCTTTCAAAGCAGTGAATTATGCGAAAATGCAATTTGAACAAAAATTTACTTTGAATTATCTAGCAGAGGAGGGGTTTCTTCCAAACGCTGGAATGCCAACGGGGATAATAGAGTTTGAAAAAACCACAATAAAAGACTTGGGTAAAAGCAGAATTCGAAGTAATCCTAGTTATACTTCAGTTAGAGCATTAACAGAATTTGCTCCCGGGAATAGCATATTAATAGATGGATTAAATTATAAATCCTCTGGAATTGTTGTAAAGAATATTTATGGTGAATCTGCTGGTCGTCTAGTCGTTCAAGCATGTACTAATTGTGGATTACAAAGATCGTTGCGAGTTAAAGATGATATTAACCAGGCTTGTGAAAATTGTGGTAATGCGAGTTCCTTTGAGGGTATTAAATTAGGTGAGAGGGCAGGGTCGTATACTGAGATAATTGAACCAGTAGGGTTTTCAATCGACCTTTATAGTAGACCAGATAGAGTCATTTCGCCAAGGTCAAAGCCTCAATATCTTAAGCCCTTGTTACTGAATATTGCACCATGGTCTGAAACTCAAATACAGCTCATAGATTTTAGAACAGATTTAGAAGGGGAGAATTCGGAGATATTATTCTATAATCACGGAGAGGGTGATGGGTATAGTTTATGTTTAGATTGTGGGAAGGTCGAATTTTCCAATGAACGTTTAGAAGGCCATCTAAGATTGCGCGGTGGTAAAGATAAAAATGGAGAAAGTACTTGCACCGCAATAAATATTAAAGAGAGAATTGTATTAGGCAGTCGATTCCGGACTAATTTTACTGAAATCCGGATAAAATCTAATGATAGTAATTTTGCAACTGGTAAGGAATTATTGTTTTCACTAGGGGTCATCTTTACTAAAGTTTTAGCCTCTCATTTAGCAATTGAGGAATCGGAATTAGGTTTTGGAATTAAAAACTATAAGAATAAATATAGAACTATTTTTATTTATGATACTGCAAAAGGTGGGGCAGGGTATGCATCTCAATTCAGGTTATATGTGAAGGAAATTTTAGAAGAGTCTTTAAAAGCCTTAAAAAATTGTACTTGCAAAACTGCATGCACAAGATGTTTGATTGATCGTTTTAGTCAATGGCATATTCAAAATTTAGATAGAGACATTGCTATAGAATGGCTAGAATTAGCTCTTACCATAGATTTGCCATCAGATTTAAGTTCTGAAGAGTCTCTCATTAGTCCGATTTTTGGTTCACTAGCAGATGAGATCAGGCGGAATCATTTTCATTACGGAATAAAGGTGGTCGATGTACATGTAAGTAATCAAATACAAGAGTGGGATGTAAATAATTTGTTCTGGATTGAAAACTTGATCCAAGACAATATTAAGATTAATCTTATTATTGAAGGAGAACCCAATTATCAGAAAATACAAGATAAAATGGCTATTCATATTTTATCCAACTCTGTAACAATAAAGAAAAGTATTACTGAAATAAAAGATAAATATTTGAAGCATTTGTCCATTTTATTAAGTACTGGTAAAAGAATTGATTATCTCTCAGCCGCGGAATATTTGCATCTGAGCAATTCATGGCCAATCAAATTTGAAGATAAGCTGTTTAAGACTAATGGTAAAGTTGATTTTCAATTCACTGTATTAGAGCTCCCGGTGTTATCTGATTTTCAATTATTTGAATCTAGAATTCAGTCTATGGAAATCGGAGAGAAAAGTGAGCACCTGGCTGAAATCATGGTAGGGAATATCAAAAATAAACAAGAATTTATAGCACAGGTTGAGAATAAAACGTACGTGGTTTCTTATTATGATAAATATAATCAATCGGAATTTTCATTGAGAATCTTATTACAATTTATAGATCAATTAGCTAAGGTTTGTCGTTTTAATCTTTCTTCAACTTCGATTCATTTAGCTTCCAACTTATTTCAAAATTATCCTCCAAATTATATCATTCATAATTATGAAACGGTTGAAGATTATGAAAATGATATGAATGGTTTGGCAGAAGATTTTTCTTTTAATATTAAAATATTGGAGAATCCTAGGTTGCCACATTATAGATATTTTAAATTTGTTTCACCTGAAAGTTCTTTTGAAATTAGAATTGATGGAGGGATAGTTCACGGTTTAAAGCCAGTTCAATTCTATAAGCCTGGTGATCTCACGATGACAAATGAGTCTATTAGTATTAAGAAGGATGTGGGATACGATTTGATTTATAATTTGAGTTTAGGAAAGTGAAATGAATATAAATTTTTTAATTAATGCATTTAGATTAAACTCGAGCTTAATAGATATAAAAATATTACTTATCTTCAAGTCAACCAATTGAAGGTAATGTTCAAACTCTAGAAAACATGCCTGTATTAACTTATAATGATTTAAAATATAAACGAGAAGAAAACTATATTAAGAATATAGAGGAGCTTTTCGAAGTTTTGAAAAAGGAAAATCCTGAGTTTTCAAATTTAATTACGGAGAGCTTAACGGGTTTTTACTCGTTACTAAGTGCTGCCATTCAAATTGATGATCATCCGAATGTGAAATTGATTAAAGAAGCGATCTGTAAGAAATACGATACTGATGTTGAGATGCATGTTTTCTTATATGAATCTGCACTCCCTAAGGCATTATGTACTAATCGGCATTATTTTACAGATGGAGAAGAGCACTCTGAACTAATTATATTAGTGTCACAACATTTTTTTAATTACCTAGATTTTCAACAGCAGATTAGTATTCTTTCTCATGAATTAAGTCATAAGTTATTAGGGCATACTGAAATTCCAGCGAGGAAAATATTAAATAGTGAATTTAATTTTGCTAAATTCAGAGGATTAAAAATGGATCTACTAAAATGGTCAATTTGTGCGGAGATATCTTCTGATATTTTTGCCTTACATACCACAGATTATAATCCTAAAATATTTTCTACTTCTATTATAAAATTCGCTTCCGGAGTTAATGCAATAGACTCCTACGATCTTATTTCAATTTTGGAGAATCAATACGATCAATTAGCTAAGAATGCGGTAGCAGCTGAAATTTCGCCTCATCCAATCTTACCTTTAAGAATAAAAATTATAAAAGAAGTATGCAGTGACCAGATTATAAGTAAGATGGGAAAAGAGGTTACTATTGAGGAGAAAAACGAATTAGTAAAGAATTACAATAAAAAAATTGATAACTTATTATTAGCAGTTTATCCAGAATTATTTGATAACCCGAAAGATAATCATCCAGATTTATATTTAATGATGGGTGCTGCTGTAATATTAGCGGATAAGGTTATTACTGACGAAGAAGAGGCTTATTTCCTGAATTTGAACTATGAAGGAGTTGATACTAATAGCTTCATTGAGAAAATTAGATTTAGAATTGAAAACGAAGGATATGACCTTTTAATTGAAAGCTTAATAAGTGAAAGTATTAAGTATTGTAAAGAACATAATCTAGAAATGGTTGATATCATCCCATTGGTTCGATTTTTATTATTAACGTCAACCTTGGATAATGTAAATATTGAAGAACTCCGGATTATCAATAGGTTTGCAGAGCAGTTTGATATCTCAAAAGAAGAAATTGTCTTATTATTGAATCAAGTTTTAAGTTAAATTCATTAAAAGTAGTTAAGGTTTTATAAAATTATGGCATTACAAAGAAACAGGACGTTAATACAAGATGATATCATCCTTTTAAAGCATATGCAGCAAGGAGAAGAATGGGCTTTTAATCAATTATACTTGAAATATAATTCAAAGGTTATATATCATGTTGTTAATAAAGGATGTTCTTCGGCAAATGCGCCAGAGTGTTGCCATGATGCTTTTATAAGATTGTATAAAACTTGTAGATCTAGTTTTTTTGATGACTATCAAGGCTCTTTAGAACCTTGGCTTAAGAAGGTTGCTTACCGGACCTTTCTTAAAGGAATTTCAAAAAAAGGTAAAACAATTGAAGAAATTGATGAATTAATTGTACAGGTTGAAGATATATTAAGTGACTTAATCAAGAATGAGGAGTATAAAGGTAAAAGGGATTTGGTAATTGAATGCCTTGATAGGATAGGCTCGAGATGCAAAGAACTTATTCAATTGCATATATTTGGTGAAATACCTGCAAATGAAATAGTTGAATTAATGAATTATAATTCAGTTGAAGTCGTTTACACTAGTAAAAATAGATGTATTGAGAATTTAAAAACAAGAGTTCAAAATTTAATGTAATGAAAGACGTAATTAATGAATTTTTAAGTGAAGATGATTCTGAGTTAAGGGAAGCATTTAATATTTTAAAAATGGAAGCTAAACTTGATGATCTTAAATTAAGAAGAAAATTAATGAAACTGCATAATGAGAATAGTTTGATTAAGGCTATTAATGAGTCAAAAATTCAGAATGAAAATGCACTAGAGCAATTTATGCAAGCTGCATTGATGGATCAAAAGGCTATTGATCTAGATAAACCAAACTCTCATTCTGGTTTAGTAACGGATAATGTAATTTATCAATTCCTAAGCGAAAAAGAAAAATAAATTTTATTATAAAATATTGATATTCAAAGGTTAATGATTTTTCATTAACCTTTTTTTTATTTTTTTTTGATTTCTTGTTGAGGTCTTTGGAATTATAGGCATAGATGGATGTATTCAATTTTTAAAAAATTTAAGAATTTAATTATGTACAATCCAACTAGAAAAGATTTTAATTTCGGAAAACCCCATTTTAGTGAAATTTCACCATTGGCCGTCACCGTAAAGGATGAAGCGGCAAATGAGTTCATTCTGAATTATTCGCTTAGTATTCATGCAGCAGAAAGAATGAACCAACGAGGCATCTCAAGAAGCGCTGTGATCAATTGTTTGAAATATGGAGAAGAATGCTGCAAGCAAAAGCTTTGTTTCTATTACTGCTTAAGAAAAAACTTACCTCAAAATTTCACCCCGAAACTTAAAAATCATTTAAGTAATATGGTTGTAGTTGCCGATGAGAATTCCGGACAGATATTAACAATTTATAAATGCCAAAAAGGATTTAAGCATATTCGTAAAAAAAGTAAAAGGTTGGCAAAGGGAGTTGCATAGTGCAAATATGCTGCACCTATTTATTTAACTTTGAATCAAAATGTCCTATGAATAAACAATACACATACCAAGAATATTTGGAAAGTCCACAATGGAGGAAAAAGAGAATCGAAATTTTAGATCGAGATAACAATCAATGCAAGGTATGTAATTCCAAAAGTAATTGTCAAGTACATCATCGGCAATATCACTTTAATAGAAAATTGAATAAAATGGTAGCTCCTTGGCAATATGACAATTTGTATTTAATTGCACTATGCGCTGCATGCCATAAAAGAGGTCACGAAATTTTTAACGTTCCAACAAAATATATTTAAACTAAAAGACATGAAACTAATACAAAAGATTATGAGTTTTTTTAAAAATTTATTCGGAAAAAAACAAAACCAAGACCTACCAGAAATCCCCGAAACATTATTCATTGACAATGAAGATCCTTCTGGTGTAAAAAAGCAGGAGAGAGAAAAGTCTCCATTGGCGATTTTTTTAGATCGAGATTATTACCAATTAGGATATCGTGAAGGATATGATAATCAAACATCTGATTACCAGAATTCAAGAATTAGAGAGATCAAATCTTCATATCACCAAATGATAGATATATTAATAGATGACCTTGATGCACAATGCTTAAAGTTAGAATTACAGTTGAATAGGACTGGCTCTTTATCCCCACAAATTCATTTTGAACTATCAAAAGTTATTGAATTCAATAGAAAAAAAGTAATTAGACTTGAAAAAGAAAAGGCATTGGCTGTAGAGGACGAAGGCTCAATAATGAAAGCAATACATAGATTCAAATTAGGATACCAAAAAGGATGTAGAGAGTTCTTAGAGGAAGAAAATTATCTTGCTGAAACCCAATTATTCACGCAAATTAAAGTACAATAATATGTTGAAGTTAGCTTGTTTATTAACTGGAGAGGATTTCGAGCTTTTAAAAAGTTCTACACCGAAGAGTAAAAAGAAGGTAAAGGCCCAATTAACAGCAATGATGATTCCAATCATTATGTGGTTTGCTACAATCTTTCTTTTCTTAAAAGAGTTTTTTCATTTGCCACCAACTTATTCTTTACTTGGAGCTTTTGGCATGTCATTTTTAATATTTCTTATTGAGAGAATGTTGTTAATGTCGTCTGGTGGCAATGTTATGAGTTGGTTTAGAATGGGTCTAGGCATTCTATTTGCTTTAATAGGAGGTATCTGCATTGATGAAGTGATTTTTGCTGAGGATATCAAGAATCAGAAAATATTGGAGGCACAGGAATCTTTCAATTCTCATAAAGATAATGAAATAGCTAGGTTGGTGGCTGAGAAAGATAAACTAAACGATAGAGCTATTGTCAAAACGAATGAAGCCAAAATGGAAGCTCAAGGTGCAGGAAGTGGAGTGATAGGTTGGGGGAAGATTGCCAAGGAGCTTCAGAAGGAGGGTATTCAACTGCAGGAAAAGGCCGATGCAAAAGGAATTACTATATCGAGGATGATCGAAGATCGTAAAAACGAGCACAAGTTGAATTTGGAGAATATTAGAAATGGAGAAACAGATGGAGCTCTATTAATGAACCTGAGAGCATTGATTAATTTAATTCTCAGTAATATTTATATAGCTGTTATTACATTAATACTTTTTTTGTTTTTTCTTTTACTTGAATTTTCTGTGGTAGTTATGAAAATGTTTTATCCAAAAACTGCATATGAGGAAAGATTGGAAGTTATTGAAAAAATTAGAATAAGAAGAGGAGAAAAAATATTAGATAGATTCACTGATACATATGACCCTTTTCAAGATTCCAAAGAATTTGCATTGGCAAAAGGTTTAATTGGTAAAGCTTCTAATGGTATCTATTAATACTAATTATTTAAAATTTTAAAGATATATGAATGAGCAAAAGCAAGAAATTAAGGAAAATGCAAAACTATGTTATCAGAGTTTTTAGTAAGCTAGCTTCTAATAGCATTGAGGATATAGCTTTCTCTTTTGGTACAAGTGAGAAATTGCTAAGAAAGGTATTAGAAAAGCATAATATTAATAGCCAGGATATTCAAAATAGAGATATTTTTGAAATTTCGGAATGGCTTTACAATAGGAGAAAAATTAAATTAAAACATGCTAGAAATGAAAAAGATTTGTATTTAAAAAGGAAAACTCTAGCGAGATTCGCCACGCATGAATCTGGAACCTCGGTTTATGATTTAATGAAAATGCATGGCCCAGGTAAAATGATTTTAATTGGGAAGAAAAATTAGAACCTGATTTGGTGAGACTGTTCAATTAAGTGTGTCTTGTTAACTTTAAAGAATGAAGAGTAAAAAACAAAAAAACCAGACGGATGCAGATATGTATGACCGTTTAAAAGAACACTTGTACAGTAAAAAGCCAGTATTAG
>Ga0209187_1002165_pt1 | contig 19546 bp, 13 predicted proteins | sample BantaG_FD_187430 | JGI IMG/M metagenome (GOLD analysis project Ga0209187, IMG submission 187430) | Marine algal microbial communities from Bantry Bay, Ireland - BantryBay_4 metaG (SPAdes) (version 2) | ecosystem: Host-associated > Algae > Red algae > Unclassified | place: Bantry Bay, Ireland...
GACTGAACCATGTGAAGGAACCGGAACGGTCGGGCTGCCATAGCCGCGCTATCACGAGGCTTTTTAACGAGACTAGCGGCAAAAAGATCAAGCCAAAAACGTAAATTTATTATTAACTCATTCCTTATCACTTCTCTCCCCAAAAAAAAATCGGATAACTTTCAAGGTTGCCGAATACTAAAACTGAATTTCAAAATATACAAATCAAATTATGTCAACTACTATAAAAGCGGTGATCGTCGAGGACGAGGTCAATGGAGTAATAAACCTAAAAAATCTGCTGAGTCGCTATCGTCCCGACGTAGAAATAATTGCCACTGCGGATAGTATCGCTACGGGAATTGAGATGTTTAATAATCCAGAGATCAAACCTGACCTCGCTTTTTTAGATATCAACCTGGGCGATGGTCTGGTATTTCAGATGCTTAATAAAATACCCAAACCGAAAAAGTTTGACGTCATCTTTGTGACGGCTTACGAAAGGTTTGCCATCCGTGCTTTTCAATATAGTGCCATCGGTTACATTATTAAACCAATTGATCCGGACTTGCTGGTCGATGCTATTTCTCGTATTATTCCCGGTGAAAAAGGACAGATTGATCAGCGATTAGAGGTATTTAAAAACCATTACAACAATCCCAATATCTTCGAAAAGATCAGTATCTCCGCTACGGATAATATCTATTTCCGTAATATCCGGGATATTGTTCGCTGTGAAGCAGAGGATAATTACACCCACATTTATTTGAAAGGAGGAGAAAAAATAACGGCGTCCAAAACCATTAAATTTTACCAGGATATGCTGGCGAATTATAACTTTTATCGCGTACACAAATCACATCTCATTAACCTGAATTATATGAGAGAATTTGTGAAAGGAGACGGAGGATACCTGGTAATGGACGACAAAAAACAGATTGAGGTTTCCCGAAGACGGCGACCCGCTTTTATGGTCAGAATCAACAATCTTCAAAATGGAATGATGCTCTAACTTCGGAGGGAGTTTTAGGTGCAATTTTTGTAATAAAATATTATATGTTTTTAAAAAAAATGTTTGATCGGGTCGTTAGATGACTAAGGTGCTTGATAAATATAACTAGCTGATAAAAGCTCTTTAACGAATATTGTTTTTTTGTAATGCATTGAATTTCAGCTATTTGCCAACTAACTAATAAAGAGAAAGACGGACTAATTATTTGTAAAGCTAGGATAAAACAGTAATTTAGCATCACGCTTTTAAAAGCTAGGAAGGAATTGTCCCGAATTTAAAATTACACAAACATATTTACTATGGGAAAGAAGAAAAAACTCATGGATGTAAAGCGAGATTTACAGATCATTAAGAAAAATAATCTCGGTAAACTGACTGGAGGTAGAAAAACAAAAGGCGGTAGTCGCTGGAACACTTGTGGTGGTCTGGTTCCTCAGTAATTGTTGCTACTAACTGTTAGATTCATCCAAAATTAAGGTTACACTTGTACGGCAATTGTAACCTTAATTTTTTGTGTAATAAATATTTCTAATTCATGTCTCAGGTACGAACCAACACCGCAGCGGTTAGGCAATTGGAAGATCGCCTGGCCAACCAGAAAAATAAAAGTCAGCGGCTCCTGCTACTCGATAAACTGGCGGAGCATTTCATGTTCACCAACTACAAAAAGGCGCTGACTTACTTGAGCGAAATGAAGTCTATTCTGAGCGAATCTCCTAATCAGGATTTTCTTTTTAACTTTCACTTGTATACGGCCTTCATTGAAAACCAGCTCTATAATTATCATCTGGCGGACATTCACCTCAAAAAAGCCATCCATATTGTGGAGGAACGAGGGGAAGTGCACCAGCAAATAGATACTTACATTGATTACGCCGGCATTTGTATCAACCTTGATCAGCACCAGGAGGCTACCCTTTACCTTGACAAAGTCGTAAAATTATTAGAATCCTTTCCCAATAAAAGACTGGAGGCCCGTTTGGTTTGTCGACAGGGGATGCTACAGTTGCACTATCGCGACAGTGAGAAGGCAATCAGTATGCTACTGGAAGCAGATAAAATTATCGACCGTCTTCCCGTCAAATTAACGCTGAAAGACTATTATTTCCGAACCATTATTCATAGCGGACTGGGCAGAATCTATCAGGATAACGGACAGATCAATAAAAGTATTAGCGCCTATATTCGAGTAGTTAAATGGTGTGAATCTTTAGGTATGCAAACCCGTTTGTCCTGGCATTATTTAAATGTAGGCAATGGCTACACCGCCAATCAAGATGATCTTCGTGCAAAAAAATATTTTCGCAAGGCGATCAAAATTACCGATGATATCAGCCAAAATGCGCGTGCCGGGGCGTACGCCAATTTGGGATATATTTATTTTAAAGAAGAAAAATATGAGGAAGCGCTTGAGCTATATGACCGTGCGGAATATCTTTATCGCGAAAAACCGCGGCGTAACCTGGTCAATTTTTCCATCATTGATTGTCGACGGGCTCAGCTCTACGCCAAATTAGGCAAAAATAGCAAAGCCCAGAAATACTTTGTCTCCGCCATCGAAAATGGTAAGCAAAGTAAAGACGATTTACAAACGGCTACGGTTTGTCAGGAGGTAGCAAGCTATCATGCAAGTATTGACGATTATAGAAATGCCTACGATTTTCAGGTGTTACACGATCACATGCTAAGCCGACATAATGATACAGTCCGGGATCGTACTCGAATCGAAGTAGAGGTGAAATACGAAGCAGAAAAGAAAATCCACGAAGCGGAGGTACTTCGCCTGGAAGCCAACGGACTAAAGCTAAAAGCTTTAAGGGCACAGATGAATCCGCACTTTCTATTTAATGCGCTCAACTCTATTCAAACCTTTATTACCTCCGATGAGTCGGGAATTGCGGCCAAATACCTCGCAAAATTTGCGTTGCTCATGCGGCAAAGTCTAGAATACTCGGATGTAGAGACCATCTCTCTGGAAAAGGAAATAAATTTTTTGGAAAATTATCTTTATATCAATCAAAAACTTCGCTTCCAAAGCAAACTTAATTATACCATTCAAATCCACGACGATATCGAAGAAGATATTATGGCAATTCCTACCATGATCGTTCAGCCTTATCTCGAAAATGCCATCGAACACGGGTTACGGACCGTAGCCGAAGGTCAGCTAAAACTTGCCTATTCGCTCCACGACGAACATACGATCCTTTGTGTCGTGGAAGATAATGGAGTAGGGCGTGCGAAAGCTGCCGAACTACGGGAGGCTGATCCCATCCCTAATCACCATAAGTCAATGGGAACTTCCATTACTGAACAAAGACTCGAAATTCTTAATAAAATTCAAAACGATCGGGTAAAAGTAAAGACCATCGATTTATCCGATCCTGAAACTGGACGAGCAACTGGTACCCGAGTCGAAATATTCTTACCCATCGAAACCATTCAAGCGTAATTATCAGCTATAATCCTCCATCTATCCTTTCCTAACCCAAGAATTCTACCGTATATTTTTAATATTAAAAATTACCGTTATATATTTTATACCTACCGCTTCCTGCGCTCAGCCTACCATCAACTAAATACCGTTTTTATATACTGTATATTCGTTATATATTGCATATAGTTTTCTCATAGTATGTTTGTTTAATCTTCCTGCATCTCGATCCCTCCTGAGTTGCAGGAATTTTTTTTGCCTTTCACTGAACCGTTTCAAGAAAATAAGAAAGCTTGCTTCACGCTTTGCTTGCTCGCAGTTTTCTCAAACCTTGATCGACACATCCATCTTTAACCAAATCAGAAGTCCGCCAATTGTCCGCCAAACACGTTAGAAGAGAAAAAACCATTAACTAACCCAAAACTACCACTTACCCCCAATTCTGCCCCGTATGCTAAAACCCGCTTTTTTAGACCAAAAGTCTATAGTATCTTGGTCTTAGTTTTCTCATAGTATGTTTAATTTTCCTACACTCTAATCCCTTCTGGAGTGTAGGAATTTTTTTTGTCCTTCCGTTTACTTCCTAGTAGGCCACAAAGCATGTCTAGGCCAAAAGCATATGGACACTAAGAAAATAGAGGCCATCCGTCCGCTTAGCGGTTCATTCACTTCTCGCACGGTCGTTGGCCAGTCCGTCCGCTTTCGCGGTTCTCTTACTTGGCGTATTGCCATACGCCATCCTTCGGGATCGTTCGTTCATCCTTTGTGACTTAGCGTCTTTGTGGCAATCATAGGTTTTAGGTTTATAAATAAGATTATTAGTAGAATATAACGTATAATAATTTATGTTAATACCTTATTCTAAATAATTCACACCATTTTTTCGTAATATGTAACCGTTCAGTAATTAGCGGTTTAAATATAAGTTAAATAACGTTAACTTGTAGCTGTGTAGTTTTCTCATAGTATGTTTATTTCTCCTACCGTCAATATGCCTCCGACTGTAGGAGAATTTTTTTGTCCTAGATTAAGCACTTCAATTCTCCTTCAATCCTAGTATTTCAAAAGATCGTACCGTCTGCTCTCCAGTCTCGTCCACTAAGGTAAGGGTATGCTTGCCCGGTGGTGGATTAAGTGCCAGTTCGTGAAAATCCTGTGTACTTCCCAGATAGGTTTGATCTAGATGCCAGAATATTTTTTTGCTAGGATCCCGGTGGGTGGCCCGAAAAATAGTTTTACTCAGTTGTCCGTCCAGATCTATTGGCACCATGATTTTAGCACCAGCCGGAGGATAGATTAGCTGAATCTGTGTAGTATTATTTTGAATAACCGGACAATCCGGATGAATAGAAGGCAAGGGACGATAGCCTGGATGATGGTTTCGATAATAGAATTCCTCTACGGGAGGCAATACAAACCAGGTAGCGGGATGCATTTCACGGGGCGTCCGACAATCACTATTTACCCGGTATTGCTCCGTTTCGTCCAGATAAATTCGTTGGTGAGAATGACAACTTTCCAACCGTTCTCGTCCTGGTCCTAACCAAAGCGTATCCACCGGACAATGGGCCAAAGCATTTAAACCTGATTGCTGACACAATGCTACTTTACGCATCTCGTCCCGTGGCGGCGAAAACCAGACAGGACTTTTTAATAAAGCAAAAATATCAAAAAGTACGGGGCCGGCCGCCTTTACGCCCACCAGTCCTGGACGGCCTTCACCGTCGGCATTGCCCGCCCATACTCCTACTACATAACGTGGCGTCACACCAACGGCCCACGCATCCCGGAATCCAAAACTGGTTCCGGTTTTCCACGCAATTTTTTTACCCGAACCAAACCGTTCCCATTCTCCTTCACCGTTGGGGCGTTCCACCGTTCTCATGGCTTCGAAGGTATGCCAGCAGGCCGCGGCGGAAAGTACGGGCGCTTCTTTTTGTAAATCAATTCTTTTTTCTTTTTTTGTAAGCGGTATTCGCAAGTTTGCAGCTTGAAAATCCCGCGGATCGTAGCGGCCATCATTAGGTTGAAAATGATTTAGCGTGCGGGCCATCCCCGCATAAGCATTGGAGATTTCCCACAGGGAAGATTCTGCACCCCCTAAAATCAAAGTCAATCCGTAATGCGAAGGTGGCTGGTCAATCGAGTGAAGGTTCAGTTGTTGTAGACCAAAATGAAATTTTTCTAGTCCATAATCCTGCAACAGTCTGACCATCGGAACATTTAGTGATCGGGCCAGCGCTCTTTTGGCAGGAACCATTCCATCGTAAGACTGGTAATAATTTTCGGGTCGATAACCGTTGAGATATAAGGGTACATCCGGCAGTAAGGTAGTGGGAGCAATGAGTCCATCATCAAGGGCGAAAGCGTACAGAAACGGTTTGAGAATACTGCCGGTGCTGCGTGGCGCAGGAATAATATTGACCGCAGATTGGTGATCTTTACCTGCATTAGTAACATTACCCGTATATACGAGCACTTCATTTTTTTCTACATCCAAAATCAGTGCGGCTAAATTCTGAATACCGTTGCCAGACAAATATTGCTGGTGCCTTTTTAGTAATTCATTGACCTGTATTTGTAGATTCTGATCAATGGTAGATTTTTTACGACTCTGCGGATCATTATTTTTAGGATTTTTTTGTAGCCGAATTTCTTCTAGCAGATGTGGGGTTAGATTAGGCAAGGGTAGGGGCTTTTCGGGTAGTGGTTCCAAAAGGGAAAGCTCCAGCGTTTGCGCATCAATTTTACCGTCGGCAACGAGTCGCTCTAACAAACGATTGCGTTTGGTGCGCAACGCCGTGCGGTTACGACCCGGATGTATGAGTCCCGGACTGTTGGGCAAGACAGCCAGTGTCGCCGCTTCTGCCCAGGATAGTTGATCTGGTTGTTTACCATAATATCGCCAGCTGGCAGCATTCAGTCCCACGACATTGCCACCAAAGGGAGCATTGGCAGTGTATAACGAAAGGATTTTTGATTTATCATAAGTCAGTTCCATCCGGGTAGCGAGGATCGCTTCGATTATTTTTTGAAAAACAGAACGACTCTTTTTATTACGGGACATCCGAATGGTTTGCATGGTCAGCGTACTTCCACCACTGACGATTTTTTTATTTTTAAAATTTTGTTGAATGGCCCGACCAATTCCTACGGGATCAATGCCCGGATGCTGATAAAATCGGCGGTCTTCAAAAGTAGTCAGAGCGGTTGCAAACCGTTCGGGTACCTGATCTGTTCCCGGAAATCGCCACTGTCCATCTGCTGCAATCCGGGCACCTAATAGATGACCATCCCGGTCTTCTAACACCATCGATAAAGGCGTACGAAATAATTGATCAGGCAAACAAAAAAGATAAGCAATAATGAGCAATAGCCCGAAGATCAAGGTTTTCTTACGGTGGGTTTTAAAAAAGAAATGAAAGGTTTTTTTTAACATAAAAAGGACAGACAGTTTGTTTCAACACGGTCAATATCTAACGAAAGCAGTAGCAAAAGATTGTTATGAAGGCCAGTGTCTTGTTTACTAAACCTACTCACCAATTGAAGAGAAGTTTAGTAAGCTGTCTATTAATCACGTCCCATCAACCTCTCCATCTCTTCAATCAACCGAACCCCTTCCTCCGAAAAGGGTCCAAGCGTCCGCGCATCTTGTTTTGCCTGAACCATAAAAATAAAATTATCGGCCAGAATTTCGTCCGGGTGAATAATGTAATTGGTGTTTTTTTGAATTTGTTCGTAAAAGCCTTCCACCTCATTCAGGTCAAGACGACTACTACCATCATTTTGAGACAAGACCTTTACAGTTCGACTATAAGGCGGTTGTACCGGATATAAATTAAATTCTAAATAATCAAAAAATTCTGATTTTGCTGGTTCGTATCCCAAACTATTCGCCGCTAAAAGAGGCACCGCAAAAAAGGACTTCCCTGCTTCCTTCAATTCAATAGCATAGCCCAAATCAATCCCGTCGGGATTTAATAACAATCTGTTTTTTAAAGGCGGGTCCATCGCTAAATCATTGGATAGATTGAGTTTTTTAAATCCAATTAGTTCATATAACGCTCGCCGCTGTTCGGGATGATAGCGAGAATAAATATGAAAAATTTCGTGTAACATCGTCTCATAAAAAGAGACCCGTTGTCTTTCTTGTAATACCCCTTGTGGAATTAAAATGGCACGCTCCCGCGTATAGAATGCCCCCGGCCCATAATGATTCCCTTTCAATTTTACTAATTGCAATCCCTTCGGAAAAATATCCGGATTTATTTCCTGTAATTGTGGATAAATCTCTCCAAAAATTTCTTCACAAAACTGCACTTCCTCTTCCGTGAAATCCAGTACCTCAGTTTTTAAAAAAGATTTATATGCTAACAATAAAGAATCTCGATTTATCGAATCCTGGTACGGTCGTTTCATTTGAATCAACATATCTGTAATGCCGACCTTACCAAAAAAATCTTCCTGCTCATCCTGCGTAATCACCACTGTCGCTGCCGTACTATCCAGCAAACTAAGAGGCACCGCCACCGCCATCATATCCACCCGCTTATCATCCGGAGCAGATTTGCAACCAAAGAAAAAAAGCAACAGAAAAAACCAGCCGAATTTCATATTATTCTATTTGACTAATATCCAACTCAAAAAATCCTCGAATCTAAAATGCGCAAATCCGAAAATCGAGCCGTTTTAAGAAAACTTGCTTGCTCGCGGTTTTCTCAAAACCCAATCCGCACATCCAAATGCCAATCCGTCCGCGGTGCCTTCCCTTGTCGTATGGTCATGCTTCCCGTCCGCTTTTGCGGTTCTCTCTCTTGGCGTATTGTCATACGCCACCCTTTGGGATCGTTCGTTCATCCTTCGTCGGGATCGGTCAGTTATCTTTCATTGACAATTGCACTCGCTTCCTTTCCAAATCCACGCCCATTACCCGAGCCTCCACCTGCTGTCCCAATTTTACCACGTCCGCTGGATTTTTTACAAAATGATTCGCGAGCTGTGAGATATGCACCAGTCCACTTTCCTTAATTCCGATATCTACAAAAGCCCCAAAATTGGTAACGTTGTTGATCACTCCAGTAACGACCATTCCTTCTTTCAGATCCTCGATTGTTTGGATCGCTTTAGAAAACTCAATTGCTTTAGCTGCTCCCCGTGGATCAAGGCCCGGTTTTTCCAGTTCTCCCATGATATCCTTTAGAGTAGGCAACCCAACCTCGTCCGAGATATATTTTTTTAAATCAATTTTTTGGCGCACTTGTCGATCAGTCAATAATCCGGAAAGATTCGTCTCTAAATCCTTCGCCATTTGCTCCACCAACTTGTACCGTTCCGGATGAACGGCTGTATTATCCAACGGATGTTTACCATTTCGAATTCTCAAAAAACCAGCAGCTTGTTCGTAAGCCTTGTCGCCCATTCGAGCAACTTTCAGAAGCTGTTTACGCTGTTTAAATTGTCCATTTTCGGAACGATAATCTACGATGTTTTGTGCCAGAGTAGGGCCCAGACCAGAAACATAAGTAAGCAAATGTTTACTGGCCGTATTTACATTAATTCCCACGGAGTTTACACAACTCTCTACCGTCCGATCGAGACTTTCCTTTAACATATTTTGTTGTACATCGTGTTGGTACTGACCGACACCAATTGATTTCGGGTCAATTTTTACGAGCTCTGCCAGTGGATCCATTAAGCGTCTGCCGATCGAAATCGCACCTCTCACCGTAACATCTTTGTCCGGAAATTCTTCCCGCGCAACGGACGAAGCGGAGTAAATCGAAGCACCACTTTCATTGACCATAAATGTATCCACCGGACGACCATAATCTATCCCCGCAAAAAGCTGGTAAGTTTCTCTACCGGCAGTACCATTACCAATGGCTAAGGCGTCAATTTTATATTTTGTAACTAATTTTTTGATATCACCAACGGCCTCGTTGGTTTTCGACTGCGGCGGATGCGGGTAGATGGTACCGTGGTAGATTAGATTTCCCTGGGCATCGAGGCAGACCACTTTACAGCCCGTTCTAAATCCGGGATCAAGCGCCAGGATACTACGCTGTCCGAGTGGAGCGGCGAGTAAAAGCTGACGTAGATTTTCGGTAAAAACCTGAATGGCTTCTTCGTCTGCTTTTGCTTTGGCCAGATTTCGGAATTCCGTTTCAATGGAGGGCGCCAGCAATCTTTTATAACCATCTTCCACCGCCATGATAACTTGTTGACCCGCTGCATTTTTATGCTGGACAAATATTTTTTCTAGATGGTAGCGTGCATCATCCTCATCCGGGCTAATTTTTACGCGCAAAAATCCTTCGTCCTCCCCGCGCCGAATGGCCAGTAATCGGTGCGAAGGACAACGACTTAATTTTTCGGAGTATTCAAAGTAATCCTGGTATTTAGCGGCCGCCTTTTCTTTGCCACGGACTAGTTTTGCCGCAATAAACGCGTCTTCTTTAAAGCTTCTCCGGACGCTGTTTCGAGCCTCTTCATTTTCGTTCACTTGTTCTGCAATAATATCGCGAGCTCCTTTGAGTGCATCCTCTACGGTTGTGACTTTATCGGAAAGTAACTGCTTAGCAAATTCGTTGATATTGAAATTTTCTTGTAGTAATAATTTTTCGGCGAGTGGTTCCAGACCGTTTTCGCGGGCGATGGAGGCGCGGGTTTTACGTTTGCGCTTATAAGGTAAATACAAATCTTCGAGCTCATTTAGTTGATGCGCATTATTTATTTTTTTGAGTAATTCGGAGGTCATTTTGCCTTGTTCCTCGATGGAAGCGATAATGGTTTTCCGGCGCTTATCCAACTCTCTTAATTTCTGTAATTGTTCCTGAATGGTCGCAATTTGTACTTCGTCGAGAGAGCCAGTTACTTCTTTTCGGTAACGGGAGATAAAAGGAATGGTCGCTCCTTCTTCCAGCAATTTTATGGTATTCGCAATCTTGCTTATAGGTAAGCCAGTTGCTTTGGCAATCAGGTCAATATAGGTGTCGAGCATAGCTTTTTATAGTATGAATTAAATAATTTCAACAAATATACTTGCTTGCGGCCGTTTAGGAAGGAAAAGGACAAAAGATTTTTATAAAAAGACAGCGGGTTATTCTATTGTGAAACACGGAAGATTCTGAAGGTAAGATGGAAGTAAGCTTAATGCATGTTGGCTGTTTCGTCGGTTAACTAGTGCGTCGTGAACTAAATACCTAACACCTTATACGGCCTATTTTGGGATCATCTACTTTGATCCCGACGCACTAGTAAAAATATCAACAGAAATTTTTGAAAAGGAATAAAGAAAAAAGCCAGTAGGCAAAATTCACTAAACAAATCCCTGGTCATCCCGCCGTTGGTTCTCCGGAAAAAAATCCGCAGATCTACAAATCCATCAATCCGCAGATCCGCTACACAAACTCCTGATCATCACTCCATTCACTTCTCAGTTTTTTAAATTCTTTCAGCTCAAGCTCTTCATCCGGTTCCGGTCTTTCCGGAAATCCCTCCAGTTTATCCATTTCTTTTTCGATCTCCCGGTCTTCCCATTCGGGGGACATCACTCCTTTGGTAAATGGAAATCCAAAAGTATTGAAATAATGAATGGACAGTCCGATTCCCCAACCAGCAGCAGGAAATAAAAACCAGGGTTCAGAATCACCCGTAAGAATATTGATAATCATTAAAAAACCAATTACCGCAATGTAGGCAGCCAGATGTTGATAAAAAGCTTTTTTCTTTCTGACGATTTTTTTAGCACGTTGATAATTATCCATATGATTATTTTTTTTTGTTTTTTATACAATTTTATAGCATTCAATATTAGAATAAAATCTATTTATTCAAACTTTAAAAATCTTCCTGAAATGTCCCCCCGTCATACTTCCCAATCCGCCTAAAAGTCCACCAATTAATCCGGTAATAAACATCAGCGCAACGCCACCCACACCACCTAATAAGTCGCCCATCCGATTGGCGATAATATAACTGCCATGATGAAAACTCCAGCCGGCACTCAAACCCCAGAGCAGAAAAATAGCCACCAGGCCACAGAGAAAACTCTTCCAGCCGTTCATATTCAGAATCGCTCCGGCAATAAAACAAACCAGCACTACACTCCACCAAGGTAAGAGTTGTGCTGCTAAAAGTCCAGCGCCAATCATTCCAACTATTCCAAAAATAAATTTCATATCCTACTGCTATTAATGTGAATCAGGGTTTAAGATAAATGGAAGTATTTAATCAATTATATTATTCAATTGACGGATGTTTTTTGCTATTAGCTATTTGCCCTCTTTAATCGCGATTGAGTGAAGCAAATAGCCAATAGCGAAATGCAAATAGTATTTTTATTCTATTGTCGATCCATTAATTCTAATTCATAATATTTGCCAGTTGCCCAATCTTCCAGCATATTATCGTAATTGGGACTGCCTGGATTTCCGGATTGCCCACCGGGATAAATACCGTATGCTTTAGGCTTTCCTGGACCAAAGGCAACAATCATCCGCCAGGAAGGACCCCAGGTTCGACCGATGGCATTGAGTGTTTTTGCATCTCCTTCTACCTTTAAGTCCGTTCTCGAAAAAGCCGGAATAAAACCTATATGATTGATACTTAGTTTTTTATAGTTGGACCATTCCAGAGTGTTTCCATCTCCTTCCCAGGTGGCTATCTTTTTTGCCATTTCTGTAAAACTCATCTTCGCGATATCTTTTGCCGTTTCTTTTTTATCGGTCGTTTCCTGGATATCAAAAAAGTCGTGGCCTGGCATCTCATTGAGTAAGGCAATTGTTCGGCGGTTGCGAGGAAAAGACATTTCGTTATCTTTATCCAGTGCATAAATTTCGTCCCAGGTTTTTTTATAAAAAATGGAAAACCAGGTATTAAATAAAATGGGGCTACCAGCCTTGCGTTCGTACTGATAATCCCATTTATTTAATAAGTCAAAATATTTTTTTTCCGATTCGTTTAACTCCGTTTTGTCAAGGAGTGCTAATAAAGCCGGTAATGCTTCGGCCGGTTTTAATCCATAAACATCGGTTTGTAAACCCTTCATATCCGCTACTGTAATCTGTTCCATTGTGTCCAGTTTACGATTGAGCGTACGGCCTCGGTACGCTTCAAATCCGCCGTGCATCGACCAATATGGATAAGGATAATCGGCATTGGTAGAGCGCTGATTGGCTGAAGAAACAAATCCTCGCGGCGGGTTTTTTACGTGCGGTAATTGATCCATCGGGATAAAGCCCCTCCAGTCGTTCGCCGTTGATTCGCCGGATTGGACGACGGTTCCCTGTTCTAAAGTACGAATCGGTAGTTGTCCTTGTACGGTAATACCAATGTCACCTTGCTTATTTGCGTACACAATGTTTTGTGCGGGTGAAGCAAAATTAGTAATGGACTTGCGATAATCCGTATAATTTTTGTTGGTATTCAATCCGTGAAAAGTTTTTAATTCATTTCCTGCGGAATTATGGGCCACCCAACGCATGGCCAAATCCTGATCCAGCTTTCCGGGATACTGGTGAACCACCGGTCCCCACTGTGTATAACGTACCGTATCATAAACGGTTCCCTGGCCTTTTACTTCGTAGGCTTCTATTTTTAGTTCTGCGGATTTTTCCTGACCGTTCACTAAATATTTCTCCTTTTTTGCGTCCGTCCATTTTATCTTATACCAGTCGACCACATCGTGTCCGACGTTGGTAACTCCCCAGGCGGAAGTCTCATTAAAGCCAATCACAATCCCCGGTACGCCCGGCAAGCAAACACCATACACGTTTGATTCCGGTGTATTGATTTGCAGCTCAAACCAAATCGAGGGTAAGGTCAGACCGAGATGTGGATCATTACATAAAATAGGGTAGCCCGAAGCGGTTTTGCTACCTGACACTGCCCAGTTATTACTACCCAGTTGTGGTGGTGGTTTACTATAAACTTTATGCTCAATCAAACCGATGGTTGGGGGAGTGCTTTCGGGCAAACCGACTGGCGTAAAATCAAAAACGACATCGTTTGGAATAATCGGTGATTCGTTAGGATATAATTGCGGGTACAAATCTGCCGTGATAGAATCTCCCAGTAATCTTCTGACATTGGTCATCTCAATATCTTCGTTGGCTCGAGAAAGCATCTCGGCCATGGCTTTATTAAAAAGTGCTGTTTTTAAGGGCGTCCAGCGTTCTGGTTGATAATTTAATAATTTAAATTCGATGGGATAATGCGCGGGCTGGAGTTGATCAATAAAAGCATTTATTCCGTTGGTATAGGCTTCCACAAATTTAAACTCGGGTGACTTTTTCCATTTGTTTAACGCATTTTCGGCTGCGAAAACCATTCCTCGCCTTCGCTGCAATTGATCTCTTTCAAGGGTTTTGGTTCCCATAATTTCGCTAAGTCTCCCACTGGAGGAACGGGTGGAAATATCCATCTGCCAGAGTCGGTGTTGGGCCAGGAGATAACCCTGTGCAAAAAGAGCGTCTTCGGTATTTTCAGCGAAGATGTGTGGAACCCGTCTTTTATCAAAAATTATTTTCACCTTTTCAGTCAGGTTACTATGTTCCAGATAAACCGTTTCTTGTTCTTTAATCTTTCGTCCTCCATTTTGCCAGAATCCAGTAAACGGATTCAGCACTTTACCTAAAGGCGGAATTGGTGTTCCGGGGATAGGGTTGTTTAATAATAATGTAAAAAAAAGACAGATCAGGGCACTGACGCCAAACTTTAGAATTGATTTCATGTTTTCTATCAAAATATATGATGACCCAATATAGTGATATTACTCGATTTTTCGCCATTTTTAGCTTGATATTGCTAATCGGCTGTAACTCTAAATCTGTAGAGCGGCAACAGCACGGGGATGTTCGTTTTAGAACGACGGCTCCATCTCTGATTTATTTTAAAAATATCAAAAGTCTTAAGTATCAGAATAACCGGGATCCGCAAAGTCAAATGGACTTTTATCGGCCCAAGGCTTTTATGAAGGCGACCAATCAGCCAATTATTTATCCTGTCATTGTCCAAAATTGGCTGGAAGACGAATCTTATCTGATTTTTGAAAAGAAAAATATAGCGGAATCGGCTAAAATACGGGTGGAGGGGAATGATGGAAATAGGATCAAACTTACCTGGCCGAGTGCAGACTATCTGGAACAGCTAGCGTTTATTCAAAAACTGGAAGGCTTTCTAAGATCAAATGAAAGTATCTTGATTGAAGAGGCTGATGGAGCAACAAAACCCCTAAAATACAGCATTCCGGAAAGAACAAGTTTTCTAACCGTCATTCAAGACTTTCTCAATTTGACAGAAACGGCGAATAGCAGGGCAAAAAAGTGACATTATTTTGGTGTTTTTTTTATTTAGTATAGTCACAATAAAGGTGTTTTATAGCGTTTTCCACATAGTGAAGAATATTGTTATACGCTATTTTATATGTCACAGTTTCTTGGCCAAACGCTTTTGAATATCAAACAAAGACCTTATAATTGTCGTACAAAATTATTTAAAAGTAGTTTTTGTGTTTATTTGTTTGGGTTAGGAATCCTTGTTTTTAATATAAAAACAAGGATTTTCTTTTTCTGGAAAGGAAAAATTGATCAAGAATAAGAAGTTGTTTAAACATTTTCCAATTAAAAAGCCCCTTGATTCCTATAATCAAGGGGCTTTTACTAGCCAAAATTAGGCTTTTACTAGTTTCCAGCTGGGCTAAAAACACTAGGCGCCTCTACTGGCAGACCATTTGGCTCGACTGCTTTTTTCAGAACCTCACCTTTAATGGTTAATTTCTCTTTTCCTGAGGTCGTATTAGTCGTTAAAGTAACAGACTTTACAAATTTACCAACTCGCTTAGTGTCATAACGAACGTTTATTTTCGCTTGCTCACCTGGCATAATTGGCTCCTTTGGATATTCAGGAACCGTACATCCACAGCTACCTTTAGCGTGTGTAATCTGTAATGGCTCATTACCGGTATTGGTAAAAAGAAAGCTTCTTAAAGGGTCAGAACTCTGCTCAATTGTACCATAATCAACGGTCATTGTTTCAAATGTCATCACGGGGCCTGTAGCCGGTGCTTCAGAAGAGGTAGCTTCCTGTGCAAAACTGATACTGCTAATCATAGCAACCATTAATAATAGTGTGAAAATCTTTTTCATTATTTTGAATTTTATATTTGGTTCATGAAAGAATTTACCTGATAGTTAAGCAATAATTACTTATTGCTCTATTTACAAATGTAACTTATTACTACGCAAATCAAAAGTATTTCTCGACTTTTTAGCCGTTAAATTATCGTTAAAACGATATTCACTTTGATTGGTTCACCTCTTAGACTCCTGGTAACTCAAATGGTTACATCTAGGTGGGCAAATAACACACCACTTTAGTAAGTTCTTAGGGATTTTTATCAAATTTTCGTCGAAAATTCGTATTTTGCTTCCACCAAATTATTCCAACAGCCAACAGCTAAAGTCCAGTTCAATACCTTCTACCAAATACCCCGTGCCTTAATCATGGTGAAAGCCTATTAATTAATTAATGAAAATGATCACGAATTCTTTAGTAATTCAAGAACTTGCCAGTAAGAAAACACAGAAAAAGCAATTGACAGTCGAAATACTTGAAGATTATTGGATTTGCCGAGTCAGTCGCCAAACCAGTCTTATGGGACGTAGAGAAGTACTCACCGGAAAAGCTAAATTCGGGATTCTCGGCGATGGAAAAGAAGTTCCTCAAGTAGCAATGGCGCGTGCCTTTAAAAAAGGGGATTGGCGCTCCGGATATTATCGAGACCAGACCTTTATGTTCGCACTCGGATTAAGCTCCGTAGAAGACTTTTTTGCCCAATTATACGCTGATACGGAAAACGATCCTTTCTCTGGTGGAAGACAAATGAACGCTCACTTTGCTACTCCAATGGTAGATGAGGAGGGTAACTGGATAAATCAATTAGAAATTCACAACATTTCAAGCGATATCTCTTGTACGGGTGGTCAGATGGCCCGTGGTTTGGGACTGGCTTTTGCTTCTCGGATGTATCGTAATACAGATAAGTTAAGAAACAGTACTATTTTTTCCAAAAATGGAAATGAAGTATGTTTCTGTACTATTGGTGATGCCAGTACCAGCGAAGGTATTTTTTGGGAATCTATCAATGCCGCCGCAGTAATGCAGGTACCCATGGCCATTTCAGTCTGGGATGATGGCTACGGTATTTCCGTGCCTAAAAAATTTCAAACTGTAAAGCAAAGTATCTCAGAAGCACTCAAGGGGTTTGAAAGAACACCCAAAGAGGCGGGTATCGAAATATTTAACGTAAAAGGGTACGATTACATGGCCCTCAGAAGCACCTATGATAAAGCCATCGCGCTTAGCCGCAAAGAGCATGTTCCAGTACTCATTCACGTAGAAGATCTAACGCAGCCACAGGGACACAGTACCAGTGGATCCCACGAACGATATAAATCCAAAGAAAGACTGGAATGGGAAAAAGAACACGATTGTATTTTAATAATGCGCAACTGGATTTTGGAAAAAGGATATGCGGATGAAGAAATGTTGGATCAAATTGACGCCGAAGCGAAATCTTACGTTCGTACTGCCAAAAATAACGCCTGGAAAAGATATTCCGATCCGGTAGAACGTACTCGTCACGAATTGGTCGGTATTCTTGAGCAAATCGAGAAAAATGAAGAAAGTGAAAAGCTGATAGAGGAATTGAATAAACTAATCAACCCTTCACTTAGTGAATTATATCAGATTGCTCGTCGATTTTCCTACGCAATCAGAACAGGAAATGACCCCGGAAGAGAAGCCTTAAAAGCATTCCTCTCTGACATCAGTCAGCTAGGTCAGCAACTTTACTTTACCAATCTTTATAGCCATTCTAAATATTCCGCGCTTAACATTCCCATTATCGCACCCACCTACGCTGAAGATAGTCCCGAAATAAATGGTTATCAAATTATTAACAAATACTTTGACTTTATACTGGATAAATATCCAAATGTGGTAGCTTTTGGAGAAGATGTTGGCAAAATCGGAGATGTCAATCAGGGCTTTGCCGGGCTACAGGAAAAATATGGAATTGAACGAGTTTTTGATACCGGAATCCGGGAATGGTCTATCATGGGACAAGCAATTGGACTCGCCATGCGTGGATTTAGACCTATTGTGGAAATTCAGTATCTGGACTATTTGATATATGGACTTCAGCCTCTTTGTGATGATTTGGCCACCTTGCGCTATCGTAGCAATGGAATACAACAGGCACCAGCAATTATTCGTACTCGAGGTCACCGCCTAGAAGGTATCTGGCACGCAGGATCACCGATGGCCATGCTTTTAAATGCGTTGAAAGGAATGTATATCGCAGTTCCCCGCAATATGGTGCAGGCTGCTGGAATGTACAGCACCCTTTTGCAAGGAGATGACCCTGGTCTGGTAATAGAATGTTTGAATGGTTACCGACTGAAAGAAACCCTGCCGGAAAATATCGGCGAATTTACCGTTCCACTAGGCGTACCTGAAATTTTACGGGAAGGAACGGATGTCACTCTGGTTACTTATGGTAGTTGTATTCGTATAGCACAAGATGCTATATCTATGCTGGAACAACACGGGATTTCTGTGGAATTAATGGATATTCAGACCTTAATACCTTTCGACTTGGAAGGACATGTTTTAAAATCATTAAAGAAAACCAACCGACTGGTCGTCCTTGACGAAGATGTACCCGGAGGAGCGAGTGCCTATTTATTGACAGAAATACTGGAAAAGCAAAATGGCTACCAATATTTGGACTCTGCTCCGGTTACCATCACCGCCGGACCACACCGAACACCATTTGGAACGGATGGCGATTACTTTACCAAACCGAATCCAGAAAAGGTATTTGAAAATATATATACATTAATGAAAGAAGCGAATCCGGCAAATTATCCTTTGTCAACATTCCTAACTATGTGAATCAGGGTATAAGAATAAATTTTTCAAATCTTCTGATCAAAAGATAAAAGGCTAACCAACATTCAACCCCTGATCCGCGTTATGGTTATATTTACCTAAACTTTATCAAATTTGGAGCGTATTATTTATTATTAACTCATTCCTTGGGCTTAAATTAATTTATCCTTAATTTTTAAATTCTGATGGTGTCGAAGAGGTTAGTCATTATTCCGACTTATAATGAAAAAGAAAATATCGCAAATATTATTGCGGCGGTCTTTTCATTACCTGCTTCTTTTCATATTTTGATCGTTGATGACGGTTCGCCGGATGGTACGGCAGATATTGTAAAAAATCTGCAGCTAACCAGTAACGGGCAGCTACATATCATTGAAAGAAAAGGAAAACTAGGGCTAGGAACGGCATACATTGCGGGTTTTCGGTGGGGACTCGCCCGAGAGTATGAGTATATTTGTGAAATGGACGCTGATTTTTCTCATAATCCAAGGGATTTATTGAGATTATGTGAAGGTTGTAAAAAACAAGGGGTTGGGATGACCGTCGGATCACGTTATACCAAAGGCGGAAAACTGGAAAACTGGCCTTGGGATAGAGTAGCATTGTCCTACGGAGCGTCCCTTTACGTTCGAGCCATCACCTGGATGAACGTCAAAGATCCCACCGCTGGATTCGTTTGTTACCGACGCGAGGCACTGGAAGGTATTGATTTAAATAAAATAAGATTCGTAGGCTATGCCTTTCAAATCGAAATGAAATATGCCGTCTATTCCCTGGGATTTAAAATCGTAGAATTACCCATCACATTCAAAGACAGAATACTGGGTGATTCTAAAATGAATTCCAATATTATCAGCGAAGCAGCACTGGGAGTTATCAAGATGAGATGGCAAAGACTTTTCCACAATTATGACAAAAAGGTCATTAAGTCAACAATGAAATCAAAGAACTCAACTTCCTCTTAGGAATGAGGTATTAATAAATTAAGAATTTTGGGTTAGAGATTTTTGTTGCTAGTTAGGCAAAAAACGTAGGGATAGCCGCGCTATCACGAGGCTTTTTAACGAGACTAGCGGGCAAAAGATCAAGCCAAAAACGTAAATTTATTATTAACTCATTCCTTAATGACTGGATTACCAAACATATTGATTTTTTTTTATCCCCAA
>Ga0209187_1002167_pt1 | contig 19542 bp, 17 predicted proteins | sample BantaG_FD_187430 | JGI IMG/M metagenome (GOLD analysis project Ga0209187, IMG submission 187430) | Marine algal microbial communities from Bantry Bay, Ireland - BantryBay_4 metaG (SPAdes) (version 2) | ecosystem: Host-associated > Algae > Red algae > Unclassified | place: Bantry Bay, Ireland...
TTTGTCCGATTACTTTGTTGGAGAACATCCAGCGTAGCTACGGCTATGCTGAATAACCTCCGCCTCGTACTCGAAAAAATTTCACTCAAAGCAACATATCATAATTAGATTGACTTACTACTAAGAGCATGTTTAAATTTTTTCAACTGATAATCAATCCCGATAGCTATCGGATTGGTTTTGGCGAACCATTAAAGAAAGAGTTTGTCGAGATAAATGATTGACTTGATGTGAAGTCAAGTTCATCCCTTACTCGTTTCAATAAAAATAATAATCAAATATGAGTGAAGAACAAATGACCGTTCCTTATAAACCGGAAAAAAATTGGAGTGAAATTAAAGGAGAAAACTCCTGGACGATGTTCAAAGTAATCGCTGAATTCGTAGAAGGATTTGAGCGTATGAATAAAATCAGACCCTGTGTATCCATCTTTGGGTCGGCACGTACAAAGCCCGGCACGAAATATTACGAACTCGCCGTCAAGGTCGGGGAAAGATTGGTACATGAAGGTTATGGCGTCATCACAGGTGGCGGACCGGGCATTATGGAAGCCGGAAATAAGGGCGCACATATTGCCAAAGGCACGTCCGTGGGCTTGAATATTGAACTGCCTTTTGAGCAAAGTCACAACAAATTTATTGATATAGATAAAAACCTCAATTACAACTATTTCTTCATTAGAAAAGTCATGTTCGTCAAATACGCTCAGGCGTTTGTCACTTTGCCGGGCGGCTTTGGTACGATGGATGAGTTGTTTGAGGTGCTGACCCTGATACAGACCGGAAAAATTGATAAAGTACCTGTTGTTTTGGTCGGCAAAGAATTTTGGTCTGGCATGGTCGATTGGATTAAAGAAACGATGCTGGCAACACACCGAAATGTCAGCGAAAAAGACCTTGACCTTTTTTTAGTGACTGACGATTTGGATGAAGTCGCTGATTATATCAACAATTTCTATGCAGTTGGTTCGGATTCCGAACTCCGACCCAATTATAGAATGGAGTGATTTTGTTGATTACTAAACTTTGGACATTAGGTAACCGGGAAATTAGGTAAGGAAAGACGAAAAAAATAATCTACCCGTCTGAATTGTTATTTTTCTTATATGTTTCACTAAATCTTCCTTACGTAGCCCAGCTATGCGCGTCAAATTTAGCCAAACATATAAAAAAAATAACTTCTTCATTTGGGGTAGATTATTTTCTTCCTCTTCCCTAATTAGGCTAACGAAAGCATGATTCGCTATTTATCAGCATAATAAAAATTGTAATAAAGTTAATTTAAAATAAAATGCAAATTAACTTAAATTATTGATAATAAGCGATTTACCCAATTACCCAATTACCTAGTTCCCTAATTATCCAATGTCCAATGTCTATTTAGGGATGAAAAGATAAGGTTCTTTGACAAATCCCGTGATTGTTTGTTTTTCTGCCTCGCGATTGTTCGTCCCTTGCGTAAGGGATAGTAGGTGTTGTTTGAACGTAACGTAGCGATAGCGGAGTGGAGAGAGTGCCGGATAGCCCGACCCCCGACTGGTAAGGAGGGGGATACGCCCAAATTATTATTCACTTCACTGGATTTGTCAAAGAACCAAAGATAATAGATGTTACGTCTTCACGCCGTTATCTTTTCATACCTTATTTTCTTCGTCCTCCCCAACTAAATTCCAAATAAAACCGTTACCTTTACAATTCGTTTAAAAAAATATATAATTGGTGAGTAGTCAATGTTGAATTGGTCAAAACTTCATGAAGTTTTCCTAATCATCAATCACCAGTCACTAATCACTAAACCATGGCAGTTGTCATTTCATTACTGAATCATAAAGGGGGCGTCGGCAAGACGACTTCTACTATCAATATAGGTGCGGGCTTAGTCGAATTGGGCAAGCGGGTACTCTTACTTGACCTTGACCCGCAGGCAAACTTGACGCTATCGCTCGGCGTTGGGCGGCAGCCTTCGAGCATGTATGAGGCATTGCGCGGCGAGGCTGATTTTAATCCGGTGGAAGTAAAACCCAACTTCGACGTTGTACCTTCTACGCTCGATCTTTCGGGCGCAGAAATGGAACTCGTCAATGAGGCAGGACGCGAGTTTATACTCCGCGAATTGCTCGACCCGCTTCAGGATGATTATGATTATATCATCATTGATTGTCCGCCGTCCTTGGGACTGCTGACGCTGAATGCGCTGACCTCAAGTCGATATGTATTGATTCCTTTGCAGACCGAATTTCTCGCGCTACAAGGCGTTGTCAAACTCAAACAAGTGATTGATAAGGTACGTTTTCGTATCAATAAAAAGCTTGAAATCGGCGGCGTCATTCCTACGATGTACGATGCCCGTAAGGTACTTAATCGTGATGTCGTCTCCACGATTCAAAAGCATTTTGGAGAAAAGGTATTCAAAACCTATATCCGCGATACAGTCGCACTCGCAGAAGCACCCGCCGCACGTAAAGATATTTTTGAATATAGCAAACACAGCAACGGTGCGAAGGATTATCTCGAACTCTGTGAGGAGATTATAACACGTAGCAATGGCGTACAAACAGCAGACAGCGAAAAGCAGGCGGCAAACGGTTGACGATAGACGGCGGACGGACGCTTTCGCTTGACGGAGCAAACGGATAATGAATAAACAAATCACGATATTCATGGATTTACATATCAGAAATTTCGGGGCTATCGAAAACGCAGACGTAAAGTTTGACGGACTGACCGTGATCGCTGGTGAAAATGATACCGGAAAAAGTACGGTGGGGAAGTTGGTGTTTGCTGTGATTAAAGCGATTAGTCGGTATGAAGAAGACTTAGACACAGGAAAAGAGAAAAGTATTACCAAACTTATTGAGGAACTTTATTTGAAATTAAGACGAAATTCTATGCACGATAGAAATTTCCGAGAAATTTCGGCTGAATTTTATACTAAAAATTTTTTAAAAGAATTAAGTCCCTTTATAACAAATCAGCCTTCTCTATTTCAAGAATTTTCATTTGATAATGACGGTCTAAATTCTTTATTTAAGAAAAAAAGAAATATTTTAGAAGGGATAAATTTCTCTGAGGAAGAGCGTTATTCAGAAGAAGAATTAATTGCAACGTTAGATGAAATACAAAGTGAATTAAAGAAAGATGAAGACAAATCAGAAGTCTTAAAAAAAGCATTGAAAAAAGCTCTTGTATCAGAATTTCATGGTGAATTTTCTCCAAAAGGAACTCAACAAGAAACAAAGATAAATTTCAAAGAAGGCGTTAATAAATTATTTGAAATTCAAGGTAAAAAAAACACAATTCACGATTTTATTATTCACGATGAAGTACCTCCGTTTGAGGATGTAACTTTCATTGAATCACCTTTAGTAATACAATTGCATGATGCAATAACCCAAGCACGTACAATTTTTGAAATAAATGTTGAGCAACGAAGAGGATTCCCTTATAGACCTACTGTTTCACTTCATATTAAAGACTTAATAGCAAAAATACGAAGTTCAGAGATTTTAGTTTCTGACGATTTGTATGATGAAAAACAAAAAGAAATTTTAAAAGAAATTCAAGAGGTTATACGAGGAAATTGGGCGTTTGATAAAACAAAAAGAGATTTTATTTTTTCCAGAAAAGGGAATAAAAACAGTGACCAGAAAATTCGCTCAATAAATACAGCCTCTGGTATAAAATCTTTCGGAATTATCCAATTACTTTTATTAGCAGAAGTCATTAACGATAGAACTTTACTCATTATTGACGAACCAGAAACGCACTTACACCCCAAATGGCAGGTCGAATATGCAAAGATAATTTGCTTATTGGTCAAACATGAAATACCTGTGCTAGTGACTTCGCATAGTCCGTATTTGATACAAGGGCTAAGGCATTACAGTAAAGAATACGGCATAGAAAAATTTACAAATTACTACCTCGCAGAACGAAACGACAACGGCTTAGTAGAAATTGAACACGTCAATGACGATTTAAACAGAGTATTCTTAAAACTCTCTCAACCTTTGCATGATTTAGTATGGAAATAGAAGTATTTTTAGACAGGTTGATAAATTATGGAGAAAGTAAAGGCTTATTTGTGAAAAAGCCGATTAAAGACGTGAAAGATTCGTGCTGTACAAAAGCTCTTACAGAAGTATATGATTTTGACGAATGCAAAACAATGCTCTCAAAACATCTCACAGACCCCAAATCGTGTGATGGTCTTAAAATTATGCCTAAAAAAGGTATGATTGATTTCATTGAATTTAAAGGTTGGAGAAAGTTTATTGAACACCAAATGAAGGATGTTAATGAGATAGAAAAAATCGAACAGCAAATCAATAATTTTCGTTTAGATGTAAAAATTACGGATAGTTTGTTAGTTCTTGAAAATTTAATACATCAAGCTGATTTTCAGTTGAAAGTAAGCGAGAAAAGAGCGTATTTGGACACTGCAAAAAGAGTTATCATTCTGACAGATATAGAAGAACTCAACCAAAGTCCCCTTGAGCAATTAACCGTTACACTCGGTAATCTATCATCAATGCCTTCAATAGAAAGCCGGATTGCAGAGAAATTTAGTACAGAGATAAATTCAATATCAGGAGATACTTTGAAGAATCTTCAAAAACCTGAAACAATGACTTGTTCGACCATAGATAAATTTTACAGACCCGATTGATTTTAAACTTAAACTTAAACTTAATCTTGTACTTAATCTTAATATGCTAAAATACCATAAAATCACTCCGGCGGAAGCCTTAGCAAAACTTGCTAAGGTAGACACTAAGTACGTTGAGTTGTTTGAGCATGGCACACTCGGCGTAGAACTCTACAAACCCGAAAAAATAGATAAACAACAACCCCACGAAAGAGACGAAATATACGTTATCATTTCCGGTAGCGGTACATTTTACTGCGATGGAGTGACGATGGATTTTGCGGCAGGCGATTTCCTGTTTGTGCCTGCGTATGTGGAGCATAGATTTGAGGAGTTTACAGACGATTTTCAGACTTGGGTGTTCTTTTATGGACCAAAAGGAGGAGAAAATTCAAGCACCAAATAACAAACGCCAAATTCTAAATAACAAATTCCAAACACCCATTTTTTTGAATTTGTGTTTTGGAATTTGAAATTTACTTCAGTTATGGGAAGAAAGAAAAAGAAAACATTTTCATCGGGTTTTGACGACCTGTTTAATGATGCAGTGGAGCAGCAGACTCTACCGCAAGTAGGCGAGGTACCTAAAAGCTCATCTAAGAAGAATTTTTCGGATAGCCTGGAGTCTATTTTTCAGGATGCCATCGAAGAAGCGGTACAAGAAAAAGCAGAGCAAGTAGCTGAAGGACAGGCGATTAAAAAAACAAAACGTCGTACTAAACCTATGTTTGGTCTGGATTCACTGATTCGTCAGACCATCGAACAAAGCGAAATTAAACCCGATAAAAAACGCGTTTCTTTCACCTTTGAAACCGAAAAAATCGAAAAACTCCGCGACATTGCCAAAAGCGAAAAAGCACGTATCCGCGATATTGTCAATGAATTGATTACCGATTATATCCAACAACACGACGCGAAAGGGGCGTAAGTTCAATCTCAACTTCAACCTCAATCTCAACTTCAAATAGGACAAACGCATCGAAACAAAGAGAACCGTTATTCTGAGCTCCGACGCAGAATGACGGTTGATTTTTTTTGAATTTGAATTTGAAATTAAGCTCAGGGAAGAGGAAGAAAATAATCTACCCCAAATGAAGAAGTTATTTATTTTCTTTCACTTAGTGAAACATATAAGAAAAAGAACAATTCAGACGGGTAGATTATTTTTTTCGTCTTCCCTTACCTCCTCGGTTTATACCGCGAACTCGTCAAAATCTTCTGTGCGTCCCTATCTGCGATTAAGTTTTGCAAGGTCTTTTCCGGAAAACGTTCCATATATTTCTCCACGATTTTATAACCGATATAGGTGCCTGTATTGCCTGGCGATTCGAGGGGCATACCCGGCGAAGAAGGGGCAGGATTGGTGTACTTTGCGATGTCACGTGTTTTGGCAGAATATAGAAAATCATTCTTGATAAAAACATCCCACATTTGCACCTCGTTGGTGGGATTTTGTAGCCATTTCATTTGTTTCTCGGTATGTTCAAAAATAGTGCTATCGGCGGCGTAGGGGAGGAGTTGGGAAAGAATATATCGTTTTTTTCCGTTGTGAACCATCAAATCCAGCAGGCGTTGACCAGGCGGCGTGCCTACCAAATCTTCAACCAAAGCACCCATTGTTTTTGCGACCAAATGTTCTTTATTATAAGCACGTGTGAGGTAGGCAGAAAAATTGCTATTGCCCGGATTTTTGCTTTGATACGGATAATCGCTACCCAAAAACATATCCAAACCGACGGCAAGTTGGTCATTGCCATAAATAAAATTGGCAATCGTATATTCAGATACGAAAGTCGTTACATCGGGTGTTGGTTTTTCGGGGAAATAATATTTATAAAAGCGGAACGCCTGTTCAAAATCAGATGCTATTGCGTCGAAATCTCGAAATACGATCTGACAAGTATCATACAAACGTCGTGGTGCAGGATGTTTCAACATGCCTTCGATATACTTCTCCTTACCTTCGGGTGCGTAATGTGGGTCACCTGCCCCGATAACTTGCAGGTAAATCGGAAAAAATTCCGGATATTTTTCTGACAAAACCTGCAATTCTGCAGCTACATTATTCGTATCAATATTAAAAAAATCACGGTCAAAATGCCGAACATTTAACTCAACAATAATATTAGAAACGTCAGGAATATTTTTACCTTTACGGCAAGCAGAAAACAAGATTATAATTGAAATTATTAATAATAATAAAGATTTAGAAGCCGTCGAAGTGTTCAAACTATTATTTCGTTGTTTCTTAGTACAGTTTTTGTAAAACATAATTTTATATAAATAAATTGTGGAATTGTATGGAATGAGGCATAAATAAGTTTATATTCTTTAGTAGATTATTTTGCGCTTAATTTTTGCTTTGAAAGAGGGCGTTTATCGGGATGAATAACTGATTTCAAAATAAAAAATAAGTGTAAAAGAATCGTCCAAGAGCGTAAAGTTATTTTTGCGTTGTTCCTACACAAGAATCGCATATAATTTCACAACCATACACTCACACAATTTTACAATACAAAACAATCAAAAGATGAAAAAAATTGCCTTAGTCTCCATTCTTATGATGGGGATGTTCACAGCTTACGGTCAAGATATCAAACTTGGCTTTCAATTCAGTCCGACCCTTTCATGGATGACCACCAATGACAATTCTGTTACTAGTAGCGGTTCAAATTTTGGACTCAAATTTGGACTAATTGCCGAAAATTATTTTCAGGAAAATTATGCTATCACCTCTGGGCTCAATCTCCTTATCAATCAAGGAGGTACACTCAATCACGGTGCAGGTGGCAACTTTTTCCCGACTTCCGAACTTAGCGATACTATTTATAACAATATTCCTGCGGATGAAAATATCAAACGCAAGTTTCAAATGGTAGAAATTCCAATTGGTATCAAGTTAAGAACCAACCAGTTTGGTTACTTACGCTACTACGGTGAAATTCCATTCTTGCTACATATCAAAACACAGGCGCGCGCTGACTTTATGGATACCAGCAGAGAAAATATCACGCCCGATACAGGTATTCTCAACCTTTCATGGGGCATCGGCGGCGGTGCAGAGTACTCCATTTCGGACAATACATCTGCTGTCGCGGGTATCTATTTTCATAGCGGATTATTTGATATGACCGCCAATAAAAAGACTGAACTCGTCAATGCAGCTGGTGATGCCATCGGTGAAGAAGATTCGAAAGCCGTCATCAATGGCATGACTTTTCGATTCGGTATTATGTTTTGAATTGATGAGTTGATGAATTGTTGAGTTGACGAGTTGTGGCGTTGATGAATTTTGCGAAGCAAAAAAACTCATCATCCCTTTGATTCGTCAACCCTACAACTCGTCAATCCTTCAATCCGTCAACTCAACAACTCGTCTCTCTTGAAAATAACAATCGCACAACTCAACTACCATATCGGCAATTTCGATGGCAATGTAGCCAAAATGCTGCAAGCCATCAAGCAAGCCAAAGCTGAAAAATCGGACATCATCGTATTTGGCGAACTGGCTACTTGTGGGTATCCGCCGCGCGATTTTTTGGAATTTAGCGACTTCATTCGGCGTGCCGAAAAAGCGGTCAAAAAATTGGCAAAGGCAGCCAAAGGTATCGCCGTAGTCGTGGGCTCGCCTACGCGAAATCCGGTTATTGATGGTAAAGATTTGTATAATTCCGCCTACTTTTTAACCGATGGAAAAATACAGCAGGTTGCCCATAAAGCCTTGTTGCCGACTTACGATATTTTTGATGAATATCGCTACTTTGAGCCAGCCGACGAGTTTAAAGTCGTCAACTATAAAGGCAAAAAAATTGCACTAACGGTTTGCGAAGACATTTGGAATGTAGGCAATGAAAATCCGATGTACACCATCTGTCCGCTCGACGAATTGATGCCACAACAGCCTGATTTTGTACTCAATTTGTCGGCTTCACCCTTCAGTTATGACCATGCGGCAGATAGGATTCATGTCTTGAAAGCCAATGTAGCGCGATATGGTTTGCCGATGTTTTATGTCAATCATTGTGGCGCACAAACGGAGGTTATTTTTGATGGCGGCTCGCTCGTGATGTCGCCCAATGAAAAGGTATTTGACGAACTACCATATTTTCAGGAGATGGTCAAAACCTACGATTTGGACGCCGTTATTCATCATAAAAAAAATAAAACACATCGGATTCAGCCAAAAGAAAAAATCGCACTCATACACGATGCGCTCATTATGGGTTTGCGCGATTATTTCGGAAAATTAGGATTGAAAAAAGCGATATTTGGCTTGTCGGGAGGTATAGATTCGGCAGTGGTCGCGGTCTTGGCGCAACGTGCGCTTGGGGCTGAAAATGTGCGTTGTCTTTTGTTGCCGTCTCAATTTTCATCCGACCATTCCATCAATGATGCCCGTCAATTGGCTCAAAATCTGAATATCCAATACGATATTATTCATATCGAGTCGATTTATGACGAGTTTGTAAATACCCTCAAACCGCATTTTGCTGGAACACAATTTGACATCACCGAAGAAAATATACAGGCGCGTACACGCGGTTTGTTGTTGATGGCGATGTCCAATAAATTCGGAAATATTTTGCTCAATACCTCCAATAAAAGCGAAGCTGCGGTGGGCTACGGCACACTTTACGGCGATATGGCGGGCGGCTTGTCGGTCATCGGCGATTTGTACAAAATGGAAGTTTACGCCCTCGCCGAATACATGAATAAAGACGGCGAAGTCGTCCCAATAAATACCATCACAAAGCCACCGTCGGCAGAGTTGCGCCCCGACCAAGTCGATGCAGATAGCCTACCACCTTACGAGCAACTCGATGAGGTATTGTTCCAATATATTGAAAAACAACAAGGACCGAAAGAAATTATAGCGATGGGCTTTGACGAAGCACTCGTCAGACGCATATTGCGATTGGTAAATATGAGTGAATTTAAACGCTATCAGACCGCACCAATGCTGCGCGTATCCAATAAAGCATTCGGAATGGGAAGGCGGATGCCAATAGTAGGAAAGTATCTTTCTTGATAATGATTAGAGTGCGTAAAATATTAGGGGCAGTTATATATAAAAGGTGCAGCGCACCGTCCCTGTTCGTAGCAAGAAAGCTCTCCCAAACTCATAAGGTGCGTTACTCCGTTTATACGCACCAACGGGGTCGGTACTAACGTACCTTATGAACTTGTTAATGGTTAACGATTAATGATTAATATTTAATTTTCGCTACGCGAAAATTGCAAAACACATTAATCATTAACCGTTAATCATTAATCGTTATTTCTCGATTTCTTTGATAGCGTTGGACATTTCGATAAAAATATCCATTTCTTTTTGTGCGTAAGCCGATGGGTCAGCAGTTTTGAGTGAAGCGAGTGCTCTGCGCTTTTTAATTGCGGTGACCGCTACTGTTTGGATTTGCTTTTTCTGTTCGGCAGTATACGTAGCACCCTGGGTGAGCATATCTACCAATTTCTGCGCTTCTTGTTCAGGTGTTTCGGGAGCTTTTTGCACGACTGGTGCTTGGTTGGTTTTTGCTGTTGGAGCAGCATCCTGTGCGTATACACCTAATCCGAATAACATTACACAAAGGCTGAATAACAATTTTTTCATGTTCGATTTTCTTTTAAATTAATTGTAATGATTGTTGAATTGTACTCATTGTATGATTGTTGAATTATTATTGTGTTTTTTGCTTCGCAAAAAAATAGCAATTCAGCAATCAAGTAATCAGTCAATTGAGTAGTGGGACAAAATAGGCTTACAATTTTGACGTGGTTATTTTTTCGATATTTTTTCTTATAAAAACCGCACATAGCCTACGCTACAGCCTGTCCCGTACTTGATACGGGATAAGGATTTTTATAGGGAAAAATATCGAAAAAAGAAACCGTCAAAAAGTAAGGATATTTTTGTCTCACTACTTATATCATCTTTTCTATACCAATTTTTTTGCCAAAATTAATGTCTTTGCCAAGTTATGAATTAAATTGAGTGTATCACAGATCGGTGATGACTTCCCAATGGAACATGTTGCATTGGATAAGGGGAAGACATCTCTTTCTACAAGCGGAGTTGGTTCTAAGTGAAAGAAATTAAATAAGATGTCCCATCATGCGAAGTATTTTTTTTGTCTAAGGATTTTTTGAAAGCCGCACATAGCCTTAGCTACAGCCTGTCTCAAACTCCGATTCGGGATAAGGATTTCAAAGGATTCTTAGACGGAAAAAAGACGAGTATAATGGCACATGTTATTTATTTTCTTCTTCTTCCCTAACCTACTTTTTCGATATTTTATACGACCACCGATTTGTGACACACTCAATTTAATTTAGGTCAAATTCATCGTTCATCATTTAAATTCCTCATTTGGCAAAGCCACTGCAAAATATCACTGCTTCTTATTAGACTGCATTTTTTTGTATTGCATACTCTTTTTGATAATTCCTTGATAACGTTCTTTTTGTTCGGATTTGAGGATACGCATGATTTTAGCATTAGTATCTTCAAAAAGCACGCTGTGTTTTTTCTCAATATCCTTACTTTGAGCATATTTGGCGATTTCGTCCATTTTTTGAGCAGCATCCAAATTTATTTCAAGGAGTGCGGCACGTTGTTTCTTTGATATATTGAGTGCGTCTGCGATTTTATTGGTGGCGGCAGTTGCTCGTTCGATAGGCGTAAGTCCTTGTGCAGTAGTAATGAAAATATCATTGATAGCTGCTTGACGCGCCGTATTCACTTGTGCAAACACACCGGCTGCAAATAAAGTAGCCAAAAGGCTGAATAGTATTTTTTTCATTTTTATTTTATGTTTGAATGTTAGGGAAGAGGAAAAAAATAATCTACCCGTCTGAATCGTTCTTTTTCTCATATGTTTCACTAAATTTTCCTTACGTAGCTCGGCTATGCGCGTCAAATTTAGCCAAACATATGAAAAAAATAACTTCTTCATTTGGGGTAGATTATTTTCTTCCTCTTCCCTTACTTTGATTTCGCTGATTTTGAAGTGAGAAAAAAGTATTTGAAATTAGTATTTTTAATAAAAATTAATAATTCATAAAGTATTGACAATTAAATACTTATAAGTTTAAACTGGTTTTTGATAAATCATGCTTCAAATTATCAACGACAAAATCGAAGCCAATTAAAAGCTTAAATAAATTTAGTGTGTCACAAATCGGTGGCATTAAAGGTACGGTAGTACCGTCCCCGTTTATAGCAGGGTCTAAAGAACGACCAATTAAGGTACGTAGTACCGACACCGTTAGCGCGTAAAAACGGTGTCGGTGCTACGCACCTTGATTAGCTTTGGGTTTGCTTTTTCTACAAACGGTGTCGATGCTAACGTATCTTGTATCGCAACGACCACCGATTTTTGACACACTTAAATAAATTTATGTTTATTTTTTAATTTTATAAGTATTTAATAATCAATTAATAAAATTTATTTTCTTACTTAAAAATCAGCGAAACGCAAGATGTTAAGTGAAAGAAACAAATAACTTTGTCGGCTATATGGCTTCTTTTACGCTTATTTTTCCCCTTGAAAACAGTTATCCTGAAGGCATTAAAAGGTACAAAATCAGCCGTTAATATCGTTAAAATCGTATAAATTCCCCAATTTTTAAGCAAAAAAATATTTGCTCATTCAAATCATTTACTAATTTGCTCATTTTTATTACCAAATGGAAATCATTATACTATATGTCTTTGTCGCTGCTGCTATCGTTCAACTGGTGTATTGGGGCGTGATTTTTATGCGATTTGCGTGGTATGAACCTACGAAGCAAGCACCAACAGAGGCAGCGCCCGAACCTGTTTCGGTGATTATTTGTGCGAAAAATGAAGAAGATAATTTATTGGAAAATCTGCCGTATATTTTGGAGCAGGCGTATTTTGATTACGAAGTCTTGGTGGTCAATGATGGTTCTACAGATGGTACGGCGAGGGTATTGAGTGAGTTTGAAAAGAAGTACGACCATTTATGCGTACTACATTTACCTGCAAATGAATCTCGCGAAATGAAGGGTAAAAAGTACGCTTTGAGCAAAGGTATAGAAGCGAGCAAATATGAGTTATTGTTATTGACCGATGCAGATTGCCAACCAGCAAGTAAGCATTGGATTACTGGAATGAGTGCTACAATTGGAGGAAAAAAGCAGATTGGATTGGGTTATGGACCTTTTTTTACAAAAAATAGACATTTAAATCGCTTTTCTCGATTTGAAACGGTTTATACCGCAATTCAATACTTTTCGGCAGCAATTTGGGGATTTCCGTACATGGGAGTGGGGAGGAATTTAATATACAAAAAATCTATTTACATTGATAATGAGGGATTTAGGAGTCATGCAGACATCACATCTGGGGATGATGATTTATTTGTGAGCGAGGTTGCAACAAATAACAATACTACGTTATGTTTAGAAAAAGGTTGCTTTATGTACTCAAAAAGTGAGGAGCGAATAACACATTATTATAAAATTAAATATAGACATAATACGACTGGGAAGTATTATAAGACAGGGCATAAGGCGTTTCTTGGTGGCTTATCATTGTCACATTTTCTCTTTTATTTTTCTTTTTTGCTATCAATAATATTTCACCTTAGCATTGAAACGACGGTAAGCATATATCTAATGAGATTAATTGTCCTACTGTTAGTTTACGCAAAAACAGCACAAAAGTTACGCGAAGATTATCTAACACTATGGATACCTATATTTGACTTCCTGCTGTTGTTCTATTTTATTTTACTTATTCCCGCACTATTGTCTGGGAACACCAAGTCATGGAAATGAATCAAAACAGAAGACACTCAGCAACACCCGCGGTAGGCTACCGCGCAACCGCAAACATAAACTTATCGGACAGAGCCGTTGAAGATTTTGAAATCGTACAACGCGCCGTCCAATACCAAGAGGAGCGTGCTTATGCCGAACTCATGAATCGCTACAAAGAAGCTATCTTCAATATGATGTTGAAAATGGTACATAATCGCGAAGATGCAGACGACCTCACGCTCGAAGCTTTTGGCAAAGCCTTTAGCAAACTCGCTACTTACACACCACGATACGCATTTAGTACATGGTTGTTCAAAATCGCTATCAATAATTGCATTGACTTTATCAGAAAGAAAAAACTCAACATGTTATCTATTGATGACCCGATTGAGTCAGATACAGGACAAAACTTCTCCAGCAATCTACGTTCTGGCAACCTTGACCCGGAAGAAAAATATATCCGCGACCAAAAGCTCATGCTTATGCGTAGCTACTTACGTCGCCTCAATCCAAAATACCGATTGATGATAGAACTTCGCTTTTTTGAAGAATTGACCTATGACGAAATCGCCAGAGAATTGGAAATTCCACTCGGCACCGTCAAAGCACAACTTTTCAGAGCCAAAGAACTCCTCACAGCTTTGATGAAAAACTCGCATCGAAAAGGACACCTTTGATAATGGTTAATCATCTTCCCTTAATACACTGTTTCACAAATTTATTTACTTTTTTGAGTATTTCTTTTAAAATGACTCTTCACCAAAAAATCCTTAAATACAGTGAGTATTCGCGTCATTTTTGATTCGATTCATTTCAAAATAAACGTCAAAAAATGTAAATAAATTTATAAAACAGTGTACTTAGTACACCGTCCAGAAAGTTTCTTTGCATTTTTGGACGGTGTACTTAGGAACAGGAATTAAATAAATGTACATTCTTCGTGTCGTTATTTTTTCTTTAGATGAACCAAATTTGACGCGAATACTCACTACTTATTTAAGAAAAATTTAGTGAAACATATAAGAAAAAGAACAATTCAGACGGGTAGATTATTTTTTTCGTCTTCCCTTATATAATTCCCTATTAATAAAGATTCCATTTTTTGTAGTAAATTAATTCGACAAGTGCAGGGCGTGTTTCCGTAAGGAGACATGCCTTTGCCAGTTTTGGGGGTGTGGTTTCGTGGTTTCGTGGTGTCGTAGTGTTTTTGGTTGCTTTTACTCTGTAAAAGTAATATATTTGTGTGACAAAATGCGATAGTAAGGGAAGAGGAAGAAAATAATCTACCCCAAATGAAGAAGTTATTTATTTTCTTTCACTAAATTTGACACGCATAGCCGAGCTACGTAAGGAAGATTTAGTGAAACATATAAGAAAAAGAACAATTCAGACGGGTAGATTATTTTTTTCGTCTTCCCTAACTGCCAGACTACGAAACAACAATACAACAGCACTACACAACACATGATAAAGACAGATATATTAGTAGTCGGCGCAGGAATTGCGGGATTGACCTTTGCATTAAAAACAGCGAATCGTCGTCCTGACCTAAAAATAACGGTACTCACCAAGACCAACCGAGAGGAAAGCAATACACGCTATGCACAGGGCGGCGTAGCTGCGGTGTGGGATTTCAAGACAGATTCTTACAAAAAACACATCGAAGATACGCTGGATGCCGGCGATGGTTTGTGCGATGAAGATATTGTAGAAATTGTAGTGAAAGAAGGGCACGAACGAGTGAAAGAAATTATCGAATGGGGTACACGATTCGATAAACACGGTGCAGATTATGACTTGGGAAAAGAGGGCGGACACTCCGAAAACCGCATTTTGCATTATAAAGATTATACAGGTTGGGAAATACTACGCGCCATGCTCGAAAAGGCGAAAACGATGCCCAATATCGAAATTCACGACCATTTTTTTGCAGTAGATTTGATTTCGCAGCACCACTTGGGGCATGTCGTCACGCGACTCAATACCAATATTGAATGTTATGGTGCCTATGTCTTGGATTTGAAAACGAATCATATCGAAACCATTTTGGCGAAAATAACCGTGGTCGCCACAGGCGGCGCAGGACAGGTATATCGCAGCACCACCAATCCTGTTATCGCTACGGGCGATGGCATGGCGATGGTGTATCGGATGAAAGGACGCTTGGAAAATATGGAATTTGTACAATTTCATCCGACCTCACTCTTTAATCCGGCGGGCGATAATCCGGCGTTTTTGGTATCGGAAGCCGTGCGTGGCTTTGGCGCGATTTTGAAGAGCAAAGAAGGCGAAGAATTTATGCACTTGTACGACGAGCGCAAGTCACTCGCACCGCGCGATATTGTGGCTCGCGCCATTGATAATGAAATGAAAAAACGAGGCGACGAGTATATGTGCCTTGACTGTTCGCACTTAGATAAAAAAAGGTTTTTAGGGCATTTCCCGACCATTTACGATAAATGTATGAGCCTCGGCATCAACCCAATGAAGGATTTGATTCCCGTTGTACCGGCTGCCCATTATGTCTGTGGCGGCATCAAAACGGACGAAATAGGACGCACTTCCGTGAAAAATATGTATGCCTGCGGCGAATGTACGAGCAGCGGCTTGCATGGTGCTAACCGACTGGCTTCCAACTCTTTACTGGAAGCAATGGTATTCGCACACCGTATATTTAAAGAAGTCGTTGAAAAGGTAGACGACATTGAGATAAAAACAGGCATCCCGGAGTGGAACGCCGAAAGCACTAGCGACCCAAAAGAAATGGTACTTATCACGCAGAGCATGAAAGAGTTGAAAGAAATAATGAGTAGTTATGTCGGCATAGTACGCTCCAATGTACGTCTAAAACGCGCCGCAGACCGCCTGCTTTTGCTCTATAATGAAACCGAAAAACTTTACGCTTCGACCACGCTTTCACCGCAGTTGATGGAGCTTCGCAACTTGATTACCATCGGTCATCTTATCACCACTTCCGCACAGATGCGCCACGAGAGTCGAGGCTTGCATTTCACGACGGATTATCCCGAAAAATTGAGTTTTGCGGAGACGGTATTGCGTTAATTTGTATAATTCATTTCGTTTGCCCCAAGGCGAAGATGAGTAGTGGTACTTTTTCAGTTGTTTGTATATTGATGGATAAGTAGTGGGACAAAAATAGGCTTACAATTTTGACGGGTAGATTATTTTTTTCGTCTTCCCTTATCTCTTCCTCAATTCAATAAACCGCATCACCCAGTCCCGAATTAGTCCTGAGCCAACATCTTTTTTCAAACTATCCACACCCTTTTTCACCACAGATTCGCTCATTCTGTCTATGCGAATTTCCATCAACAGTTGGTCGTATGGTTTACTAAATTCGGGATGTGCCTGTATGCCGAGCATCGTTTCTCCGACTCGAAATATGCCTACGGGACATTTTTCGCTACCTGCCAAAACCGTCGAATTTTCGGGCAGTTGTACTACTTGGTCTTGACACATCATCAGCAAACGAACGCTGTTTTGAAACGGCTGCATCCATTTTTCCTGTTTGATGATTTTAAATTCGTGTACACCCACGCACCATCCATATATCGACTTGGCAACTGTTCCGCCCAACGCCTCACCAATCAATTGATGCCCGAAACAAAAGCCAACGAAGTATTTTTTTTGTTGATAAATGTCTCGAATCAGACCCAACAAACGCACAATCCAATCCTCTTTTTCGTACACCGAACGATGCGAACCATTCGCAAAATACAGATTATGTTCATCTAAATTCTCAGGAAAGTGTCCGTTACAGACATCAAAAACCGTCCACTCTAAATCAGGAAATAGTTGAGTAAACATATCCGGATAATCCCCAAATTCAGCCAGATATTGAGGTTTCACATGGTCGCATAAAAGTAAGGCTGCTTTCATTTTAAGTCGTTATTCGTTGATTTGTTATTCGTTTTTAAGTAGCGGAAAAAGAAACCGTCAAAAAGTAAGGATATTTTTGTCTCACTACTTACTTTCGTAAATGAAAAGATTTAGGACGTGTTAATACTTCATAACCCAAAGCCGAAAGTGTCACCCCTCGTCCGCTATTTTTTACGCCTGTCCAAGCCAATGCCGGGTCGAGATAATCGCAACGATTCATATAGAAAGTTCCCGTTTCGATTTCCTGACCAAACGCGACGGCTTTATCGAGGTCTTTCGTCCAGACCGAAGCCGTCAAACCGTATTGACTATCATTCATCAAGGCGATGGCTTCCGCATCATTTTTGACGGGCATAATACCCACAACAGGCGCGAAAGTTTCCTCCGTCATAATCTCCATTGAATGATTGACATCCACCAAAACTTGCGGCGACATATATGGCGTACCTGTCTGATGGGTAAGAAATGTACTCGCATCAATCAATGCTTTCGCACCGCCTTGAATCGCCTTTTTAATTTGATTTTGAGCAAAATCAGCCGCCGAAGTACGCACCATTGGTCCTAAAGTGGTCGTTGTTTCCAGAGGATTTCCAAGCTGATAATCTTTGGTCAACGAGACAAATCCATCCAAAAAATCTTTGAAAATACTTTGATGTACATAAATGCGTTCAATGCCGCAACAAGACTGACCTGAATTAAAGAACGAACCATCGACCAGATTTTCAATAGCATTTTCCAAATCGGCATCCTTACGCACATAAGCCGGATCTTTGCCGCCCAATTCCAAACCTGCATTAATGAAACGGCTGCTCATCGCCTGCTGTACCGCCGCACCGCCAGCCACCGAACCCGTAAATGCCACAAAGTCAATTCGAGGATCTTTTATCATCTTCGCGACCTGTTCATGTTGTATGTGCAAGTACTGAAAAACACCTTTCGGCAGACCTGCATCCTCAAAGGCTTCTGCGTAGCGTTCTGCACAAAGTGGTGTTTGTTTGGCATGTTTTAAAATTACCGTATTTCCTGCCATAATCGCCGGAATAATCGCATTCACCGAAGTCAAATATGGATAATTCCAGGGGGCTAATACCAGCACCGTCCCCACAGGTTCACGGCGGATAAAACGCTGAAAACCATTTATTTCGGGGGCGTTTACTTGCGCCAACGTTTGTTCCGCAATATCAATCATATATTCTGCTCGTTCCTTGAACCCCTTAGTGATTTCAAAGGGCGTATAACGTATCGGACGACCCATTTGCCAAGTCAATTCCTCGCCGATTTTGTCTGCATGAAGTAGGAAATATTCCACTGCTTTTCGACAAATCACGGCACGTTCTGTAATGGTCGTTTGTCGCCATTCTTTTTGTGCAGTTTTCGCTAAGGCTAAAGTATTTTCAATGGCTTTTGCAGCAGCGATTTCTCGTTCTACGTAAACGGAATTGTCTATTGGGGAGATGGTTTTAAACGTGTTCATTTTTTATATTTAAAAAAAATGATTAAATGATTGATTGAATGAATGAGTGAGTGAGTGAGTGAGTGAGTATTTTGGTTCTTTGACAAATATAGTGAAAAACCTTTGATGTGAGTTTCTTGTTCAAAACCGGGTGCAGGACAAATCTTTGATTTTACAGAAAAAGCCATTTCAGCTATCAGTTGAAACCACCCAATGGAACATGTTTCATTGGAGAATAGGTAACAAATCGGATGCTCATTATAAAAGAAATGGTTCTTTGACAATTTTTGCAAAAAGCTTTTACCCAAAGCTCAAACCTATAAGATTTTTAAAAATTTATAAGTTAATAATAGACTTTATTTAGAAATATTTTGTATGCAGCTAACATTGTCTTTTTCCGATACTCTTCTCCTATTTTTCGCTCCGTACCGTAGGGTATGCAGCTCAAAATGAGGCTCAATTATCGAAAAAATACAAAATTCCATGCATACAAAATATTCCTAAATAAAGTCTAATCAGTAAGTTATCGTTTATTTTTTCCAGTTTTTTTAAAAAAAATATAGATAGATAGGGTTTCCTTAGAAATAAAACCCGTTTATCCGTACGAAGTTGATTATCTTTCATCCCTTAGTACACTGTTTTATAAATTTATTTACATTTTTTGACGTTTATTTTGAAATGAATCGAATCAAAAATGACGCGAATACTCACTGTATTTAAGGATTTTTTGGTGAAGAGTCATTTTAAAAGAAATACTC
>Ga0209187_1002168_pt1 | contig 19534 bp, 21 predicted proteins | sample BantaG_FD_187430 | JGI IMG/M metagenome (GOLD analysis project Ga0209187, IMG submission 187430) | Marine algal microbial communities from Bantry Bay, Ireland - BantryBay_4 metaG (SPAdes) (version 2) | ecosystem: Host-associated > Algae > Red algae > Unclassified | place: Bantry Bay, Ireland...
TGTTAGGTTCTGTGTTAAAGTTAGATATCTGAAAATGTAAACGATCCAAATCCCTTACGAACATTGACTTCAATATTGGAATTACCATTTCTTATTTATCCTTTCTGAAAGATAGACTTACACCATTTATACAATATCGAAGACCAGTTGGTGCAGGACCATCTTTGAATACATGTCCAAGATGACCTTCGCATCTTCTGCACATTACTTCTGTACGTGTATATCCAAGATCACGGTCCGTGTCTTCTAAAATAACTTCTTTATCGATAGGTTGATAAAAACTAGGCCATCCCGTTCCAGATTTAAACTTAGTTTTACTGTCGAACAATGGAAGATCACATGCACCACAAGTGTAGATTCCATTTTCTTTATTTTTTAATAAAGGGCTTGTGAAAGATCGTTCAGTTCCTTTTTCTCTTAGCACATAGTATTCTTGCTTGTCTAATTCTGAAGCCCATTCTTCTGACGTTTTTATCACTTTTTCAATGACTTCGCCTTTAGAGTCTGTAAAACTTGTTTCAGTAGGTTTATCGACTTTTAATTCAGAATTGTTTTTTACTTCATTCGTCTCCTCACTTTCTGACGTTATTTGTTGAGAGTTACTTTTACAACTCATGAATCCCAGAAGCAACAACAATACGATTATCTTATTCATACCTAACATTTAATAGTTTTATTTTGTGTAATATGTTAATCAATCCTCACCTCTCAATCTATGATCCTGCTCTTTAGCTATTGTTACAATTTTACGCAAAGTCCTTACTAGAATCAAGAAGAATATGTGTCCCATACCAAACATTACATAGAGCCATTTATATGAACCATGCAAATCCATAGATTCGCCAGAAAACAAATAAGCAATTCCTCCTCCTAAGAATACTAATAAAGCATAACTCAGTATGGATTGCCACCAGTATTTGTTCATATCGTCTGACGCAATACTCATTACACTATTGCCAATCGTAAAAAAGAATGATAAGGATACAGCAATTAACCAAGGAGTACCAGAATCTGAATCTGAAATCCCTATATATCCAGCTGCACTTGATATAAGTATAAAAACTAAAATTAATATTAGGACTGCACCAACCTGGACAAAGGGTGGAATTTTATACTCAAATATAGACTTATCAGAATTAACCATACATTCAGAAAAAAGTTAAAAATCTTATAATAAGCAACTAACATAAGGAATACTAATTGGTTCGACCGTCATATCAATAATTAAAAATTATTAACACGAAACTCTGATGACTGTGCAATTAGAACTAAAGATGGCTATTAAGACTTTTGCACAACATCACTACCGTCTAATTCAATTTTTTAGAGCTTTTTCAACAAGCTGATAACCGTAAAACATTATAGAAATTTAAAATTATGAAACTCCGATGACTGAGCTTTAGTGACCGTGGAAATAATAAAGGCCTTTTAGCACTTTTAGTGCCCTTAAATTTTTATTTCGAAGGTTGCCAGAAAAAAGTTCAGACACCCAAGGGGCTTTAAAAACATTTTGAAGAAATGTGGAAAACATGATTAAAAATAAATTGTTGATTTCCAGAAAAAAATAAAATTTTAAACATATGAAATACTTATACTTTGCTTTAGTCCTTTCTATTTTCTCTTGTACGGATCCAAACATTAATTATCTAGGAAATGATTTCGAATCTACAGAAAATGTGGATGTATATTATTCACCTTACGATGTAGATCCATTTTTCTCTGTGATGGGTCAGATGAATGCTGATAATGAAAATGACGAATCATTATCTCTTGATAATATGGAAGAATCTATGATTTGTGAAGCAAAAGAAAGAGGAGCGGATGCGATCCTATTTCTAAACTTCGAGACAATTGGTGACCTGCATTATATTGAGGCAGATCTTCTGATATATGATTAATCAATTATATCAAATCAATTTAAATCAAACTTGACACCAATAGAAATCGTGCGAGAAGGTCTATAACTAGCTCTCCTATCTATGCCCGGCGAGAAATATCCACTGCCATCAAGATCAAAGAATGATGGTTCTGGATCTGCTCCTGTATATCCTGTTATGGTCATTAAATTTTGTCCAATCAGAGATAAACTTAACATCCGATTATCGTTTCCTATAGAAAAGGATTTTGTTATAGAAAGATTATCTAATTTTATAAAACTTGCATTTTCAACAAATAAGGAGGAGTATCTAGCTTCGCTCAATCCTTCGACAGCTTTGTTAGTGTTGACAGAATTATAAACAGAATTTACAATGAAATCATTCTCGTAAAACATTCTATTGAGATTGATCAAGCTGTGCCCAAATGCTCCACGAAAGAGTACATTAACATCAAAACTAGAAACTTTAAAATAGTGCTGCCATCCTAACTCAAAATCAGGAATAGCATTTCCAACAATTTCATAATCTGTATCCACAGCAACAGGGGAAGACACATTTACATTACCATCATTATTTACATCTTTATATATCGTAAACCCATCAGAATCTACCCCTTCAAAAACAGGTGCGAATATTTGACCAAACTCACCTCCATCACCAATACTCAATAATGTTGCACCTCCAAAGCCAGGAACCCCAGGATTTGCGTAAGGTATCATAAACTTAAAATCGACCGTTGATCTATAAGTATATAAAATTATATTTGAAGTGTATTTAAAATTCTTACTATCTATGAATCTTGCACCTAATGACATGTCTATGCCCTTAGTAGATATATTAGTGTAAGGATCTTCAAAAGGTGCTAATACATCGATATTAACATTACTAGAAACTCTTGAATATGCCTCAAGACTAAATTGCATAATTTTATTTGAATAATTAATGCCGAGATCGTATTCAATATTTTTCTCAACTAGAAAGATGGGTACAAACAAACCAAAGGGATTCGGTTCATAAATATCATTCTGTGAACCAGTAACACCAAAACCAGCAGATATCAAAAAATGTTCATCTACACTATCTATAAAACCACCGAAGTCATATGAAATCTGTGCTGAAGGATATAACTGCCACTCGGATTCACTAACAAGTAACGATGAGCCTTCGTATCTTAATCCAAAATCTAAGAATAGCTTATCTTCTTTGTTTATAGTAACATTATTATAAAACGAAATTAACTTATTATTCTCGTTGATGGTTTCAACTTCATATACGGATGACAAATCTGGCCACTCATAGGAAAAAGAATTGGTTTCTGATTCAAATTCTTGGTACGTATACCCAGCTTTTAAATTAAAATTTATACTGCTAATTGCCCCCTTGTATTTGAGGTAAGAGTCACTAAATGTTATTTTCTTATCGTCTGCATTAATTGTTCCGAAACCTGAACGAACATTAGCGATACTTCTTCCCAAGAAATAAGAAGTTTCTTGACCAAACTGGCTAAATTCCACATTCTTATTTTGGGCAGCATATTGAGTTCCGATTTCTAAACCTTCGAAAAGTTGATAGCTTACGTCGGCTGCATAAAGGTATGAACTGACATCGTTAGTCCGCTCATTAAGATCCAGAAGGGCAACAGGATTATATGTAGCAAACAAGCCTAAAGATTCAAAATAACCTCCAAACGTATTTCCATTGAATTGGATTGGAGAGTCTTTTGCAAGGATAGGAGTCGTTGGATTTGCAGTGACCGCATACCTAAAGGCTTCTCTGAAACTTAAATTTTGATTTTTCCTTGTTCCAAGACCTCTTAAGTCTATATTAAGTTTATCATCAAACAAATTGAATGATAAATATGCAGATCCGTTGAACTGATTAAATCCGGATTCTTTTAATATTCCTTGCGTATTTCGATAATTTCCGGACACTCTGTAATTATAATTTTTGAATCCCTTGCTTAATGATAAACCATGAGCTTGAGATAAACCAATCCTCCTAATCTCTGACAAATAGTCAATATCTGAACCAAGATCCAAACCTCCTTTAGATATATATTCATCTCTATTTAGAACGTTGATATCTTTAGTGGCATTACTTGCTCCAAAAATCCCATTATAACGGACAGAAAGTAAAGAATCAGTTGTATGTTTCTTTGTTGTAATTAATATCACTCCATTAGAGCCTCGTGCACCATACTGAGCTTTAGCAAAGCCACTTTTAAGTACTTCCATTGAAGCTATATCATTGGGATCAATATTCTCAATAGCAGCATTAGGAACTCCATCAATCACGACTAGTGGTTGGATATCCCTATCCAATGATGACAAACCTCGAACTCTCGCTATACTCTGAAAGTTTGGATCTCCTCCTCTATTATAAACTTGTAGTCCAGCAACTTGTCCCTGTATCAATAGAAATGGATCTGAGATTATTCCTGGATTAAAATTTGATGAATTGACTTTTGTACTTATTCTATCAATAAAGCTTTTAGAAAATGGATCCCTTTCAAAATTTACAATATCAATACTATCAGTAATAGAAAGCTCTTGTGTAAAGCACTTAAAAGTTATAAAATGAAAAAATAGAAAGAGTAAATTGAAATATATTCTATTCATATAAAATGTACAAAATTTAAATTTTATAAATATAAGTTACTTGTTCCAAGAATCCAATATTAAATAACTAAATAGAGTACAAAATTAATTTCCACTTATCAAGGGTTACATTTTTTCTTTAAAGATATACTTTAATGTGATAGTATTTATTAAACCATAAAAACTTATAAAAAAATGGAAACTTTAAAATTAACTAAAGTCCAACAAACAATTTCAGGTGTTCAAGATCAGTATGCTGAAGAACTCATGAATAAACAAAATGTAGTTGGGTTTGGGATTGGAACAAAAATCTCAAAAGGAAAAACAACATCCAAGGAAACATTAACAGTTTTTGTCACAAACAAAATGAATATTGGCGATTTATCAAAAAATGATTTAGTTCCAAAATCTCTTGGAAATGTACCAACAGATGTAGTAGAAGTTGGTCAAGTTTTTGCTCAGAGCAACCCAATGTTAACAAAAAAGATAAGACCAGCCGAAGGAGGATATAGTGTAGGCCACTATAAAATTACAGCAGGAACAATTGGAACCTGTGTGATAGATAAGAATCCTTCTCCTGGAGTACCTAAAAAATATTATATTTTAAGTAATAATCATGTACTTGCTAACTCTAACAATGCGAATATCGGTGATCCTATATATCAACCAGGCCCATACGATGGTGGCACAAAAAAATGTAAGATAGCGCGCCTTTCAAAATTTGTTCCGATTGACTTCAAAGGAAAATGCAATTATGTAGATGCTGCAATTGCAGAAGGTGATCTCTGTGATCTCGATAGAGAAGTTTATTGGTCTGGATTTGTGAACGAAGTTGATTGGGCTAAAGTGGGTGATATCTTACATAAGACAGGACGTACAACTGGACATACAACTGGAAGAGTTCTTGCCATTAATGCTACTATAAATGTAAATTATGGCCAAGGCAAAGTTGGAAAATTTTGCAAACAAATAATCACCACTGACATGAGTGCAGGTGGGGATTCTGGTTCTTTAACAATAAATGACAAAGGACAAGGAGTTGGTTTGTTATTTGCTGGATCATCAACAATAACAGTACATAATCACCTACAATATGTAATGACTCTATTGAACATAAAACTTCATTAAAACAATTAGAAAGCACATTTAGGAATTCTAATGTGCTTTCTTTTGTTATTTTATAAAAACTATAGGAATCATGAAAAAAATAATTTTTCTTTTCTTAATCTTTTCAGTAAATTGTAATTCGAATATGAATAAAGTTTCTTTTGACAAAGCTTTAGGTAGTGCTCAGGAATGGGTTGGCAAAAATGGTATATATGCTGTTGGAGAATCCGAATCTAAAAGTGGTAAAAAAATTATTCTTGTATTTGCAATAGATCCCAAAAATTTAAAAGGCGAAATCCCTTGTATTTTTAAAGGCTATATTGTACAATTTTATGAAACAGGTGAGATCGTTCCCCAAATAAATGAGCAAGAAGAATAATATTTTCTACACCACTTTTCCATATAAATCATAATCCTCTGCGGACTCTATCAATACATTAGCAAAATCCCCTATTCTAACATATTGATCTTTAGCAGATACCAATACTTCATTATCTACTTCAGGACTATCGAACTCAGTACGACCAATAAAGAATTCTCCTTCTTTTCGATCAAATAATACTTTCAAGGTCTTACCAACAAGTGCTTCGTTGTTATCCATTGAGATAGAATTCTGTATCTCCATGATTCTGTTGGCTCTTTCTACTTTCGTTTCTGCATCTACATCGTCAACCATGTCATGAGCACTCGTATCTTCTTCATGAGAATATTGAAATACACCTACCCTATCAAATTTCATATCAGCTACAAAATCACAGAGGCTTTGAAATTCTTCTTCTGTTTCTCCTGGATGCCCTACTAAGAAAGTAGTTCTGATATTGATTCCTGGCACTTTGGCTTTGGCAATTTTTATCAGCTCTCTTTGTTCTTTTTGAGTAATCTGACGCCTCATACGCTCTAGCATAGTATCGTCAGCATGCTGAAGCGGAATATCAAGGTAATTACAAATTTTTGGCTGTCTCGCCATTGCATCAAATATATCAAGTGGAAACTTTGATGGATAAGCATAATGCAATCTAATCCATTCTATACCTTCTACCTCGCAAAGTGCATCTAGCAATCGTGGAAGTTCTCTTTTTTTGTAAATATCAAGACCGTAGTAAGTCAATTCTTGTGCTATTAACATGATCTCTTTCACCCCCATACGCGCAAGATTCTCGGCTTCTTTCACTAAGGCTTCTATGGTTTTTGAGGTATGTTTTCCTCTCATTAATGGGATGGCACAGAATGAACAAGTTCGGTTACATCCTTCAGAGATTTTTAAATAAGCATAGTGCGTAGGTCCAGATAATACTCTTTCGCCTACCAATTCATGTTTGTAATCAGCTTCTAATTTAGCCAGTAAACTAGGCATTTCCATAGTACCAAAATAAGCATCCACCTCTGGAATAGCTACCTCTAAATCATCTTTGTATCGTTGTGAAAGACAACCAGTAACGTATAGCTTTTCAATTCCTCCAGCCTTCTTCACATCTGCATATTGTAGGATTGTATTTACTGATTCTTCTTTTGCAAGATCTATGAAACCACATGTATTGACGATAACGATATTCGCATCCTCCTCATCGCTTTCGTGCGTCACTTCTATATCGTTTCCCTTGATCTGTGTAATTAGATCCTCAGAATCCACAAGGTTCTTGCTACATCCTAAGGTGATGACATTTACCTTGTTTTTATTGAGTGTCTTCGTTTTCATAAATCTCTACTTTCTGTAATGTGGTGCAAAAGTAAGTTTTATTAATTAAAATAAAAGAGTAATCCATCATTCATCGAACACCTTAGTAAATCCTGTTAACATCTTATATTTCGGATTATTCTTAATATATTCTTCGAGCATCTTTTCTTTTTTTCGATTACCTGCCTTATTGAGAATTATCTTTTCTATTCTAAAAGGATATTTCTTTTCTAATGCTTGATAGATATCAAAATCCAACTCACCAGTATCGCCTATCAGTATAAAATTAGTGTCACTAAAAGCTACCAAAATCTTCTCTACTTCGATAAACTTATTACGTTCTTCAATTGTCTTAGATTTTAACAATTGCCATCCCATATCTCTAAGGATCAAAGTTCCTTCAGGAAAACTATTAAATTCTAAGAATGTCTTCAGATAAATAAAAAGATTCCACGGACTATTAGAGAGGTAGATTATAGGTCCTTTACCATTTACACGGTTGGATAGAAGATGAAAAGCATCCGCAGCCGCCTCTATTGGTTTTCTTCTGAAGGGATTTAGAAACAGTGTATTTAGAATAACCTTAATTTTAAAAAAGGACTTCACTCCTGTCACCATAATGGTATCATCAATATCTGATATGATGCCGATTGGTACACCAGAGGATAGATCATCTAATGGTGTTTCGATTTTATTGCTACGGCTTTTATAATTTGCAGAAATCTCTATTATACCAGCTTTCAAATTTTGAGCTTCTATATTCTCGAATATCTCAAAGTAGCCCTCATCATCCGTCATTACATCATAGGTTATATCAGAAATAATGCACTTTACTGGAAGGAACTTGATCTCTCGGCTGAATGCTCGGATAACAGTATAAATAAGAGAAGAAAAAATACCAGTTGGTTTTATCAATAGTGGGCTATCCTTTAGAATTCTTCCTTTCACATACAAGTGTGTGCTCGTGATAAATGATGTATAAACTTGTATATGCAGTTTCTTCATTTAGGTATTCATTTATTTGCCCAATCTATGCCTTTGATCAATTTACCTTGAGTTATTTCTTCGTTCGATCCTGGTTTTATCTCGTGATTATATGTCCAATTTGCCAACGGAGGCATACTCATTAGTATAGATTCTATTCTTCCATTAGTTTGAAGACCAAATTTCGTCCCTTTGTCCCATACAAGATTGAATTCTACATATCTGCCCCTTCTATGGAACTGCCAAGACTTATGATCATCTGTATATTCCTTACTGTGATTACGATTCATAAGTTCGGAATAAATAGGAATAAATGACTCACCAACATCTTTTACAAAGTCAAATCTATCTTGTTTTGTATGCGTCTCATCCGCTTCTAATCTATCGAAAAAGATGCCTCCAATACCACGTGTTTCTTTTCTGTGCGGTATGTAGAAGTAATCATCCGCCCATTTTTTATGATGTGGATAATATGCCTCATCGTGCTTATCTCCTACTGATTTTAAGTATTTATGAAAGAACTTAGCGTCTTCATCAAATATATAATGTGGTGTCACATCGATACCACCACCAAACCAATACTTACCAACCGAAGTTTCGAAATATCTGACATTCATATGAATAATAGGCACCAGTGGATTATGCGGATGTAATACAATACTTACTCCTGTCGCGAAGAAATCAGTTGGATCTAGTCCAAGCGCATTCGATATCTTTTCTGGGAGATGTCCTTCTACCGCACTGAAGTTTACTCCACCTTTCTCTATCTTATCGCCAAGTATAACTCTTGATCGACCGCCACCACCTTCAGGTCTCTCCCAAAGATCTTCATGAAATTTCCCTTTTCCATCTAATGATTCTAAACTTGCACAGATACTATCCTGCAAGTTCATAAAGAATGACTTTATCTCTGATCTACTAGGACTATCCATTTAGCGCTTGTTTTAGAGCTTCTACCGTTTTCTTTGCATTTCCAGCGAATATTTCGTCTTTGTATATGGCTAGAGGTCTTTTTAGAAATGTGTACTCTGAGAGAATATGCTTCTTCCAATCTGCTTCTGTCAATGTTTCATTGTTTAGTCCTTGAGATCTATATTTCTGAGCTCGTTTATTAAACAAGCCTTCATAAGAACCTACTTTTTCTTTAGCAAAGTCCAATTCAGCTTCTGAGATATGTGTTTCTTTGATATTCTGAAGTTCGATCCCTTCAGTGCTGTCTAGTTCACCGATTATACGTTGGCATGTATTACATGAACTGAGGTGGAAGATTATGTTTTTCATTTTGTATTTTTTTTAACAAACTTAATCGATTGCTATTTTATTCTGACACCAATAAAATCTTTAACGTTGATTCTCTTTTCCGAAATTGCATCAGTAAAACTAAGTTTGTCTCTTTCAATAAATAATTCAGTCAGAATATTTTTTTCTTTTTTCAGAGAAATAATTTGACGTATTGGAGATGTGCTACTGTCTAAGCAAATTTGCAAATTTGAATTTAATCTTTTCAAGTTAACTTCCATCTCTTCCTTTTTATATTTCTCTCTATGTTTTACAAACACCTCCTTAGAAACCTTTTTCTTTTTACTCACGTCTAAATTGTTATAAATATCTTCCGCTTCAATTACAGATCGTTCAAAATACTTTTGTTCAAGCTCTTCAAAACAATAAAAACGACTATAACAAAATTCCTCGGCTAATGATTGCTGAATCCTAAATGATAATTTATTTTTAGTATTAATTGAATCTCGCTCGAAAGATAATGGGTGACCATTCCTAGTGAAGCTAATGTAATTATTAGTCTCTATTTCTCCTTCCAATAAAACTTTTAGAAAACTTAATTCATGATTAAGAAAATTATTTAGGTTTTCTTCATCAGATTCTGATCCGCAATGATAATCACCAATATAAATACGCTTATATGATAAATAAACTTCTTCCAAATTTAAAATCGTAATCAAATCACTATCAGCATCCAATTTAAGTTTAAGCTTCTGATCTAAAAGAATAGACAACAATTTATCATTATTATATTCAGTTGAAGTAACTGAATTTATTTCTAAATTAAAACTAATTGCTCCTTTTGTTTTCTCAACATCAAAAATATCAATTGAGTAATCATTAAATTTCACAGTGTCCAAAATCTGAATTAATGAAATTGAATTTACATCATATTGTAAAATACTAGTTTGGCCATATTGAGTATTTTTTGCAGAAATAATAAAAGTAAGTGCTAATAATGTTTTATACATATTTAGGTATCTAGTTCTAATATTTATGTTAATGCATTTATAATCAAGTCAAATTATAAATTTATGAAAACTGCAACTTCGCCAAACTATTATAAGCACCATCCTCTACCTGAATCAACTCATCATGTGTACCTTCCTCAATAATATGTCCGTTCTCTAAGACATAGATTTGATCTACATCTCTGATCGTAGCCAATCTGTGCGCAATAATTATAGATGTTCTTCCCTCCATCAATATGTCCAATGCTTCTTGCACCAATCTTTCTGATTCTGCATCCAAAGAAGAAGTTGCTTCATCCAATAATAATATTCTTGGATCTTTCAGAATGGCTCTTGCTATTGCAACTCGTTGTCTTTGTCCACCAGATAACTTGATACCACGCTCTCCAACTACAGTATCAAATCCATCAGGAAATGATTCTATAAATTCTAAGCAATTACTCTTTTTAGCTGCATCAATTAATTGAGCATCTGTAGCTTTCGGATTACCGTATAATATATTTTCTTTTATAGTACCTCCAAAAAGGATTACTTCTTGTGGCACTATACCTACATTCTGTCTTAGGTGTGAGATATTATATTTATCAATAGATTGACCTCCAATGGTAATCTCCCCAGAATCAAGTGGATAAAAGTTCATCAATAAAGAAACGATAGTCGATTTTCCACTACCACTCTGACCAACCAAGGCTACTTTCTCTCCTTCTTTTATAGTCAAATTAATTCCCTTGAGAATTTCCATTTCCGTTCGTGTTGGATATGAGAAATGCACATCCTTATAATTGATATCTCCTGATAATGATAGGTCTTTATGCTTTTCAGAATCATTGATATATACTTCTGGGGTACTATCCAACATGGACTGGACTCTTTCTGTAGCGCCTACAGCACTCGCCAAAGTAGCGTATAGAGTTCCAAAACTTGCAATCGCTCCTCCTAATATACCCGTGTAAATAATGAATGAAAACAAGTCTCCTGACTCCATTGTACCCGCTTCCACCATCAATGCTCCTCGGTAAAGGATAAAGAAAATACCACCAAATAAAACAGTAATAATAAAGGAGAAAAACAAACCTCTAATTTTTGCAAACTTGAGACTGATTTTCACAACATTGTCTACTGCTTTTCCGTACCTCACAGACTCATACCATTCGTTTGCGAAGGACTTCACTACTTGAAATGACTGGAGTGTTTCTTCAACAATTGTATTGGTCTCCGCAAGTTTATCTTGTCTTTCTTTTGATAGTCTCCTAATATGCCTTCCAAAAAACATAGCTGCAATAACAATTACAGGAAATGTAGCCAACATGACCAAGGCTAATTTAGGTGTCCAATAAGCAATGATTGCTATGCCAGATATAAGGATCACTACTTGTCTTAAAAATTCCGCTAATGTTATAGAAAATGCGCTTTGTAACTGCTCGACATCAGCAGTAATTCTGCTTGTCAACTCTCCTACTCTTCGTTGCTCATAAAAGGTGATAGATTGAGAAATAATATTGTTGTAAAGATCTTTCCTAAGATTGGCCATACTTCGCTCAGCGACTATTGTAAAGAAGACTGTCCTAAAATATGAAAATGCACCTTGAACAATCAACAAAACTATTAATATTTTACCCAGATCTTTTATTGTCATTCCGTGCTCCCACTTAGGTTTCCCAGTAGCGATATTGGTCATCTCTCCAGGGATACCCATAACCAACATAAATATCAAACTACCAAAAACAAGTAATAACATACCAGCTATAAAGTAGCCAATTTGTGGTTTGATATATCTGAATACTTTAAGTGCTCCTGCGAGATTTTCTTTATTAAGCTTTACTTTCTCGAGGTCGTAATTCTTTTTATTTCTAGCCAATGTGGAGGTTCTTTATCATGTTAAATATGAATCAGTAAATAACTTTCTAATCTTTTGACTTACAAAAGTAACTATCTAACTCTTTACAAATGTTATAGTTGTGTCAATTAAGAATTCGCAAAGAAATCTTTAATTTCTAAAGCGTCACCTGGCTTAAGTCTACCACTAAGGATAAGTCGTAATTCTCTCCTTCTACTTGCTCCGTCATAAAGTTTTTGTTCTTCACTACTTACGGGTCTTAATGGCGGCACCTTCGTAGGTTTCTTCGTCACTTGATCAATAGCTACAAATGAAAGGTACGCATGATTAGACAACCTACTATTTGCCCCAGTTATGTCAGCAGCAGACACCTCCACATATACTTCTACAGAAGTTGTAAATGCTCTAGTAACAACAGCTTTCAGTGTAATAACATCACCATTTTTGATAGGGTTAGTAAATGAAACATGGTCTACTGAAGCTGTTACAACGTGTTCTTCACAATGTCTTGCTGCGCAGATTCCACCAGCTATATCCATCCATCTCATCAAATTTCCACCCATCAAGTTGTCTAGTGGATTTGTATCATTCGGCATGATCATTTCTGTCATGATTGTCTGCGACTCACTCACCAATTTATCTTTCATATTATTCTATATATTCAAATTCAAAAACTTGTGCAAAAATAGACTTCAATCTCATCTGTACTTCTTCTTGATCCACATTATTTCTTAGCTCTGCTTCCATAGAGGTCACAGTCTTGTCATCATCTTCAATTCCACATGGAATTATGCTTTTAAAATAAGACAAATCAGTATTTACATTTAGGGCAAAACCATGCATCGTGACCCAACGACTAAGATGAACACCTATTGCACAGATCTTTCTTTTGGGGCTGTTTGGGTCCATAGGTTGAATCCAAACTCCAGTAAACCCATCTTCTCTAGATCCTTTTATTCCGTACGTATCTAGCAACTGTATCACGCACTCTTCTAACAATCTTACATACTTATGTACATCCGTAAAAAACTCATCTAAATCAAATATTGGGTAACCAGTAATCTGCCCGGGCCCATGATAGGTAATGTCTCCTCCTCGATTAATTTTAAAATATTCAATGTTAGAAGAATTCAGTCCTTCTTCGTCTAGCAAAAGATGCTCTTGCGAACCACTTTTCCCGAGTGTATAAACATGATTATGCTGACAAAATAGAAGGTGATGTATTTGTGATTTCTTGGATTTCTCATCATCAGGAAGATGCCTCCATTCCAACTTATTTGCCTTGAGCTCATTGTGAAGTTCTGTCTGCAAATCCCAACCCGATTGATAGGTTATATTATCTAAAGACTGAAATTTTACTTTTGGCATTGAGATAAGTTTAGTGCTGTTTTAATTCGTTTCTCAATTTTAATTGGGTGTTGTGAAGTCAGCTCACCGTTCCTACGGCTCAATGATCTTTGGTCATTGTTAATCTACTGGGGCGAGCTTGATTGTAAGTCCTTCTAGATCGTTAGACATTCTGATCTGACACCCTAGTCTAGAATTATCTTCGACAAAGAAAGCCTGATCGAGCATGTCTTCTTCATCGTCAGAAGCTTCTTTTAATTCATGATCACTCATAATATAACAATGGCACGAAGCACATAATGCCATGCCCCCACAAGTACCTTCTACTGGCAATTCATAGGAACGACAAACCTCCATAAGATTCATAGCCATATCAGTAGGAGCTTCTAGTTCGTGAATTTCATTTTCACGGTCGATTACTTTTATTTTTATAATATTGTCCATTGATATTCAACTTGTAAAATCGCTAGGAATTTTGATTAGTTTGATTTTCGGATTTGTTTGATGATGTTGATATTTTTTTTAATCAAAACCGTTGACGCCTGCTACAGTCGTATATTTGAAGCTTAATTTGGCATCAGGATAGATTCGTTTGAATGCAGATTGAACCATAATTGTTCCTTCGTGGAATCCACATAAGATCAGCTTCAGCTTACCTTCATATGTATTGATATCACCGATGGCATATATTCCAGGAACATTGGTAGAATAGTCTTTAGTATCTACCTCAATAGCATTCTTTGTTATATTCAATCCCCATTCTCCAATTGGACCCAACTTAGGTGACAACCCAAATAATGGAATAAAATGATCAACCTCAATTGGCTTCTCATTTTTCTCTTTGTCCTTGATAACAACTGAATCTAATTTTCCTTCACCATTCAATCCTACAACTTGCGCTTCTGTGATTAAGTTAATCTTTCCAGACTGAGCCATTTCCATAACTTTGTCTACAGAATCAAGCGCTCCACGGAACGATGTTCTTCTGTGTACAAGTGTAACCTCCTTAGCAACGTCTGATAGTAGAATCGTCCAATCCAAAGCTGAATCTCCTCCGCCTGCAATTAATATCTTCTTATCTCTATATAATTCAGGATCGCGGATGATATACTCTACCCCATTATCCTCGAAATCTGTAATATTAGAAATAGGTGGCTTTCTCGGTTCAAAACATCCTAATCCTCCAGCGATAGCAATTACTGGTGCATTAATCTCTGTTCCTCTATTCGTTGTTAACTTGTAAGAATCATCCTCTAACTTTTCAATTGATTCTGCCCTCTCTCCAAGTGTAAATCCTGGTTTAAAAGGAGCGATCTGTTCCATCAGATTATCGATCAATTCACCTGCCATAACTGTTGGATACCCAGGAATATCATAGATAGGTTTTTTTGGGTAGATTTCTGTCAATTGACCTCCTGGTTGTGCTAGTGCATCCACTAAATGGCATTTAAGCTTTAGCAATCCAGCTTCAAAAACTGTGAATAAACCAACTGGTCCAGCACCGATTATGAGTATATCTGTTTTTATCATTATTATATTTTTTGCAAAACTGCCGAATTGCTTGATTTGCAAAACTGCTACATGATGTTGACAAAATAAATGCTAAGCATCTAAAGATGGCTTTCATATATTACTTTACATCTAAACATTATCCATGCCTCTCGATCAAGTCAGGTCTTCTGTCCTTCGTTCGTTTATAAGCTTCATTATTCCTCCAATCTTCGATAGCTTTATCATTTCCAGAAAGTAAAATTGGTGGCACTTCCCATCCTTTGTATTCTGAGGGTCTTGTATAAATTGGTGGTGCCAACATATCATCTTGAAATGAGTCCAACAATGCTGAACTTTCATCTCCTAAAACTCCTGGTAATAATCTGCCGATAGAATCTACTATTAATGCTGCAGCCAACTCTCCACCAGAAAGCACAAAATCTCCAATAGATATTTCTCTTGTGATAAAATGCTCTCTTACTCTTTCGTCTACTCCTTTATAATGACCACAAAGGATGATTATATTTTCTTTTAGAGAAAGTTCGTTAGCTATACCTTGATCGTAAGTAACTCCGTCTGGCGTCATATAGATTATCTCATCGTAAGATCTTTCCGCCTTTAATTCATTGATGCATGCTTCTATTGGTTCGATCATCATAACCATACCTGCACCACCACCAAATTGGTAGTCGTCTATTTTATTGTGCTTACCAACTCCAAACTTTCTGAGGTCATGTACTACGACTTCAAATAATCCTTTATCATTAGCACGTTTAAGAATACTATGGCTGAATGGTCCTGTCAGTAATTCTGGGATTACCGCTATAATATCTATCCGCATATTATTCTATCCCGAGTAGCTCTACGTCAAATACTAATACTGCATGTGGAGCAATTTTTGCACCTGCTCCTCTTGCACCATATGCTAATTCTGAAGGGATTGTTAATCTCCATTTATCTCCTACTTGCATCATTTGTAATGCTTCGGTCCATCCTCTAATAACTCCAGTCACTGCAAATGATATAGGCTCTCCTCTATCTACAGAACTATCGAACACAGTCCCATCGATATTTGTACCATGGTAATGAACTCTGACTTTGTCTTTTTTAGTTGGCTTAGGACCTGTTCCTTCAGTAAGTACTTCATATTGAAGTCCTGTCTCCGTTACCATTACACCTAACTTTTTCTTATTAGCGGCCAAATAATCTTGTCCCGCTATTTTCGCTCCATTAGCTTTTTTATCTTGGATTCCTTTCATGTAGTTCATGTACATCTTTTCACATTCTCCTTCTGGGATCACATGAGTAGTACCATTCATGTAGTCATCTATGGCCTTTGCAACTACCTTAGAGTTTAATTCTTTTACTCCTTGCTGCTTAATATTTTTAGCAAAAAGTACACCTACTGAATAAGATACTGAATCTATTTTATTAGTAATTTCTTGAGCAATTGTGATAGAGCTCATCGAAAGAAATAGTGCTACTAGTACCGCTGTTACTTTTGTGTGTTTCATTTGTATAATTATAAATTATGGCTCTTGACCAAGCCGAATATTAGGTCCACCGTTAATAACCGATGATTACCCAGTTTTGTTCCTAATTTAATTCCCTACTCAAGAAGATCTAAGATTGTTTTTGTTTTAACTCTGTGTAATACTTGAAATAGTAAGGGATTGTCTCGATTCCTTTATAGAAGTTAAATAATCCATAATGCTCATTCGGCGAATGAATATCGTCAGAATTTAAACCAAATCCCATTAGAACAGTCTTTGTACCTAGTACTCTTTCGAATAAGGCAACGATTGGAATACTTCCACCTCCTCTTTGAGGAATTGGTTTTTTACCATAAGTAGTTTCCATAGCCATTGATGCAGCTTTGTACTCGTCAGTATTCGTAGGAGTAACTGCCGCGTGACCTCCATGGTGAGGAGTGACTTTAACTTTTACACTTGACGGAGCAATAGACTCAAAATGTGATTTGAATAATTCTGTTATTTCATCTGGTGTCTGATTCGGAACCAATCTCATTGATATCTTAGCGAATGCTTGTGAAGGTAGTACGGTCTTCGCTCCTTCTCCTATATAACCACCCCATATCCCATTGACATCCAATGTTGGTCTGATAGATGTTTGTTCTAGAACAGTATACCCTTTCTCGCCATGTACAGCATCTATCTTTAATCCTTTCTTATAATCTTCAAGATTAAATGGTGCTTTGTTCATTTCTTCTCTTTCTTTTGTAGAAACTACTTCTACATTGTCATAGAATCCAGGAATGCTAATATGATTATTTTCATCTTTTAATGAAGCGATCATTTCACAGAGAATATTAACAGGATTACCAACTGCGCCACCATAAACACCTGAATGTAGATCTTTATTTGGTCCTGTGACTTCTACCTCTACATAACTCAATCCTCTTAAACCTACTGTCACAGACGGAGTATCATTAGCGATTACTGACGTATCAGATATCAATACCACATCACAAGCGAGCTTCTCAACATTATCTTTGCAAAACTTGCCTAGATTTACTGAGCCTACTTCCTCCTCACCTTCTATCATGAATTTCACATTACATGGCACTTCCCCTGAAGCATTCATCGCTTCGAATGCTTTAACATGCATATACATCTGTCCTTTATCATCACAAGAACCTCTTGCGAATATTGCTCCATCTGGGTGAATATCTGTTTTCTTAATTACTGGCTCGAACGGTGGGCTATCCCATAACTCTACAGGATCCGCTGGTTGCACATCGTAATGTCCATACACAAGTACTGTCGGTAAAGAAGGATCCTTCATTTTCTCAGCATATACGATTGGATGACCTGCTGTTTCGTGAATCTCGACAAGGTCACAGCCCGCAGACTCTAAACTTGTTTTTACAAATTCTGCCGTTTTAGCAACATCCCCTGCAAAAGCAGGATCTGCGGATACAGAAGGAATTTTTAGCAATTCCATTAATTCAGTTAAGAATTTGTCCTTATTGTCAGAGATATACTGTTGTGTATTTTGCATAGTCAATTTTTATTTCAATTTTACGAGTGCAAATATAGGATAATCAAGGATGTTCTACCTTAATATCCTTTTGGAATTTAGCCTAAATATAAATAATTGGTATTATGGATGTTGGTAAATGTGGATTTGTTGAATTTGTCGATTTCTGGATTTGGTTTTTGATGTTGACAAAACACGCTTTAGATCCAAATAGGAATGCTCACAAAAAATGTAAGATAGGTTTCTTTGGGCTAGGCCTTTTTATTATTCTAGTGTCGTTTTCGTCCTGTAAATCAACTGAAAAAGATAGAGCAATCACATTGATTAATCAATCAATAGAAGCACATGGTGGAATGGATAAATGGGAATCATTAGATACAATGATTTATAAGAAAAAGATAACGCTATATAATAAAGAAGAAAAAGAAAGAAAATACATAGAGCAACAACACAATTATTCTTTATCACCTAGCCTAAAGGGAAGTTATTCCTATTTTGACTCAATACAACGCGAGGTAATATTTGATGGAAAAGCAGCATATAAAGTTGAAGGAAAAGTAAAAAAAGCTCCTGACGACTCCGCTTTCAATAGCTTCAATTCTGCCTATTATGTTTTAAATATGCCATGGAAGCTTCTGGATGAAGGAGCACATACAAGCTATGAAGGATTAAATACGCTCTTTTCGGGACAGGTAGTAGAATCTATTAAAATGAAGTATACATCAGGAACGTCTAAAGATACATGGTGGTACTATTTTGATCCAGTCTCTTATAGAGTTGTTGCTTGTCTAGTGCATCATGCTCCAACATATAACTTAATTACAAATGATGATTTTGCAACCTACCAAGGGTTATTATGGAATTACAAAAGAAGCTCCTACAGAGCTGATGGAAATGGAGACGTTATCTATTTAATGGGGAAGTATGAATATGTATATGGTGATTCGCATTAAGGTGAAAAAGAAAGATGTTTTAAAAGCATAGCTCAATAAAAACCTAAAAGTAAAATCCAGGCAGCAGGGCTAGTGTCGCTTCTAATTCATTAGAAGTTGCGAGAACACTTAACGATAGCAAAATCAATTAAGATAAAATCAGGAGTATTATAAAATCCCTGTAGAATTTGATAAAGAAGACAAGGAGGCAATCTCGAAATTAAGGATATGGTGAGAAAATCTATTGTGATTCCATAATAAATACTATTACTCTCAAGTTTCGAAGTGCAATATTATTTAATATTTAATTAAACTAAAAATAGCACCTCTACTTGTGCAGACATGCTATTTTGTACCTTTTATGTTACGATAAATAAAACTATCTATACATTACCTCTTTCACTGCTCTAATCACTTTTGATGGATTTGGAAGATATT
>Ga0209187_1002169_pt1 | contig 19528 bp, 15 predicted proteins | sample BantaG_FD_187430 | JGI IMG/M metagenome (GOLD analysis project Ga0209187, IMG submission 187430) | Marine algal microbial communities from Bantry Bay, Ireland - BantryBay_4 metaG (SPAdes) (version 2) | ecosystem: Host-associated > Algae > Red algae > Unclassified | place: Bantry Bay, Ireland...
CACCGTTTGTAATAGTTAATGCATAGAGCCTTTTCGAGGTGCAGCGCACCGGCACCGTTTGGTAAATACTACAAATATTTATACTCAACGGGCACATCACTCAGGATGACGGTGCCGGTGCGCTGCACCTAGCCTGCCTGCGACAAAATGTCGCAACTTTACCCCAGCAAACTGTACACCCTACATCAGAGAGGTCACGTTACGTGAGAAAAATAAGACCGCGTGTTTTACGACCCCGTAGGGAGTCGCACGATTCAAGGATTAAGGGACGGCTGAATAGTCACCTTTTCGTTAGAAATTCTTCAAATAGCTAAGGCTATGCTCAAAAAAATTGACTCGTACGCACAAAAAATAACCTATTTAAAATGTAAAGCAACTTAATACACGGTGTACTAAGGGCCATTTATCGTTAGAACAGCGAAAAAGTAAAATAGTTATAAAACTTAAAAAAATAATAGTAATACTTTTATTTATGAATGTAAACCCCTACTTTTACCTGTGTATTTGAAGAAAAGCTTACAATAAAATGCCTTTTTTTAAGTTTTTACTAAACAATTTCACTAAAAAACGGTTAAACTACCATAAAAGATAGTAATGCTATCAAAAAAAATAGTGATCGTCAAAACCAATTTATCATGACCGCTAATAATTTTTATCAAAATTTCGACACCCACAGCAACTATTTAAAAATATTTGCTCTAAAGTTAACCAGGGATAAAAGCAAGGCAAATGATTTGTTTCAGGAAACTGCTTTGAAAGCCTTTAAATATCAGAATAAGTTTCAAAGTAATACCAACATGAGAGCTTGGTTGAGCACGATTATGAAAAACTCTTTTGTTAACATTTATCGAAAAAATCAACGAAGAGGTGAAGTGCAGGATTACACTAATGAAAGTTATCTTATTAACTCTGGTAAGCATACCATTGAAAATGAAGGGGAGATGAAAATGAATGTGGATGAGCTCAACTCAATTATTGACAAGCTTGATGAAAGCTACCGTAAACCTTTTTTACTAGCCTACCAAGGCTATCAGTATGATGAGATACAAGAAAAAATGGGCAACCTCCCCATGGGAACAATTAAGAGTAAAATACACCACGCGCGAAAAATGTTAAAACAAAAAATTAATAGCGTTTATAATTGAAGCTGTTTAATACCAAAGCCGTGTAACGTACAAATTCGCTAGAACATCAATTCATTGTTAGCATTTAAATCATATAATTATGAAATCATTCTTTGTGCAACTGGAAATCAATCCCAAGCTATCTTTAAAAGATCCACAAAAATCAAAACTGGGCAGGAAGATCATTGAACATAGTGTGTTGTTAATTGATGAATTGGGTCTAGAGCAGTTTACGTTCAAAAAATTAGCGGCAGCCATTCCCTCATCAGAAGCATCAGTCTATCGATACTTTGAGAATAAACACAATGTTTTCGTTTACTTACTTAACTGGTACTGGGAATGGATGATTGCACGAATAGAGATGAACACGCTCAACATTTACGACCCTGCCAGACGACTTGACATCGCACTTGGAATCATCGTTGATACCGCCAATAAAAACATGATGTTCGAATTTGTGGATGAAGATATTTTGCATAAAATAGTGGTGCGAGAAGGTGCAAAAGCATACCATCATAAGTTTGTTGATGAAGATAATGTAGATGGATTTTTCCTGGCTTACAAAAGGTTATGTAAAAAAATTGGCGAAATAATCACCGACATAAAAGTAGATTTCCCCTACCCCAGGGCTTTAGCCAGTACCTTAATTGAAACAGCAAACAATAACCTCTACTACGCCAGACATCTGCCTCGATTGACCGATTTAAAATTCAAAGAAGAAGAATCCATCAATGAGGAGGTCAAAAAAATGTTAACATTCTTTTGCTCAGGACTCATCAACAACCATTCAGATATAAATTCCAGAGATCCGACTAAATCTAGTATCAATACAAACTAGAGGTTTTATAACAGCGTAGTTCATAGTCGTCCATTACCAGGTAATGGACGACAGAACACCTCCCGATTTTCAAAATTTAACATAGGATTAAACTGAACTATTTCCGTACCCGGTACGACTATAGCCTTCAATAGCTGTGTCTAAAATACCTGAACTAAATGCTTAATCGTAATTAGATTTTTTTTTAAGAACCATTAAAACTAAACCATTATGAATATTCAAAAAAGTTTAAAATTATTATGCTTGCTTTTTGTAATTGCATCTTTATCAAGTTGTGTAACCATTCGAGAAGGAGAAGTTGGAGTAAAAAGTAAACTAGGCACATTCGCCAACCAACCTATTTACAATGGGGTCAAATTTTACAACCCTTTCACCTCAAGAGTACTCAAAATTTCTACCCAGACCGAAAACCTTGAAGTGGGACTTAACATTCCATCAAAGGAAGGACTAACTATCAAGAGTGAGGTATCTATACTATATAACATTGATGGTGAAAAAGCTCCTTCACTACTCCGAAATATTGGAACGCACTATGAGTCCAATGTCATACTACCCGTATTCCGTTCGGCAGTAGCTGATGTATCATCCAGATTCTTTGCCAAGGATATGCACACCGGCGAAAGAGCAACTATCGAAAAAGCGATTCGAGATCAAATGATGACCTTGATGGATGGAAAAGGAATTGAAGTAGAAGCCGTTTTACTGAAAAGTATCCAATTACCAAGAAGTCTGGCCACTGCTATAGAAGCAAAACTGGAAGCCGAACAACAAGCGCAACAAATGGAGTTTGTACTACAGCAAGCTGAAAGAGAGGCAGAACAGAAAAGAGTGGAAGCTAAAGGAGTCAGAGACGCACAGTTGATTATTGCAGAAGGATTGGATGCTAAAATATTACAATTCAAATCCATAGAAGCTTTCCAGGAATTGGCGAAATCTCCGAATACAAAAGTCATTATTACTGATGGAGATCTACCGATGATTATGGATTCAGAAATGGGTACGAATCAAAAAGTAAGAATGAATTAAGATAAGGAGTAATTTTAATTCAGATAATAGTTGTAACTTTATTAATGGGCGGGGTGAATGATTAAGTTTGAACCGCCCTTTTTTTTAAACGAAGTTGTTTAAAGTTACCTCCTAAAGTCGAGGATAAGGGCCTGTCCGGCTAACCAGACGGGCTTGATGCTCAAGGCGAAGCTCTTTTGCCCTCCCATCCGCCAGCGGCAAATTCTTAGTAGAATTTGTGTAGACATCCGCGTGCCGCCGAAGCTTTATTTAGGAGCTGGCGGAGGAGCAAGCTACGGTGACGAGGAAAAGCTGAAGTCTTGGGGATCAATGCCTTATCCGCAGACATGGGAAATAAATTTAAACAACTTCAATACACCGTGTATTTAATACACCGTGTGTTCAACACCAAAAATCTTGCATCATGAAAAAAGGACTTGTTATTTCTATCGCATTAATCGCAATAGGCTTCTTTCTGGAATATCTATATTTTGCTACAGATATTGTGATTTTTAAATTTAAACTCTGGATGTTCGGGATTGCTTTTATGACAGCAGGTATGCTTGGTGTTTTATGGTTTACCGTGGTACCCTTTTTAGAAAGAAGAGCGGAAAAGATTGGAAAGTCTAAGAAAAAGAACGTGAAAGATAAATTATCTAGCTGAATGAGTAGCTGGTAAAATTAAGCCTTTTCTAAGCGCTTAGAAATATCCAGGATGCTTATCAATTTATCAATAACAATACCATTGAAAAGAATCGTAAAGATCAGATGAATTGACTTCTCGGAGGCATCCAACAGGGCCTTAACAACTGCCATCGCTCTTCACAAAAGACTAGATCAAGCTGCCCGAATTATAGGTTTGCCTGTATATTCCAGGTTAAATAAGGCTAGTACAAATTCTCTGTACATAAACTCTATTAATCCTTACTCAAAAATTTTCGAATCTTCCCTCCTTTTATATCATTCACATCAAACTCAATAATAAATGCATCTTGATCAATCTTATTAATCATGCGATTTATTCTTCTGACATCAATCCTGTTAATAACTAAATGTATGATTTCCTTTGTTTGAGTGACACCAGTTTTGCCGTATCCCTTTACCCCTTGATAAACGGTTATCCCCTGTCCTATTTTTTCTAAAAATTCCTCTTGAATCTCATGACTTTTTTTAGATACGATCATCAATCCTACATAATTCTCAAATCCTTGAATAGTAAAATCTATGGCTTTACTTGTTACAAAATAGGTTAGTATGGAATACATGGCTATCTCAGGAGTAAGTACTATTGCTGTAATACCAAAAAGTACAATATTAAATAGTAAAATAATTGAACCAATCGAGAATCCATATTTATCATTAATATACAATCCCAACAATTCGGACCCATCTAAGACGGAACCATTTCGAATGGCCAGCCCTATTCCCATTCCTAAAAATAATCCTCCAAAAGTAGCTATGATTAATTTATCGTCAGTTATCGAATTGAAGTTCTCAAAGTAAATTACTAATGACAAACATGCTATTGAAATGATTGATTTTAGTAAGATTCTTTTTGTAATGGTGAAATAACCAATAATAAAAAATGGAATAGAAACAATTGGAAGTACTAATGACACATTAACGCTGAATAATTCGCTTATTAAAATGGCGATTCCTGTTACACCGCCATCTAGAAATCCATTAGGTAACAGAAATGCTTTCAGGCCAATACTTGAGAGAAAAACTCCAAACCCAATTTGTAATATTTCTGTTATTAAATCTTTAGTTTTGCTCATCTCACAGTATTAAATACGAATTACTTTTTTACGAATCACGTTTGCTTTCATGACGGCTACATCTTATTCTGCCTCGTGGATTTTACATCAATAGTTTAACCTAATTATTTTAGGATTGATAGATCGTTTTATTTCAGACGATTCAAAAAACACAGCCATCGCCTTAGCTACGGCGAGTATTTTTGAAGAAGTAGGAGGTAAAAAAATCATCAGGGAATATATTAAATTGATGGTGTCAACCTAAGAGACGGAACCAAATTATTTGGATTTTTCCGATTTTGTAATAATTTCCTAAACGATTGTCCGATAGGGAATTAGTGTGGGAATTATTCAAAATCATCAAAAGGAAAAATCTAAATAATTCCGTCAAACTACTTAAGTTAATTAAGTACACTACTTAAGAAAACAGCATGTAAAATAAACACTAAATATAATAGCCAGAGGCGAACAATAGTTGAAATATTATGTTATATTAGTGTCCTCCAATTTATGAAATACCTTTGGAAAGATTAAGCCTGATCACAGTATTTTAAATAAATATGGGGACCCAAAGGTAGATAAAAAAGGATAGACTTTATGGGATATATGCCAATCATAGGCCAACAACTTTAAACCAATGATAGAGGCAATTTAATGACTTAAAAATTATTATTCTACCACAAATTGTTTAGTGCTCAATAAAACATTTTGCATGTTCACATTTAAAAATTTAACTATGAAAAGCTTAACCAAAATCAATATTTTAATTGGAATCTTATTTATTGTTTTATCAGGTAAAGCGAATGCTCAAAGCAGTTCTGATTCTTCTGCGACCACCACAGAGTACAACAATATAGGAGAAGCCCTAAAAAATCCAAACAATGTGTATCGCTTAAATTTGAGCAATCAAAATTTAAACACGCTACCCGATAGTATTTGGGCTAAGTTTGGAAATTTGGAATATTTAAGCTTAAAAAATGACCACCTAACCGTGATACCTTCTGAAATTGGTAGCTTAAAAAACCTGAAAATACTGGATTTAAGCAACAATGACTTCAAGGTTTTACCCCAATCATTTTCAGGGTTAGAAAATTTAAGAGAAATTTATCTCAATGATGAAAAAGAAATGGATATTAACCAGAGTCTCCAAACAATTAAAGATTTACCTAATCTAAAAATATTGCATCTTGAGAATGACAATCTAAAAAGTATCCCCCAAAGCTTATTGCAATTTGCACAATTAGAAACGCTATATATTAACAATAACAGTTTCAATGAAATTCCAATGGAGTTGAAAAAGCTAAAGAATTTAAAGTACATAGATTTTCACGACAATCAATTTAAGCTTGATAATAAAGAGTTTGAATTGAAGTATCATGGCTCTGGTATTTTATTGAACTTTTAACCTGGCTCTTGGCCAAATATAGTGGGTAACGAGTTGGTAAGAGGTGGTTTTACTATGTGACTATATGGTAAAAAATGCGATTAACCATATAGTCACATAGAAGCACATAGACTAGCCACTAAATTTGACGAAGAACTTTTATCTTTATTGAGGGTCTGGCTGCAATTGCCTAACATGCTACAAGCTAGTGTGTTAGGCAATTTTATTTTAACGAAAGTCCCCCGAAAAAGGCTAAAAAGCTTAAATTTCGGGGGACAAAAAAATTCGTTAATACAGACGAACCAAATAAGAGTTTGACTTGATTTGACCTAACGGATCAATTCGTAAAAGGTGTTACTCTTTGACAAATGTCGCAGTTTGATGGTGGATACCGTCTGTCAATTTTACTAAGTAAGCTCCTGGGCTAAGGTGATTAACTTCTAAAGAGATCAGTTGATTATCACTTTCTACTTCAGAAATAGCAGCATTAGCAACGATTCTACCTAGCGCATCGTAAATGACGTAATCGGTAAAAGTTGTAGTGCCTTTTCCTAAGTCTATATTTATATGAGTCGAAGTTGGATTGGGGTAAACAAGAATTTGATCTTCAGTACCATACCGCACCGCAACAATATTACTGACATATTCAGTCGAACCGTCGAAATCCGTTTGAGAAAGTCGGTAATAATTAATACCATCTACTGGTCTAGGATCAATGTGATTGTACTGTTGAGGAGTGGCCGTATTTCCAGCTCCATTCACACGAGCCATAAAATCAAAACGAACTCCATCATTAGAACGTTCTAAAGTAAAGAAGTCATTATCTAGTTCTGTCGCTGTTTTCCAATCTAAATAAACTTCCTTTCCTATTAGTTCTCCTGTAAAAGATAATAATTCAACAGGCAATGCTCCTTCACCATTATCACTGGCACCACCTCCTCCTCCACCAAAATGTCCTACAACATATTCTGCCTGATGATAATTAGCGTTTCCTAAAGCATTGCCGGTATAAGCCCAGTCCGAAGTTGAGGCAGAACCTCCATTCGCATATTGCCAGAAACCATCTGCACTATAAGCTGAAGCCAAAGGTACACTGGCATGTCCAGAAGTAGTAAATTACTATACACTTTTTATTTTTGTTTTCCAGAGCATTGTCTTCCAATGCGGTATTTCAGGCAGTAGCCCTCTGATAAAATCGATTAAATCTTTGACAGAGTGAACTGAATTTTTCAAATTGTCATAACCTAAGCGGAATATTGAAATGGCCCTAAATTTTTTACCGCTCTGGATTTTTATTTCTATTTTTTCTGTACTCTGGTGTTTCATTCCGTTTATTATTGACAAAACATAACAAAATGCAGTTACACCCATCATCAATTGGGCTTTCAACAAATCACTAAGGTTTAAATCTTCTAAATTAAAGCCATTTGTTTTTACGTGATAGAAAAATACTTCTATGCTCCATCTCTTAGGAAAACTAGTACTAATCCAATCAATATCATTTTCGTCACTTATTAACACTAACCACTTATCATTTTTTCGTTGACGCTTCGAAGTATTTACAAAAATAGTATAAAACAATAATTCACCATTGATTAAAACTGAAGTTTGAAAGTATCCTTTTTTCTTAATAGATCGCTCAATATGTTTTTCAAGTTTTGGAATTAAAATGTTTGTTGAAATTGAAACTTGTTTCCAGTAATCTTGCCATCTAGCTCTAATTACAAAGGAAAAACCGACCCCTCTCATGAATCCAAACCACTGAGCACCTATGAATTCGCGATCTCCTAACAATATAATTTTTATGTCGCTATGAAATTGCCATACTTTGAAAAATCGACGAATTAATTCACAACGTTCTTCTTCTGAACTATTACCTCTCTTATCAAATAGTTCCCATAGTATTGGAATAAAAATTCCATTTGGAAGAATTAAGCCAATGTAAAGCACATTGATGTTTATCGAGCCGATTTTCCAATTTGTCCGATCAATAGACATATAGACTTGCCCTTGAAAATCTACCAAATGAATTATAAGTCGAATAATTCCAACACAAAAAAGGTCAATGTGCTTAATTTTAAAAAAGCGAATCAATCTTGCGTAAGCAGTTTTTAGCTTTATGTCTTTTTTCCCTAAGACGGGACCAACTTCTGCTCGACACTTATAAAGGCATACTGTCCGACATTTAAAAATACATTGAACCAATAAAATGAAGTTCTTCACCACACATTTACGATGATTTGGAAAAAATCTTTTAATTTCACAGGCTAGAGGGAGTTGAGTAGTCATAGTATGAATGAGTTATTGGTATATTCAAACATACGAGATTTTTCGCAACTCTCTCTTTTTCAATGCGCTATAGAAAAACTGTATAGTACCTTAATCTAGATTACTTCATAAATAATAAAGAAGGATTAGGTGGAAAATATTCAACACTTGAGATTCAAACAATAAGAGAAGCGCTAATTAGATTAATTCACTTTGAAATAAGTAATACAAGAAGTACAAAAGGAGTTTATCGCAAGTTTTGGGAAGCTATAGCCGAATCGAACAGAAACGTGTCAATCATAACTATGAATTATGATACCTTACTTGATGAATCTTTTGATTTTTTGTACCCAAACAAAGCTGTCATTGACTACTGTATTAATCTAATGAATTATGACCAATACCATAAAATAGATGGGTTTAATTGGTGGCTAGACCCAAGAAAACCATTGACTATATGGGAGGGGGGAGAACCTCGTCCCATTAAAATTATTAAAATTCATGGTTCTGTAAATTGGAAGTATTGTAATTGTTGCAACCAAGTATTGCTTACTCCTTGGAATTCGAAAATAGATATAAAGTCTAATACTTTCAAAGGCACAATTGGAGCAAGCGATGAAAATCATGAAGAAATTCAATATGACTTGAGGTGCCCCAATGATGGTTCTCTTTTTGACACCTTCATTGTTCCTCCTTCGCATATTAAAGACTTAAAGCATCCTGCAATTAATAGGCTTTTTGATGAGGCCGCAATAGAATTAAGAAAGGCTAAAAAAATAATCTTTGTTGGCTATTCATTTCCCGAGGCAGATGTTCACATAAAAGCATTCTTCAAAAAGAATATTACAAAAGAAATTGAGATAGAAGTTGTAGACCCTTTTTTAAGCCAACAGGCCGAAAATAATTACCGAAGTTTATCGAAATCTGTCACTTTTGTGAAGGACTTCTTTGAGAATTATATCGACACAAGAATGAGAGAAAAGTTAAAAACGAACGCCTAGCAAAAGCTACATGGCAATGGCGAGAATTAATATGAATTCTATTCAAGTCTGTTCTACCATTCGATTTTGTGGTTCTGCGTTACCGTATTCTAGTCGCCACGTCATGTAGCTACCATCAAAAAACTAACAAACACTATGAATTTACAACCAACTATATTTATTAGTTCAATAATTTCAGAATTTTCTGATTTACGCGGAGCCCTTAGGTATTTTTTAGGAAAAAGTGGATTTAGGGTTTTAATGTCAGAAGAGCCTGATTTTGGTGCGGATTGCGAAGAGGACTCACTTGAAAATTGTAGGACAAGAATTGACTCCTCTGATTATTATTTACTAATAATTGGTTTAAATACTGGATACAAATTCAATTTAGAAGATGGACATGAAACCACGGTTACTTTTGAAGAATTTCGTCATTTTTTAAAACTTAAAGAAGAAGGAAAAGCGATACGAATAATAGCATTTATAAGAGCAAAAGCTTGGAATCTTTATACAAAAAAAGATGAAGAAAATATGCACCCTCTTCAACATGAATTTATTGACGATTTAGTAAATAATACGTTATTAAATCAAGAGATTGGGAGGTGGAGACATTCGTTCGATAAATTTTCAGATATAATAACGGTATTGGAAACAAATCAAAATGGTCTTTTTTTAGAGGCAACCAGAAAAAAGGGAATATACCGCACTTATTTAAAGTCAGAATTAACTCAAATTCTTAAGTCATTACTAATTAAGGATAAAAGTAATGGTGCTCAGATTAAAACATTAAAACAATTTATAAATTTTCCTGAATTAAATTTCAGCAACTACCTTCGAAAAGAGAAAATTCGTAAAGATGTTGCAGTTCATATAATAGCGTTTATCGCCTCTTTTTCATACAAGGAAGAATTGCTTTTAAAAATAAACAGAACATTTAATTATGTATCTCAAGGTGAATTTTCATTTTTCAATGTTAAGAGTGAGAAATATGAGATGCCAAATTACATTAAAACAATAATTCAAGTATTAGAAATTCTTGAAAAAGTATTCCTAAACTTCCAGCGAGGTGATATTTATAAGAACCTAGCTCAACAAAATGTCGATAATTTTTTAATGAGTGAATTTGAATATAGCTTTGTGAAAAATCAATTGCATGACTTAAGTACTGCCACAATTAAATTGATAAATCTAATGAGATTATTCAATGGAAATTGGAATGATTTTGAAAAAATGGATGATGAATTTTATGAGTATAGAGGGACAGCAAATAGTATTTCAATTCAAGAGTTGATTGATTTTTCGGAAAACTATTTTTAAAAAGACGGTAGCTAACAAAATGTCCTATGATAAGCAATACTGTAACATTATTTATTTTCCCTTCAAATCATATTTTCTTTTTCGATGTTAATATCAGTGCGGCGTCCTATATATGATACACTGCTATGAGAGTTGTGTTTACAAGCATTATGTTTTCGATACACCCATGCTCTTTGCAATTAAAAACAACAGGAATACTTTAAAAGAAAGCATAAACACATGACAATAAATGAACTATATGAATCCAATGAATTGCATTTGCCAATCAATTGGAAACTATCAAATTATGATTCTTATTATAGTTGTGTAATTAACAAAGGAAGGAATTATCTTAAGATATTAGAATCGATAGAAGATAATGAGTTTGGAAACGATTCTAATATTGGGGTAATGAATAAAGGCCATTTATTAAGAACTGCCCAAAGGTTTTATCAATTAACTTTTCAAACATTACAAGCTTATCTGAATGAAGGCAATCCATATAAAGCGTATGATGTGTTTGATGAGATAATGAAATCAGATGATGATTTAGGACTAGGAAAGCAACTATTTTTTTATTTAGCTTTGGACAACCTTTATCCAGCTAGTTATAGATTGAGAGTCAAAGATAGTATTGCAAATTATGGTGATCTATTTCATGTCCCATTTGAATTGAGACATATTGTTGATGCAGGAAGATATAGTATTCCTGGATATCCAACATTATATCTCTCTAATTCAATATTTTTGGCTTATAAGGAGCTTGTGGATCCAGATTTTGATAGTTTATGGGTCTCAAAATTCAGGCATAGTGGATACTATAATAAAAGAGAGAGCCTACTTAATATGAGATTTAATCCGATTTACGATACAATAGAAGAGAAGTTCAAGTACTTATGTAGATGGATTCTAATTATGGCTTGTCGGAATAAAGTTGGATATCCAAATGCAAAATTCAAATCAGAATATGTTATTCCTCAAATTATTTTTCAATGGACAAAAAACAATATATTTATTGGGGGTAAAAAAATTATTGGAACTACGTATTCATCAACGAAGATTGACACCAATAATAATCATTTCAAAGGTAGCTTTTATAACACAGCTATTCCAATTCACACTTCATTGCCAGATGGATATTGTCATGTACAAGCAAATCGATTTGACATCACTAAACCACAAAATATATCTAAACTAATAAAAGAAGTTAAAGATGAGGAAATAGAAACGTGCACACAAGTACACTCAGTCTCAATGAATGGAGTCAAAACTAAATATGATGAAACAGATTTTTATAAGGTCGAAAAAATAGTTAGTAGACTTGAAGGAGAATCAATAAATGAAAAAGTAAAGGACAATGCATAGCCGTCAATAGCTGGCGGGGGCTAAACACAAGAGCCAAGGAGACCGCTAACTACTGCGCTTATGCCAGCGTTGGCACCAATTAAAAAACTAAAAAACCAAACAACATGAGAAATAAAATATACTCACCAAAAATTTCAGAAGATGACGTAGAGAAAAGTAAGCAACATTTCGAAGATTTAGCTAAGATTCTTGCACGGAATTATTTGGATACTTCAGTAGGACTAACAAATGAAGATGCTTCTTCAGAACACGAGAAAGAAAACTTATATAAAATTTTAAATAAAGAAGTAACTTCAATGCCTTTGTCAGATAGCAATGGTCTGAAAGACTGGAAAAGAGTTATCTTTCTTTTAGGCGCAGGTGCAACGTATAACGCTTTTAATAATGTTCCTTTGGGTGATCAAGCCAAAAAGATTATAGGGGATCATTTTACATTTAATTTGTTTGAAGATTTTAAATATTCATTTACTGATATTATGGAGAATAAAACTATTAAAGATGTTGTCATAAAACAATTAGTAAAAAAAGGTAAAGATGAAAAACAAATTGATGAATTTATAAATGATGAAAGCAAAAAAACTCATTTTGAATTTTCACCAGCTTTGCTTAATATCATTCAAAAATATAAACTTGAATTTGCTAAGCTTAAAATATATAATGACAATAGGCTTGTCTCAGTCGAACCTGATTTCGAAAACGCTTTGCTACTGCTTAGCCATTTTTTTCCTGCTTCCAAAATTCGTGAAGAGTTATTTGCTCATTTTTCTTTTCGCCATGGACCTACACTTTATTTTGATTTGATTAGTCACCTATTCAAGCATAGGTTCATTGACGTTATAATTAACTTCAACTTTGATGAGCTTTTGGACCAAGCTATTGAAGACGAAATTGGGCCTAACGTATATACTTCTATCTTGTCTGACGGTGATATAAAAGATTTTGCTGACTATATCATTGACGGTAAATTGAAAATCCCAACTTATATTAAACCACATGGTACTTTCAGCCACAAAAGTTCGTTGAGGTTTACAAAAAATCATTACGACCTGATTCCTGAGGATATGCAAACTTTCTTGACTAATCTGATAAGTTGTCAAGGTGAAGACGGGTATGCCAAATCTTCTATTTTAGTCATATTTGGATTTGCAATGCAAAGTATAGAATTTGATGATATTTTATTTTCACTTGACAGAGAAAAGAAAACGGAAATTTACTTTATAGCTTATTCAAAAAGTGATGCTAATACAATAAGAAAGAAATATGATAGAGTAATTGAAGCTGGAAAAGAAGAAAATAAGGGCTACGAATTACCCTTTGAATTAAAGATAATTTTTGCTAAATCATTGGTTGATTTCAATACGAAAGAAATCCAATACGATCTATTTTTTGAGAAATTGTGGGAAGAAATAAATAAATTTTTTGATCGTAAGTTTGAAATTTCTCCGATTCATAGACACAAAATAATTCAGTCGATTTTTGGCCATCGGAAGTTATATGGAGATTTGCCCTCCAGAGATCCTTCTTTTGATGCTCCTTCGCCATTTAGAAAAGTTGGAAAAGAAATGTCATTGAATAAAAGGTATTTTGAAAGCAGATATTATTTTCTAGACCGATGTAAGATTGAAATAATAATTGAGTTACTAAAGAGACGGGGATTAATCTCAATTCAATATCTACTTAAAGGTAAAGCTGGTAGGTATTTCAAAAAGTATCATGAATTTGTCAATAATTTTAATCAAAAGATTGATAAAAAGTTTAATAAAGAGATTGTTGAAATGGTTAAGCAAAAAAATGATGAGAAGATTAACCAGCTGAGTAATGAGAAAAATAAACAAAAGATTCCCGTTTTCTCCTTTCTGCAAATTCTGAAATCACTCGAACTAAGCCCTGACTATTTGAAAGATAAGTGTTCTACTGAGGATTTTGATGCGACTATTGCGAGTCTTAAGTTGAGCGTTGGTTTAAGTCCAGACATTGAGTCGATTAAAGATACTTTGCATTCTTATAAAGAAAAATTGCAAGGTTCAACTAAGGCGATAATACGGAGCCGGTTTAATGATAAGAGATTTTTAATTCTTGATAATTATCACCCTAAGCAGATTTTGCATACACGCTTAGCATATGAAGTTGAAATACTTAAAAGAGTAAATAAAAAATGGAAGGCAATAGTGATAGTGGAGGATTACAATACCATAGTAGATGCATTTAAACTAATGGCTGATGAATTATTAGTATTGAATTGTGAAAGCTGCAAAGAACTACTATCTGAGCATATAGATCGTGGAAAGTTAACTAATGAAGCACATAACCATCATTTTGTGCTCTTTATTAATGAACATGAAGTTGATGCCATTTACTATTATCAAAAAGGTAACTCTAACATGATTAGTCCTATAGTGTTAACGAACAATAATAATTTATTGATCCTTCTACAGGTATTAAGAAATTATATTAAGAGTAGTACACTCAGTAAAAAGGGAAAGAGTAAATGGCAATCATTAATAGGCAAAATAAATTTAAAATAATTATAAAAAAAACTGGTGCCAATACTACGAAAGACTGACCGTCGTACCGGAGGTCGATTTTCAACCATTGTTCAACGAAGGCCCCCAAGAGCCAGCTTCATATCTCGACAAGTATCAAATAATATTGGAGTTCCATCTGGTCTAAAATCTCAATTTTAGTAATTTGTGGATTAGGAATACTTACCATCAGGTCCAATCGTTCGAGCACATGCTGGAAGTAATACTTTAATCCACAAATCCTAAGGTTTAAGGAATAATTGGAGAGTTGGTTTTCGTTCCGTATTTTGATCAAAAATGCTTTGAGCTTATTAATAGAACATTCTCCTGGTAATTTGTCCTGATTCATCATGAGGTGACGGACTCCGCGAAGATAATTAGTGCGAGTAGCGAGGGCTTTGTTGGCGTGGGACATGTGATTATCCATTACGATTAGTGCTGCTTCAAAAGTAGATTTAGCTGTGGGTTGCTATTTTTTCTGACATGATAGTTTGTTTTTAAAGTGAAATAATGAAAGGAAAATACGATATTTAAGTGATAGATGGAAATGCTTCATAAATTGGGATGAGTGTTGAAGGCTTAGTTGAGACGTAGGAGTTTTGTTTAATAAAAGCCCAACGTTATGTTTAATTAAAAGCATATGAAAGTATCAGTATCCTAAAAAATAAAACTAAAAATTATGGCAAGATGTACAGCACCAGTTAATGGACATCGGACAGCAAGTGGAGCAGCTGCATGTCCGGTATGTAGCAGTCGATATGGTGGTTACAATTCATACTCGTCCTATTCGAGATCACCATACTCTTCAAGAGGCAATTCGAATAGAAGTAATTATGGAAGTGGAAACACAAGAAACCGAAGGGTGAGTTGGTCCAAAAGTAGTTCGACTATTTTATACACTCCTGCGGAGATTCGTACACTTACGCCAGTGCGAGAAAATATTGTAAAACGATCATCAATACCTGATCTTAGAGACGTTTTTCTCTGTCATGCTTGGGATGACCGAAAAGAGGCCGCAAAGCAATTGCATGATTTATTAGAAGCAAATGGAGTCTCTGTTTGGTTCAGTGAAAAAGATGTCCCACTTGGCTCATCTTTGCTCAGGGAAATCGACAAAGGTTTAGCCAATTCAAAAGTAGGAATCGTGCTTGTGACTCCTTCTTTCCTGAATCGAGTTAAAAATGAAGGAATAGCTGAAAAAGAACTTTCGGCCCTTTTAGCACAAGATAGGCTCGTTCCAATTTTACATAATACAACATATGAAGAACTACGTGAAGTAAGTCCTTTACTTGGCTCAAGAAGTGGTCTAACTACTTCAGAGGAATCGATGATATCTATTGCATCTAAATTAGCTGAATTAGTAGTAGTAGAGAAAGTATAATCTGAATGTAGGAAAAGAACTAAGCATAATACTAAAGGCCGAAGATAGATCTCCGGCGTGACTTTCAGTCTTTAGTATTGTGTGTCTGGTTGTATTTTTTTGGTTTGATTGAGTATGGGGTGGGGTGATGATAATTAAAATGCTTTGGTTTTGGAGTACACGCGATGTGTTTACTAAGATGTTGGTGGCAATGACAAAACAACAACACACTAGCAGTAGAACTATCACGCCAACCAAAATCCTATTCTAATGAACGATACCTCTACTAATACTAAAAACAGCTTCCATAGTTTAGCTTCATGAAAACGTAATTTCTCCAATTTAGCTTCTCAATATTCACTCTCTAGGTTAATAATATATTTGTCAAGATTTTGTTATTAGCCTTAACATTAGTATTTTTAAGGTATACTCTTGAGAAAACTTTGAAGATAATTAATTCACCAGGCATTAATTATTATAGATTTATTTATTGTTTAAATCCAAAGTTTCATGTCCAATCCTACAAGAGTGTTTAATTCCATAAGAATTTTTACTTCCTATTCGCACAAAGACGAATCTTACAAAGATGAATTAATAAAGCATCTTTCAGGTTTAAGGCGTTCAGGGAGAATAGAATCTTGGGATGACCGACAAATTGCAATTGGTGGAGAATGGGATAATTCAATAAAGCGTGAATTGGAAAATTGTAATCTATTCATTGCACTTGTTAGTAATGATTATTTGAATTCAAGTTACATACAAGATTTTGAATTCCAAACTGCTCTTAAAAAGGCTGATCAAGGACTATTAAAGATAGTCCCAATTATCCTTAGGCCTTGCGATTGGTCGGGGATAGGGTTGGAAAAACTTCAATGTCTTCCTCTTAATGGAAAACCAATATCAAGTTTTGAAGACAGGGACGAAGCATTTTTATTTGTTGTTGATGGAATAAAAAATGTTATTGACTCTATGTTAAAGAAAGAAGATGAAGACGTTTTTTTAGAGAAAAAAGAATATGCTAACATTGGAGGATTCCTTACGCAATTTCCTAACAAAATTTTTTCCTATAAAGAACTAGAATCTATTGATTTATCAAACAACAACTTAACTGTAATACCTGAGCTGGTTACTTCATTCCCTAAACTTAAAGTATTAAATTTAAAAGGGAATGATATAACTGAAATCCCGAAATCGTTATCTCAGCTTCATAATTTAGAGGTATTAAATATTTCCAATAACGAAATCATAAAAATTCCTGAATTCATTTCTCAAATGAACTCTTTGAAAGAGCTATATCTCGATTCAAATCAAATTTCAGAAGTCCTTCCGAGCCAATTAAACCTTGAGGAATTAGAAAGTATTACTTTAACCAATAATCCCATTCAAAACTTACCTAAAGAGTTATTCGAATCTTCTGGGAATACAATTTCTCAGCTTAAATCATATTTTAAAGACTTAGCAGAAAATCCTTTCGATTGTTTTTATGAAGCTAAACTCATTATAGTTGGTGCTGGAGGGGCTGGTAAAACTACTTTGGCTCGTAAAATTATAGATCCAGATAGTCCACTCCCACATAACAATGAAACAACTAAAGGTATAGATGTGTTACCATATACTTTTCCAATTCAAGAAAATAACTCAACTAAATTCTATGCCAATATATGGGATTTTGGTGGGCAGGCAATTTATCATGCAACGCATCAATTTTTCTTGACAGAACGATCATTATATGTACTATTAGTTGATAATAGAAAAGAAGATACTGACTTCGACTATTGGTTAAGTGTTATTGATTTATTTAGTAATGGCAGTCCAGTAATTATTGCAATAAATGAAAAGGGAAGTAGGAAAAAAGATATAGACTTGAAAAAGCTACAATCATATTATCCTTTTATTCTAAATGCATATAATTCAAATTTTGCTAATAACAATGGATTAGAAATTCTACGTACTGCAATTAAATCAAGAATACTTGAATTGGATCACATAGGAACTCCCATCCCTTCGAAATGGATTGCGATCAGAGAATATCTTGTAAAAGAAAACCGAAACTACATTACTTATTCACAGTTCTTATCTATTTGTGAAAATTTTGGTATTGAAGATGAAGAATCAGTAATTACGATCAGTAAGTTTTTGCACGACTTAGGAGTAACGCTGCATTTTATTGAAGATGAAGTTTTATCAAACTTTGTTATTCTCAATCCCGATTGGGGGACAGATGCTGTATATAAAGTATTAGACGACAAAATTATTTTAGCAAATAGAGGGAAGTTTAAAGAAGAAGATTTAGGGAGAGTTTGGAAAGGAAGAGAATATAATTTGACTGCCAGAAAAGCTTTAATTAGATTGATGAAAAAATTTGGTCTATGTTATGAAATTGGGGTTTCTAATAACTACATAGCCCCTCAACTATTAGCAGAAGAACGACCAGAGTATTCCTGGGAATCTTTGCTGGATGAATCCTTAGAATTACAGTTTAAATATGAATATAATTTCATGCCTAAAGGGATTTTACATAGATTGATTGCACAAATGAATAGATATATCTTCAATGAAAATAATATTGACTATGTATGGAAAAACGGAGTAGTATTTTTCATTAAAAATGCGATAGCAGAGGTTACACAGAATACTTTTTCGGGTCAAAAGAATATAACAATAAAGTTAAAAGGAGAGAGAAGAAAAGAGTTACTTTCCATAATAAGAGAAGAGTTAAAAGATATTCATACATCGTTTAGTGAAGAATTAGAGTTTTTCGAGGAAATGATTCCTTGCTGTTGTATTTCGGAGTGTAGAAAAAGTTTTAAGCCCTATTTTTTTAAAGAAAAGATAATTCAAAAAGCTCGCAAACAAGGAGTAAAGAATCTTCAATGCAACAATTCTTTCGAACAAGTTCAAATAGAGGATTTAGTTAATGGAGTAAAGCCCGAAAGCTTTATTAATAATACTGAATTGTTGAGTGTGTTTGTTTCATATTCCAGAAAAGACACAGATCTAAGAGAGAAGTTAGAAACACATCTATCAAATCTGAAAAAAAATAAACTTATCGAAGCTTGGGTTGACCATCAAATAACCCCTGGTCAAGAATGGGAAAATGAAATATTGACAAATTTGAATAGTGCAGATATTGTTCTCTTGCTAATAAGTCCAGATTTTAACTTTTCTTCGTATTGTGACAAAGAATTAAAAATCGCATTAGATAGACACAATAGCAACGAGGCTATTGTTGTTCCTGTGATCTTGAGACCGTGTGATTGGAGTTTCACTGAAGTAGCCAAACTCAATGCATTACCAACAGCAGGCAAGGCTGTAACAAAGTGGGACAACATTGATGAAGCACTACTTGACGTCTCATTAGGTTTGCGCAGAGTAGTAGAAAACCATAGAGCAGAATCTTTTGTGAAAATATAAATAAAATTAATGTTTCTAACATTGTGGAGAGCGGCTATAGCTGGTCCTAGTTAGGCCGAACACCAAAAATCAAACCCGCCACCAGCACCTGTATATAACGCTCCAAACCGGTTCTTCGTCACTTTTGGTGAAATGAAGTGATTCGGAGTCTTATTCCTAGAGTTCCAAGTAAGTGTTATCTTTCAAAATGACACTTGACACACTATTTCCAAATA
>Ga0209187_1002170_pt1 | contig 19527 bp, 26 predicted proteins | sample BantaG_FD_187430 | JGI IMG/M metagenome (GOLD analysis project Ga0209187, IMG submission 187430) | Marine algal microbial communities from Bantry Bay, Ireland - BantryBay_4 metaG (SPAdes) (version 2) | ecosystem: Host-associated > Algae > Red algae > Unclassified | place: Bantry Bay, Ireland...
GTGATCTCGGCATCAGCAAAAATACCGTCCTCGACATCATGAAACGACACCGCGCAAAACCCTTATGATACGATCTGGCCCCCTACCCAAAGCGACCCCGGATACCTTCTGGCCGAGAAGAAACGGGCGGTATCGCTGACCGCACCAGCCGGAGGGGAAGACTGATGGCCGGGGCTTCGCATATCGGCAAGCCGCGTACTGCCGATCTTCGGGCTATCTATGGTCGGATCGAGGCCGAGGCGCTCGATCTGGGCAAGGGCGGAAAGATCGTGCGGAGCCGTCCCGAACCCATCGTTCCGAAATCAGGGGAGAGCCGTGGAGGCGGTCGTGCTGCGTTGCCGCTGTCGGTCCAGCAGCGGGTGAACGCGGCGAGGCGTCTGCCGCCTGCCATCGTGAAAGTCATCCGCAAGGGTCAGACGGGCGGGAAGGGCGATCTTCGGAACCAGCTCGACTACCTGACACGCAAGGGCGAGCTGTCCCTGACGCGGGCGGATGGCGGGGTGATCGACGGTGCGGATAGCATGGCCGAGCTGATGCAGGGCTGGCGGATCGACTTCGAGGCGACGGAGTGGAAGCACAAGACGACGCATCTCCTAGTATCGTCGCCCGAAGGAACGGACCCGGAGGTGGTTTGGCGTGCTGCGGATCGGTTCGCGGATGCGATGTTCGGAGGAGCGTCGGGGGGTGAAAGCTGGGACTATGTGAAGATCGCGCATAACGACACCGAGTACCCGCATGTCCACTTCGTCGTGAACAATCTCGGTCTCGATACCGGCGAGCAGTTCAAGGTCTGGCGGACGCACCGGATCAACCCGCAGTTGCTCAGGACCACATGGGCGGAAGCTGCGCGGGCTGAGGGTTTGGAGCTGGATGATACGCCACGGCGGGCGCGCGGTTTGCCCCCGTCGCGGGAGAAGACACCCGACCGTCAGATGGCGGAGGAGGGCGAAGTCAGCACCTACTACCTGAACCGGGCAGCGCGGGAGATCGTCGCCGCGTCGGAAGGACGGGAGACCGGACGCGCCATGCGGTTCCGGCGCGCATTTGGCGAGATACTGGAGGCCGAGCGCGGTGCGTATCGGGAGGTGGCGGAAAGCCTGCGCGCGGAGGCAACCTTGGCGGGGTCCGACGCTATGCAGCGCGATGCGGAGGCGGTCGATTCCTTCGCGAACGACATGGCGATGCCGCCGACCGATGGCGATTTGGTCATCGCGCATCTGCGGCATTTGGCGAAGGAGCCGAAGGTGTCCGGGGTCGAGGCGTTCAAGGGGGCGGCTCTCGGGATGGTGCGTGGCGATGACGGGGGAGGGTGGCGCATCCTGTCCGAGGCGGAGGAAGCGCAGCCAGCGGAGAACGTTGCCGAGGCCGTGCGGACGCGGTTGGAGTATGCCGAAGCTCTCTTCAAGCTGGAGGATGATCCTGCAAAGCGGGTGCAGCTACAGGCGCGGTTGGGTCAGGAGAAGATCCGGATGGCCGGTTTGGCCGAGCGTCCCGAATGGGCGGCCCCCGATGCAGCCGGGGAAGCGGATCGACCTGTCACGGACGCGCGCAGGGCGTTGCTCGCTACGGCAGTGGGGCAGGGTGCTGACGGGCAACGGATGGTGGTGGAGGCCGATAAGGCAGCCATGCGGGCCTTCGATGATGCAGGGGTGGATGCGGAGGCAGCGCTTCACAGGGTTCGGTATGAGGGGCCGGTGGACCGGGCCACGGCGCGTCAGTGGCGGGGAGAGGAGGTCGCGGAATCAGCACAGGCCCATTCGACCAGCGAGGCCGATGCGGTGCAGGCCGTCGAGCGGGCGCACCGGACGGCCTTCGCTGTCTATGGCATCGCCGCGAAACGGTTGCAGCAGGCGGCTCCGAACGATGTACCCGGCGACGACGAGCATGGGCGGATCGTCCAGCATGAGGCGGATGCTGCCGAAGAAACAAAAAGGCGAAGCCGGGGAATGAAGCGGTAGGAAAGGGCGATGCGGTTCCCGCTCTTCCTCAATCGCGGATCAGGAAATCATCCATGTTGCCGCCAGATGCCAGCGCCTCTGTAACCCACTTCGGCTTGCGCCCGCGCCCCGTCCATGTTTGCGATGCATCCGCCGGATTGCGGTATTTGGGCGGAACAGTCTTCTTTTCCTTGGCGGCTTTCGTGCCACTACCGAATAGATCGGTCATGTCGAAACCCTTGGATTTGGCCAGTGCCGCCAATTCGGCCTTCACGGCCTCTTTCTCCGTTTTTTCCTTCTCGGCGATTTTGGCAGGGATCATCGGAGCAATGACTTTGAGTTCCGCCAGGCTCATCTGATTGAGGGCGTTTTCTAATTCGGCAATTTGCACGGGTGTTTCCCTTTTAGGATTAGTATGATGCCCAGCTTAATCCGCCGAAATACCGACAGGCGCAATATATTTCTAATTCCGATGTGAGAAACCGATTATCCCCAGAGCGGTAAATCGAGTTGTTCGGCCTTGGCGCTGTACCCGCGCCGTGTCTTGACCGCCCTGAGAGCATCACAGGCGCTCAGGGCGTCGAGTTCGGAAGCATAGAGCGCGGTATCGGATTGTCCGCCGTCATTGCCAAGCCTTCCCCATTCCCGGATCAACGCCCACTCGCCGAACAGCGTCGGTTGGACGCTCAAAACGTACCAGCGTCGGCGGTTTCGGGCGGGATCGATATGTTCTAACCGGAGGTACATGGTCGATTGAAATGCATCTTGTACGAAAGCAGCGTTAACGCTATCGTAACCTTCAGTACGCGGTACGCAAGCTGTGCGAGCCGAACTTCGGTAGTGCGGCTTATGTTAAAATTTCAGCTTGGCATAAAAATTATGAATATTAATTATGGATAGCGCATTCTGGAGTTTGTTTTCGTTTGCAGTAAGCATCAATTACGTTCTGTATGGCCTTTTAAAGTCAGGAAGTTCATCAGGTGACAACGAGACAATATTTTTCTTTTCAGCTATCAGTATAACAACTATAATTTCTGGTTTGATGTGTGTATGTAATGAACTGTCAACAAACAATGAACGTAGGTTTTTAGTATCTTCAACGATATCAATTCTTCTGATTATTCTGGTAGCTCCAGTTGTATATGCGATGTACTATATTGCTTCCGGGGAAGATATATTTAGTTCAATTGAGATTCAAAAAACAATCGATCAGTTTTCGAGGTAAAGCTAGATGGAATTTGATTCAAGATATAAGCCGGTAATTTTTAATAAAATATTTTTGACAGTTTTGAGAGAAAACGAAGCTGAATTTCTCAGCTTAATAAGGGTTTCTAAATCTATGCTAAGCGAGAGCGATGACTTGGAAATGGTATATTTAGCCATCGACCCATTTATTGAAAATTACGAAGGTACATTTCGAATAACATCGATGGCTGATGAAATGGATTTCAAGCGATCATTTGTGGTGAGGGCAATCAAGTATTTCATATTGTATATTTCAAGAAAAGCTGTTGACAACGATGGTTATAGAAATGCAATTGTAAAAACACTAGAAGAGGAATTACCAAATGAATAGGAGATTTTTACTATCTGGATCAATTGCATCAATATTACATCTTACGGGCTGTAGCGCATTTCCTGACATCAATTCTATTCAAAAGTTTTCAGCTTTTAATTCCATGTATGGCAATGCAAGCCCTGCTCGGCGTCAATTGTTAGATGATTTTCGAGATGCTTATTATGTTTATCGAAATACTATAGAAGAAAGTAAGAATAGGAAGTTAACTAGAAAAGAGGATTGGGCTTTAGCCGTTGAATATATGGAAAACGTATGCCGCGCTTTGAATCTTCTCGATTCAGGCGTTAAATCGCGAGCGTGCCTACAAGAATGATTTATATTGAAGTCAATATCGTACCTCAAAGTTGGCCGATTTCCGATACCGCTTCGCTGTCCGGTTATATCCCTCGGTCGTTGTGATCGACGCATGGCCTACGGTACGCTGGATGTCCTCGCCCTGTAGCCCGGCTTCGTTGGCTTGGGTGATACAGGTCGCCCGCGCGGAGTGGGGCGTGATGCTGGCATTCAGCCCGACCGCCAGAGCATAGCGTTTGAAAATCTGATAGAAGCGCTGCCGGATGAGCGGTGCGCCCATATTGCGGCCTTTCTTGACGGCCTGAAACATCACCCCGTCATGCGATGATTTACCTCGCAGGCGTGTCGTTTCCCGTATCTCAGTCAAAATCACCAACCATGGGCCGCTCTGAGGGTCGATCTGCGCTTACGGTAGGACTTCGCCCTCTTTCGCAAACGACCCCCCCCCTATAGGCTGATAGATTGCTTCAGTGGTCTTGGTCTAAAAATATGATTAAATTTTTGCTAAAAGTAGTGCATACGTCATAAAACTGTGTAATTATACTTAGGAAAAATCGCTATAGCTTTTAGGTTGAAATTATGACGTATTATGAAATACTAGATATTTCAATAAGTGTTGGAAATAAAATTGATCAATTATGGAATTTTTTCTTAGCTGTGCATATTGGAATAATAGCGCCTATAGCTTTTTATAAAGAAAGAATAGGCGGATTAATAGTATTTCTGATATTGCTGGGGTATGTTGTGTTCTCGGCGTTAAACATATCTGCATTTTTCTCAACGTATGAATATTTTAACAGCATAGTGGATAATCTATGGGCTAGTTCTAAAAATGAACAGGGACAAATTTCTGAGTTCATAATAAAAAATTATAATAATTATTCAGTTGCTTTCAGAAAAGTGGTGGTTGTAACAACACATGTCATAACATTCGCTTTAGTATCTCGCGTATTGTACATTAAAATGAACCAGTAGCGGTTTTAAAGCTTATCAATAAATGACTTAGTCTTTCTACGGAATCCATTTCCTATAGTTTTAGTCCTATTTGGCCTTCTGGTTTTTCTCACTCTATCATATAGTTGCTGGCGCTCTTTTTCGTATATAGTTGCTTCATTATCAGTCCAAATATTGCAGCTAGATTTCAATTTTGGCAATCCCTCATCAACTGCATCGTCAATTAAGAAAACCCCTTTAGCTGTATTTTTTGCATAGTTCACTACAGTGCTATCTGATCCTTTTGTTACAACATCGGGAAGAGTTAATACAAGTAATGGAGAAACCATAGCAGTATTAAATAATGCAGCGCCAAGCCTAATAACATTTTCACCAACGTTACCAACTAACTCTGTGCCACCCTTGGCTACAGTGCTAGCTGTATTTGTGATGCCAGATGTATAATTTCCTGATGAAAAAGAAGTGAACGATATTATGCCACTTATGATGCTATCGCAATAGTTTTTCTTATATACCCTAGCATCAATAGTATTGGTGTGACTGTATTCCTTTTTTATTAGTCGGCTTGGGGGCATTGAGTTTCTCAATAAAACGTCACAATTTTTTTTATCAGAATTTTCTCTTGCGTAACACATATCGTGTTTTTTGCATTCAAGATCGATATCATCTTGAGGTTGTATATTCATTAGATATGATATATGCCTCGCTCTGTCGCTGTAAATTACTGGTGGATAATTTCTTCCACAAAATCGACCATGTATTGGAAAATTTGCGATACTTCTATTCTGCTCAACAGATACGGTACTAGCTTTTTCAATTGGAATATTACGAGTTTCTTTAGATCCACACCCAATTAGGAATGAAGGTAGCGCCATAGCAAGAAAAAAAGTGCATCTGTTCATCATTACAACGTTGCATGGAATTTACGCTGTATCAAGAGCATTGTTGACGCATTCCAAGCGTCGCTTCGTTGCTCACGTGCTGATTTGATACGCTTTAGTTTTAAACGACGGTATGAATCGCATGTTCATCGTATCCGTCCGGTGATCCCCATCCAGAAGCGCTCGGTGAACGTGCCTTGGCGGCATGATGCAGGGGGCTTGTTACACTGCATATGCAGGAACGCAAGGTAGGGGAGCAGCTCGTCGATACGGGTGATCTTGTGATCGGCAATGTGGATAAGGGTATCGGTGAGCCATGCCTGCGGATCGACGCCGTTGAGCTTGGCGGTTTCGATTAGGGTATAAGCGATGGCGGCTGATTTGCCGCCGCCTTCGGACCCCATGAACAGATAATTTCTCCGGCCAAGGGCGACGCAGCGCATGGATCGCTCTGCGGAATTGTTGTCCAGCTCCATAGGATGGTCATTTCACGTCATGTATGCGTGGAGACCTATCACGTCCACATACGGGCGGCGATGTCCTGCTCTTCCTTACCGATGGCATTGGCGTAGATCGCTGTCGTGCTGAGCTGGGCATGACCCATCCACTTCGAAAGCATGTGCAGCGGGACGCCTTTCACGGTGGCATTAATGCCGAACCCGTGGCGCAGACCCTTGGGGCTGCGGTGTGGCGCGTCAGGGATATCCGCCTCGATCATCACGCCCTTGACGATCTGCCAGACGCGGACACGGGAGAGCGGCCAGATCGGTGTCTTGGCCTTCTTGGGCGTTCTCTGGGCCTCGCGGATGCCATGGGCGGTGTTCAGGGTATCGAGATAGTCTGGCGGGACGGGAACGGCCCTGTAGACGATCCTGGGCCGCCCCTTGGCGTCCTTGCGCTTCTTGAGGCTGCGGATCGTGACGGTGCCGCCGGAGAGATCGATACGGGCTGGGGTAATCTCGATCAGCTCCGAGGGGCGGCATCCGGTATGGTGCAGCGTCTCGCAGAGCGTCCGGTCGCGAGCAGGCCTACGACGGGCGACATCAAGGAAGGCGGCGCGTTCCTCGGCGTTCAGGTACAGCCGATTTCCGTCACCGTCATAAAGGCGCATTTCGCTCATATTTAACGATTTACCCGACAACTGTTAAACAGGAAAGCTCCGCAGTGCCGCTGGAGGCAGGATCGCCCTACCCTGCCCGCCCGCGTGTTTAGCACTATTACCCATTGTGTTAAATATTAGTGCGAACGGGCAGCAACCCAGTAGTGTCTACTGACGGATAGTGGACGTGAGGCAGAGTGTTCGAGTGGACCGCATCTCAGAACGTGCAAAGGTAAGCTCGGGAGCTGCCCTCCAAGCGCGGCCGCATCGGAGATCGTACCCTCACCTACCGCAAGGACTACTTCATAATTGGCGTTGCAAGCGTATTCCCGAAAGCTCTTGCATAGAGCAACATACATGTGATGTTGTTGTTTTTTGAAGGAATTTGAGGCGCTGAGATGACGATAGCTATAGAGGCAAGGGAACTTGAAAGGCGACGGATCAATCAATTAGATTTGGATGCTGGCAACCCTCGTTTCGGAGCCTTAGACACCAATACCGATCAACGAGATGTATTAGGGCGTATCGTAGATAAATTCGGTGTTGACGATGTAATCAGTTCCATAGCCGCTAATGGGTTTTTCGAAGCTGAACCTCTTGTTGTAACTGAAAGAAATGGGCGATTTGTTGTTCGTGAAGGCAATAGACGACTCGCTGCATGTTTGATTTTAGCTGGCGATCCCCGTGCTCGTGATCAAAGCGCGCTTCGCGCCAGACACCTTCCAAGATGGAAAGAGGCTGGGGAACCTCCCTTTGATCCTGCACCTACGATTACTTTTGGAGTAGGTGAGGAAAAAAAATTATTGGCCTATTTAGGTGTCCGGCACATAGCGTCGTCACTTCCATGGGATAGCTTTGCCAAAGCTCATTGGGCAGCTCAGATGATTGAAGGCACATCAGATAGTTTACGTGATATTGCTAGAATGATTGGGGACGATCATCAGACAATGTCTCGCATGGTGGAAGCGTATTATGTTGCCAAACAATTAGAGGATATGAATGAGTTTAATCCGAGTCACAGCTTAAAAAAGGGCACAGGTAGTGTTTCTGACTATCCATTCTCATGGGTATATACTCTTCTCAGTAATACTGCTGCACGAGAATATTTAGATTTGAATGAGAGATCGCCTTGTCCTGATCCAATTTCAACCGCAAAGGTTGAAGATGCAGGATTTGTTTTTCGTGCGATGTTTGGTGACTCGTCAAAAGGTCAAGACTCTTTAATAGGTGAATCAAGGGCTCTTAGCCGTTTTGCGCGCGCTTTAAAAGATGATAGAAAAGTTGCTTTATTAAAGTCTGGTCGTAAGCTCGATATTGTTGAAGAGGAAACAAAGCCGGTTGGTGAAAGGTTGCGTGATGGATTAATTAGGATTACTGATATTCAAAAATCGCTAGTTGGTGCGGTTAATGCTGAAAAAGTATCTGAAAATGAAGCCGAGGTTGCATTATCTTACGCTAGTGAATCGGCGCGATTAGCCCGTTCTATTCGCGAAAGCCTCCAGAAGGTTGTTTCTGACGATGATGACGACTAAAATGATTGATTGGAAAAAACGAAATGCCGAGCGACGGCGCTCTAAAGATGCCGATCAAGTCGAATTTACCGCGCTTCGCTATGGAAAAGCACTTTATCAGAATGGCATTCAAGATGATCGAATAGCAGATGATGAGCTGATAGATCCTCCTGTCGAAACAGGAACTGCTCCTATGGCACGTTTTGGGCGTCAAGACCGTGAACGTGAAACTAGAATCGGTGAAGTTCGTGAAGAAATTATTAGCCGTGAAAAAGCACTTTCTGATTTATATCCCTTCAAAGTGACAGAAGAGGGATTATGCTATATAGCAGGGAGATCATCTATATACGAATTCTGTCTTTGCACGTCAGTATCAAGCAGTTTAACACGCGGTTGTTTTGCTCATTTACCTCGAATATTTGAGCGGGTATCGGGGACAATTATTGCTAGTGGCGCGGGAACCACTGCTAAGGTGTTTTACATAGGAGCGCCCCGAGATCGGGTAGATACACAACCTGTATCTTTCAAAGATGCATTTAACGCCGTCGAGCGCGAAACAGATGAATGGCACTGGTCTCCTCAAAGAAAAGTTCTTAATGAGGAGCCGAAGCATGGAGATGAAGGCTGTGATTTTATCATCTGGATACCTTCGTCAGATGGAAGAAAAGTTGGGCAATTATTTTTTATAGGGCAATGCGCTTGCGGTAATGACTGGGATACGAAGTTAGAGGATTTAAATAGTAACCGCCTCGCGCTTTGGTTGGAAATCCCTCAGGTGCCTCCAGTGCGGATATTTGCAACCAGTTTTGTTTTGGGTAATACGCAGTTATACGAAGCGTCACAAACCGCAGGTGTTACTTATGATCGATTGCGTCTTGCGAAACTAGCGTCTCAAACAAATCTCGATGATTTTCAATTGCGACTTAGAAATGCACGGCAAGTTGTTGAATATGATTATCGGTAATTCTATATCGGAAGTGCTTTCGCGATTGCTGCAAACAATGGTGGTGGAACTGCGTTACCTATAACTCGATATTTTGCCCGCATTACCGCTGTGTCTGGGAAAATAAAGTTAGACGGGAAGCCTTGGAGACAAGCGGCTTCAGGATAAGAAAAACGACGAGCTGGTTCTTCAGAGGTGAAACGCCAACAATCTGGCCCTAATTTCTCAAGAGTTGGGCTGACTGGATGTAAGGGTATATGTCTTGCTGTACTGACAATAGTTCGACTTATTTCGTTATACTCCCGCCTACGATTACGTGAGAGATAATACCAATGAAATTTGTCATCAAAATATTCTCCCTCTGGCCATACTGGAAAATCCGTAAGAGCTTTACCAAGTGAAATATGTGGTGTGTTAGTTTTATATCCATATTCTGGCGTTGGAAACTTATATCTGATATTAAGATCAGACCGAATTCCTACAAGGAACAATCGTTTACGATCTTGCGCAACTCCAAAATCTGCTGCATTGAGTTCTTGATACTCAACCTTATATCCAGCTAGACGAAAGCGAACCAGCTGAGCACGTAGTAAATGCTGGTGACGCGCATAACGCATACCTGATACATTTTCTACTATAAAAGCACGTGGACGAATGGCCCTTAATGCTCGATCAAATTCCCGATATAAATAATTTATGCGTCTAGACGGATCGCGAGCACCGGCCTGACTAAATCCTTGGCAAGGATAGCATCCTATCAACAGATCAGCAGTAGGCCATTTGACTAGATCAGCTACATCCCCACCGTAGAAATCAACGCCTTCCATATTCGCTCGGTGAACGTCACCCGCGTAGGAGTCAATATCGTTCGCTAGAACGACATCGAACCCAGCTGCACGCAGGCCCAAGTCTGAGCCACCGCAACCGGAAAAGAGTGAGACTGCGCGGCGCATCGATTCTCCTACTGGTTTTCAGAACATATTGTTTCGATAGTGAGTTAAATGATTTCGCTCTGGTGCTGCTATGCAGGTTCGGAGCGTCTGACCGAAAACGCCACGCCTTCTCGGGCTTCGAGATGGGCGATCATTGCAAAGAGGTTGTCTGCACGTGGGTTGCCGTCTGCGCTAAGCATCCGCATAAGACTCTTGGGGTTCTTGTTGAGCTGGCCCGCAAGCGTATCGAAACCCATTGTCGCGTTCACATAATCGCGCAGGAGGACCTTCCCAGTCGCAACGTCGCCGGCAATGAAGGCTTCCAGAGCCTCTTGCAGCAATCCAACACGGAACTCAGGATCGCGATCCGCGCGCGCCTTGACTGTTGTTCTGAAATTACGAGTGAGTGCCATCGTTTTCTTCCTCCTTCCGTTTGCGTTCCTGATAGTCGCTCCAATAGGCATGAGCGTTCTCGATATCCTTTTGCTGTCGTTTTTTCGTGCCGCCGGTCAGAAGGATGACGAGTGTGTCTCCGTCCCTTCCGAAATACAGGCGGTAGCCGGGACCGAAGGTTATCCGCCTCTCGGAAACCCCCTGCCCTACCGATTTCACGTCACCGAAATTGCCAGCTTCCATTCGGGCGATCGCTGTCGTGACCTTCAAGGCCGCTTGTACGTCGAGATCATTAAACCAGACCTCGAAGGGGCAATCCCCCTCTTCCGTTTCGTACTGTAAAATTTCGACCATATCCATTGGTATCTTATAAGTTACTAATAAACAAGTAGCTTGATGATGTACATACAACAAACCCACATAGAAACATTTGAACAAACCCACATTTGTGGTTCATTTAATCGCCTCGGCTTCCAATTCGCTGATACGACGTTCGACGAATGCGATTAGTTCAGCAGCCATTTTCCTATCTGTGGCCGAGCAAGCAGTTTTGAATCGCCGGTGCAGGTCCGCAGGTAGATCGAGGCTGAGCCGCTTGGTCGGACCATCCTCTTTTGGCCGACCTTGTTTCGGTTTGGCCGTGTCATGCCCCGCACCGCCCTGCACGTAGCGATCAAGAGCTTCGGGCGAGAGAGACTTCGGCTTGGGCGCGGTCGCGAAGGTTTTCTTAGACATGGGCAATGATCTCTTCGGTCAGGTCCGCAATCTCCTTTGCTGCCAAGCCACTGGGCGACCATTCGAAGATCGTCTTCCCCATCGTCAGGCTCTCAGCATAGGCCACACGTTGCTCAATTTCAGAGGCAAGAATAGGAATGCCAGCTTCTCCAGCCATGGTTCGAATTTCCCGCCCTATCACCGTTTTCCCTATTTTGCGGGAAACCACAAACCCACATTTGATGGTATCTTTGTAATCCTGTGCCTCTTTCACTTGGCGCACGGTCAGATCGGATGCCCAAGTCGATAACCCCGATGGTTCGATGGGCAGAACCACGAAGTCAGACGCAATCACACAGGCGCGAGCGATCCCTTCCGCATGGGGCGGACCATCGATGACTGTGTGTTGATAGTCGGCAGCGAGCCGTAAAACATCCTTCGCCAGATTCTCGCGCGCCATCGAGACGACCTGAAAATTTGTCTCTTCGCGAAGGCCTGCCCAAGTCGTGGCAGACCCCTGTTTGTCGGCATCGACCAAGAGAACCTTGTGGCCTTGCTCGGCCAAGTATGCTGCCACATTGATCGAGAGCGTCGTTTTGCCAACGCCCCCTTTCTGATTGAGAAACGAAATGATCATGAAGCCACGTTACCGCTTTCGTGGTTATGTGTATACCCACATTTGTGGTTATGGGGTTCCGTGGTTCTCATACCAACTCTTGCAGAAACTGATGAAGTGCTTGGCCGGTCTTTTCGGCTCGATCTCCTGCTTTCCACACCATTGCCGCCATTCGCGTTCCAGATGCCTTACGTCCCATCCGGGAGCTGCCGTGCGCGCATCGTGGAATGCCTCGGGATCGAGTTGTCCTTCGAAGATATCGTCGGGAGGAGGGGAGACCGAGCCGCGCGAGGTAAAATCCACCATTTCCCCGTCCAAGGCGATATCGTAATCAGGGACGTGCCGATGAGCGGCGTTCTCGGCCACAATTTTCGAGAGCAGGCGTTTGAATTCCTTGTCCGTGGAATGCGACCCGCATTTCGCCTTGAGCTTTTGCAAGCCGATACGCCATTTCGAAGCATACCCGCAGTGCTTTCTGGCGATCTCGTAGAGACGGCGCTCCAGTGGCTTCCTGAGCCTGAAATAATCCCTGTGCAGGGTCAGGACTTCATGGGCGTTAATCGCGTTGAACACCCAGTCCGAGAGGGTGATTTCGACATCCTGCATCCGACCATCGCGCGTTTCCCGAACGATCCGATACCGGTCTATCAAGCCGAACCCATCCAAGACTTCGACATCACCTGTGGTCACATTTGTGGTGATGCGCGTTCCTGAAAGACGCTCCAGTGCGGCGCGTAGCTGTTCATAGCCACGGCCATCGGTTCCACGATTGGTCGCTGTCAATAGATCATAAGCCTTGAAGCGCAGGGTAGGGGAGATGTTGCCTGCCCGACCTTCATTGATCGCTCCCATCACCTGAGAGATACAGAAAATGAGAATATCCCTGTCGTGCACGGTCGCCAGACCCTTCACGGAAGGCGTCACCTCGACGAAGTTCTTCCCGTTGTCGTAGCGCCGGATATTCCGATCCGGTTTGGTAGATATCGAGAACACTGGATGCTCCATCGAAGCCATATCGGCTTTCGGAGCTGCATCGAAAATATCGCATACGAAAAAGTCTTCCTGCCGTCTGCGATCCGGCAAGAGGGGAGACCGTTCTTTCGTGCTTTCACCCACCATGAATCCAACTTCGTGTTATCACACACCAAGTCAACCTCTTTCGTGCTTTTACACACCATCTTTCGTGTTATCACACACCGATTATCGTGTTATCACACACCAGCAGTTTTTAGATCTTAATATATAACAATAGCTTACAGACCATTATCCACAGCGTAACACTATATTTAACACATACTTAACACCCAGAGCCTGTGGATAACTTGCTTCATCGGTGATCTTCAAAGGCAGAATCCATGAAGCTCCGCATCCTGTCAGACCTGCATCTCGATCATCGGCGGGGTCAGTTCGAGCTGGAAGAGGTCGAGCACGATGTATTGATCTCCGTCGGGGATGTTCAGGGCAGCATCACGGACGGGATCGAAGTGCTGGGGAAAATGAGCAAGCGTCCGGTGGTCTTCATCGGAGGCAACCACGAGTTCTATGGCTTCGAAGGCGCATCGCTGGAAGAGGCCTATGCCGAAGGCCGGGAAAAAGCAGGAGAGGGCGGTCTTGTCCATTTGCTGGAGAACGATGTGTTCGTACTCGATGAGGTGCGGTTTCTTGGAACGACGCTCTGGACCGATTATGCGCTCTACGGCGAGGACCGGCGGGAGGCAGCGATGAATGTCGCCGGTCAAGGTCTGAACGATCACCGCCTTATCCGGCTCAGGAAGCCCGATGAGGCGTCACGGGCGTTCCTGCCCTCCGATGCCCTGCAATTGCACCATAAAGCCCGTCAGTGGCTCTCAGAGGCGCTGTGTGAGCCATTCGACGGCCCGACGGTGGTCTGCACTCACCACGCCCCTCACAAGCGCTCTGTGGCCGCGCAATACGCGAGCGACATGCTGACGGCGGCCTTCGTCTCGCATATCCCCGAACTGGTCGAGGGACCGAACGCCCCGGACCTATGGGTTCACGGCCATACCCATGCCGCCTTCGACTACCGGGTCGGGACGTGCCGCGTGATCTGCAATCCGTTCGGATACCCCCATGAGAGGACCGGCGTGGATATCGGGCTGGTCGTCGAGGTCTGAAGCATTCTGCGGACCATCGACCGATCAGGCATCCGACCCTTCGGAGCGCATTACTCATCTCGTTGTTTTGACGAAAAGATCGCGGCGCATAGCCGCTTCAAAATCGGATTTGTAATACAACAATCCTTATCCCGCCATCTCACTTTGGAGCGGCTTTTGCGCATCGCGGAGGGATCGAGGAGCCGGAGAGCAAGCCGATGACTCCCGAACTTTCGACAACTCCTGAAATCTCTTCACCGTTCCTCACCGTTTCCGCCCGAATTGCCGGAAACTTTCAACATCTCTTGAAAACTCTTCACCGAGAAGCCGGATTGCCTAATTATATAAGTTGGTGTATATCGCTTTCTGATGACCGATCCGAAGCCCCTCCGGTTCTGCGGCAGCGCCCTTGGCGACCTGAAGGACTTTCCCGAAACGGCGCGCAAGGAGGCGGGGCATCAGCTCGACCAAGTGCAGCAGGGGCGAGACCCTGACGACTGGAAGCCGATGAAGACCGTAGGGCCGGGAGTGCGCGAAATTCGCATCCATGACCAAACAGGGGCGTTCCGGGTGATCTACGTCGCGCAGTTCGAGGAGGCCGTCTACGTGCTGCACTGCTTCCCCAAGAAGACCCAGAAGACGGCCAAGACCGATCTGGACACCGCCACCCGCCGTTTTCGGGCGGTCAAGCAGGAGCGAGCCAAATGAGCACCAAGGATCAGGACACCGCTATCAGCCCCGCCTATGCCAGCGTTTGGGATGCCATCGAGGACACACCGGCAGAAGCTGCGAACATGCGTATGCGTTCGGAGGTGATGATTGCGCTCAAAAGGCGGATTGAGGAGCAGGGCTGGACGCAGGCCGAAGCAGCGCGGATCATGGGCGTAACGCAGCCCCGAATATCGGACCTTATCCGGGGCAAGATTCAGCGGTTCGGCCTAGACGCGCTGGTGGCTATGGCAACGGCGGCAGGGCTTGCTGTTGAGGTCCGGGTGCGCGAGGCGGCCTGAAAGCGGTTCAGGGAGCCTTCAGGAGTGACGAGAACGTTCGATTCTGCTGATGCCTTGGCATTGCACCTTAAAGCGCGTCAGTGGCTCTCTGAGGCGCTTTCAGCGCCCTTTGACGGTCCCACGTTGGTCTGCACACATCATGCCCCTCACAGTCGCTCTGTAGCCGCGCAGTTCGAGGGGGACATGCTGACGGCGACGTTCGTCTCGCACATGTCGGAGCTGGTCGTCGAAGTCTGATACGCGGAGGGGGCAGGGCATGGAGCGTCCGAGTATCAACGTACCGAGCTTCCAGCTTACCAAGCGCCCAATGTACCCAGGGGTCGGCTCCGGCTCAGTGCTAAATGACACCCTAAGGGTTTTCGCTCAGCGCTTTCGCCACCGATATTCGCCTGTGAGGAGGATATGGGCCCATCCGAGCGGCGAGATGTGCGCGAAGAGGTCTGGTGAGCAATCGAGCCCAGCCCTGCGGCGGGCGGCGATGGCATGGCCGAGATGCTTGGTATTCCAATAGATGACGATGGCTGCGAGCAGGTTGAGGCCCGCCATGCGGTAATGCTGCCCTTCGGCAGTACGGTCGCGGATTTCGCCCTGCCGCCCGATGCGCAGGGCGTTCTTGAGGGCGTGGTGTGCCTCACCCTTGTTCAGCCCGATCTGGGCGCGACGCTGCATGTCGGTGTCGAGTAGCCATTCGATGATGAAGAGCGTGCGTTCGATACGCCCGATCTCGCGCAGGGCGACGGCCAAGTCGTGCTGCCGGGGATAGGCGGCGAATTTGCGCAGGAGTTGACTGGGCGACATGACCCCGGCGACCATCGTGGCGGCGGTGCGCAGGATGTCGGGCCAGTTGGCGATGATTGTCCCTTCCCTGACCTTGCTGCCAATGAGAGGTTTCAGCTCCTTGGGCACCATGCCCGGATCGAAGACATAGAGCCGCTTGGACGGCAGGTCTCGAATGCGGGGAATGAACCGGTAGTCGAGCAGGGCCGTCACGGCGAAGACGTGGTCGGTGAAGCCGCCGGTATCGGCATATTGTTCCCTGATTTTCTTACCCGTCTCGTTCATGAGCAGCCCGTCAAGAATGTAGGGCGCTTCGTTCACCGTGGCCGGGATGGTCTGGGTGGCGAAGGGCCCGAACTGGTCGGAGACGTGGGTGTACGCCTTCAATCCGGGGTCGTTGCCGTATTTCGCATTCACAAGATTCATCGCTTCGCCCTGCCGCCCGGCGGGGAAGAACTGGCCATCGCTGGATGCCGTGTCACCCGCCCCCCAGAACTGAGCCATGGGCAGGCTCGCTTGTCCCTCGATCACTGTCGCCAACGCCTGGTTGATGGCGTCGCTTTCGACATGCCAGCGCGACAGGCGGGAGAGCTGGAAATAGTCGTGGGTGTTCGATGCCTCGGCCATCTTGCGCAGGCCAAGATTGACCCCTTCGCCGAGAAGGACATTCAGCAACCCGATCTTGTCCTTGCAGGGTGCGCCGGTGCGTAGGTGGGCAAAGGCGTCTGTAAAGCCCGTGTCCGCCTCGACCTCCACCATGATGTCGGTAATCCGCACATTCGGCATGCGGCGATAGAGATCAAGCACCATCTCATCGGCCTCGGCCGGGACATTGGCGATCAGCCGCTCGGTTTTCAAGATGCCGTCGACGATCGAACCGCCAGGGATTGCGCCCTTTCTGGCCGCTTTGGCCAAGCGTTCAAACCCCGCGCTCATACGTGCCTTGCAGTCTTCCAGCCAATCCGTGGGATCGAACGGGGCAGCCAGCTTCGGCGTGGCCTGCACCGTTGCACTCGGCACCAGCGCTTCCTTGAGGTCACCATAGCGCCGGGAGTTGGCCAACCAGATATCACCTGACCGGAATGCATCGCGCAGATGGGACAACACCGCCACTTCCCAGAGCCGATAGTCCCCGGCCTCCTGCATCTTCAGATGACGGTGCCATTTCGAGCGCGGGCCGAGGAAGTTCGTAGGGCGGACCATACCCCCTAGTTGGATGATTTCCGCCGCTTTGAGCAGCGGTGTTGCTACCGTAGCAGCGCTGATCTGTAGCGCTTTCAGCATACGCGGCGCATAGCGCCGAAAGCGGTGATAGCCTTGCGCAACATGGACGAGCGGATCGGCCTCCATGGTATTGGTCAGCTTCATGGAATGGGCGACCAACTTTTCCAGATCTCCCCAACCGCAACTGGTGGCAACGGCTTGGTCCAATGGTGCATCGTCGCTTCTAGCCTCCAGCAATGCTGCACCCAAGTCGAGGAAAGACCGCAGGGTGTTTTGGACAGACGCTCTCGCATCAGTGATCTGGGCGTCGCATGATTTCTTCGCATCACGCCACGTCTTGCCGACAATCCGGTCATGGGTTTCGATGATCGTGTCGGCGATGGCCGATTGCCATTCCACTGCACAGACCGCGAGGGTAGCGAGGCGGCGGTCATCGGATATGTCCACCAGACCATCCGTGAAGTAGCGCTCTCCTTGACGGCGAAGCCGGGTAATCCGATGAGGGGGAATGTCAGCCAAGCATGCATCACCCACGCGCATATTCTGGAGGAATTCAAACTTTTCGAGCAAGCGATTCATATCGGCGGAATTGTTCCCGACCTCGAACCGCCGCAGCCAGATGAAGCGGCTCATGTTCCCATCGATCATCTCGGTCAGGAGAGTATCGAGCTGATCACGGATTTCAGCATTCAGGCGGTTGGCAATACGCGCCTCGATCCGCCGTTCTGCAGCGACCAAGGCATCGGCGCAGAGTCGCTCGATACGTGAGATACCGGGCAGGATGGTCTGGGTCCGGCGGCATTCTTCGACAAACCGCCGCGCCAGGTCTTCGTTTGATTGCGCCGCTTCCGCTTCATGATCGAGCCACGCCCTCAGATCGCGCGCCCGCCGCCCCGAGAACATCCGGTAGCCGTAGATTTCTTGGATCACCTTCAGATGCTGCTGCCGGGTTTGTCGGCGGGCGGCATAAGCCAGTAACGCATCACCCGTCAGGCCCAGTTGGGCACCAATGAAGGCCAGCACCTGATCAGGTATGGTCTCGCCGGAGGATAGCAGCCGCCCCGGATAGCGAAGGGCGCATAGCTGCAAGGCAAACCCGATCCGGTTCTCGGGTCGGCGCCGAACATGGATATAATCCAGATCATCATCAGCCAGTGTGTAGTGCCGCAACAGATCAGTTTGGGCGGTCGGCAAGTCAAAGAGGGTCGCGCGTTGCCGCTCCGTCAAAATGATACGATGCGCCATATGTCTTTTGCTTTCTCAATAGGATTTGCGTATTTTTGATTGCGATACATAATAGGATGCGACCTCGCGCTCGATCCGGCATCATGCCGGAAGCGCATCGCAAACGAACGTTTGAGATACCCTATCGCTTCGCTACTTGAGGGTGATTGAGACACATGCTCATCGGATATGCCCGCGTCTCGAAAGCTGACGGTTCGCAGAATGTCGACCTCCAGCGCGATGCGTTGATCGAGGCCGGGGTCAGCGATGATGGAATTTATGAGGATCAAGCCTCGGGCAAGCGTGACACCCGCCCCGGCCTCGACGCCTGCCTCAAGGCATTGCGCAAGGGCGACGTCCTCGTCGTCTGGAAGCTCGACAGGCTCGGGCGCGATCTGCGCCATCTCGTCAATGTCGTGAAAGACCTGACCGACCGCGAGATCGGCCTGCGCGTTCTGACTGGTCAAGGGGCGCAGATCGACACCACCACCGCTGCCGGGCGTCTGGTCTTCGGCATCTTCGCCGCTCTCGCTGAATTCGAGCGTGAGCTGATCCGCGAGCGCACCATTGCCGGCCTTGCCGCAGCCCGTGCACGAGGGCGCAGTGGAGGGAGAAAGTTTGCGCTTACCAAAGCGCAGGTCCGCCTCGCCCAGGCCGCCATGGCAAACCGCGACACCTCCGTCGCAGACCTCGCCGCCGAACTCGGCATCAAGCCGGTGACGCTCTACCGCTACGTCGGACCGAAGGGCGAATTACGTGAAAATGGGAAGCGCGTCCTCAAAGCTTAGGGTGTCATTTAGCACTGAGCCGGAGCCGACCCCTACCCATGCACCAAACATCCGACGTACCAAGCTACCAGTAGCTTACGGTTTCAACATTCTTTGGTGGCCTGCAATCGAAACACGGCGAAAGAAGATTCAACCTGAAGAAGAGTGATATTTGCCTGTCATCGAGGTGAAAGCGATGCTTCCCAGAGCGGTTCCAGCGTCGCCGGTGTTGTCCCCGTTGACCACAGGCAAGTTCGTCTCTTGGATGTAGAGGGTCTGCGTTCCTCGTTACCTATGGACAACGGGGACAACACCTCCATCGGTCGCGCTCGTCCTGGATTGCTGGTCGAGGGAGGCGGAGATGATGACCTCCACGTGATGCTTGCCCGCATACGGTCGGTCGAGGATCGCCTTTCCAAGCTTGTCTTGCGCACAGCAACTCTCTCCGAACGACGAGTCGCCAAAAGGCGAATGCCAAAAGGCGAATGCCAAAAGGCGAATGCCAAAAGGCGAATGCCAAAAGGCGAATGCCAAAAGGCGAATGCCAAAAGGCGAATG
>Ga0209187_1002171_pt1 | contig 19519 bp, 13 predicted proteins | sample BantaG_FD_187430 | JGI IMG/M metagenome (GOLD analysis project Ga0209187, IMG submission 187430) | Marine algal microbial communities from Bantry Bay, Ireland - BantryBay_4 metaG (SPAdes) (version 2) | ecosystem: Host-associated > Algae > Red algae > Unclassified | place: Bantry Bay, Ireland...
CCTGTATCTCTCGTCGGAAATATAGAAACGCCAACGCTAGTAATGGTTGGTACATCAGACCTAAGAACACCGCTTTCAGAAGCAAAGCAGCTCTATCATGCGCTAAAAATTAGAAAGATAGAAACTGCGTTGGTAGAGATTCCTGGTTCGTATCATTTTATTTCAAATAAACCTAGTCAATTGATTACGAAAATCGATCATATTCTGGCTTGGTTTGACTTGTACCAAGAAGCAAAATAAATTCTCACATGTTAAGAGATGAAAAACAGAATAAATATTGGAACCACTCAAATAGTGACCAATATTAGAAACCAAAATGAAAAGAATTGCCTGACGGGCAAATATATATAGCCTAGGGAGAAATGAAATAAAAAACTAGGTTAATAAAAGCGCATCAGCTTATTTGGTGATTTTTTTGACAAATAAAAAGTGAGAATTTTTTTCCTGTATAGCAATTAAAGGCTGTACCCAATTAGCTACTAATAATAAAAAAACAAACAATGATAAATAAGACATTTCTATTTCTAATCCTCTTAATGACGGGTTTCCAAATAATGGGACAGGATCGTGTAACAGGAAAAGCATTCGCGACGAGATCTGAAGTAATTGCTCAACATGGAATGGCGGCCACCTCACAGCCGCTCGCTACACAAGTAGCATTGGATATTCTCAAAAAAGGAGGAAGCGCTATAGATGCAGCGATTGCTGCAAATGCACTTCTTGGATTAGTAGAACCGACGGGTAATGGAATGGGAGGTGATTTATTTGCGATTGTTTGGGATGCCAATAAAAAAGAATTGACGGCATTAAATGCGAGTGGACGTTCTCCGCAGTCTTTATCACTTGATTATTTCTTAGAGAATAATATGCAGAAAATACCTTCACACGGGCCGTTACCAGTATCAGTGCCAGGCTGTGTAGATGGTTGGTTTGAATTGCACAGTAAATATGGGAAATTACCGATGGCTGACATTTTGCAACCTGCTATAGAATACGCAGAAAATGGATTTCCAGTCACAGAGCTAATAGCGTATTATATGGGAAGAGGAGTGTCTTCTCTATCAAAGTACGATGGTTTCGCAGAGGTTTTTGCACCCAATGGAAAGGCCCCAGTAAAAGGAGAAATATTTAAAAATCCCAGACTTGCCAATACATTCAAAAAAATAGCTAAGGGTGGACGTGATGCTTTTTACAAAGGAGATATAGCCAGAACAATTGCTAGTTATATGAAAGATCAAGGTGGATATATTACCTATGAAGACATGGCAAATCATGCCTCTGAATGGGTTGATCCAGTATCTACTAATTACAGAGGATATGACGTATGGGAGATTCCACCAAATGGGCAAGGAATAGCGGCATTGCAAATATTGAATCTCCTAGAAGACTACAATATTTCAGAGATGGGTTTTGGGAGTAAAGAGTATATACACACATTCACAGAAGCAAAGAAATTAGCATTCGAAGATAGAGCTAAGTATTATGCGGATATGGACTTTGCAAAAGTGCCAGTACAAAAGCTGATCTCAAAGGGATATGCTGATGAACGACGTAAATTAATCAATCCACGAAAAGCGGCAAAACGAATTACCGAAAGTAGACTTAGAGATGGAGATACTATATATCTGACTGTGGCTGATGGGGATGGTAATATGATATCACTTATACAGAGTAACTACAGAGGAATGGGATCAGGAATGACTCCACCTGGATTAGGTTTTGTATTGCAAGATCGAGGTGAATTATTTTCACTTGATAAAGATCATATGAATGCATACGAGCCGGCGAAACGTCCATTTCATACCATCATTCCTGCCTTCATTACGAAAGGTGGGGAACCTTGGGTCAGCTTTGGAGTGATGGGCGGAGCTATGCAACCACAAGGGCATGCACAAATCGTGATAAATTTGATAGATTTCGATATGAACTTACAAGAAGCGGGTGATGCGCCACGAATTCAACATGGAGGATCATCGCAACCTACAGGTGGCATAATGACTGATGGGGGTGTTCTCTATTTGGAATCAGGAATAGATTATGAAGTTATCCGTGGTTTAACAGAGATGGGACATAAGGTACAATTCAATGTTGGAGGATATGGTGGATACCAAGCGATCATGTGGGATCGTATCAACAAGGTTTATTATGGAGCCAGTGAAAGTAGAAAAGATGGACAAGCGGCAGGTTATTAGTTCATATCAAGAGCAAATAGAAGTGTATTAAAATATACAAGTCTAAACCTTCTTAAAAAAGACTATTTTACCTTCTGTAGTAGGTCGGAATTTGGTAGTTGATGTAATCTCAATAATCAATTCTTTATCGAAAGTAATTTTTGCCCTTAAGTCCAAATCTTCTATAATAAATTAAGTATCCGTCGTCAGATTTTTCAATACTATAATTCAATTCTTCATTGTAGTTGTTGTCTAATACGTTAATGGTTTAAATCCTCTTGGTGAAATTAGTTTGCCATTAATTTTTAACTTATCATCTATGAAATTCCAAGTGATGGCTGCTTCATTTTATCGGCAATGGTATAACAATAAGAGAAAAGGAAGACAATTACGAAGAGGTTTTTTCTAATGCTGGTTATATTTACTGGTTAAAATGGGATTCAATCTTCGATTCATCGTACGAGATTCTTGAAATTAATCAAGTAGACAAGACAGTCAAAGCTAAGGTTTCAAAAATAGACAGTAGAATTTCCTTTCTTCATGAAGAACCGATGGTGTGGAATGAAATAATTCAATTTGATAATGGTAAAATAATCAAAATTGAAAGAGTGAAATACTTAGTTTTTGATGTTCCAAAATTCTTGAAGAATAGAGATTCACTTGTTGCATGGGCACAAGAGAACCATCCCGAGTTAACTGGATTTTTATACGATCAATCAGAAAAAGGAGGCTTAATGTATCTAAAGGCAATTGATTAATTCGTAATGAGAAAATAAATGAAAAAATCGATTACTAAGTTGATAAGAGTCATTAACTATATATCCATTCCTAAGGATTGACTTGTTGTTATTTTATATCTTAGATTTATGAATAAGCTTTTGTCTATTATAGTTTTGAATATTGCGGCACTCATATGCCTTAACGGGCAATCCAAGACTTTTGAACTTGCTCCTGATTTTTATAACAGTAATTCAGAATTAATATCAAAAGAATATCAGTTCCTATCTTCCGAAGAATCACTAGAGTTTATCGGCTTATCGTGTTATCATTTTGATAGGGTAGATGTCGATATAAATTACAGATTAAAAAGAGGTAATAAATGGACGGAGTGGATAGAATTTATAGAACAAAATGAATTTGTAGAACCAACTAGGTCTGCTTATAGAACAGTGTCTATCCAAGAATCATTTTCTCACATCCAATTTAAAACCAGTGAAGAAATAAATTCAAAACTTACCGTAAGATTCTTCTTAGCCAATCAGGAGAAAAGTATACATGAAATAATAACAAGATCAGTTACATGTGAGTTGCCAGATGTGTGCGAGCGAAGTTGTTGGTGTCCTACTTGTCCTGAAGATAATACACCACAATTCACTGAGCCGACACATCTGATTGTGCATCATTCTGCTGGTAATAATCAAAGTAACAATTTTGAGACTGTTGTAGAGTTTATCTGGGATCTTCATGTCAATACAAACGGCTGGGACGATATCGGTTACAATTGGTTGGTAGATCCAAATGGTATCCTGTACGAAGGTAGATCTGACAATGCTCAAGGAGCACACTTCAGCTGCATCAATGAAAATACGGTAGGCATTTGTGTTATCGGAGATTATAGTTTGGTGCAACCGTCGGAAGCATCGTTGACTACCTTAGTCAGTTTGTTGGCATGTGAAGCAACAGATCATACCATAGATATTAATGCTCAATCCTATCACGTTACGGGTGATTTTATTTTAGATAATCTAGCGGGCCATCGTGACAGCAGTGGGTCAGATAATGCATGTTCATCCACTGTATGCCCAGGAGATAGTTTCTATCCTTTATTGGATAATATCAGATTACAAGTGTCAGAATTGCCATGCTATGATATAGTGAGTAGTTTATCTCAAAAAAAGGCTGTTAAAAATATACAAGTATTCCCTAATCCTACCTTTCAATTTTTGTATATAAAATCTGATAAAAAAGGACAACAAGAATTAGAAATTTTAGATCTAACTGGAAGATCTTTTGGTTTTGTAATTTCAGAAAAAACGAATGATGTAAGTCATCTGAAAGCGGGTATTTATTTCCTTGTCTATGAAGGCCAATTGGTTGAGAAAATTATAAAAATCTAACATTTGTATTTTACTTTTTGGCAAAACGATATTCGATTTTAATAAATTTTGCTAAACCGCCAAATCGCTAGAATTGCGGAATCGCTGCAAAACGTTGACTATCTAATGAAGTATATTTCCTAACCCTGCATTGAAAGATATTTTTGTTAAAGCACAAAAAAGCGATTTAGAGCATTGTACATTCATCAATAACCTTGGTGTAGATGTCACTGATAAAGTCAACTGTATGGAAGATAGTGATTCAATATTTCACTTTGATCTTTCAGAGCTTAATTCTGGGATGTATTTCTTATTAATAGGTACAACTGTGAAGCAATTTATGGTTGGTAAATAGACTAATATGCCATGTTTTTTATGAGAGATCGAGCTATATCAAACGAACACCTTAGAAAAATGTAAATGAATGCGAAATCTGCTTTTATAACACAAAATCATTAATGATATTCAAATTGCGAGTTAATGGTCACAGAATATTGATTGTCGAAACATCTTGGAAACCGGACAAAGTAGTATTTTGGAAAATATAAGATAAAAACATTTTTAACAAGTGACATGACGATTGGATTTCCATATCTGCACACCGTTTATTCATGATCGTTAAAATATTTTACTAAGTTGATTGTAGTGGGTAAGATATTATTAGAAACTATTATTTTAATTGTTGCGATTACCTAAGGAGAATTCGAGATAGATATAACTTGAGATTTTGAGATGAGCAAATAATTCGATTAATATTCCTTGTAGAACATAAATCTTTTTATCCATGGCGTTTACGCCTGATATTATGATCTCTTTTACTCTAAATCTCGATCTTTGCCTTTCTATTAGGCAAGTAAATTATTAGTCATATTAATTTAATTAGCCATTCAAAACAACATAGAGCCGAATAATTAAGCTGTAAATTAGGTCAATATTTATAAAAGCTTTTATACATGAAGAATTACTAAGCGATAGGGTATTCAAAATTTACGATCTTTTTTACTAACATTGAGGAAAATTTCTCCATGAAAACGCTCACGAGTTACCAATTCAGACTTTTACCTATTGATTACTTTCTTTATTTCTATATTAGAAATTGGGGAGTAATTTTAACACTAATATTTAGTTTTTCTATTTCTACTATCTCCTATGCACAAATAGAATCGATGATGCCCATTCTATCAGAACAGCAAGTTGTATTGGATGAGAATGGTTTATTATCTTTTAAAATTCCAGATGGGGAACATATTGTAAATAGCCTTGATGGTGAACCAGATCGCGGATGGATGAAAGGAATGGCAGAAACCAATATAGGATCATGCGGAAATATAGTTACCTATAATTACGAAACAAGAAAACACTCTCTTTTTAATGCTGATGGTAAACGAAAAAAAGTGTTTAATAAAACTTTTAAAAGTTTAACACCATGTAGTGGGGGATTTCATCTGGGTCATGCAATTGAAAAGTCAAAAGGTGGTTATAATGATTATAAATATTACTTCTATGACGTAAATGGGAGTTTGATATTTGATGTTAAGGGCTACATTAATGCGGATGTATTTGTAGATGGACTAGCAGCCGTTAGGACAACAGAAGCTAAGTGGGTCTATCTCAATGATCTTGGTCATGAATTGGCAATAATTCCAGAAGAAATCGAAATGATAAGAGATGTTTCTTCATTTTATGGAGGAGTATCTGTTGTGAAATCAAAAAATAATGATGGCAACACTAGGACGTTTAGGATTCATATAATAAATAGAAAGGGTGAAATCATTTTCGATAGTGATAAATTCTCGAATGGATCTCCTGTAAAAAGATTTAAAATAGCTCAGGATGGGGTAGTTTCCCTCTCGATATACAATGAAGTTGGAATAAAAAATGGATATCATGTAGTACACATTAATTCGTCAGGAGAAGTAATTCTAGAAACAAGAGAAACATATTCATTCACACCGAGCGAGAGTGGTTATATCTTAAGTCAAACAAAAACTGGAAAAAATACCTATCAAAATCAAAAAATTATTACTACTGATGGAAAACAAATAAAGATTCCCAAGTATCAAAATGCCGACCATGGATGGATATATCAGATACAAGATCAATTCTTCCTTATAGCTTATGGCAAAAAAGAAGAGCGAATTAGTACAATTTTCGATGCTAAAAAAGGTAATATTATATATGAACTTAATGCCGATGATGCTGTGCAAGGAATAAAAGGAGATTTAATATCATTGGTCAATTCTTCTACACAGAGATTCTATGCAGTTAATATTAACTCTAAAAAGATCACATATGACACTAAACTAGAAGATCAAGTAGTAAATGATTTATCTAATGTATACAACCAAAAAGAAAAAATCAAAACTTATCGTTGCACAAATATTGACGATGTTAAAAAACTTAGTGAACTTATCCACCTTGAGGAATTGACGATACAGATACCAAATTTGAAAGAATTGCCTGATTTAAGTGGTCTAGTTCATTTGAAAATATTAAAAATTGACGGATGCCGTTCTCTTATAAAATTTCCAACTTACATAGATAAACTTAATCATCTATCTTTAAGGAATTGTACTTCAGCTTCGAATTTAGTACGTATGATAGATGCTCAGAAAAATTTAAAAAAACTATTTATTATTAATTTTGACATAAGTAAAGAGGATGCTTTGCGCTTTAAATCAAAATATCCCGATGCAAAAATATCAGGCACGACAAAATTTGCCGATTACGAAATGCAAGAACATATCTACGGATTCTAAGCATTAAATTCTTAACAAATATCTATGAAAAACCTATTTAAAACATTGTTTATATTCTTTATTTTTTTAATCAATATAAATGCGCAGGGCCTTAGATTACCCCAATATTCAAATGGTAGTTATGGAGTTGTGGACAATAATGGTAAAGTTATATTAAAAACGATCTACGATGACGTGGTCATTCACAATCAAAACAAAGTAATCTGTGTTTTAAAAAACGATTTATGGGCTGTATATACACTAGATGGAATTCAACTTTTAGATCACGTGATTAAAAATAATTCAATAAATTTTAGAACTGGAAATAAGGGGCCAGTTATATCTGGAATGACGAATTTAAATACTATTTATGGCATTGGGAAATCTGTAAAAACTGGCCTGGTGGTTTGTCATGATAACTATGCAAAGGTAAAATATTTCATTAACCCTAATTCTCCAATTGATTCGTACAAGCCTTATCGACAAATAGAAAAACGTGCTAAACTAACTTCAGTATACTATAGAACTCATATAGGTAATAATTTTATGGTAACCACCAGAGATGATATGTTTATGAGTATTGATAGTACTGGTAAAGAACGTTTGTCAAGTGGAAAAGATGAAGCAGTTATTTTATCAAATAATTTGATTGCCATGGGTGAAAATAATTTGTATGCTTTGTTTGAGGATAATACTCAGCGTACAGATTTTATCTATAGTCGATTTTCTATTTTGGAAGCTAATGGCCTATTTTATGGTGTATGTTCTGTTCCTGGTGAAGATGACAAACCCGAAAAGGAGTATCATTTATTTGATCATAAAGGCAATGTTTTTGTGAAATCTAGATCAGCTTTTTCATCAAAAGATAATTTAATAATAGCAAATGAAACTAATGGGAAGTCTACCATTTATGATGCTAATCTAGATGTTAAATCTACCTATGATAGTCTCACTATAAGTTTTATTAAACTTGGTGAAAAGATTTATGTAAGAAGTATTGATGAAAGGACAGAAACTGGTAAGAATAAGTATAATTCAGAAAAAAAAATAAGTCTAAATAACGTTGAAGGCGAATTAATCCTAGATCCTGTTTATAATTCAATAGAAAGAAAAAAGAATCATCTTTACTGTAAATACGATAATACTATTGCTATTCTGGATAGCAATTTAAACGTAGTCATCAAAGCGGATTCCATATACGCATTAACTATTACTGATAAACCAGGACTATTTAAATTTACAATTAATGACAACTATTCATACTTGAATGGGCTGATGGACCTGAATAATAAAATACTTATTCCAGCGAAATATCAATATTTAACAGTTTATCCATGTACCGATCTTGTTGCGTTAGCTAATAAAGATTCTTTGATTTTTGTAAACTATAAGAATAATAATATTCTCGAATCTACCAAGAATCAATATTTTGAAGTTGATTGTACGAAGGAAACTTATAAGATATTCATTGACTCCGAGGTCGTAAGAAAAGATTTTGATGGTAATGTAATAAAGGTTCTAGCTAAAAGTAAAGTGCGTGAGAGTGAGTCCTCAACAAAATATCAGGCAATTAAACAAGGCAAACTTTACATCCTTGCTGATCGTGAGGGCAATGCCGTAAATAATATTAAATATAAAGATATAGAAATAATCACGGATCCTAAAACTGAAAAAACTGTATACTTCTGTGTCATCACAGAGAATAAGCACCCCAATTGTATTGTCTACAATGATAACTTAGAAAAAATCACCCCTCCTGGTTATTCTATTTCAGGACGCTGGGTACGTCATATGAAGCATAATAAAGGAACAGTTTTCATTGGTAATGATGCAGATATCTTAAAAAATCGATACAGTTTCCGCTCTGGTATTATTGATTTTGATGGTAATTGGTTGGTCAATCCATTTTTTGGGTTATTTAAATTTATAGATGATGGTGTATTTCTTGTGACTGACTATGATCAGAAAAAAAATATCTTTTATAACACTAAAGGTGAAGTAGTCAATACAAGAGATTATGATATGATAACAGAAATGAGCGGGTCAGATTATTTTCAGAATAGAATCCCTGTTGGAATACTGCTAGATAGATCCTACATTGAAAAAGTTGAAGAAGTTGCAAAGACATTAGATAATGATATAGAAATAAGTGGTGATCATAAAACTGAGCTAGCTAAGATGAAAGAGAACTATTCTAAAATTGAAGCACTTGGTATGCCAGATGTACTATATGGTTATGTAAATAAACTAGGTAAAGAAATAATTCCTCCTAAATATACAAGCGCGACAACATTTGGTATGCGAAAACCATATGCTACAGTATCTGAAAAAGATGAAAAGGGTAATGTTTATACCCATATGATCGATACATTGGATAATAAAATAGTTTCAGTTCCTTATGAATCTTTGACCCCACTTTATGGAGGCTATTATGCATGCAAATCAGAAGGAATGTTAGGTGTTTCTGACTCTATTGGTAACGCAATGACACCATTTCAATGGGATCTTTTGAGGTTGGCAATATCTGATAAAAAAATCTGCATAGCTAGTGATTCTACTGCTAACTATCTTATAGATGCTCAGTTTAATATAGTAACACTTGAAGTATCAGATAAGATGGAAGCGAAGCCTCTTGATGATTCATATTTCTATGTAAAATTATCTAATAAAATCCCGGACACATATAAATATATAGATAAGTTTTATGTTTATTCCTATGAAAATAATTTAGTGGCGAGTTTCGATGATATTACATCTATCAGTTCAAAATTTAATAATAAGGATCTACCGAAAGATTATATGTCTATTAGTAGAACGTCAAATTCTAAGTCAGTGATTTTTAATTTAAATGAAAAGCGATATTTGGAAGAATGAATTCGAATAAACAATAAGTTCTAACAATTAGCTCTGCGAATATCTTCATTGACTACACTGCTAATTTCTTAGACATTATCGATTGTTGCTTTAGTTTTCATTCTCCAAGAGGAGTGATGCTAAACACTATATAATTCACAAAAAAATAATTGAAAACATTAAATTAATTACCTACTACTTGCTCTTATTATAACGTTTTGCTCCAATGCTCAGGTGGTCGTTGAAAGTTATAACAATTCCAAGCCTAAAACTTAGATTACTATGAGAGACGGAAAAGCCAATGGCTCATGGCAGGAATGGTTAGAAAATGTAAATATGAGATATGATGCAAATTGAAAAGAAGGAAAAGCTCAAGGACTGTGGAAATATTGCGACGATAATGGAGCTTTAAGATATGAATAGGGATATATCATGGATATTCAAAATCAAGTGATGTAACATATTTAGCCATTTATGGAGGAGGACAACCAACAACATGGACAGAGGTAAATCTCTTATTGTCGATATCAAAGCAAGGGTAATGTATAGAAATGTAAGTTTGCAAGAAGGAAACACTACTGGCTTTTCATATGGAATATTAGTGGGTGTGAATTTTTATTAATATAAAAAATTGATGATAAAAAATAGCATCAAATGACTAGAATTATTTTCGATTTTCATGGGGAAAGTGTAATGTAATAAGTCTTTCTTTCGTAGTTTTGGTTCAAGCTGTAGATGTCTTTGCTTAACAGGCAATAAAACCTACCACATAATGCGCAGAAGTTAAAGAATACGAAATGAAGTTATCAAATGAGTTGACCATTTTCCTTAAAGAGTATAGTGACTACGAAACCAATATCTTAAAACCAACATTAGACGAAGTTAAGGGTTATTTGAAGACAATGAGTAAGTCAGAGTTTTGGAATAAATACATGGCTGGTAAAGGTGTTGCTACTCCTTCTCCTATTAGGCAAATAATGTCTCGTATAAAACAACCTGATAAAGTGGTAGAAAAGATTTTTCGTAAACCAAACATTTTCCTAAATAAACTATCTGAAGACAGTTTGAAAAAAATGCACGATACAATTGGAGTAAGAATTATAGTATATTTCTCATCTCAATTATCATTAATTGACAGAGAATTAAGAAATTCCAATTTTTTCGAAATAGATAAAGACTACCCGCCAAAGGCATATTTTGAACCTGAAAAACTTATGAGGCTTGGTCTCTCTCATATTGATAACAAACAAAAGGAGAGCGGCTATACTTCAATCCATTACATGGTGCGACTTAAGGAAAGCTCTGTTCCTTTAGCAGATCGTCCTGTATTTGAAATACAAGTCAGAACACTTGCGCAAGAACTCTGGTGCGAATTGGAACATGTATTATCCTACAAGCCAGAAACTAGACCTAATTTTTCAGCAAAGCGACGCTTTCAAATTTTGAGCAGAGATGTTTCTGTTATTGATGAACATTTCAATTTACTTTATGAAGAGCTAATCCATAATCAAGAAATTGTACAATATAAGGACGATGACATTCTCACTTTTGAGAATACACCAAAGGTATTATCTGCGATAGGCATTCAATGTGCTTTGATAGAATTGAATCCAATTTTGAAGACTTTATTTAGTAGAGAAATAAAAACAGTAGGAAAATTCCTAAGTATTGTTACCCCCACACGTCTTGCGACTATTCGTAATAATTATATTTCCATCACTGGGAATGCACCCAATAATATTGATCTTATTTCTACTTTATCAATGCTAGAAAATATTGAATCAAAGGAATTGGAAGTTGAACGTATTCAAGCACATATTCATTTTCAAAATTCAAATTTGGATCAAAAACTAACATAGAAAAAATAAAACTTTGAATAAAAACTGAAAAGATATTATTAAAATTAATCTCTTAGAATGATAATGGAAAATGTTATTCGGAATAGCTATAACATATATCTTATGTCAAAAACAATACAGTAGAATTTAAGACCTAACGGTATGAATATTTTTGAACTTTCGGAACGACAAGATAAACTAGAAAATGCAATTGAGTATTTTTGGAAATGTTGGGGAAATGCTTCCAACCTAAATTTCTACGATGATTGTATTAGAAATTCACTTGAAAATAAGAATGCGATTCCCAAATTTTACATTGGAATAGAATCAGATGAAATTATTGGATCATATGCCTTAATTACAAATGATTTGATCAGTAGACAAGATCTCATGCCATGGTTTGCTTGCTTATTTGTTGATGATTTACATCGAAAAAAAGGATATGCAGAAATGCTCTTAAATCATGGATTGGAACAAGCCAGACTTATGGGTTTTGAATGTTTATATTTAAGTACTGATTTGGTTGATTTTTATGAAAAGAAAGGCTGGACGCAATTTGGAAAAGGATTTAGTTTCTCTGGAGATGAATTTAAAATTTATAAGAAGTTAGCTTTGTGAATAAAAACTTTCTAAGCTTATAAGCTAGTCGGTATTGAAATTCTTTAAATTAATTGAACTTGAAAAGTAGACTTGTAAAGTGCATTTGTCATAAAAAGTCCAGTTTTTTAGTATCTATTCTATATTTTTGTTTGAAAGAATTCACTAAGAATGCGTCGTATATTATTAACTTTATTTATTTTCTTGTTTATGCTGCCTCCTATATTCGGCCAAGACTGTGGTGTAACGGATCAGCATCAAAATCAGTGGTTAGCTAAGTATCAAGAACATATCAAAATTTCCACAGAAGGCAATCCATCAATCATCGATGTACAAATTCCTATTGCACTCCACCTTGTTGCCAAGACAAACGGAGTAGGGCGGGCGCGAATCGAAACAGCATTAGAAGTGTTATGCGAGCTCAATGAATTATATCTCAATACTGGAATCCAATTCTATCTTGTTTATGAAGGTTTAAACTTCATTGATAATGATGGGATTTTTGATGACAGCCATCTTTTTGCGAATGAAATGGCAATGGAAAGTGAGCGAAAGGATTCATGTATTAATGTTTTTATTCTAAATTCCGTAGGCGCTAACAACGTTGTTGCCTTATATGATAGTCAACGAGATTGGGTAGTTCTACAGAGAAGTGTTTTTACTCAAGGTGATAGAACACTTGCGCATGAGATAGGGCACTTTTTTGCATTGCTACATCCTCATTTTGGATGGGATGGTCAAGCTTGGGATATTGATATTCATGGGAATCCAAGTCCTGAAATAGCTTCCAATGGACAAACGCCTACCGAAAAAATGGATGGGTCCAACTGCAGTACTGCGGGAGATTTTCTGTGCGACACACCACCTGACTATAATTTTGGTCTATCTTGGCAGCAGTCTTGCAACTATAATGGAGAAGCACAAGACCCAAATGGCGAGATCGTCAATCCCGATGAAACACTTATCATGTCATACTTTAATGACAGCTGTAGAGTATCATTCACTCCAATGCAAATAGATATTATGCAAGCTGATTTGGAACATGAGTCACGTGCGTATCTTCATACTTCGTACACACCCTCTGCCTTGCCTATTGAAATGAATGCAGTATTACTCGCACCTTCTGAAACAGTTGAAACATCAGACAATTTTATTGATTTCGAATGGGAAGATGTTACAAATGCTGAGCACTATTATATCGAATTTGACAGGTCTCCAGATTTCAATTTAGATCCCAAGGGACAGCTAACAACGGAATCTGCTGTTACCATCAATCACAACTGGATTGCGGGCATCAAATATTACTGGAGAGTTATATCTTGGAACGAATTGGACTTTTGTTCCGGCACGTCAGATGTGCAAGAATTTTCTGTTGAAGTGGTGAGCTCTATACACGCAATAAATATTGATAATTACTATAATATTCGCTGTAAAGCGCAATCCTTGTTACTTGACTATAAGATTTCCCAATCTGAAGAAATGACTATTTCTCTATATACGGTCGAGGGCCAACTTATAGATCATTACCATTTGTCGCTATTTATGGGTAGACATACTCAGCAAATCAATTTGCCTGTATCATTAAATGGTATTTATATAATTACAAGTGACAAAAAATCATCTCTGAATCCTTTGATTTTTATCCCATAATTGAGTAAATTACAAGACATTATTTTTTAACAATTACAATATAAATTTATGAAGAAAATTTACTTTTTACTTGTGTTTTTGTTTTCTCTAGGTTTCTTTGAAATGAATGCCCAGTTTGACGTACTTTTTGTCGATGACACGGATGACACGTTTAACAATGCTGAGACACTGCATGCAGCTATAGAATCAGTTGGATATCCAGCAACTTATTACAATGCAGCTGATAGTGCGGTTGGTCCGAGCGATCTTTATATGAGTAATTTTGATTTGGTCGTATGGCACACTTCGACTGATGGCAATAGTCTATTGTTATGGAATGGGTTAGATGAAGATAATGCCTCTCTAGAAGCTTACCTCAATAATGGAGGCAGATTATGGCTTACTGGAAATGATTTCTTGTTTGACCGCTATGAATTTTCGCCTGTAATTTTTCAAGAAGGAGATTTTGTCTATGATTACTTAGGTGTATCATCTTTTGATGAAGAATCATTTAACACGGATGGAGAAACAGGTGTACCAATGATGGTGGCTGATGAGAATTCTGTAATCACAGGATTGAATGATCTGACATGGGTGTTTGCCACATTATGGTATGGTGATGGAGTTTCTTTGGTAGATGGAGCAAATCCGATTTACAGAATGGGTGATGATAGTTATGTGCTTGCTGATACTATTTCTGGGGCATACTATGACAATGGCACATCTCAAGTATTGACTTACTTTTTTGATCTTGCACTTGCGAGCAACATAGTTATGATGGAAGCCAATATACTTCCAGTTATGACATTTTTTGAAGAAATGATTGTATCTCAAGAAGATATTGATGCCCCAACATTTAACGTTGAAATATATCCAAACCCAGTGCAGAATTCACTTAATCTTGAATTGGAATTGAAATTTGCATCAAAGGTAACATTATCAATACTGGATGTGACAGGTAAAAAGATCATGACGTTGATGTCTGCAAAAAGATTTGAATCAGGGGTGCAAGTTTTGAATTTTGATCTTAACGCTTCTATTAACAGCGGATTCTATTATGTCAATATCGAAATGGACGACTCCTCAATTATGAAACCGGTTTTTGTTCGGAAGTAAAATACGTTGAAGTCATACTAGTGGTATTCAATCCTTGCAGCTTCTCACGCTTACATTAAGTGTATAAATGGAAGTGTCAGAAAATATTAGATGAAGTTTACAACGCAATTATAAATAAAGAAAATAAAGGGAATGTTGCTTCTTGTATTTCTAAATTAATAAAAGTGAATGCAGACAATTTTGGAATACACTTGAATACTGTTAATGGAAATGAATATGGCGTTGGAGACTGAAATGACAAATTTTCAATTTTAAAGTATTTCTAAAGTTCTTTCCTTGAGTTTAGCTTATAAATTGATAGAAGACAAGTATTGGACGTGTTGGAGTAAATAATCTAAGATATAAGAGAAAAGTAACTGATTATATGCGATGTCATCGTAATAGGTTGGAATAATCATCTACAAATATATTTTGATGAACGAAACGAATACTAAAGACATCAGAGAAAGAGCGATTGAGTTAATTCACCAGGCTGATGAATCAGGTCTTCATGATTTATTTGAAATCATTGGGAACAGAGACATCATTCACCTCATCAGTCATTTGAATAGAACTCAACAAGTAGAACTATTTACAGTATTGAGTCCGGAAGATGCAGCGGATGTAATGGAGGATATCCCTGAAATGCAAGCGGTTGATATTATTGAAGACATGAAGGTCGAAGATGCCGCCGCCATTATTAGCGAGATGGAAAGTGACGTTCAGGCGGATCTCCTGCAAGAACTTATAGATGAAAACGCTGATGCAATTCTAGATGTAATGGAGCCAAGTGAAGCTGCATCAGCTCGTAAATTATTATCTTATGATGAAGATACGGCGGGTGGAATGATGCATACCGAGTACTTCGTATTTAATAAAGATCAAACCATTACAGAAGTTATTGATGAACTGCGAAGAGATTCGGAAGTATATCAACATTATCCCTTAAAAATGACATATGCAATTGATCCAAGAGGAATCTTGACGGGTGTTGTTGGACTTCAAAGCCTATTACTTAACAAACCCGAATTGAAACTTGGAGCCATTGCAAGAACTAATTTTATTTCTGTTAATCATTTGGATGATTTTGAAACACTGGTAGAACATTTTGACAAACATGATCTTGTTGGAGTTCCTGTTCTTGATGACGATGATGTCTTAGTTGGAGTATTGCTGCGTAGAGATGTTCTGGAAGAAGAGACCTACCGTGTGTCACGAGAGCATTTAGAAAGCCAAGGTATTGTAGGTGGAGAAGAGCTACGAACAATGCCGATTCTCTTAAGAGCTAAACGACGTCTTTCTTGGTTGTCCGTTAATATCTTACTTAATATTTTGGCAGCAAGTGTGATTGCTTATCATCAGGATATTCTTACCTCGGTCATAGCACTTGCCGTATTTCTACCTATCATTTCAGACATGAGTGGTTGTTCGGGAAATCAGGCAGTGGCTGTAAGTATGCGAGAATTGTCCATAGGTGTTGTTGCTCCAAGGGAGGTTTTTCGAGTATGGTGGCAAGAAGCTTCTGTCGGACTGATAAATGGATTGGTGCTCGGCGTACTTATTGGGCTTGCTGCATTTTTATGGAAAGGAAATATTTATCTAGGAGTCGTAGTCGGAAGTGCTCTAATGCTTAATACACTTTTGGCAGTCTCACTAGGTGGCACAATTCCACTTATACTCAAGGGATTTGGAATTGATCCGGCACTGGCTTCGGGACCGATACTAACCACAATTACAGACATGATGGGTTTCTTTCTTACTTTAACTTTCGCCTCAATGATGATAGCTAATCTGGGTGGTATTTAGTCAGAATCCTAGTTTATAGAATGCAATGAAAAGAAATTCCATGTCGTCGTTGATGAAGCTATTTTTTAGACGTTTCTTTAGTACTTTTTAGAAATTCACAAAATATTTTACCTTTTGCTATGTGTGTGACAAAACGCACTAAATTTAATTTTGGATCTATGAGTCAAATGGAACGAATTAATGCAATATAAAAGAAATAGCGGCGAAGTGAATAAGAACGATCGGTCGTCAGAAAATCAACAGCGTTGATTTAGATAGAGAAGCAAAATTAAATCTTTTGGCGTGTAATTAGCTTTTTTAGTTTCAAATAACCTGTTATTTAATTTGGATAGGATAAAAATCGGAAGGCAGAATAATCGAGGATTTCAATGGAGATAACGATTTGTTTTTTCGATAGAAATCGGAAAAACGAAATTTGCTTTATATTTCAGTAAGCAATGGTATGAGAGATGGCTTTCGCAGAAAACACGCGTTACTCTTCGAGCATTTGTACTACTTTTTTTAAAAATTATTGAAGATATTTACTAGTGGACACTTTTTTAAAGATGTCTTTGCTTAAATTATTGAAGATATTTACTAGTGGGCACTTTTTTAAAGATGCCTTTGATTAGAGTAAGGGAAGATCTTATTGCTGGGCACTTTTTTGTCTATTTAGATTGGGCGGGACTTCGTCCAATGTCTTTGCTGGAATATGAGAAAATTTCTCATGGTAATTTATTTTCAGTAGTTCAAGAATATTCATGGGGTTCGAACGCCTGGACATCAAACTTTGGTTTAACGGTATTAAATTCTGAAACATCATCGGAAAAATGGTCAGTCTCAAGTGTGTCAAAAGGAATCAGCGATCTTGGTGGAGAAGTAATCCGAGTAGGGGCAAACGCTTTATCAAGTGGTACTAGTCGGGAACTATCCAATGGCACATATTACGGAATTACAGACCTTGGAAACAACCCTGGCGACTCTTATATAAGTAAAAACTATTTAGACGATTTCTCGGACGACATGGGAGATGGTAATATATCAACACTTGGGCATGCGAATAACGTGAACGAGCCATCCTTTTCTCCTACAGAATTTGTTCATATCCAATATCCATAAGCTACTGACGCCGTATCCTACTTTGGATTAGTCCTTTCGGGAAGAAATATAATTTCAGGTGGTCGTGGCGTAAGATAACAAAAGCCATTTTATTTGTTTTCTCAAAATTTCAATAAAAAAACAAGATAAAATTAATACTAGTATGGGCATTTTTGTGGCTACTATTTGTTTCTCCGTTAGCTGCACAACCTTAGGATATCTATTTAGCATTGTCCACGGTTTTGATATTCTTTTACAATACATTGCTTTTTTCTAAATATGACAAACTGAATGTACCTTATTTTATCGTGTATAATTTATATATAATTAATGAACAAAACATTATAATTGAGTGTTGGCAAACTAACGTATGAGACTATTTAGTAATTCACAAATTCCACGTATTATGAGTAATATTAATGAATCAGTAAAAACTTATCCGAAAACATTTTCACATATAGGCATCACTGTTCCTGATATAGAACATGCTGTTAAGTTTTATACAGAGGTCTTAGGGTTTTATATTATCATGGAACCGACATTAGTAGAGGAAGAGAACGAAACAGCCATTGGCCAGATGTGTATTGACGTTTTCGGAGAAGGCTGGGGAACATTTAAAATAGCGCACCTGTCTACAGGTGACAAGATTGGCTTTGAGCTATTTGAATTTAAACAAAGTGAAGAACTAAAACCTACTTTTGAACCATTCCGATCTGGTCTTTTTCACTTTTCAATTCAAGATCCCGATATTGAAGGACTTGTTAAAAAGATTGTGGATGCTGGAGGTAAACAAAGAATGCCAATTAGAGAGTATTATCCAGGAGAAAAACCGTATCGTATGTGCTATGTTGAAGATCCTTTTGGAACCGTATTTGAGATCTATTCTCACTCTTATGAATTACACTACTCGCAAGGAGCATATGAGTGATTTTCATTTCCGAAATCTTGTTCGTCCTTACTATTTATTAAGTATAATGGCACCATGTTGTTTGGCGTGTTCTATGAATTAGTTTTAGATTTCATGAAGTAAATCGATTACACAGAACAATAAGGAAAGATATAAGTTGACGAATAAAATTTTAGCTTTTAACCTGAGTTCGATTATAATCGCGATATTCAATTTCTTAAAAACGCTTTAGTTAAGGCAGATTTAGCGAGCTATATCTAGAAATCTAAAGATGGATAAAATGATTTTCGTGTAATCGTCAATACCTAATGATGTATGAAAATCATTAGGCATTGTAATTCAACATTTTGTATGATTTAGAATTGTTGAACTCAGTTTATTTGGGGTTTGGTGTGGTTGTGTGTATGCCGAAATGAACTAAATTTAATTTTGGGTTAATAAGTCAATTGAAACGAATTGATGGAGTATAAAAGAAATAGTTGCTAAGTATATAAGAACGAGCGGTCGTGAGAAAATCAATAGCGTTGATTTAGATAGAGAACCAAAATTAAATCTTTTGGCGTGTAATTAGTTTTCTTAGTTTTAAAAAAACCTAGTATTAAAATTTGAAAGGAAAAAAATCGGAAGCCAGAAAAAGCGTGGAATTCTACGGAAACAACGACTTGTTTTTTCGATAGAAATCGGAAAAACGAAATTTCCTTAAAATTTAAGG
>Ga0209187_1002172_pt1 | contig 19510 bp, 14 predicted proteins | sample BantaG_FD_187430 | JGI IMG/M metagenome (GOLD analysis project Ga0209187, IMG submission 187430) | Marine algal microbial communities from Bantry Bay, Ireland - BantryBay_4 metaG (SPAdes) (version 2) | ecosystem: Host-associated > Algae > Red algae > Unclassified | place: Bantry Bay, Ireland...
GCTTGAACGCCGGCCCAAGAACCCCGAAACTCCCCTCATGAACCCGCCCTCGGAACTCGGCCCCAACCACGCCGCCCAGCCCACAACCAGTCGGGTCCGCGAGTCGAACTCGCGGCCCTCATAGTTGTGTGATCAATCCAGAACTCGGAGGGCAGGTTGAATCCAACGCGTCGTTCGAAAGCGACACAAAAGAAAGGAACTGCCGCAAGAGGATAGTTTGTGGAAATCCCGCCCAGACCAGAAGAATGAGCACGAAAAGAAGAACGAGTTTTTTTCTCTATACCGACGCAAATGCCCATGATAACCGAAACCGGAGGCCTAGCCGACTAGGACCTCATAATTTTCAGAAGCCCCAGCAGCCTAGGCGTGTAGAATCGAGAAGTAAATGATTAGAATATGTGGCGTGGAGTTGAAAGGCTCTGAAGCGGTATTGGCCATTGTAGACGCTGATGACGGCACTACCTTCGTGGACATAGAACCTAGAAAAGTTAAGCTTGGAAATGACGAGTCCACCGCTGCAGTTAAATCATTTTTTGATTCGTTTAGGAACTTCATACGCGACAATAACGTGGAAAGGATTGTCATAAAGAAGCGAGCCAAGAAAGGAAAAATGGCCGGAGGTGCCATCTCATTCAAAATGGAAGCACTAATCCAGCTTAACGGAATTGCCGACGTCGATTACGTTTCCGGCCAAGGAATTGCGGCGGAGCAAAAGAAAGCCCCATTTGTTATGCCAGATGGGATATACCGCTATCAAGAAGTAGCATTGCAAGCTGCGCTACTTTACATACGGAAAAACTAAACGTGTCAGAAATTTTCATCGATGGTGCCACCTCACCAAATGAGATTAAGGCACAGCTAAAAGCACTCTCTAAGGATATAGCGTTTTCGAGAGAGAGCTTAAAGGGAGGCAACGGATACCTATACTTCGGGGTCAACCGGATTCTAAAAACCAAAGTTGCTGTCAAGTTCTACTACTGGGGCGGAGACTCTAAGTTCCATGTTGAACCAAGCACATTGGCTACAATTAACTCACCCAACGTGTTAAGCGTGAATAGCGCTGGGCTCTTGGATGGCAATTGGGCATATTTTGTCACGCCCTATTGCGAGCATGGTGATTTGGACGAAGTAATTAGAAAGACCGCTCATGGAAATATTTTAGCTGTTGATAGAACGTGTCAACTATTAATAGGGGTGGGAGCGCTGCATGAACACCGTTTTCTACATCGCGACTTGAAGCCAGCGAATATTTATGTGGGAATTGACAACGAATCCATAATCGGCGATTTCGGCTCAATAAAACATATTCCGGCTAAAGAAGAGAGCATTCCAGCTTCTGGGCATGCTGTCCTTTATCGTCCGCCAGAATCAATCGGATCAAATTGTTATGGTTTCTGCGGGGATATATACCAATCTGTCATCGTTCTTTATCAGCTACTTGGGGGCAGTCTACCCTACGACGAAGTTTCTTGGCTCAACAAAGCTCAAAGAAAATCTTACGATGAGTTCAGCTGCGATGCCGATAAATCCATTTTTGCAGACGAGTGCCTCAAAGCCCGAATTTCTAACGGAAAAATATTGGATATATCAAGCTTGCCGCCGTGGGTGCCGGATTGCCTAAAGCGAACCATCCGAAAGGCGACACATATCGAACCAAGCAAAAGGTTCCAATCTGCATCTGCCTTTCATGTTCATCTGAACAATCTTCGCTCGAAGATCCCCGATTGGCAAATCCAGGGTGGACTTCCAACAAGGAGTGGAGTCACGGCTTACAGGGTCGTTGAGGAAAATAATCGGCTTTTTATACAGAAAAGACGAAACGCTGGAGCATGGCGGCGAGACAACTCCTTTAATGGAAGCACCATTCGGGAACTTGTCGCCGAGGTTGAGCACCGTGCCTGAAATCCCCGCTTGAACTCCGTCCTAAAAAGATACCGCAATCCCTCTTCATGAAACCCACCCTCGAGACTCGGCCCCAACCAGCGCCTTTGCCGGCCGAACCCGGCAAGGCTGAGCGTTGAGCTATGAACCCCCGCCATATCAATACGGCAATTAAAGTATTCCGGTCGGCGCCTGGCAATGGCCACTCACTGAAGTCTCGCATCCGGGCCAGATTCTCGAGCCTTTCCAGCAGTGAAGCAAACGAACTAATCAAAGAGTGCAGGGAAATCATGAACGAAATCGAACGTCTGGCTGCTAAATCGTTTGCAGGCGAAGACCTTTCAGATGAAGAAGAACATTACTTGGAATCACTACCACTCACGAAAGTCCTCTTCTCAGATCTTTGGCAAACCGCAATGTTCGCTCAATTTCGATAAGAGGTCCGGTCACCTATCCGAATTCGTTTCCACCATGCAAACTTCCCTTATGAACCCGCCCTCGGAACTCGGCACAAACCACGCCGCTCAACCTCTCACAACAAGCGCCTTTGCCGACCGAACCCGGCAAGGCTGATCGTTGCGACGTACTCCGAACTCCTTCCCTTCCCCTGCGGACTCCGACCAAGAAAACCCGCTTGAACTTCGGCCCAAGAACTCCGAAACTCTCCTCATGAACCCGCCCTCGGAACTCGTCCCAAACCGCGCCGCCCAACCCACAACCAGTCGGGTCCGCGAGTCGAACTCGCGGCCCTCATAGTTGCAGACCTACTCCGAACTCGTTCCCGCCCCCGCTGACTCCGACCAAGAAAACCCGCTTGAACTTCGGCCCAAGAACCCCGAAACTCCCCTCATGAATCCGCCCTCGGAACTCGGCCCCCAACCAAGCCGCCCAGCCCACAACCAGTCGGGTCCGCGAGTCGAACTCGCGGCCCTCATAGTTGCCGGCCCACTCCGAACTTGTTCCCGCCCCCGCTGACTCCGACCAAGAAAACCCGCTTGAACGCCGGCCTAAGAACTCCGAAACTCCCCTCATGAATCCGCCCTCGGAACTCGGCCCCAACCACGCCGCCCACGCCGCCTTGCCCACAACCAGTCGGGTCCGCGAGTCGAACTCGCGGCCCTCATAGTTGCCGGCTCACTCCGAACTCGTTCACGCCCTGCGGACTCCGACCAAGAAAACCCGCTTGAACGCCGGCCCAAGAACTCCGAAACTCCCCTCATGATCCCGCCCTCGGAACTCGGCCCCAACCAAGCCGCCCACGCCGCCCAGCCCACAACCAGTCGGGTCCGCGAGTCGAACTCGCGGCCCTCATAGTTGCGACACACTCCGAACTCATTCCCGCCCTGCGGACTCCGACCAAGAAAACCCGCTTGAACGCCGGCCCAAGAACCCCGAAACTCCCCTCATGAACCCGCCCTCGGAACTCGTCCCAAACCGCGCCGCCCAACCCACAACCAGTCGGGTCCGCGAGTCGAACTCGCGGCCCTCATAGTTGCGATACACTCCGAACTCGTTCCCGCCCCCCGCGGACTCCGACCAAGAAAACCCGCTTGAACTTCGACCCAAGAACACCGAAACTCCCCTCATGAACCCGCCCTCGGAACTCGGCCCCAACCACGCCACCCACGCCGCCCAGCCCACAACCAGTCGGGTCCGCGAGTCGAACTCGCGGCCCTCATAGTTGCGGCGGATTCCGAACTCGTTCCCGCTCTGCTGACTCCGACCAAGAAAACCCGCTTGAACTTCGGCCCAAGAACCCCGAAACTCCCCTCATGAACCCGCCCTCGGAACTCGGCCCCAACCACGCCGCCCAGCCCACAACCAGTCGGGTCCGCGAGTCGAACTCGCGGCCCTCATAGTTGCCGGCCCACTCCGAACTTGTTCCCGCCCCCGCTGACTCCGACCAAGAAAACCCGCTTGAACGCCGGCCTAAGAACTCCGAAACTCCCCTCATGAATCCGCCCTCGGAACTCGGCCCCAACCACGCCGCCCACGCCGCCTTGCCCACAACCAGTCGGGTCCGCGAGTCGAACTCGCGGCCCTCATAGTTGTCGGTCACGGACTCCTTTCCGCCCCGCGAACGCGGTCCCAAAAAACCCGCTTGAACCGCAGCCAAAGAACCCGCAAAAGCGGACTAATGAACTTGCCTCCTGAACACCCCGAAAACCCATCAGCCAAATCCCTTCACCACCCGGCAAGGCTGATCGAACGGCAAAGAAATTCGGCACCGATGCCTCGGCGCGCAATTCAATTCACCGCCGCTAATGTGCACTGTAGCGAAGCGATCGACTGGGAAATTGTCCAAGTGAACTTCGATACCATGGACTCGAATTTCGACGAAGTCGATAGGCCATTGCCCTATCTGTTGATCAGCGCGAATTTTGAGTTCGGCGATAAGATTCAGGTGGAGTTTCACGACGGTGAGGACTACTCCGGCGACATCATTTGCAGAATCGATCTATGGAGGCATAGAGTCCTCGTGTTTTCCGAGCGCGGACACAAGTTTGACATAGCTTTCGAACTATCTAACGACCATTTCGGAGAGCTTCGGGAGTATCTGAAAGTTCTACAGGGTTCAGATTGCTTCCGAGGAGAACATGTTACGGACGCCATTCCGACCCGCGAACGCCTGCCAAGAAATCCCGCTTGAACTCCGGCACAAGAACCCCAAAATTCCCCTCATGTACCTGCCCTCGGAACTCGGCCTCAACCACGCCGCCCTATCGGGTTCGCGAGTCGAACTCGCGGCCCTCGTAGTTGTCGGCTGCGGGCGGAATGTGTAGCCCCGGTGAAACGCAACCCAAGAAAACTCCTCTTGAACGCCAGCCCAAGGACCTGGACAAAATGAGTGCTACGTTCTCAATAAACGGAACCGAGTTCAATTCGGGATCAGTAGAGCAATTTGAGTACGAACTCGCATCGTGTGCGGACGAAAGCTTTCTGGAAATTTGGGTCAACTACGAGAGGAGGTCTCTCTGCGCTATGATTAACGATGATCGAGGTTGGCTCATGTTTTTGCGATTCCATGGGGATGCTGGATTTCACACAGAAAATCCCGAGCTTGCCGGGCAAGATGCCCTTCTAACCTTTGAGCTGTCGAACGGACAAACGGATGAATTGCCGAAATATTTTACATACGAACGAAGCACGATTTTGGAAGGGGTAAAATTTTTCCTCTCGAGTGGCCACCCCCCGAAAAACGTTTATTGGGTGAATGATGCGAACGATGGAGAGGCGATTTGACCATCCCTGCTCGCCTCCTGAACCTGAATCGAAATCTGCCCCGCGAATACCGTCCAAGAAAACCCACTTGAACTCCGGCCCAATAACCCTGAAATTCCTTCATGAACCCGCTCTCGGAACTCGGCCCCAACCATGCCGCCAAACCTCTCACAACAAATAAAGGATGATATCGCCCGAGGGCGACAGCCCGAAGTGGCGTTTTCATCCTTGGTTGGACGAGCCGGGTTTAGAGAGGCGTTCCGAACCGACCGATCGACGAAGTTGAGAGAAGACCACTTCGAAGCCCAATAAGGCTGAAAAACAAATCCAGCCAATGGATGTTCGGCTGTTGCACCTCGCCTCGCTGAGCGGCCCATTCGCCCAGCGCTTCCGTCGTGAATTACTGGCGCTCGATCCGATCGAACGAATCCGCCGAAGGGTCCGCGGTCACCTCTCACCGCGCCCGCTGAAACTTCTGCTGAAACCAGCCTATCCACGCCTTTGGCGAGTCGCCGGGGTCTTCGCCGCTCAAGTTTCGCAGGGCGCGCATCACCGCATAGGCCATCCGTTCCTCGGCCTCGTCGCGTCCGAGAACGGTCCTCGGCAACTGGTCCTCTAAGCGCCGCGTTCGGGGACGGACCGTGGTGGTGTTGCCGAAGCGACCGACCGTGGTTGCATTCTCCGACGGACGCGCCTCCCCTACGCTGGCTCCCGTTCGGTTTGCCGCTTTGCCGACTCGCTGGCCAACCTGGCTCAGTAAGGCGACCAGATATTTGATCGCGTGCGGATCGCCGACCTCTTCCAGCGCCTCGGCGACCCGTTGCATCGCCGCCGAATTCTGGCCGCGCATCAGATCGAAGTAGGCTTTGGGCGCCAGACCATAATGGAACTCGCGCACCAAACCGGCGGCGCGCTTGCGCGTAGCGGCGTCGGCATGGCGCAACGAGATTTCGAGCACCATCGGCAAGGCGGCGCGTTCCTCCGTGCGTTCGATTGCGTCGAGCACTTGCTTCTGTGTGGCCGAACCGACTTTGGCGAAGCCGGCGTGGAGTTCGCGAAGGCCGGCAGGGCCGTTAAAAATTTCTGCGCGCAGACGTTCGTCCCACGCGACTTCGGGGCCGGCGAAAATCTCGGCGAGCGTGGCGTAGCGGGCGCGCATTTGGTCGGCGGTCGGCGGCAACGGGGGCGCGTCCAGTTCGAGCTTGGGGATGAACTCACGCGCGGCCTTGTCGGGGGCGCGGTGCGGACGTGCGCCGACCGGCGCGAAGGCGCGTTCGAAGTCGGCTTCTTTACCGCGTTGCAGTAGAACAACGTGTTGAACCCAACCGCGATGCAGCGCCTCGAGATCCGGGAAGGAAGCGCTAAACGCTTCGCCGCCGCGTCCGTGAACGTTCCATTGCTGCAGGTTGGCTAGGTAGGCGAAGAACGGGTCGCGGTGCTTGCCGGACTCGCCGTGCAGCAGAAAATGAACGAAGCTCCAGGCCAGCGCGTAATCCACACTACTACCGCCACGACCCGGAACGCCAGCCAGGTGGCCACCCTCGTCGGGCGCGATGCGAACGAGTTCGGAGACCGACGGCAGCACGCGGTCGCGGAACACGGCCTCGAGCGTGCCGAGTCGCATCAACCGAACGGTGCCGTTTAGTCGGAAGCGGCCGCTGCCTTCAAAGTAACAAGCGAGTCCTTCGCGATACCAGAAACTGCCGATGTCCTCCTGCCCGGCGCGCGGCCGCGGCGCCACCACTGGAATGCGCAGCATCTTGTCGAACAGTTGGTGCGCCGCCTCGTGTCGAAGCGTACTGATCAGCTGACCCGCCGGCCATATGTTTTTGTCGATGGCGACGTACGCGACCCCGCGCCGCGGATCGTAGAGTCCGGGGTGGGACATACCGGCGCCGCGAACGAGCGCGGCCCGCAGGCGCGAGTCCGCTGGCGGCTGTGGGTTCGCGGGCTTGCGATACGATGGCTGGTAGCGCACCGGCTCAGGTCCGGCGAGTTTGAGTTTGCCGGCAAAGGTTTCGACGAACTCGGCGCGTAATACCTCAAGCGCCTGACTCGCGCGGCGGGCGGCGTTGGTTCCGTCCTCCGAGACCACGCGGTAGTGCTTGCTGGTCACCGGCGCGAGTTCGGGGTCTGGCGGTCCGTCGCTGATATGGGCGAAGGCGGGTAAGACGGGGAGAGCAAGAAGCCAGACGGCGACGAGAAAACGCATGGGGCATCATAAAGGATGGGGCGGGTTTTTCCAACCTGCTTCGCGACGGCCTTCGACGGGAGTGGGGCTAACCGACCAAGCCTGTGCTGGCGCGTTCGATGTCGTCAACAAAGCCGTGAAGTGGCATGGCGAAGTGAAATGGTGCGGCGACATCACGGCCGACAAGGCGCAGTTGCTGAAAGATCTGAACCTGCCGGTGGACACGGGTCCGAAACAATGGAAGCTCACATAATTCGAAACCAACTGGCCCTATGCGGCAGGGCCAGCCGACGTCGTGTTCACGCCGAACAAGAAACAGAAGAAGGTTCGACGCACCGCAGCAATCGACCGATCTTCCGGCGTCGGACTCGGCTGGGCACCGGTCGCCTTGCCATGGTTCTGGTGTTCGGAATGCGGCGATTCCAGATGTACGACCAATAGCGAATCGATAAATCCATTGGAAACCGGAGACTTTCCGGATAGCGTGCGTCATGACCCAACGGAACCGCTATTTTATGTATGGCACCATTGCAATTATTGTCGGCATCATCTTGTTCTTCGTCCTGTTTTACGGACTCCGCAACTTCCTATACGAGGGCGGCGATGACGCCGAAGAAAACTTCGTCGCGTTCGCGGTGGGCATGGCCACCTTCCTTGTCTCCGCCATCTTTGGCGCGTCGTTTATCACCATCGGCCTGTCGAAGCCGAAGTCGGACGCTTGAACGGGGCCGACCGCATGATAGGGCTGCCAAAAAAACCAATGACACCCGAACATCAACGCCTAGCGGAAGACGCGACCCGCGAAAAAAACTGGAAACGCTGGGGGCCGTATCTCTCCGAACGCCAATGGGGAACCGTACGCGAAGATTACTCGTCCGACGGCGCGGCCTGGGAATATTTTCCGTTCGAGCATGCGCATCTGCGCGCGCCGCGCTGGGGCGAAGACGGACTGCTCGGCATCACCGACCGACAGTGCCGGCTATGCTTCTCCTTGGCTTTGTGGAACGGCAACGACAAGATTCTCAAAGAACGCCTCTACGGCCTGACCAACCACCAGGGAAACCACGGCGAGGACGTGAAAGAGGAGTACTTCTACCTCGATAGCACCCCCACCCACTCCTACCTCAAGGGCCTCTACAAATATCCGGTCGCAGCTTATCCCTACGACGAACTCATTCGCGAAAATGCCGCCCGCGGCCGCGACGAACTCGAGTTCGAACTGCACGACAGCGAGGCCTTCAGCGACGGCTATTACGACGTGCAGTTCGAGATGGCCAAGGCCGACGACAACGATCTGTTTTTCCGCGTTCGGGTCACCAACCATTCCGAACAAGCCAACACGCTGGTGCTGCTACCGACGCTCTGGTTCCGCAACCGCTGGTCGTGGGGTCAGGCGCACGAAGGCATTCCCCCGTCGGAGCGGCCAAGCATCAAACGCCGGGATGCGGACGCGGCCTCGCTCGATGTTCTCGCCCGCGAACTCGGCACTTGGCGCTTCGACATGGAGACCGAACCCGAACGCGTCTTGTTCACCGAAAACGAGAGCAATCACGAGGTGCTGTTCGACTCGGAAAACGAATCCAAGTACACCAAAGACGCGTTCCATCACGCCGTCATCCGCAACAACTACAAAAAGACGCATCCGGAGCGCGGTTCCAAGGCGGCCCCACTCTACCGACTGGAACTCGAACCCGGCGGCAGCGCCGAGTTGCGCTTTCGCCTGTACGCGGACGAGTCGGCCGGCAAAAAACAGAAGGTCACGAGTGCCGCCGCGTACGACAAGGTCTTCGCCGAACGCATCGCCGAGGCGGACGCCTTCTATGATGCCGTCCTGCCGAAGGACGCACCCGATGACGAACGCGCGGTAGCGCGTCAGGCCTACGCCGGGCTGATGTGGACCAAACAATTTTACCACTACATCGTGCAGGACTGGAAAGAGGGCGACGACTACATCGCTCCGCCGGCCACGCGCAATCTCGACTGGAACCATTTCTACGCCCGCGACATCATTTCGATGCCGGACAAGTGGGAGTATCCTTGGTTCGCGGCTTGGGATCTCGCCTTTCATGTCCTACCGATCGCGCGCATCGACCCGGCCTTCGCGAAGGAGCAACTGACCATCTTTCTGCGCGAATGGTACCTGCACCCGAACGGCCAGATTCCCGCTTATGAATGGAATTTTAGCGACGTGAACCCGCCGGTGCACGCCTGGGCTTGCTGGCGCGTGTTCCAGATGAGCGAGGGGAACGACCGCACCTTTCTGGCCGGCTGTTTTCAAAAACTCTTAATTAATTTCACCTGGTGGGTGAACCGCAAAGACGAGAACGGCAACAACCTGTTCTCCGGCGGCTTTCTCGGACTCGACAACATCGGCGTGTTCGACCGCTCCCACGCGCTGCCGCCCGGTTCGATTTTGCATCAGGCCGACGGCACCGCCTGGATGGGATTTTACTGCCTCACCATGCTCGGTATCGCGCTCGATCTCGCGGTCGAAGAATTGCCCGACGGAACGACGGTCGTACACGCCGAATACGGCGACATGGCGTCGAAATTTTTCGAGCACTTCATGCAGATCTGCGACGCGATCAACGAACTCGACGGCGACGGTTTGTGGTGCGAGGACGACGGATTTTATTATGATGAATTGGTCGACGGACGCGGACGCACCACCGTGCTGCCAGTTCGTTCCCTTGTCGGCCTGATGCCCTTGATCGCGGCCGGGATTCTCGACGAGCGCCGGGTAAACCATCTGCCCGGCTTTAAGAAACGTTTTCATTGGTTCTTAAAAAACCGACCCGATCTCGCCCGCCACATCACCGAACACGACTGCCCCAAACGCGGTCGTCTCTGGCTGCTCGCGATGCCGGCCCGCCAGCGCCTCGAACGGATCCTGCCGCGGATGTTTGATGAGGCCGAATTCTTATCCCCGTTCGGCATCCGCGGCATGAGCAAAAGCCACGAGCAGGAACCGTTCTCGATGCGCCTCGGCGGGGAAACCTTGAAGGTGCAATACACCCCGGGCGAGTCCGACACCGGCATGTTCGGCGGCAATTCAAACTGGCGCGGTCCGGTGTGGTTCCCGATCAATTACCTGCTCGCCGAGGCGATGGAAACCTATCATGCGTTTTACGGTGACGCGCTGGATTTCGAATACCCGACTGGTTCGGGATCGCGTTCGAGCTTGGACGAGATCGCCCGCGATCTGCACCGGCGCCTAGCCGGTTTGTTCTTGGCCGACGAGAACGGCCACCGCCCCTGCCACGGTGGCGATCCCCGCTACGCCGAGGATCCGGACTACCGGAAGTTTATTTTATTCTACGAATATTTCCACGGCGACACCGGACGCGGACTCGGCGCGTCCCATCAAACCGGCTGGACCGCGTTGGTCGCGACTTGTTTGGAAAAATAGCGTTCTCAGATGCCGGTCGCTAAAGCTGCTGTGGAACACATTCAAATCAAACTGCTATAACGCTACACAAGACCTGGGCACAAGCCGCTTTGCGGAGGCAGAAAAATTTGAGGCAAAAGAATCGGAGTCCGCAGGTTTGTTCCAACCGAGCCAGAGAAACGGCTCACGAGGCCGCTCGCCCTCCAGATATTCGTTCTAAATCGACCTGATCACGGCGCTATTCCGCCGCCGGTTTCCCTTTTTTCGGATCCGGACGGGTACGCTGTGAGATCACCGGCAGGACGTCTTCCATCAACTCGCTCTTCGGATAGGTCTTGCGCAACTCGCGGGCCGCCTCCGCCGCTTTATTATCGATATGGTTGTAGCGCGGGCCCTGATCCTTGTCCAAGGGAGCATAATATTTCAGCGCGAAGTCGCTGACCGCGTCCAGACTTTGGGCGAACTGAACCGTCTTCGGAGTGGCGCCCAGCTCCTCATTCATCGCCTTGAACGCCTCGGCGTTCTGCTCACTGAGTTTCCACTTCGTGGTCATGTACTGAGTCCAGTTGTATGCTCGGTACGGCATCAACGTTTGATACGGCTCCATGCTTTTGAGGAGGTGGTCCTCAAAGGCGATTTTCTTTGCGGTCGCGTCCGGCGAATAGTCGCGCAGCAGGTAGCGTGAATCGAGCCAGGCGAGCGCGTCCTCGATCAACCAGGACGGACCGAGGGCAGCACCGTCATTGTGGTACATCAGCTTGGTCGAACGCGCGCCATTTTTCTTGGCGACGGCAGCCGCGCTGTAGCGAAAGTAGCTAGAGGCGTGGGTAGTGATCACCACGTCCCGACTGCTCAAACTGATCCGCTCTCTGGGCGGTATCCGCGCGTCCGATACCAACGCCCCGGCGCCGTGAAATTTAGAGAGGTTGTACAGTGCTTGGATGCCGCCGCCGTGGGCGCCAGAAAAATAGATGCGTTTACGGTCGACCGGCAGGTCTTTGAGCGCGTGGCGGATGCAGCGTTCGGTGACGCTGTAATTGTCGCGAATCTCGTTTTTCTGGGCGGATTCGATGATCGCGATATAACACCAGCGGTGTTCTTGAAGAGCCTTCTGGTAGCGGATGATGCTTTGCGGCGTCGCGCCGGCGCTCACGGTGTGCACGATCAGCGGGTGGCTGCCGCGCGGGTTGTAGGTGGACGGAATGTAGGCATAATAAGACGCGTCGCGTGCGGCCTCGATCGCGTCGCTGAGTTGGCCGAGATCATACGCGGGCGCGGGCGGCGGAAAAAACTCTTCAAGGTAGGCGATGTCCTCGGCGATCAGTTTATTGGCCGGCAGCTTGAGTTCGCGGCGGCGGGCGTCGCGCAGGGTAACTTCGGTGCCGTCATAGGCGAGTGCGACGGCCTTCAAGGTTTGTCCGGTGGAGGCTTTCCAGTCGCGTGGCGGGGTAATTTTTTCCTCCTCCTCTTGCGCGAACAGAGGCGCGCAGAAGAGTAATAAAAGAAGCGAAATGAATGGGAATCTCATGCCGCGTACCGAACGGGTGTTTCGCGACGCGGTCAAGGATTCGCCATGTTCACTACCTACCCGCTGAACGCCAAAGCAGCCTGAACCGCCGCCGGCACAATCTCGTCGAGCCCGCCTTCCAAACGGCAACTCACCAGCGGATGTCCATCGTGTGCAGTGGGTCCCCTGTTGATGACCACATAGGGAATATTCTGGCGGGCGGCGAGCAACGGCAGCGATGCTGCTGGCATCACTTGCAGGGTCGTGCCCATGGCAATCACCAGATCGGCGTCGAACAGCAGAGTCTGGATCCGAGTGAGGTCGGCCTCGCGCAGCGACTGGCCAAAGCTGATCACGCCCGGCTTCAACAGACCGCCGCAGGCCGAGCAGGCGGGAATCGTTTTGCTCTCGGGGTAGTCGGCGTAGTGCGGAGCCGCGTCCTCGAACGCGTGGCAGTCCATGCACTCCGCGTCCTTGTTACTGCCGTGGATTTCAACCAAGGCCTCGGCGGGCACCCCGGAATCCAGATGCAGTCCGTCGATGTTCTGGGTGACGCAGAGCAGCAGGCGTCCGGCCTGGTGGAGTTCGGCGATGGCCAGATGCGCCGGGGTCGGACGCGCCGCCGCGAACGCGGTCCAGTCCTCCGACTTCTGCTGCCAATACCGATGCTGATCTTTCTCGTCCGCCAGAAAATCTTGGAACATCACCGGCGTCCGCGTGTTCCACACACCCTTCGGACCGCGGTAGTCGGGAATGCCGCTGCCGGTCGAGATGCCGGCGCCGGTGAACACCAGCACGCGGTCAGCGTTGGTCAGGAGTCGGATGAATTCGTCGAGTTCGGCCATATGGTGTAAGAACTACAATAAGAGATCGTTTGCAAGTCCGTTTTTTCGCCGAGCCCGCGCCTTGCTATCGCCACAAGGACGGTACGACGAGCGACTGCCCGACCGTAGGACGGCCTTCTAGGCCGTCCAGTCTCGGCAGCCTTCTAGGCTGCCGACTGCGAGCTAAAGACCGCACGCCAAACACGGGCTAAAGCCCGCGCTACATGCGCCGAACACGGCACCGCGTGCGATGTGGCATGGGTTTTAACCTGTGATTGCCCGGTCGAGCTTTAGTCCGCCGAGAATGGCGAGACGTGCACCGTGTGGGCCGTCATCACTTGCGTAGGCCTTTCGTACTTACTACCACAAACACCCTGAACCACCTCTATCCCCTTCCTGCCATGAACCGCCTTCTATCCGCGCTGATCCTCACGCTACCACTTCTTCTACTAACCACCGCGAACGCGGAAGATCCCGCCTCTAAAAAAACAACACCCCCGAACGTCCTGTTCTGCATCGCCGACGACTGGGGTTGGCCGCACGCGAGCGCGTACGCATCCACCGAAGGCGACGCGGTGGTCAAAACCCCGAACTTCGACCGGGTCGCGCGCGAAGGCGCGCTGTTTCACAACGCCTACATCTCCGCCCCGTCGTGCACCCCCTCGCGCAACGCCATCCTCACCGGCCAATACCACTGGCGGCTCGACGAAGGCGCAAACCTGTACGGTAGCCTGCGCCAGGATCTCGACTCCTACCCACATCTACTACGCGACGCTGGCTATCACATCGGCCACTGGCGCAAGTCCTACGGCCCCGGCAAACTCACCGGCAAGTGGCAGCAACACCATCCGGCCGGCGTAACCTGCCGGGGCTTTGACGCGTTCCTCGAAAGCAACAAAGACGATAAACCATTCTGCTTCTGGCTCGGCGCCAGCGACCCGCACCGCGGCTACAAACTCCACTCCGGACGCGACAGCGGCATGGACCTCGACGCGATCAAACTGTTCCCGTTCTTCCCCGACTGCGAACAAATCCGCGGCGACGTCGCCGACTATTATTTCGAAGTGCAACGCTTCGACTCCGACGTCGGCAAAGCGCTCGCGCTGCTCGAACAAAAAGGCCTCGCCGACAACACCATCGTGGTCATCACCGGCGACCACGGCATGCCCTTCCCGCGCTGCAAATCCAACCTCTACGACAGCGGCGCGCGCGTGCCGCTGGCGATCCGCTGGCCGGCCCGCGTAAAGCCCGGACAAGTGTTTCAAAACTTCGTCAGCACCACCGATCTCGCCCCGACCTACCTCGACGCGGCCGAACTCCACATCCCCGAAACGATGACCGGAAAGAGCCTGCTGCGCGCGCTCACCGGCGGCGACGACGGCGCCCTGCGTCCCTACATTCTCCACGGCAAGGAACGCCACGTGCCGAGTCAGGAAGCGCCCGACAACGGCGGCTATCCGAGTCGCGCGATCCGCAATCACGACTACCTGATGATCCGCAATTACCAGACCGCCCGCTGGCCGAACGGCACGCCGAACTGGGACAAAGCCAACATCCACGGCGCCTGGTACGCCGACACCGACAACGGTCCGACTAAGAGTTATATTGTCGATAATAAAGACAAAGACGAGGCCCACCGGCAGGCCTACGACTGGTGTTTCGGCAAACGCCCCGCAGTCGAACTATTCGATCTAAAAAACGATCCACATCAATTGGTGAACATCGCCGAAGCAGCCGAACACGCGGCCGCGCGCAAGACCCTTGAAGCCCTGCTAGCGCGCGACTTGGCCGCGTCCGGCGATCCGCGTGAGACGGCGGGCGCCGAGGTGAAGTTCGACGAGTACAGTTATGGTGGTGGCGCGCCAAAGTTTCCGGGCATGAAGAAGGCGAAGACCCCGAAAAAACCGAACAAGAAATAGCAGGCGACATCTGATGCGTTTCCAATCCGGCTTTCTATTTCTCTGCTTATTGGTCTCGTCCGGCCTCGCCGCCGAACGCGTGATCGACGCGGAGATGCACCATCTGCGCGGCGGCGGCGACACCCGCGAATGGCTCGAAATGCCGGCCGAACCGGAAGGCGATTCGCTGACGGTTTCGTTCGAGGCGGACGAACCCAATGCTGGAACCGCCACGCTCTGGCTGCGTCAACGCAACGTGCAATGGCGCTGGATTCTCGCGCTGAATGAAAAGCAGCTCGGCACATTGCGCGAGGACGAACAAGGGGCGCGCCTCGCCTGGCCAATCCCGCCGAACACCTTAAAATCTGGCGTAAACACAATCACGATCACGCACAAAAGCGGACAGCGTCCGGACGATATCTGGGTCGGGGATTTGCGCATCGATTCGCGTCTGCCGTATCAAGTGCTGGGCGAACGCGAGGTGGCAATCGTGGTCAAAGAAGCCGGCAAGCCGGAGGCAGATCTGCCCTGCCGGATCACGGTTTCGGATGCCCAAGGCGACCTGGTGATGACCGGTAACGGCACCACCAAAACCACGGCAGTTCGACCGGGCGTGGTGTACACGCTCGACGGTCGGGTTGTGGTCGGACTGCCGTCGCTCGGTACGAACGAACTCACGGTCACTGCCTCGCGCGGGTTCGAATATGGCATCGACCAAAAGAAGCTCGGACCCGGCGACTGGCCGGACACTCTGGCGTTCGAACTGGAACGCCAAGTTCGTTTTCCCGGACGCGCGATCGACCCGCACATCCACACGGTCACCCACTCCCGCCACGGCTCCTGCCGCTTGCACGAACGCATCATCACCATGCGCGGCGAGGGCCTGCACGTCGGCGCGTCCACCGAACACAATCTCAACATCGACTGGGCCGACATGGCCGCGCAACTCGGCGTCAAACAGGGCCGTGAATTCAGCACGGTCGTCGGCAACGAATACACCACGCGTACCGGCCACTTCAACTTGCTCGGCGTCGACCCCGAAGCCAAACCGCCCGGCTACATCGGCAACTCCTGGGCGGGGGTAATCGCCGGCTGTAAATCCTCGGGCGCGGCGGTGGTCATCCTCAACCACGCGCGCGATGTGCAGACCGGCTACCGCCCGTTCGATCCGAAAAACCACGACGCCGAACGCGGCCAACGGCTCGACGGCGGCAGCTACGATTTTCTGCACGGCATGGAAGTGGTGAACTCGGGCGCGACCCAAACCGACCCGTTCGAACTCACCCGCGACTGGCTCGCGATGCGCAAAGTCGGCTGGAACATCGGCGCGATCGGCAGCAGCGATTCGCACGACGTCAGCCGGTATATTGTCGGGCAGGCGCGCACCTACATGAAGGACGCGCCGGACGCAGATCGGAACGAGCGCTCGCCCGCGTTCGATCTCGACCGTTTTGCCACCGAACTCGCGTCCGGCCAAACCCATCTTTCCTATGGGTTGTTGGTCGAACTAGAATGGCGCGATGGCAAACCGAAGGTTACCGTGCACAGACCGGATTGGATCGAACACGAGAAGACCACCTTGTACCGAAACGGCGAGGCCTTCGACCCGAAAGAGAACGACGGCGAGATCAAACCGGGCGATTGGTTGGTGGCCGTTGCCGAGGGGCCGGGCGTCACCGCGCCGCACTGGCCGTTCGCGCGTCCGTACAAGCCGGACGGGCCGTCGTTCAAGCCGCGCGCGATCGGGATTTCGAACATCGTTCGAGTTCGGGCTGAGTAGGCGTAGCGCCTCCCTCGGGCAGATTTTGCAATAGATCTGGCAATGACTTAATTCCCAATATATTACAGAGGCTGAGCAAATGCCTCTTCATTTATAGGCGATAATCTTGACCCTTGTTCAAAAAACAGATCATACTGGCGGAGTTGGTTAGATACGCTGATCAACATACTTATTAACTGTTATTCGCCTAAGCTCAATCCATGTCGAAACTCAACATTCTCGAACGTCGCCAACTTGAAGAACTACTCGAGATGGGCGGCGGATATGTTCTCGACTTCTCCAATCGAACCCTCGAAGATTTTGTCTTCGATAGCGTTGGCGTAGATATTTACGACGAACGTTATCACCACGGAAGCGGATCCAAAGCGAACCGTCTTCGTGGGTTCTGGAAGATCGAAGGCGACGCTTTGGTGGCAAAACTTATCGGCGATCTTGTGGATTACGCCGAGTTCGTGAGGAAAGACGGCGACCCAGATTTGATCGCCGCATGCCGAAGTGTGTCACACCGATTGCTGCCTTCAGTTCCCACACCGCCAGTCGCCCCGCCAATTTCCGCGTTACCACCGCCTACTCAAACGACGAAACCAACGGCAGCACGTCCCGTTGAACATTCGAATCCCCCCCAGCCAATTCGCGTATTTATCTCCTACTCGTGGGACAATCAGGAGCACAAGGATTGGGTTCGAGAATTCGCAGATGCACTTGCAACAAACGGTATTGGCATCACATTGGATCAATACGATCTGCGAATCGGAGATGACCGCTTCCAATTCATGGAGTCGTCCGTACGCGATTCCGACTCCATACTATGCATTTGCACGCCACCATACGTCACAAAGGCTAACGATCGTTCGAGCGGCGTGGGCGTTGAAACCAGCTTGATCACACCGCAGTTTTACGAAAAAATGAATGCGAAACAATTCATACCCATTGTTCGAAAAACTGACGAAAAAAACTCGTCGACGCCGGACTATTTGTCTGCACTAATTTTCGTCGATTTTCGTGACGACCTGAAATTCAAGGATCAAATGGAAGAATTGCTTCGTCACTTGCACAATCAGCCGAAATATCGAAAACCCAAAATTGGACCGAAACCATCATTCTAACCGGCGAATAACAAAACGATGCACGCGAAGCCGGACTTGCGCGTGCCAATTGAAGAAATGATTTCCGTTCCGGCTCGGTGATCGTAACCGTTATCACGCTAAGGGCAACATGCCGCTAACTCAACTGACAACTCGCCGCGACAGCTTCAAATCCACGCTCGATGCTGACGTCAACAGCCTGATCAGATTGCACGAACGTGACGCTGGAACCGCTGGTCGCCCCGGCGAATGGATGAAAGCGATTCGTAGATCCGCAATCGTCTTGATTGCAGCAAATCTCGAAAACTACGTTGAGGAATTGGTTTGCGACGGGCTGACCATTCTCGCGAACAACAACGTTTGTGCCCGTGACTACCCAGAACCTTTTCGTTTGTGGATATTCAAACGAACGGTGAACATGCGAAATGTTGGTATCGACGACGCCAAAGAGTACGTTGAATTGTCAATGAAACTATACTCCGATGTTCGTCCGTTGACCTTGGTCGAATTGCCACTTGATAAACTTAAAGAATCATTCGCAAATCCAACAGTCAAAAACATCAATTGGATAATGTCACTCCTTGGCTTCGACAATTATTTGACGGGAATCACCATCCGTGTCGATGGAACTGATCGTTCTGCGAAAACAATAATTGGAGAACTCGCCAATCGACGAAACGCCGTCGCACACGGAGATGCAACTCAAGATCCGACACTGGATAGAATCAAAATGATCTCAAAATTTTCACAACTTTTTTCAACGCGACTCCGTAAAGATGTTGCCGGCAAAATTGACAACGCTTTACCGTAATTCAATCGCGTGGTAACAATATGATGCACGCGAAGCCGGTCTTGCGCGTCTTTTGAAAATGGACGATCAACCGTCCCGGCTCGGTGATCACGGACGTTATCCCGCTTGAAATGCCACTCAATCAATACATTGTCGAAACTGAACCAGCCGTACGTGGCCTATTGGATCTGATCGGTCGCGAACAACAGCGCCTTTCAGACGCACAAGAATCACACTTCTCAATGGATATAGAGGCTCGAAGACTTTTCGACTGTATGAAACGGACCGGATCGAATTCAACGTTGTGGGTCGAATTGGACGGTTTTGAGAAGGCCAAGGAGCGATTCGCGGCTGAAATCGTGACGCTCAATAAGCTAATGACAACACTGGGCCCGACATACAACTCACTCGCAGGTGCTGTACTTCAAATTGCAAAACAGGGAATCTCTGCGACTCATGGCGGATTGGCTTCGTGCCCAAACGGTAGAATTGTCGGATCGAAAGAACCGATCAAGAACATCATCTGGCAGGCAAGAAACCAGTCAATGCACTACGAAGAATCCAACTACCACAATAACGTGCAGAGTTGTTTCGCAAACCTCGTGTCTGACTTTGGCTCGTATCTCAACTTGGGAAATACGAATCACGCTCTTGCGATTTTGGACCTGCTCGGTTGGGCGGAATACAATACGTACGAATCCGATATAGCCACATTGCTTCCACCGTAAATCGCGGGATAACAATTCAATGCACCGGAGCCGCGAAGCCGGCGCATTCACATGGATAATCACTCGCCGCGACCCGCTGAACGTAGACCTTAGGGACGCGGAAAGAAATAATCATCCCAAATTCGGATTTGAGTTTGAATGAAGCGTTCGAGCAGTGTTGGTGTATCCATCGAATGAGATTGAGATGATCTGACCCTTAAGAAAAAGTATCTTCAA
>Ga0209187_1002173_pt1 | contig 19509 bp, 20 predicted proteins | sample BantaG_FD_187430 | JGI IMG/M metagenome (GOLD analysis project Ga0209187, IMG submission 187430) | Marine algal microbial communities from Bantry Bay, Ireland - BantryBay_4 metaG (SPAdes) (version 2) | ecosystem: Host-associated > Algae > Red algae > Unclassified | place: Bantry Bay, Ireland...
TTTTTGGCTCAGACTTTTTGCTTTCCATTTCTTTTGACTTTTGTTGTTAAAACGGAAAACTAATCATAATTGACTAAGAATCAATGGCCTGAGATGCGTTTTCCCTGGGGGAATCACCCGTTTTGCACAAAGGAAAGATTGTAAAGATTGACTACGGAAAAATGGGGATACCCTTGTGGGCGTGAGGGCAAAGCCCTTAGCGAAATTGCTTGCTCTTTATCCTATTGCTATGATATAATAGATGGAATACCTAATGGAGATAAAACGGTGTCTGGAATTACATTTGATACACATGAAGCTGTAAAAGAATTAGTCGAAGCTGGTTTCAAAAAAGAACAAGCAGAAGCGTTAGTGAATTTTGAAAAATCAAAAGACACAACTCAATTATCTACGAAAGCAGATATAGCAGAGCTTAAAATTTGGGTTTTGAAAATGATGCTTGGACAGACTGCCTTAATAGTTACGCTATTAAAGTTACTTGGATAATGAGGACTAATCAAAGCCCTCAAAAGTATTGTTGCAATACTACTTCTTTTTAGTCAATGGAGCTTGCTCCACTTTTCTAACAATAACAGAAGCTTCTTTTTTATTGATTACTTTGGTAGTTTGCTTACCTTCTTCTTCCACTTCTATTTCAACTGGAAAAGTTCGATAAGACAATGTTCCAATAATTTTGATTCTAGCTTTAGTATTTAAGCCTTTAAGCACTTCAATAATAGAAGGATTAAAAACGATCAAATCATGCCAAATGGTTTCTTTGTTGTGCCATTCGTCAGTTTTTTCATCTTTGTAACTATCGGTAGTTGCCAACGATAAAACCGCAAATTTTGATTCTTCGGTTTCAATAATACGAACACCACTTTTGTTCATATTTCCGATTAGTTCAATTGTGTTATTAATAGCCATTTTGATTTCTCCTTTTGGTTTATAAAATTTATACCTCTACTAAAAAGCATTTCAAGAAAGAAATCTACAAAGAGTAAAAAACGGAAGGCTTCCATTGGAAAGCCGTTTTTTCTATTGTGAATTTATTACAAATGCTAAGGAAAAGAGGGGATTTTACACCAAATGAAATTAAGGTTAATTATGCCAATAGGTAAGTCACAGGAATTATCGAAAGAAGGAATTCGATTTAAGGGAATCATTAGATTGCGCCTTTAGCATATCGTTTATATCTACAAAAGGTAAAAATAACTGGCTTTGAACATGTACCATTGCTCCGAAATCAGTTTTGAATTTTTCAGTACATTCCTGACCAGCTTTGTTATTATCTAGGAATGTATTTATAGAATCACAGCCTTGTTCTTTAATCGACTTAATCGTTTTCTCATAAGAAGAAAGGGAGTGCATTAGAATAGTATCTCCATGTAGACTATCAGTTTTCATCATAGTCAGAAGAGAAAGAAAATCAGTCATACCCTCAAAGACGTTTACAACCTTGTTTGTTTTGAAGCCTTTGATTAGGCTTATATCTTTCTTAATTAATGCAGACTTAAAAGGGTATTTATCAGAGGCTACCCGAATTTCATAGCCGTTAGATTCGTTTTTTATTCCAAAGGCAAAGTATTCCTTTTGAGTTTTTAGATTTTTATATCTCACCTCTTCTAAATATTTTAAAGCTATGCCTTTGTTTATTCCTCTTTCTTTGGTGAGGTAAGATAGTATCAAAGTATTTTCAATCGGCTTTGCTGAAAGGAATTCTAGTTCCTTCGATTCTGAAAATTTCGGCTTCGCCGAAAGATGCTGTTGAAAAGAAAAAGACGGTTTTTCCGATATTCTATTTCCGACTTTGGAATACATATCATCCAAAAAGCATAAAGCCCTTGAAACTGAGGAATATCCTTCATGCCTCATTACAAAATCAATTACGGTTCCTCCCTGATCTCCGAAATCATTCCATATCCATTTGCCTCCTAAATAAGAAGTATGAAAAGATGATTCCTTTTCTGGTCTAAATGGTGAACTATACCAATATTCATTCCCTCCCTTTTTAATACTGGTTGGTTCATATCCCAGCCTTGACATAATTTCAGGAAGGTTTAGTTTTTTTGCTTCTATACTATTCATTGTTTTTTATCCAGACTAAAAGATGGCTATACATTAGATTGGTAAGAGGATTATACAAGTTACATTTTCCATCTCAATTTAAAAAGAATATCAATCTTTGATATTAAATACAAGTCGCAGAAATCATAAAATAATTCGTCGCGGCAAGCGACTCCATTCAAAAAATTCTGCAACCGCTTCACCCGACGATAGGAGGGTCGTTCCACATACGCAAATAGTGAGCATTATTTAGATAATCAATCTAGAGAGATAATCTAGGATTATTTATCATCCTAGATTATCTCATATGAAATTGAAACCCCTCTATCAGTGATGAAGTAACCCCTAAATCATACCTTCGTCTGCAAATGAAAAATATCCACCATCAGGCGATAAAATCAAGTGGTCAAGAATCGCAATATCAAGGAATCTCCCACCCTCTTTAAGTTTACTTGTGATATCTTTATCAGCCTGTGAAGGAGATAAATTTCCAGAGGGATGATTATGAGAAAGTATAACTGCTGAGGCGCGACATTTCAGCGCACAAGCAAATATTATTTTTGCATCTACCACCGTACCTGCAATACCTCCCTGAGAAACTAAATAGCGCCCCATCACTCTGTTAGATCTGTCTAGCAATAAAATACAAAATTCTTCTAATAGTCCTATCTGTTCGCTCCAGTTTTTAGCTAAGATATTATAAGCTGTTTGTGAGCTTTTTATTTGTGGTCTTTCGGCTGCCTTAATTCGGTTTTGATATACCATTTTAATTTCTGTGACTTGAGTTGGAACTTCGTAATCCATTGTTAATAATTTTTAAAATTCATAATAAGGAAACTCCCTTCTTCGAGAGTGTTGGAAAAACCTCATCGGAGCCGTTGATGGCTGCCTGATTAATTAAATTCTTAATTGAGGTCTCCTCCCTTTTATCAAAACCTGGTCACAAGCTGACGCACCGAAATGCAAGGGCAAGGCGAAGAATTTTATGGAACTTAGTGGAGTAAAATCTTTGACTTGAGAGAGGAACGAACGTCCCTTTCATTTGGGTAAGGAAGCTGTAAATTTGTGACCAGTTAAAAGGGAGGAGATTTCAACGCTGAATATTATCAGGAAGTGGGCAAAAGGTGAGATGTGGCTTTCCTTAACGACTCATTGATTAATCGATTTTACCCTTGGTTCCTGAACTGGCCGTGGTTTTATGAATAAAAACCATGACAGTTTAGGGGGTGAATGAGCTTAATCAAATAGAGCGCAGCAATAGAGAAAGGGAAAAGACTTAGGGATAGTAATGAACCGTCCGAAGGAAAGGGATTCCATAGAATTGAAACGAAGTGGAATCATGGATAGCCCGACCTGAAAGGAAAGTTCCAAATAATTCTTAAGCTAAAACCATTTGTTAAAGAAAATAGTTTAGCCAAAAAGCATGAGCCTTTTCTTTTCAACAGCAAACTTGATTTATTTTTTTGTGAGCGATTAGCGAACTCATTATAGGCTGTACGAAGTACAGGGCGAAGTGAGTGAAGCGAACGGAGGGTTGGTACTTATATTATTTTATCAAAATGAAAATAGTTTGTTATTTCCCCTATGTGTTAATATAGGTGTTAATTATTGTGTTAAGGAATATTTCGATTTTTTAACCTATTGATTTAAAATCATATTTCAGGCTATTTTTTGACCACAGGTAACTAATACCCCGAATCTTGGTAACTAATACCCCGAAAAAAGGTAACTGTTCCCCCGAAAATTTTGTAACTAATACCCCGAAAGTTCTTGACAGGAAACTAAAACCCCGAATAATAGACTCTGGTAACTGATACCCCGAATATTTATGACTCAAAATAATTCCCAATTAATAGCTAATAAACATCCACAAAAAGAGTTGTTTATTTGTGATGTGGCTGATGCCGTTATAAAAGACATTATGCCACAAATGGAACATCCTTTTTATTCCCTTTCTAAAAAACCTGATACGACCATAAGACGATATGAGCATAATGGCAACTGGCTAGAAGTTACTCCAAGTGTAAAGGGGCTTCCTACTATCTACGATAAGGACATTTTGATTTATTGTATTTCTCAAATAATGGCAAAGCTGAAGAAAGGGGAACAAGTATCTCAACGAGTAAAAATCAACTGTAGAGAATTGTTAGTTTTCACGAATCGAGGAACAGGTGGAAAGGATTATAACGCTCTGTGTGATTCTATTAGTCGCCTTGCTGGTACTACCATTGTTACAAATATCATTACAGGCGATGAAGAACAGAGAGATAGCTTTGGTCTTATTGATGCTTCTTCTATCAGGCGTAAACATGGCTTAGATGGTAGATTACTATGGTGTGAAATCAAACTCTCTGATTGGGTCTTTAACGCCATCAAAGCTAATGAAATATTAACCCTTCATCCTGATTACTTCAGATTGTCAAAGCCTATTGAAAAACGGATTTATGAGATAGCTAGAAAGCATTGTGGACAGCAATCAATGTGGAAAATTGAGCTTAGGAACTTACTTAAGAAAACAGGCTCTCTAAGTCCTCTAAAACGATTCAAACAGCTTGTTAAAGGATTGGCTGAGAATGACCACTTGCCTGATTATTCAGTAGGGCTTGAAAATGACATGGTGACGTTTACAAACAAAAGTTTTCATGAAATGGATAAGTGGTATAATCCTGATTATGCTAAGTCTTGGGAGTTACCTCAATTAAGCTCTAGCACGTATGAAAAAGTTAGGAAGATTGCTTCTCGACTTGATGTATATTCTCTGGAGAGTGAGTGGATTAGGTTTTGGTTTAGAACGGGGAAGCCGAGGCTTAAAAATCCTGATGGGGCTTTTATCGAGTTTTGTAGGAAGAGGCAAGAAAAAGTAACTTTTACTTAAGCTTCTTCATGTTCTTCTTCATCTTTTTCATGTTTATGATAAGTCATATTCGCTATAGTATTTGCCATCAATCGAGCCATTACATCAACGGTATGAAGATTTACTCTTCTATTAGGAGCAAAACGCGCGTTTAACAACCCTTTTATTGATCTTATATTAGAGCCATCAATCTTCACTTGATCTCTTTCGAATCCTTCTGATAGCAAATGCATATTATGTTCAAATTCTTTTCTACTGTTTGGCATTATGTCTTTTTTTGAATTCCGGACTATCAAAAGTTGCTAATGAATTAGCGAGTAATCTTGTTGATTCATTGATTGTTATAAAATTAGTTCTTCTATTGGGCAAAAGCTTTGCATTCAGAAGACCTTGCAATATATTTCTACTTGGCGGTAATTGAAAAGTTTTCGTTTCAATTTTTTGTACTAGTATGTTTATATGCCTCTCAAATTCTTTTCTACTATTAGGAGTTCTCATTTTTAATTTCTTTTTGTTCAAAACAATCAATATACTTTAATTGTCTTCCATAGAAGATCTGCCAAATTAATTTATAATCTTGTTTAAGAGATTCTATCTGTTTTTCTGGAATTGTTGTGTAATAACCTGTTTCTTGCGCTACACCTTGTCGTTTTTGATTCCAATTTCTTCCTTTCCTCCAATATCTTGATTTAGTATCTGTTTTTATAATATCAGGAATTCTTATTGAAGTTTCATCAATAACCGATGGGACTAATTCACTACCAGTAAAACTACTTGCATATATACCTTTAATGAATAGGGGGATCACGTTCTCATCTTCTCCACTATTAATTATCGTAGGGTAATTGTTCGCTGCAAATATTGGTGATGGATAGGAATGTCCTTTTGAAGAATATTTATCAATTGGGATTAAATAGCTAGTAAGTTCTATTTCACTTCGTACACCTGTTCGAGATTCAGAATATTTTTTGATGTTAAAGTTAATCGGAAAATCGCCATTAATCAACATTTTATTTAAATCAACATTTTTTTCTTCAAAAATATCTGTTATTGCATTTTCGAACATTTCCTTTTGAACATTTAAACTTGAAATCAATTTATTTTCAGGAAATGTTGGTTGATAAAAGCGCATTATACTTGCTACACTTTCGCTATCTTCAAGAGTTACGCAAGAAGTTAGGGCAATGTTTAAAGCATACCTTAAAAGAGAATCAAATTCAGGAACGAGGTCAATATCATTATAGTTATTAAAACTCCTATCAATATATCTAGACGCTTTCTGAAGGTCTATTAATGATAATGAAGATATATTTTTTATTTGTTTCAATAGTTTTTCTGCAAATTCTTTAGTCAATACACCTAACTCATTTAGTTCATATAAATAATCACTTATAGGGTCTAAATGATCATCTTCGAGAACAACCTCTCCTTTGCTATTATTAATAGGCGTAAAACTTTTTTCAAAAAACGATAGCCACTTTTCCATGACTGTAGCTTCATGTTTTTTTACATTCTTAAGTGCTGCGATGAGAGAATCTCTAATCATAAAATGCCCAAGTTCACCGAGCTTTTCTTCATTTTGATCTAAATTAAACTTCAATGATTTTGAAAAACCATCAGGGTTCAAATCAGAAATCTGATGAATAATAGATGCTGAAAGTTCTTTGGAAATTCTGAACCCATCACTAAGAATTTCTTTCATTAAACCTTGAGTAATAATCTCTGGAATAACTGAACCAAGCCAAACTAAAACCTCTATCGCTCTATTTTTAACAACCAAAGATGGATGGTTTAAAAACCAAATAAGAAGCTCCAATAATTGCTCTTCCTCTACAACACAAGTCATATTATCTAGCCCCTGATTAAACCAGTCATATTTATCATTAGTAGCTTGGGGTGTTCTTATCATTAAGTTAATATGCTCAAGAACAGTAGCTAAAATTAATTGCTTCTCCTCTTCATTATTTATATTTTCTAACAATTGTATTATCTGATCTGCTATTATCCATTCATCAAAATAAGGTTCGTTAATAATCAAGTTTTTTATATCCTTTATAAGTTCATCAGGTTGGTTATATGATTCTGAAAGAAGTTCTCTTATCTCATTGATTTTACTGGAATAATTAGATGACCATATCCCATATTTTTGATTCTGAATCCGTTCCAATGATTCAATTATAATTTTTCTCGCCCCCGATTTATTTTCTGTGTTAAGCTTTTTTTGTGCATCTTGTTTTGCATCAGTTAATAGGTCGAGTGGGTCTTTTTTATCAGTTGTACTGGACAAAGGTATCTCTTCATCTTCTTTACTCGGTTTGGATAAGCTAAATCCTACCTCTTCCAGATAACTTTTAACTTTTTCCACATTTGAGTCACTCAACTCTCTGTATAATCCATGAAGATATTCATCTCTATATTCATCGTTGATTTCAGTTACAACAAATCGAGGTAAACGTTTTAAAACTATATCCAACTTATTCGATTCACATTCTTCAAAGTTGTTAAGAATATTGGCTTGCAATTTTGTATAGTCTCCAATGTACCTATCATCACCCAAAATGAATAATTCACAAATCCCCCATGCTATGAGAGAGTCTTTACATTCAATGCTTTTTAATATGCTTAAAACCCCAGATTGTTCTTCAATTGCTCTTGCTCCCAACACATATCCTTCTCCTTTATAAGGCATATCAATTACTCCTGATTCTGCATTTTTGATGATGGTTTGATAATCGGGGAACAATAAGTATTTAAAATATTCGATTGATTTATTTAGAAATCCAGCTTTAGCCAAATCGCCAACAAATTTTTCTTGTTGCTGCTTCACATACCGCTGGAATGTCATTTCACCTGATGCGTGATGGAGGTGAGCTGCAAACTCCTGCAAGATAGTTAGGCTATTTTTCTGGGGAAGAACTTTAGAAACCGATGTATTAATAATTCCTAATTGAGCTTCTTTGTACCAAGAAGGTCCCATTGAACTATCAATCATTTCTGTAAATACTTTTTTTGCTTTATCCTCATTCTCTAACAATGCATATAATTCAATAAGCCGTAATAAGTATTCATTTCTTTCCCAACGGTTTTCTACAGTATTTATAATATGTTCCTCCAATACTTTCATAACTTTGAAAGCAGAAACATCTTGGTTGGGGGTTCTGGCTAATTCTCTAGCAATTGTAAAAAGGCTATCTGAATAACCTTCAGTATATAAACCTAGTTGATAATGTGTTTCGCTTAATATTTCTTCTACAAAAGTTGGAACATAGTCTGGAAAAGAATTGATCAGTTGCCTAATTATTTTTTTGTATAAAATTGGAAAAATCAGCTCAGGCAATGCATAACTCCTCTTCCAATGTATTCTTTCCTCTAACTTTGGGATAAGGTTTTCTAAAAAAAGAACCACTTTAGCTTTAAGTGTTTTTATTGCTTTATCTTCTACGCGGAATCGCTTTATTTTTCCTTCTAAAAAACAAGAATATTTGAATAGGTTTTTAATGTTTTTTTCCCAATTAGAATAATATTTAGAAATTTCAGGAAAATGGTCTGTTGTGTCAAAAAAGCCTAAGCATTCAGCATATTGTCCAAAACGATGTATGGCTTTATGATTTAAATCAACTCCGTTGTCTGCTCTAAAGTCAAAACTATATTCATCCGTATGTAACTCCTGAAATAAGGACTCGATTATATCAATTCTTTTTGATCTTCCTAAAAGAACCTCTAAGATAATAACATAATAATCGGGATGAATACCGTATTTATCTATGACATATTCTAAATCTTCTATCCATAATGGAATATTATCTTCTACTTTTGTTATTGGGCTTTTTTCCTGAAAATCTAATGCTCGGAATATGCTTAATGCAATATATCCACTTGATGTTTGATCAAATTTAAACTTATCTTCAGTATGTTTTGTAAATGGTGGTGCTTCAAATCGCCAAATCAGGTACCCACTATTATATGAACCAACATCATCTTTAAATTTATGAATTACATCTTTAGGATTGCCGCTGCTCTCAATCATTTTTATCGCTGAATTCTTGAAGTACCCGAATTCATCAAAGGCTCTCCTAAAATCTGAGTTTGCCGAAAGAGTAACGGCACTAAGTTTAAGATGTATAAAACGGCTAAAAGAATCAGAATCAATCCCTGTTTCAATTATATTTTTGGTTGTCTTAATAATTGCATTTAGTAAAGTTTCAGATTCTTTTTCAGCCTCATATTCGTAGAACCTCTGTAATAGGTATAAAGCGTCTCCGTCCGTAACGGTTAAGGTGTTATTACGAACAACATATCTAATTGCTTCTTCATGTTTACCAAGGGCAAGTAAGGCATTGACTAGAAACAAAGCATTTTCTTGAAATAATGTATTATATCGGAAATTCACTCGTTGAGATAACAGCAATAAGGAGACTACTTTATGAGCTATTCCTAGCTCGGCTGCAATCCCAATAACATTTTTAACGTCTGCTAAAACGATATCTGGATTCACACTATTTATAGCGCAAGTGTCAATCCACGTTTGATTACATTCATCAAGTACAATTCTTTTATTTTCTTCATTTCCGTTAGACAAGTGATAAATTTTTTCAGATATACTAAAACTTGTTTCCGGATTACTTAAAATGTACTGTGCAATGTTTTTATGTACTTGCTCATTTAACGTCCCAGTTCTTTCATCTATAAAGTCAGAAAAAGATGAATGGTAAATACTAATCGTATTATCATTTTTTAGCAAATGACTAATCTTAGTAAAACTGGACAAAAAACTATGTCTAGTTTTTTCAGGAAGTATTTCCGACAAAGTTTTTTCATCTACGGGAATCCTAAGTCTCGATAGTGTTGAAGCGAGCCATGTTTCATCTGTCTTGTCATTTAGTTGCGACCAGATTTGATTGTAATAATTTTCGATTTCTCCACCAATTACCGGAATGGAGTCAATCCAATCATCCACAGATGGAAGTTCTTCTATATCCAAAATATATTTTGTAAGATATCTTAAATAGAGAGGATGCCCTTCTGATTTTTGAGCTAGTTCAGATATTTGATTAGAAGTAAGAGTCTTGTTTTTTAAATGATCTGAAAGATACTTTTCTGCATTCTGAGTGGATAAAGGAGTAACTTTTATTTCTTTTGAAGAACCTATTACTTTATGGAATGAATTAGGTACAATTTGTCTTGATGTGCAAGAGAAAATCACTTTAATACTCGGAGGCAAGTTAATCGGCAATACAGATAGGTAATTTTCTATTTTAGATGGAGTCACATCATCTAGTCCATCAATAATCAAAAAGGCTACCTTTCCTTGTTGCTGATAGTATGCAGCTAGATGGGTAATAGCTTGATGAATTGCTAAAATCCTTTCATTTAAAGATTTCTCATTTTTTGGAGGAGGAGTATTATATAAAATTCTAAAACAAATCTCTTCCATCCATTTCATGAAAAATTCTGGCTGAGATCTGATTTGAGTCGGTATTATTTCTTCTTCTGGAACTTTCACGAAAAACCTTTCAAGAATAATATGATTAGGATCGTCTAGTTCCAATTGAGCAGCAATAGTAGTTTTTCCAGAACCTGGATTCCCCGTTACTAAGAAATAACTGCCAGTAATTTGGTCTCTTATTACTTCATTAATTTTTTTTAAAACCTCTTCATTCGAAGTAGCAGTTGAAATATCTTTTTCAATTGAATTCGGAATTGAACGCTCTATCTTTTTTTCTATTCGTACATTGTGTCTTTCTAGTTTTTCAGTTACACAACTGATACTTGTTGCTGCCAATGTTCCGGTTAAATCATAACCAATTACCCCGACTACAAAACCATTAATAACCAAGGGCGATCCTGATAATCCACTAAAATCATCAAGCTTATTATATTGTTCGCAATCTAAATCAATATCCCATATTGTTCCTTGATTTGTTCTTGACACAGTACCATTAAATCGACCGCCGGAAGTTACTCTCTGAACAGGAAACCCATAAGTTTCCCATTTCTCATTATAAGGTACTTGTAAGCTTTCCAAGGGAAGCGCATTTATGTTTTGATTCGAATCAATTTTAATTTGTAATAAAGCGACATCTCTTTCTGGAATTCTTTCTAATATTACTGCTTCGACTTCGACTTCATTTACAATTACACTAATCGGTTGCTCACTTGGTAGGTTATGATCGGAAGTCAAAAGAATTTGCTTCTCATCTTCAATATCAATAAAGAAAGCTGTCCCTGATTTGTCACCAGAATTGATCTGAACAGTTGCGGTTTCAATTTCTTTAGGGTGTAGTATTTTATGAATCATAGCTCTAAAGTAAAGGGGGCTTGGTTAAGGTATAGAATAGAATAGTTGTACTTTTCCATCCAATCAGTTCTATTGAAATATTCTGAGTTAGTTGTTACATAGTTAAAGTATAGTTTCCTTCGAAAATCAGTCTTTCTATAGATAATGTGAGCTATCGTTTCTTTATTCGGATGATTATGTCTGCTGCCATCTGTTGAGATCAAATATTTATCAGAATCTATTTTGTCCAGTAATTCTTGATTGATATTATTAAAACTTCCATGATGAGAAATTTTAATTAAATCGAAGTATACCTTTTTTTCTTTTTGAAATTCTTGGAGGGATTTTACTATCAAACTCGGGTGAGAATCAGCTAGGAAAAGTAATCGTTTGTTTTGTATTGTTAAAATGAAGGCAATGGAACTTCCATTAGTTGATGTTTTATCTTCGTCAAAAGGTTTTTTTATCAGCTCAGTTAAAGAACCTCTAACTGATGAAATTTGTTTGGGTACTTTTGAGACTTTTTCCTTTTCCCAAGCTAAAAGCATTTCAAAGGCATCATCATATAATTTAGAAGAATCAGAGCTATAGTTTACACCGTACTTTTTTAGTTCTTTTTCCCAAAGTTCTTTTAGCTTGTTTAATTTATCCTTGTTAGGAGATAATAGATATATACTGCTGTCTTGTCCTATTAAGATTCTTTTTTTATTTTCAATACAAACGGCTTTACTCTCAAAATCACTATTCCATGAATAATTACCCTCTAAAATAAGTGCTCCAACTGTCGTTCCTTGCTCAGCACTAATAGCTTGTTCACCTTGCTTATGTTCTTTTTTGGGGTATCCTCTTTTGATTATTCGTTGTAGAATTAGTTTCTGTTTTTTATCTATTTCATCTTTTCCTTTTTCGAAAAGATGTCGAAAGGTATTATGCCATATTTCTTGAATTTTGATAAAACCTTCTGAGTTATTATCCTTTAAAAATCTTATTGCCCCTTGTATGTGATCAGCATCAATATGAGTTAAGATAAGTTTTGCTAGGCAGCCTCCTTTACCTGAAATTTTTAATAAGTCATCTTTTAAGTAGGTGTTAAAAGTATCAACAAATCCACAATCAATGAGAACATGAATTTGTTTATTATTCTTTGTTTCAAAATTTACTAAGAAGCAATCTCCGTTTTTTGCAGGATATACATTAATTACAATGTTTGATTTTTTTGAGTTTGTTTTTACATCTTTTCTAATATTTTGTTCACTTTTCAAAATGGACTGATTTTTTATTTAGATAGTTCTTTAGTGAATACAGAATATTTTGTTTTTATAAAAAAGGATTCCTAAAGTGAAAATTATATTATTTCTTTTTTTAAATGTTCAGGAAAAAGTGGCCATGCTGTTCCCCAGTTCTCTAAGTCGTCTTCAAATACCTCCATTGTCTCAATTGCATTTTTGCATTTATCATTATTTTCTTTTTGAAAATCAATTTTTAATTTTTCATATACTTTCCGAACCTTAATATGGAGAGGTTTCTTAGATTCTGTGTTTGCATTTTGATATACCATCTTAAGTATATTGCACCCATAGGCTACCATTTCTAGATCCTTAGCATAAATAGTTGCATCGTAAATTATATTTTCTGCGATTTTAATGGTCGTGTTTGCAGCAATACGTTTATTGTCTTCTTCTCCTCTTACATGAAAAGTATGTACTAGTGATGTAAGAGAGGAGAGTATTTCTAAAGGCATATCAGCCCTTAACTGACTCAAGGCATGGCTTAAGAATAATAGTACTTCATAAGAAATGCGAAAACTAGAGTACTCCCCAAAAGGATAAAGTTTTGATAATAATTTTCCTCGTTTCTTCCAATTAGTATCAAAATATTTCTCCCTAATGTTAATTATTTGAATAATAATATTAGCATCTAATGAAGCCCTAAAAAGGTCTTCCGATGAAAGTTGTTCTACTGGAATATCATAGGTGCCTTTTAACCTTCTAGTTCGTTCTTCTATTATTTCATACCACTCATTTCTAAATTTTTTAATTGCATTAGGAGTAAGCCTTTTACTTAGACTGCTCTTTTTAGATGCATCATCATGATGTCTAAAACAAAGTAAAGCAAGGTTGTCAAATTTATTATTACTGTTATTACTGTCAATATGATGAATGTGATCACCCTTAGTTTCATCATGACAAACACAACATTTATAATCTGATTTAAAAATTACATCACCTTCTACCTCTAAAGGGATTTTCTTTCTTTTCGACATTTAGTTATTTTTTAAAACCAATAATATTTCGGTCTTGGTTTTCGGCATTAACCATTTCAGATATAAAGAGTTCAACGTATTTTATCACAAAATCATCATCAATATCACTTGGTTCACACACAATTAAATCCTTGTGTTTTGGATTATGATAAAGAATTTCATCAATGTAGGGATATTCAAGCCATACACAGACTTTACCATTTACAAATAAAGAAAAGAACAATCCACCACCTTTATAGATTAAAGCCTTATCATTAATGTCAAATATCCCACTCGCTCGATTATTAAAAGCAATATAGACTGTTCCATGATTTTTATATATTTCGCTAAAATTTACATGCCAATCACCCTTGAATTCTTCCGACAAAGACAATAGCTTTTTAAAAACAAAATCCTTCTTCTCTTCCAACCATAATTTTCTACGTTCAGGAACATTTCCTCTCTTTTGATTAAGTTGGTCTAATAATGCTTGAATCTTACTCATTGTAATTTTTTAAAAGAACTATTTATATTAAAATTGAGAATCTAAATCTCAGGCTCAAAACCTTTTTCCTTCTCCTTACTCCCTTGAGATTTTTTAGATAATCCTTTCAGTTTTTCTAAGATTTGTTCTTTGTTATGCTGAGATTTCCCCGCTTGCAATGGCTTAGTAAGTTCGGAATCATCACCTGTAGCGTTTAATAACTTTCTCAAAAAAGTTGGTTCAAACTTAGAAAGAAAATAGCCGTAGTTAAAGTATTTGGTATATTGCTTTAAATCCATTTAAGAGAAGTTAAAAAGGTTCGTGAGAATGTTTTTCCAGATAATCAAGGATTGACTGCCTGTCATAAACAATCAATTTCTTCATGGGTTGAGAGAATTTGATATGTCCTTCATCCCTAAGTTTTTGCAAAGTTGTTTTAGATGTGATTTTTAGAATCCCCATAGCTTCTTCACCAGAAAGCCATTTAGGTTTCTCTTCACGTTGCTTCATCATTCTTTCTACAACGTCATCCACAAGTTCATAAAACGCCTTCGTCTCTAGGCAAACGACTTCCATAGGCAATAGATATGGTTAAATAATATGCCAGTAATATACGAAATATGATTGAAAATGCTTATCTGATTACGAATTCAAAACCTTATCCAAAGCATCATCCACTTTTTCATGAGCAAAATTGCTTTGATAGTTAATTGTAGTAGTAATATCAGAATGACGATAAAGCACTTGAAGAATTTGAACAGGAATTCGGTCACCAGAAATATTACCAAATGTATGACGGGCTATATGCATCGTTAGAGGTTTACCTAAGCTGATTTTCTCAGCCACTTTTTTCAAACTCGCATTAATCTTCTTATTACCATTTTTGATTTTATTACGAATATCTTTGGCATCGTTAAGATCAGTCGTTTTAAGCTCTGGAAACACAAAGTCAGTCTCAGAAGATTTATCGTCCTCGTATTGCTTCAAAATATTTGAAGCTTGGTCAGGTATTTTAAGAGAGAGAACCTTTTGATTCTTACCCATCTTATAATGTAATCGTCCATCTTTAAAATCTGTCCATGTCAACCTCAATACATCTGATACTCGCATTCCAGCAAAGTAGTAAGAGAACAGCCAAACGTTTCTTGCATGGATTTCTTTTTCCTCCTCTAGCTCAGCCGTTTCTAGGGATTTCAAATCTTCGGCAGTTAAACCAATTTTTACAGATTGTGGAAACCTGATTACTATTCCACCTTTCCCGAAAGGATAATACTTTCGGTCAACTATTCCTTCTCTAATAGCTAAATTGAAAATGGTACGAATGACTATAAGACTATTCACAATAGAGCGTTCACTATTGCTCCGTTCAGTTTTAAGATAGCCTTGAAATTGCTTTAATAGAACTTCGTTAATCTCTGGAAAGGTAACATCCTTATGGTTAAGGAATTTTTTGAAATGTTTGATTCGTGGTTTCTCTCCACTCAGCCTATTTAGCTGTCCTTGTGTTTCTAGTTGGTCAAGATAGATTTTAGATAATTCAAAAAAGGTTGATGCCTTTCTCTCTGTTTTAATTTCTTTGGTGACAAGCTGTGAAGTAACTCCATCTTGCTTTCCTTCCAATTCCAATAGTTTGTCATTAGCCTCTGCGAATTTCTTTGCAATGAAGTTATTTAGACGGGCGGAATTTGGGTGAGATTTTTTAACCTTATGGTCTTTTGCATTCCAATGTTTCTCTTCAATATACTGACCTGTATAAATATAGCTAGGCTTTCTATTTTTGATGATTCGGATAACGATAGGATGAACTGAATCAGCTTTTTTCTTTTTCCAAAGTAATACCTTTATTGATGCCATAACCCTTTGATTTTTATTATCTTTTTGTAAAGATACGCAATCTAGGTAAAACATAGGTAAAACATTTGATGGTTTTTTATGGGTCTATATGGCTTTATTATTGAATATTTAAATCACAACACACTCATAATCAAACATATATAAACACATTAAAACAAATGGATCAAGATTCAAAATCCAGTTCCTTCGGGAGTGGGGGTTCGATTCCCCCCGGGGGTACTCCTTAAAATACATAAACCCTTGCAAGTCAATGACTTGCGAGGGTTTTATCATTACGGAGTAACAGAATACTAAGAAGAAACTTGTTGATCCTCAATTCTTGAAATACCAGCAACGTTGATAATTGGTATAAAGGCTTTATGTAAATATGTACCTCTAAACTGCATAAAACTAACTCCTCTTGCTGTTGAAATAGAGACACTATTCAAAAGGTTTGTTAATTGCGTTTCTAAAGTTACTCCTTCGACACTTGAATTAACAAATTCATTTAGATTTTTTATTTCAAAAGCAAAAATTTGCTTTGTTTTTCCGACTCTAATTTTAGTCTTTTCAGTTGCAATTTCAATGCTTACAGTTACGATTACAACATTATCTTCAATATTAAGGCCGTGTTCTATATTTATAATATGGCTAAAAGACTTTAGATCCTTTTGTTCAATATCTACTTGAGTGAGCTCAAATTCTTGGAGTCCAATATCAATAAGCTTGAAAGAAACAGAAGCATTTGTTTTCTCAGGCATAATTATTAGTTTTTGCTAGTTCCCATGGTTGTTCAGATATAGCATTTCGGTACTGTACATTCCATTTGTTTCCAATGGAAGTCCTTTGCTTTGGCTTTGGTTCTGCCAATTCTTGATTTATTATAATTGTTTTATAAAAAACAATTTTTTCATCCTCATTGAAGCGGAATATTTTCACACCAAATAAAATCTCTAAATCACTAATGGTATCCATTGTAAAGTGGTGCGTACCACTTAGCCACTTAGTTATAACTGAATTATTTTGTTTTGCTGCCTCAGCAAATTGAGTTTTATTCCAACCTCTATTTTTTCTTAAATCGTCTAATTTGGCAGCCAGTCGCATACGATTTTTAGTCTTGTTGCTAGTTGACTTATCTCGCTTGCCTAAAAGAGATTTAAGCAAAGGACTGGTATAATTTCGTATTTCTTTATTCTTCATCATCTATTTGTTTTAAGCCTTCACCTTTAAAATCTTTTCCGTCATCGGTGTAGGATATGTCACCTTCTTTAAGCATTTCAGTAACATAAGCGGATATATTAATTATTAATTCAGCTTCCTCCGTTAGTTTTTCATCATCTTGCCAAGCTCTTGTATCATAAGATTTCTCTCCACCTCCACCGAGTATAATTATGTCCATTCCATACCTGATACAATATAATCTTAATTTATCATTCGGTCTATCATGTAAAGCGCAAACACCATCTCCTGGTTTTCCTTCTCTAAGCTTAAAAAAATCTTCTCTAGCTCCAGTCTCAAACCCAATTACATCAAGTCTATCCAATATGTTATCTAGTTCACTAGGAAAATTTTGTTCATTCTCTCTAATAAATCTATCAAATAAGGTTTCTCCATATTCTTCTACATAAATAGAATATATTGAAGTTTCTTTACCTGATAATTCCTTTATCTTTACAATTTCAAAATTCACTTATAAGTCAAATATATAAACATTAACAATAGAATTCAAGCTAAAATTTTACTTTTAAGTAAAATTAAGCATTTTTTATGACATTTATTAGACATTTTATATCAAAACACCTCATCCATATTCCCAGCCTCCAATATCCTCCCCCTAGACGTATAACGCGAACTCTGAGGAGCTTTCCCCTTATTCTTTCCCAGCTTAACCCCCTTTATCTTTTCCGCCTTCTCAGTGAAGTAAAGAATGTATTTGTTAGTATCCTCATATTGCTCAATACTCTTCACCTTGGCAATATGCGTTATTGCCGAAATAGGCGCTACCTAATAAGCAGCAATATACTTTATCTTAGGAATCATAGAAGCGTTTAGCCGTATAGCATGCCACGCATTTTCGCCTAAAAAAACATCATTGAAACCATCCTCTCTAGCTGGTACAACAATCGTATCTATTTCTGAAACATCAACTTTTGTAATCTCTGTGTTTGCATCATATAGAAAAGGCTCAAATTCATACAATACTTTGCCCGTGTTGGACTTAAAACGCTTTAGGGTATATCTCCACCGGAAAGCGAAAGCGGCTTATTAAGACCGTCTCTAACTCTTCGCTTACTTCATCAATAATAAGCATGGCATTGAAAGAGTCTTTTTTGTGGATGATGGATTCTAATAAATAATCTACGTTCTCAAAACCGTTTGCTTTGGCAAAGTCTTCACACTTTTTCCATTCCTTTTTTTGCTTTTGGAGTGACTCTTTTATAACGTTTTTTACCTTCACTTTTGAAGACTCATAAGATAAGGAGAATTCCAAAATTTGAACGGCAATATGTTTTAGATGCTGGTGACTAGAAATTCATTTAATCGACAACTCCCAAGGAGCTATTCATTCGCAATGGTCATTTGATGGAGTGAATGAGATTTTAGAAGGACCCCCTGCTTATACCTTTGCAGATACTGGTCTACACACTATTCGTCTTATAGTCTCAGATATAAACAACTGCAGAGATACAATAACAAAACAGATAGATCTTATTCCAACTAATACTTATTTTTTACCAAACGCCTTTACTCCTAATAATGATGCATTGAATGATGTTTTCAAAGGACAAGGAATCACTTTCAACATGAGTCAATTCAACATGACAATATGGAATAGATGGGGGCAAAATATTTTTGAAACAAATGATCCTAATCAGGGGTGGAATGGAAAATTTCAAAATTCAGGAAAACCATCACAAGCGGGCGTCTATTTGGTTACTGTTTCGTATAAAGATACCAGAGGTAATGTTTATAACATAGTAGAATATTGTTCACTTATTAGGTGATTGATTATGTATCTTTTTGAATTCTTCTAGAGCATCCAGCATTAATTTCGATTGAGTTGCTTTAGGTAGCCTTATAAATGATTCGTCATGTTTTTTCGCTTTTCTATATATTATTTTAAAAAATTTTATTTGGGGTTCATGACGAGGCACTTGTTTTTCTAAATATAAAATATACGTTTTTTCATAATCTTCTTTTTTCATTCTATTGAATAGCTTTATAGCTTTTTCCATTTCTTTTCTGGAAGTCCCTTGTTTATTCAACATTATTTCAGCTATATTTTCAATCTCTTCATTAGTTAAATGGGTTTTCAATTCAGCCATGTCAAGGCCAGCCTCCATTATGTCTTTTGTGAATATGATCCCCAACCCTGGTGATCCTTTCGCAGGATCAAAGGCTTGCTCATTATTAGCTAAGGCTAACCATTTTTTAGACTCCTGTAAGTCTTTTTCTTCAGGAAGAGTACAGCTACATAAAATAAATGAAAGTTGAACCAAAATTAAAAAAGTTACTTTTTTCATGTTTACTAATTTTAACGATCTGAATTTTTTGATTGTAATATACAATATTACAAAAAGTCACTCGTATTTATAGGTAAAATGGTTACTTTAAAGTATCCGTCCGTCCCTCTACACCACTTCCTTCCCCGGCACCAATTCCCCCAAATCACCCAACCTAGTATCAGGCAACTTCCTCAAAGTCTCCTCCAGCCACACAAACGGATTAACGTCCTTCGCCTTACAAGTCCCAAAAAAAGAATACATCATTGC
>Ga0209187_1002174_pt1 | contig 19504 bp, 22 predicted proteins | sample BantaG_FD_187430 | JGI IMG/M metagenome (GOLD analysis project Ga0209187, IMG submission 187430) | Marine algal microbial communities from Bantry Bay, Ireland - BantryBay_4 metaG (SPAdes) (version 2) | ecosystem: Host-associated > Algae > Red algae > Unclassified | place: Bantry Bay, Ireland...
TGTCTTTGAATTTTCCCACCAGAAAATGTTGTATGATTATAAGCTAGCGGCGACCTTTATGAGAGAACGCGGGCTACCGTCTACCTACGCCGAAACCTTATCTACGGGGCTTTGGGATAATATGGAAATATTGAATGAGGCGGAGCAGCAGTTCAGGGGAGTTGAGATTATTTTTTAGCAGGATGAATGATGCACCACGTGGCTGGCCCAAAAAAACGATTTTCTGGTAAAAAGAAAGTAATTCCTATCCTACCAAAGTTAATCAATAAATTCTAAACCCAAAAAACCTATTCCGATATTTTATCGACAGGATAAGAGTCCACGTATAATGTAATAGAACCATCGGGTTTTGTTCTTAGCTCAACGTTTAATAAAAATTGATTATATTCAGAGAAGTGCTTTTCTTTTCTTAGGACCAGTCGGTTTAATATTTTTTTTCCTTTGCTATTTGCTTTAGTCACTTTCCGTAAAATAGCTTTCATCTCCTTGTCATAAGGAAGTTTATTTTGATCAGAAAGATGAAAATTCCAGGCAATCATTCCTATTTTTGCTTTAGCTAGAAAATCATCTTCATCTTCACTACCGTCAAGAATTGGGGTAATAAACTTTATTAGTACACTTGAATAAGAAACATATTTATTTTTCATTTTACAATAGTTCAAACGTGAAGTAAAATTTTTTAAATCTGGTGCCAGGGAGTTGGTTTTGCATTGGGATGTCGTCAAATCCGAGGATTGCTTCTTTTTAAAGTGATTTTAAAATGTAATGTTTTACTCATAATTAAAAACTTCTAAACCAAAAAAAGCCACCACCAAAGGCAGCGGCTTTTTTTTCTTAATTTTGCTGTACTGAATAAAAGCGAGTTGGTTTAAGGTTAAAATATAGATACAAGTGAATCCACCAATCAGCATATCTCCATAAGCGAGATCAAAATGCCTCCCGTCCGCTTCCGCGGTGCCCTTCCTTGGCATATTGTCATACGCCGCCACCCTCCTTCGTCGGGATCGGTCGGTTATTCCTTCGCCAACGCCGCCTTGGCCATACCAGCAAAAAGTCCAATCAACAAAATCAAACCAACGATACTACCAATCGGATTTTCAATCCAACTTGGTTGGTTGGTCGCAACGTCTGCGGCGGCATCTGGAGTTTGTGCTGAAATAACTACACAGGTAAAGATCAAAAAAGCAAAAGTGGGGATAATTTTCTTAATAGATTTCATATTTTCAATAGTTAAGTGATAGAATTATAATTAGAATGTGAATAATTAGAATGTGCTGCTCGGCTCTACGATTTTTTCTTCCAGCCATCTTTGAGGGTAACCGTTCGGTTAAAAACCAGTTTCTCTTCCGTACTATCCGGATCGACACAAAAATAACCCATTCTCATAAACTGAAACCGATCACCGGGTTTTGCGGTGGCCAGACTTGGTTCTACCACCGCATGGCTGATCACCTTCAAAGAATCAGGATTGATGAGTTCGGTAAAGTCTTTTTCTTCGTCGGCCAGTGGCGCTTCCACGTTAAAGAGTCGGTCGTATAAACGAACTTCCACCGGCACGGCTTCTTTTTGAGAAACAAAATGGATCACCCCTTTACTTTTTACACCCGAAGTATCCGAGCCACTGCGGCTTTCTGGATAATAAGTTGCATGAACTTCCGTCACTACCCCATTTTCATCTTTTATAAAATCTTCACAGTGAATAATGTAGGCTCCTTTTAACCGAACATTACGTCCCGGTCCTAAACGAAAATATTTCTTCGGAGGATCTTCCATAAAGTCCGTCCGTTCGATATAAAGATGTTTGGAAAACGGAATCTTCCGTTTGCCCATCGATTCATCTTCCGGGTTGTTTACAAGTTCGAGTTCTTCGGTCTTATCGTCCGGATAGTTGGTAATCACCAATTTGATCGGATCCAAAACGCCCATCACTCTGGCGGCTGTTTTATTTAAATCTTCGCGAACACTAAATTCCAGTAAGGACAAATCAATTACATTGTCTCTTTTGGCCACCCCTACCCTGGTCGCAAAATTCCTGACGGCTGCCGGAGAATAACCACGACGCCGTAATCCGCTGATCGTCGGCATCCGAGGATCGTCCCAGCCCGTCACCAAGCCTTCTTCTACCAATCGCAACAATTTTCGCTTGGACATGACGGTATAATTCAGATTCAGACGGGCAAATTCAATCTGGCGACTCGGGAAAATATCCAGGTGCTTAATAAACCATTTATATAATGGTCGATGATTTTCGAACTCCAGGGTGCAAACGGAGTGCGTAATTTTTTCGATAGAATCCGACTGACCGTGGGCGTAGTCATACATCGGATAGATGCACCAGGCGTCTCCCGTCCGATGGTGATGCGCAAATAAAATCCGGTACATAATCGGATCTCGTAAATGCATGTTGGGTGATGTCAAACTGATCTTGGCGCGTAATACCCGTGAACCTTCCGGATATTTTCCGGCTCTCATTCCACGGAACAATTCAAGATTCTCTTCTACCGAACGATCCCGGTTAGGACTTGGCGTCATCGGAACCGTCGGCGTACCTCGCATTTCCCGAATCTTTTCTACCGAAGAATCATCCACAAATGCTTTGCCATCCTTGATCAACTTCTCGGCCATCTCATACAACTGCTCAAAATAATCAGAGGCGTACAATTCTTTTCCTTCCCACTTAAAACCGAGCCATTCCACGTCTTTTTTGATCGCATCGACGTACTCAGTCTCTTCCTTCGTCGGATTGGTATCATCAAACCTAAGATTAGTTTTACCACCATAGGTTTCGGCCAAACCGAAATTTAGACAAATAGATTTAGCGTGTCCAATATGGAGATAACCATTGGGCTCGGGGGGAAATCGGGTGTGTACCCTGGCTTCGTGCTTATTCATTTCTATATCGTCATGTACGATTTGCTCGATAAAATTGAGCTTCGGTTTAGTTCCTGGTTTCATATTTTTTACAATTTTGCCACTAAGTTTTTGAATTTACCCTTTATATTATTTGCCACGAAGACGCGAAGACACAAATTTCTTTTTACGTATTTTTTCTTTGTGACTTCGTGTCTTTGTGGCCATAATTTATCTTTGTGTCTTCGTATCTTCGAGGCCTTCTTTCCTTTTATTTCCTTTACATTCGATCCGGCATTTCAATGCCCAGCAGTTGCATACCATCCTTCAGCGTATCGCTCATCAGCTTACTCAATTTTACCCGGTAAGCAATCGCTTCCGGTTGATCCGCATTCAGGATAGATACCTCGTGCCAAAGCTTGTTAAAAGCTCGTGCGAGGTTGTAACAATAATTGGCAATCAGGGATGGGTCGTAACTTTCTGCCGCTTGTACCACCAATCCTGAATATTGACTAATTTGAAAGATCAGTTCTTTTTCTACGGGTTTTAGGGTAGAATAGTTGTCGGCCAGAGATAAATCTAGCTGATCCTGCGTTGCTTTTTCGTAAACTCCTTTGGCCCGCACGAACGCATATTGAATATAAGGACCGGTTTGTCCCTGAATGTCCACCGCTTCGTTGGGATTAAAGACCATTCGTTTTTTTGGATTCACCTTGATGATAAAGTACTTCAAGGCAGCCATCCCGATTCTTCGGATGATTTCTTCCATTTCTTCGTCGGCCTTTCCTGTTACCTCACTTCGTTCCACCATGTTAGTGCGAGCTACTTCCACCACATCTTTGATGAGTTCATCCGCATCCACTACCGTACCTTCTCTCGACTTCATCTTTCCAGTAGGTAAATCTACCATGCCGTAGGACAAGTGGTACAATCCATCTGCATAAGGTGCACCGAGTCTTTTCATGGTTTCAAATAAAGCCTTGAAGTGGTAATCTTGTTCATCGCCCACCACGTAGACCATTTTATCCATCCCAAAATCTTCCGACCGCAATTGCGCCGTTCCGATGTCCTGGGTCATATAAACAGAAGTTCCGTCACTTCTAAGTACCAGTTTATGATCCATCTTGGCAGATTCTAAATCAATCCACACGGAACCATCTTCTTTTTTATAAAAAACAGATTTGTCCAGACCTTCGGAAATAATTTCCTTCCCCGCCAGGTAGGTATTTGATTCATAATATAATTTATCAAAATCAACACCTAACGCTTTATACGTTTTTTCAAAACCATCATATACCCAACCATTCATGGTCGACCATAATTGTCTTACGGCGGGATCATTGTCTTCCCATTTTAGCAACATCGCTTTGGCTTCTTTGCCTATTTCACTAAAATCATTGAAATAAGTATTCTTGTAATCCTTCCAAAATTCGTTCTCGGATTGTTCGGATTTTTTTCGCTCCGCTAATAATTGTTTTGCTTCGTTTGTTCCCTGCCAGTCCTGGTATTCGGCTTTGAATTTTTGTTCAAACAGGACATAGTATTTTCCGACTAAAAAGTCTCCTTTGATGCCGCTTGAATCGGGGGTCTCCCCTTCTCCAAATTTTTCCCAGGCCAGCATACTCTTACAAATAGCAATTCCCCGATCGTTAACAATTTGGGTTTTGATCACTTCATAACCGGCTCGTCCAAGAATCTGAGCACAGGACCAGCCTAAAAGTATATTTCGAATATGGCCAAGATGCAGTGGCTTATTAGTGTTAGGGGACGAGAATTCGACCATTACCTTTTTGCCGTTGGAGGGTGCCTGACCAAGCTGTTCGGTTTTAAATAACTTCTGAGAAAATTCCAGCCAGTATCTATTATCAATCGAAAGATTTAAAAAGCCTTTGACTACATTAAAATCTGCAACGATGTCCAGTTCTGATTTCAATGCTTCTCCAATCTCCTGTCCGATAACGTCGGGCTTCTTTTTGGCAGCCTTGGTGAAAGGAAAAACCACTACGGTATAATCCCCACTAAATTCCTTGCGCGTATTGGTGATCATGACGGCATCAAGGTCGACCTCGTGGTCATATAATTTTGTAACTGCGTCTTTGACGCCTTCGGCGATTTTCTCAGTAAAATTCATGATACACAGTTTAATAGTCGCTTAATTTGGATTTCAGTTTTCACATTTGCTCCCAATTGTTTAGTAAAACTATTAAGGACTGGTAAAAATTCCTGATTTCCTGGATTTTCCGCAAAGAAACAAAAAAAATAGGACTCGGGGTTAGAATCCGGCTTGGTAGGTTTAGAGAAATTTCTTGTCTGTTTTTTAGCGCTTAGGATCGATTAAAAAATAAGTTATAAAGGTTTGAGTTGATTATTTTGCGGCTAATGTTATTTTATTACTTAAAAAAGCTAAAGATGGTTTTGCCATAATTGCGTGCCTCTTTGAAGTGTGGATGATTTGGGTATTCGTGGTTGGGGTTGTGTTCCATGACGAAAAGGCCGTCGGGCTTCAGGAGCTCGAATTTAAAGATTTCGTCGGGAATGGTGTCAATGGTGGGAAGTTCGTAGGGCGGTCCGGCGAAGATGTAGTCGTATTTTTTAGGACTCATTTTAATAAAGCGAAAAACGTCGGTCCGAAAGACGGTAAACTGCTCCTCGATCTCTAGTTCTTTTGAAGTCTTTTTAACAAAATTGACCGCAGGACCAAACTTATCTACGTAAGTGACATCGTTACATCCTCGGGAGATAAACTCGTACCCATGGGAACCGGTCCCTCCAAAAAGATCCAATACCGAGATAGATTCAAAATCAATTCGATTTTGTAAAATATTAAAGAGCCCTTCTTTGGCAAAATCCGTTGTCGGCCTGGTGGGCCATTTGTCCGCTGGAGGATAAAATTTACGGCCTTTAAACTGGCCACCGATTATTCGCATAGTTTGAGACTAAAAAGATCAAAATATTGGTAGCTCTGGATTTCCCTTCCTTTTGTACCAAATTTATAATAATCCGGAACCGGCATCATTTCGAGATGACGGATATACCGGAAGAGCAGATGATAAATTTCAGAATCTTGTACAATTTGCCCACTGATGTGTACCGTATTTCCTTCGGGTTTGAGCTTAAACTGGTCAAACACCAACATCACATAATAGATAAAATCCTGAGAAGATTGGTAGATAAAACTATTGTAAAAGAGTAGTTCTTTATTATCAAACAAGCTAATTTGCAAGAGTCCCTGTCGAACGTTCAAACAGATTTGACGTCCTGTTCGATTTTCCGCAATTTTACGATGTCCAAGAATTAAGCTCGTGGCGGCATGATGAATTTTTGTATTGGGAAAATAACCGTATAATTGATTTACAAAATGGGTATTGATGGCGTATACATTGACTATTCCCATTGGTTTTAACGCATCAAAATAGATCGTATCTCCCTCCAGATTTGGAACTATATTTTTTAAATAAATCTCCTTTTGATCCGTCACAAAAAGATCGCTGGGAATCAGGGTATTCTTTTGATTTAGGATACCGACCCTGACCGAGCGATAAGTTTGTTTTAGTAATTCGTCATTAATATAAATATCCTTTAGAGGATTGCTCAGTTCCCCTAATTTTTTAATCTCAGGTGTAAAAGGATAACTCCGCAACAAAAGTATGTTCTGTTGTGGATCACTGACTAAAAAAGAAAACCTATCCATTCCTACAAGAATGGATAGGTCATAGGTGTCAGCATATTTTTTTACGAAATTATTTTCAACAATTTCGAAATTTACCTTTCCCAATTTCCAGATAAGTTTGGCGCGAACATCGTTCCGAATTTGATCATTTTGCCTGGATCGTAATTGGCGTCGTAGCGCTTAAAGCGAGGGTCTGCGTATGGTCCCATAAACTCCGTTCTGGGAGTACCGACTTCCACTACATTCACCAGGGTACTTTGGTAGGTTAGCGTATCCGCCTGCACCAAAAACTGCTGACCTTGAGTAAAAGGGACATATCTTAAGGAATCAAGATTAATAGTCCGCTTCATCGTAGTTTCATATTCTGTGAAATAATCCATCGCAGGAACCATGGTGGTATCGTATCGAATAGCATCTGTATTGGTAGGGTCATCCGGGTCACCGATTACTTTTACGACGGGGATCTTGCCATTTCGAAGGGTGCTAATTAAAGAATCAAAATCCTTGGCGTATTCGCCATGCACCTCCCGGTACAATTCCTGGCCTTTCCGAATATCCGTCAACCGATTGATAACGGCTCCTTCTCGACGGTCTTTTTCATTCTGGAATTCAATGGGTTCGTTGATACTTGAATAAAGCACGTAGATCAACAAAAAAACGAGGGCAATTAATACTAAATTGATGATTAATCTCATAAGAAGAGGTTTTTTATTTTGTATATCGCAATAATAGTAAAATTTATTAAAATGCAGGATAAGAAGTTGTCAAAAACTTCATTGTTTTAATAAAAAGATGCGATACCAAGCTAAAATGGTGTTAATTACTTCACATGTTGTTCCCCAATCAGGCATTCTCCACTGTAGGAGGCTCCCTCGTCAACTACCATTTTTTTGGACATAATCTTGCCTTCCAGACGAGCGGTAGATAATAAATGGAGTAAACCCTTTACTTTTAAGGTCCCAATAATCTTTCCCCGAATGCTAGAGTCCTGGCAAACTACGTCTCCATCCATCTGACCGTGCTCTCCCATCACCAATTTTTTGTGGCAGAGGATTTCGCCTTTAATCTGCCCGTCCAGCCGTAAATCTTCCGAAGTAATGAATTTTCCTTCGATATGGGTACCAGGAGCAATATTATTTGATATAGAGGCGGGAGCATCTCCAGTGGGTACTGTTTTTTGGGTCCTAATCACAGGAGTTACCTTTTTTGATTTAAACATGTGTTTCGTTTTAGTATCAGTAATTAAATAAAATACCACTACACGTCAGGGACGTATAATGGTATTTTCTCAAAGTGTAGTTGCTAATATTTGTAGATATTAGCGTATGTTTTTGTTTTTTACAACCTTTTAAAGGTTCTTCGTAAAGATACAACAATCAATTGATTTTTTTATATAATTTTAAAAAATTTATTCTTAAAATATGAGTGTAATTATCCTGGCCATTGAATCTTCTTGTGACGATACCTCTGCGGCGGTCCTCAAAGACGGTCTCATACTAAGCAATATTACGGCTGGACAAAAAGTACATCAAGATTACGGAGGAGTAGTACCGGAGGTTGCCTCTCGAGCACATCAGATAAATATCGTTCCAACGGTAGATCAAGCCTTGCAAAAAGCGGGAGTTACCCGAGAAGATTTAACCGCGATCGCTTTTACCCGGGGTCCGGGATTGATTGGATCGTTACACGTTGGCGTTTGCTTTTCAAAAGGAATGGCACTGGCCCTTGGTATTCCAATGATGGAAGTACACCACTTACAGGCACATGTACTCGCCCATTTTGCGGAAGATCCAAAACCTGATTTCCCCTTTTTATGCTTAACCGTTTCCGGCGGACATACCCAGATTGTGAAGGTAAGTGATCCATATACACTGGAGGTGCTTGGGTCTACCATCGATGATGCGGCAGGAGAAGCTTTTGATAAAACCGGAAAGCTTCTGGGCCTCGATTATCCCGCAGGGCCATTGGTGGATAAACTCGCAAAGCAGGGTCAGCCGCTCTACACCTTTACCGAACCGAAAATTGAGGGGCTAGACTTCAGTTTTAGTGGTCTCAAGACTTCGATCTTGTATTTTTTAAGAAAAAAATTAAAAGAAAACCCTGACTTTGTAAAAGAAAACATCAACCATATTTGTTGTTCGGTACAAGATCGAATCGTTAGCATTCTATTGAATAAGTTAAAGAAGGCGGTACTGGAAACGGGAATCAAGGAGGTGGCGATTGCGGGCGGTGTTTCGGCAAATTCTGGTCTGCGGAAAGCTTTTACAATTACCGGGAAACAATTGGGCTGGCGAACTTATATTCCTGATTTTCAGTATTGTACCGACAATGCGGGAATGATTGCCGTAGCGGGTTATTTTAAGTATTTGAAGAAGGATTTTGCGGGACATGAGGTGGTGGCGACGCCGAGAATAACTGACTGATTTTTAACTGAGTAAAATTAAATATCGTCTGAAAGATATCTTTCTAGTGCCCTAAGTATTAAAATTCTCCAATAATCACCTTTTCCAGATAAGATTGAATTTCTTCGACTTTTGTATCGGTATCAAATTGGACAGGTTCGCCAAATTGGACGGTGAGTTGAGTACCGGGATTTTTGATTTTCACTCCTTTCTTGGCGAAAGCCTCATCAAATCCGGTAAGTTTGACGGGGACTACGATGGGTCGGTATTTTTTGATTAAACTGGCGGAGCCTTTACGAACGGGCGCGCCTACGGTAGTGGTTCCCTGCGGAAAATTTACCACCCAGCCGTATTCGAGGGCAGTTTTTATTTTGGCAGGTGCTTTAACATCTGAACTACGGATCACATCCTTTCCTTTACTGCGCCAGGAGCGCTTTACCGTAACGGCTCCGGCGTAAGAAAATAAACGAGCCAACCAGCCACTTTCTTTCATGGTTTCTTCAGCGGCGATATAATAAGCTTTTACTCTGGGCAACAATAAATACATCGGATTATCGATATTTTTAAATTTCCACTTAACACTTCCAAAGATGTGATAAAGAGCAATAACGTCTACGTAGTAGGTTTGGTGATTGGCAACAAACAAGACATTCTTATCGGGTAAGTCCATCAGAAAATCGGCCCCGATCACTTCGGTTTTATTGATTATATTGAGGTGACGATAAGTGGCGATACCCAACCAGCCAGTAAGGGCTCGTTTAAAAAACAGAATATTCCCAAAAGGATCCAGGAAAATATTAGATTTCTTCTTTTCTAGTGATTTATCGGTCATTGCTATTATTTACGGGTTAAGGGCGCTGCATTCGGGGTAAAGCTACCCATTTCTGAGGAATGAAACGGTGATACGGCCTACTTTAATCCCGACGCACTAGCTAAAAGCTAATAGCAGCGTTTGGCTAAAGTCGAGTTAAGTAATGGTCAAATAATATCAATCCAAAATCGAAAGCTTATTAATTGTCCATTAGTAAATACACATAAATTAGGGCTTTTTTAAGGTAAAACCAAAAGTAGTTCCAATTCCCGGGGTGGACCGGACATTGATGGTGGTGCCGTGGGCCTCGATGATATGCTTAACGATAGATAAACCCAGTCCAGAGCCCCCTTTGGAGCGGTTACGACTTTTTTCGACGCGGTAAAATCGGTCAAAGACATGGGCAAGATGCTTTTGTTCGATTCCAATTCCGTCGTCCGCAACTTCGACCAGGATATATTCGTCCATATCGTAAAAAGCCACCTTGGTGGTTCCACGTTTTTTACCATATTTAATAGAATTGACAATTAGGTTGGTAAGAATCTGCCGCACACTTTCCCGATCGGCATTTACCGTATAGGGCTGGGTAACTTTCTCTTTATAAATAACAGAAATTTTCTTCTCTTTGGCTACCAGATGCATTTCTTCAATAACCTCGCTACTTAGTTTAAGCAGGTTAAAGGTTTCCAATTCAAGTGGGTTATCCCCAGATTCTAATCTTGAAATCACTTCGAGATCTTCCACAATATGATGTAATCGTTCGGTGTTGATGGCCGCTCTTTTGAGATATTCCTGATTAATTTTTTCGTCGTACAAAGCACCATCCAGAAGCGTATGGATATAACCCTGGATATTGAAAAGCGGGGTTTTTAATTCGTGTGAAATATCTCCCAAAAAATTGCGCCGGTATTCTTCCAGTGATTTAAGGTTTTCAATTTCCTGCTGTTGTTTGGAAGCCCATTCCTTAACTTCTTTTTCCGCTTCCTCGATAATATCCTTGCTATAATCGATGTTTTCCATTTTGGAAGAAGTATTGATTTTTTCGCTATGAATGCTTTTATAAATTAGCTTTATTTTTCGATAGATATAATGTTTTAACAAATAAAAAACGATCAGATAAGTGGGGATAAAAACTGTCAAGGCAATCCCGAAGCTGGAAGGAATAGTGGTAGAAAAATTTGAAATACCCACAAAAAGTAAATGCACCAGTAAAACAATCACCGAGATGGAAACGGCTGAGAGAAAAGCTAATTGTCGAGGAGTGATATTTTTCTTCATAGAACGGTGGTCCAACGCTTATTTGATTTCTACTTTATACCCTACTCCTTTAACGGTTTTTATGTATTCATCGCCCAATTTTTCTCTCAATTTTCGAATATGAACATCAATTGTACGATTGCCAACAATGACATCAGCACCCCAGATTTTTTTGAAAATTTCCTCTCTGGTATACACTTTGCCGGGTCGGGCTAATAGTAAAGAAATCAACTCAAATTCTTTTTTAGCCAAATTAATCGTTACCCCATTTTTTTGAATCATAATTTTTTCCCGATCCACTAATAAATTTCCCAGTTTGATAATATTATCCGCCTCTTCTTCGGCCTGACGGATATTACGTCGTAAGAGGGCCTTGATTCGACTTACGAGTACCCCCGGTCGGATTGGTTTTTTAATAAAATCATCTCCACCTACATCCAGAGCGGCAATTTGCGTAAAGTCTTCACTACGAGCGGTAAGAAAGGTAATAATAGTTTTGCTGAAAGCCGGTTGGCTACGCAAATAACGACAGACTTCTACCCCATCCATTTCAGGCATCATAATATCCAAAATGATCAGATCCGGATTTTCATGTTCGGCCTGAACGATGGCCTCTTTACCGTCCTTGGCCGTGAATACCTGGTAGTTTTCCTTTTCCAGATTATATCGGATGAATTCCAGTATATCTTCGTCATCATCCGCTACCAAAATTTTTTGCTGCGTGTCCATTATGTATGGTTATATTTTTGAAATTGAGGGAGGATAAAGCAATGCCTGTCAGAAACTGCAATTATTGCCCGCAAAGTAACGAATTCGGTCTGCTCTACCCCTAAATTAGTATTAAGTTACCATTAATTAAGTGTCTTTGGACAGATTTACACTAAAAAAGGGTTTGGAAGGCGATTTATTTATTCAACCTTCCAAATAAAAAATTTTGACAAAAAAGGAAAAGTTGTACATTATTTTGACGAAAAGTATCAATTCTGACAAAATTCGGTGATAACCTGTAAAAAATCGAGTACATTTGTAACAGCCTTTTAATTATTCTCTCATAAGTCTTAGTGAAATTCTTCTCCCTGAAGAATTTCACTTTTTTTGTTTTAGCTTTTCTTTGTGATACGCCAACACCTTTTTATAAATTTTATGAGCTTCATCGGGATGACTTTCGAGGACTTTGATATTCTCTAACAGAATTCCTCGATCTATCCCGTGCAATTCAAAAATTTGGTCATAGTAAATGGCCACCACGCTATCTTTTACGCTACTATGTACGGTTTGGATGGCCGCTTCTGCCACCTGGATATCATACAATAAATTTATCAAATTCTCTTCGGGCATTGTAAATTCTGCCTCCTCATTGCCACAGGACAGTATCAAAAGAAAAACCGAGCATATCAGAAGTTGTTGTATCAAGAGAAATATTGTTTTGGAAAATAAAAATTGGCAATTTTGCCGTTGGTACCACCTAATTCCTGCCACTCCTTAATATCCGCATTTATTTCGACGATACCACAAGTTGGAATATTAACGATATAATCGCCATCAAACATATTCGCCAGATAGGTAAATCCGGGATTATGTCCAAACATAAAGACCGTACTGGCCTCATTAGAAAATCCACGAATCAGTTGTAAGAGTATTTCCGGATAGGCCTCGTAAATTTCGTGCTTAATAACCAGGTCTCCATGCTCTATTCCCTGTGCAGACGCAAATTGCTGTGCGGTGGTAATAGCTCGGTTGGCCGGACTGGTAATAATCTGGTCGGACTGGATACCTTTTCCAACCATCATTTTAGCCATAAAAGGGGCATCCCGAATACCTCGCTTGTTGAGTGGGCGGTCAAAATCCTGCAAGCCGGGATTGGCCCAACTGGATTTAGCGTGTCGAATTAAAAATAGTTTTTTCATAAAAGTTGGTTATTTGTTTATTTCACTAATCACTTAAAAAAGCCAAGGTTTCTTTTTGGTAATATACAATTTCGTATTATTGTTGCCAAAATACACTAACTATCGTGACCATCGATTGCTGTTATATTGGAAAGACAAAGGCGGATTATCTAAAAACGGGAATAAATCTCTACGAAAAACGATTGGGACATTATCTCAAGTTAACCACCACGATCCTACCAGACCTCAAAAATGCTAAAAATCTGGCAATTTCTGAAATAAAAAAAAGAGAAGCCAAAACGATCCTGAATCGGCTAAATCCGGGAGATTATCTGGTGGTACTGGATGAACAAGGCAAACATTATACTTCCCAAAAATTTGCTGATTGGTTTCAAAAGAAAATGAACTGTGGAACGGCTAAAATTGTCTTTCAGGTAGGCGGTGCCTATGGTTTTGACGAATCGGTTTACCAACGGGCCAACGAAAAGCTGGCACTTTCTTCGATGACCTTTTCCCACCAAATGATTCGCCTTTTATTGGTAGAACAGATCTACCGAGCGATGACCATCTTAAATAACCAACCTTACCACAATTCTTAAATTATGAGCTTAACTTTAATTATCGTTATCATTACGGGTTTAATTTCCTATAACGCTTTTCAGGATCGTGGGCGATTTGTCAGTCTTATGCACTCCCCTTTTCAGGAAAAACGATCAAACCAATATTACCGGATGCTTACCTCGGGATTTTTACACGGAGGAATGGAACATTTAGCGATCAATATGTACGTGCTCTATGTCTTTGGATCCCTGATCGAGGGAGACTTTCTGGCTATTTTTGGAGAGATGATGGGTCGATTAAACTTCTTGTTGCTGTACTTGCTGGGTGTTATTTTTGCCAATATTCCAACCTTTATATTACATAATAACAATCCGAATTTTTCGAGTGTGGGTGCATCTGGTGCGGTCTCCGCTTTGGTATTTGTTTATATTCTTTTTTACCCTTGGCGAATGCTCTATTTATTTTTCATTATTCCGTGTCCGGCAATTATCGGGGGCGTTTTGTACCTGGTTTATTCCAGTTACGCCGCAAAAAAGGGCACGGGCAAAATTGACCACGTAGCGCATTTTGGAGGGGCTGTTTTTGGATTTTTATTTACCATTATTTTGAAACCAGAACTGTTCACCAGATTTATGGACTCGCTGGTAAATAATGTCCCCTTTTAATTCTAGTTCAAAAAAAACTATACATTTAAAAATTCATGAACAATAAAACGGAAAAGAATCCCTGGACTACATTATCAGTCAAAGAAGTATATGACAACCCCTGGATAAAAATCACCCACGAGGAGGTCTTGACACCTGCGAAAACCCCGGGAATTTACGGTAAAGTACATTTTAAAAATACCGCTATTGGTATTGTCCCGCTCGATGAAGAAAATCATACTTGGCTGGTGGGTCAATACCGATATACCCTGAATGCCTACCATTGGGAAATTCCGGAAGGTGGTGGTCCTCTAGGTACCGATCCACTGGAAGCGGCCAAAAGAGAACTAATAGAAGAAACCGGTATTACCGCAAAATCATGGACCAAGATTTTGGAATTACATACTTCTAATTCTGTAACCGATGAACATGGAATCGCATACGTAGCACGCGACCTTAGTTTTGGAGAATCCGAACCAGAAGATACCGAGGATTTAAAGGTGATTCGGGTGCCTTTTTCGGAGGCAGTAGCCATGGTGATGGATGGACGGATTACAGATGCCTTGTCAATGGTGGCGATTATGAAGGTGGCGATGATGAAAGAGCTGGTTGGCTAGTTAGCCGGTTGGCCGGTTGGCTTTTCTTCAACGCTAAACACGATTGAAGAGCGCCTATTGTCCGCCCACTGAAAGCCCTCACCAATTGAAGTGTCTCACCAATTGAAGAGCGCCAATCGTCCACCTCTCAAAAAATCATCGGAATAATAAACTCCCCAAACACCCACAATAACGCCACCGATCCAATATTTAAAATAAAACCAGCCCGTACCATTTGCTGAACTTTAATGTGGCCGCTGGCAAAGACAATCGCGTTGGGAGGTGTTGCCATCGGAAGCATAAATGCGCAACTGGAAGCCATCGTAACGGGAATAAGCAAAAGTAATAATTCCTGATCAAGACCAATCGCAACACCGGCTACTACCGGAGCAAAGACCGCAACTAACGCAACATTACTCATCAATTCGGTCATAAAGAGCATGATCGTAATCAGCAATAGCATCACCAGTGAAATGGATAACGTATTATTCCCCGCTACTAAATCTCCTATAAATTTAATAACACCCGCCTCCGAAAGTGCACTGGCCAGAGCCAACCCTCCACCAAATAACAATAGAATTCCCCAGGGCAATTTAGCGGTATCTTTCCAACCTAGTATATATTTTCCATCTCTGAAATTAAAAGGTATCGCAAATAACGCAAAGGTGGCCAATAAACTAATTCCCGTATCTGTAAGTGAAATATTGGGTAACCAACCGTTGATAAAAATTCTCGTAATCCATAAACCCATAGTAATTACAAAAATGAGCAATACTCTCTTTTCAATAGAGCGCAGAGGACCCAGTTTATCAATTTCCTGGTCAATTAAATTTTCGGCACTTTCAATTTTTCCCAGACCATTGGGATAGACCAATTTTACCAAAATCAGATAAATAAATCCCAGCATAATGCTGCTAAAAGGAACCCCGATTAGCATCCAGTTGAGAAAAGAAATCTGGATTTTGTACTCATTTTCCACAAAGCCAACCATTATCGTATTGGGTGGCGTCCCAATGATGGTTGCAATTCCGCCAACGTTGGCCGCGTAGGCAATTCCCAGCATCAGACTCAAGGCAAAATTACGATCTCCTTTTGTAAAACCATCTTCATCACTGATTAATAATTTAACTACTGAAAGTCCGATGGGCAACATAACTACGGTCGTGGCAGTATTACTAATCCACATACTCAGGAAGGCCGTCGCGAGCATAAAACCGAGGATGACCCGGTTGGCACTTGTCCCCGTGAAACGGATAATGTTCAGTGCAATTCGCTGGTGAAGATTTACTTTTTCGAGTGCCAAGGCCATCACAAAACCTCCAAAGAACAGGAATACAATCGGACTACCATAACTGGCGGCCACCGTCTTTATATCTGAAATTTGCAGTAGTGGAAAAAAAGTCAGCGGAATTAAAGCAGTGATCGTAATGGATACGGTTTCAGTAATCCACCAGATGACCATCCAGGCGGCAATAGCAATGACAGCGTCTGCGGCAGGGTTGATGATCTGGAAAGGTAAGTTGTAAATCAACAAAAATAAAAGAGGTCCGGCGATAAAACCTGTTTTTTGGGCGATAGAATATGGTGGCATGATGATGAAATTAAATATTGAATGTCGAATATTAATTTTGAAGCAGCCTATTTGACAGATCGGCAGGATTTTAAAGGTCAGATCATCTACCAGGTTAACTTTGAATGTATGGTTTCCTTGCCTGAAAAGTCCTAATCGCTATAAATCTACGTGAAGTTATTATTTTTGTCCAAAAAAGAAAATGAAGTATACCACCTTATTATTTGATGCGGACAATACGCTTTTTGATTTTGATGCTGCCGAGGCTGGTTCTTTACGCGCCGTTTGTGATTCTTTGGGCGTGGAGATGGATCGGCAGACTTTTAATCTTTATCACCACATTAACAAAAAATGTTGGGCTGATTTTGAGAAAGGAACTTTACCACAGGAACAAATTCAGCAGACTCGATTTAGCAGATTTTTAAAACGGCTAGGAGTTGCTGGCGATCCAGAAACCGTAGGCAATCAATATTTGGAGGGCCTGGCAAAAAGTAAGACTTTGATTGAGGGTACCGTGGAGATGCTGGATAAATTAAAAAGTATGAACCTGGAATTGGTGGTCATTACAAATGGTCTAAAACAGGTACAGCGAGCGCATTTTGAACATACGGGTCTAACCGATTATTTTTCAGAGATTATTGTCTCCGATGAAATTGGTGTTTCAAAACCACATCGGGCTTTTTTTGATTATACTTTTGAAAAAATTGTACAAAAAGATAAATCTAAAGTACTCATCGTTGGGGATGGTTTATCATCGGATATCAAAGGTGGGATGAAATACGGAGTGGATACTTTGTGGTTTAACAAAAGAGGAATTGAGTTGCCGAAAGGATTTAAGCCGACGTATACGATGGGGAGGTTGGAGGAGATATTTGACTTAATACAATAGGCGGACGATGGGCGAACGATTGGCGCTCTTCAATCGTGCTTAATGTTGCCAGGAAATTGAAATTGCTCTTTGAAGTTAAATTTGGCTTTTACCAGGCTGGCGGTTAGCGGTCTCCTATCGGATGCCGATCTTTGAATTTGCCAATAAAGTCTTATTCATTTTTTCCCAAACCCTCCAAAAATCGTCGTTCTCTCGCGGTGACAAAGGTAAAGATCTGTTGTTGTTCTTCTTCTGTTAAGAGATCGAAGAGGTCATTTCCTTTTTGAATCAGGTCTAGTCCGAGTTGAAGAGCCGCCCGTTCGGAAGCGGAGAAGACGTCAGGTTGCTGATTCATTTGGGTTAGTAAATAGCTAATAACATCGATGATTCGAATGACCAATTTCCGGTCGTGGAGAATAGAAAAAAGAGATTCGGTGCTGTCAATAAATTCGTTCATCTCTTCTATTGAAAGAGCGCTGATCAAGGTTTTTATTTCTTTGATTTTGAAAGGGGTGGGCATTTTTAGACGCTGGGCTTCTCTGGTTAGTTGTGTCTCAAAATCATTGGCTTTTCGAAAAGAACGGAGAGCCTTTAATCCGGCCTTTAGCATCCTGGGAAGGTGCCGACCGTATTTAAAAATGAGTCGACTGGACATGGTTACCATCTTCATCAATTTTACGGGATTCTTGACGTAATTATCAAGTTGAAGAAAAGCGTCGTCGAGTTCTTTGCGACGTTCAACGGTGGGATAAAGATAGGTCAGGGCATAGTTTTTAAAAAGGGCGGTTCGTTCGCGATCGAAGGTTTCGGGGAGGTCGGGTTCCTTGGCCATTTCCTTGTATTGGTAGCGCCGGTCTATGAGCTCTCGGTAACCAGTGATGACGGCGTTTTTTGTTGCTTGTTCAGTCATGAGGAATATTTAAGTTAGCTATCTCTTATTTTCAATACGCTTTAAAGCGCCATTTATCGGGGTTATTTGAACGGTAGTATTATTTTTTCTAAGTAAAAGATGTAGTTACTATTTGTTCCAACTATATGCACCTTGGCATTATCACCATTAATGAACTTTAATTGATCGTCATATTCGATTTCTCCACGCTCTATTTTACCAGATAAAATGCTCGAATAATCCAGAATATTAATCCCCAATTGAGTATATAAAATAGATTGATTTAAAATGCCCATCACCACTAAGGAATGAGTTAATAATTAGATTTTTTCAAACTTCTGTATATTTACCACAATATAAACTTTTAAATATTTTCATCCACATCTTTTGTACAGATTGTATAAATTAAAAATAATGAATCAAGAGAATAAAACCCTGTCCGATCGCGCACAACCCCTCGGGAATTATCCGCACATTAAACGAGTGGGAAATTTCATCTTTGTCTCGGGCACCAGTAGTCGTCGACCGGATAACAGCCACGAGGGGGTGGAGATACACTCGGATGGAAGTGTGACCTTAGATATCCGAAAACAAACAAAGGCCATAATTGAAAATATAAATACATTGTTGGAAAGCATCGGAGCCAATCTTTCGAACCTGGTAGACGTAACGACTTTTTTGGTAAATATGGAAGATTTTAAAGGATATAATGAGGTTTATGGAGATTTTTTTGATCATACGGGCCCCACGAGGACGACGGTCGCGGTGAAGGAGCTCCCCCACCCTAATTTGTTGATTGAAATGAAGGTGATTGCGATGATCCTGGAGGAATAGCTTTGAAAACTTCAGGGCGGTAAGGAAGAAGAGCAAAAGTTCTTAAAAGCGGTGTCCATGAAATCCGATCCGCGCTTTAAGAAAACTTGCTCTGCTCCTGGCTTCCCACGGTTTTCTCAAAGCTCTCCCAAAATCGTTCTTATCCCTCCATGATTTTCAGAATTTCTTTCCGATACTGAAGAAACTCTTCTATACGATTTGTTGATTGAGATGAAGATGATTGCGATGATCCTGGAGGAATAGCTTTGAGAACTTCAGGGCGGTAAGGAAGAAGGGCAAAAGTTCTTAAAAGCGGTGTCCATGAAATCCGATCCGCACTTTAAAACTTGCTCTGCTCCTGGCTTCCCACAGTTTTCTCAAAGCTTTCCCAAAATCGTTCTTATCCCTCCACGATTTTCAGAATTTCTCTCCGATACTGAAGAAACTCTTCTATACGATTTGTTGATTGTGATGAAGGTCATTGCGATGATCCTGAAGGAGTAGCTTTGAGAACTTCAGGGCGGTAAGGAAGAAGAGCAAAAGTTCTTAAAAGCGGTGTCCATGAAATCCGATCCGCGCTTTAAAACTTGCTCTGCTTTTGGCTTCCCACGGTTTCTCAAAGCTTTCCCAAAATCGTTCTTATCCCTCCACGATTTTCAGAATTTCTCTCCGATACTGATGGAGTTC